>WNGE01021311.1_pt1 | contig 12246 bp, 8 predicted proteins | sample 5400651 | NCBI WGS metagenome assembly WNGE01 (sample SAMN13153370, study PRJNA577476) | soil metagenome | isolation source: 60 cm soil or saprolite under grassland replicate 2 | place: USA:California | collected 2016-06-15 | reverse complement strand
TGCCATCCGCTCATCACCGGCAGCCACCCGTCGGCGCGCGCGCTGCCCGGCGCGTCGGCCGGGTGCCGTCCCTCGGGCAGGGCGGCGCGCGTCACCAGCGCCTGCCGGCCCAGGGTCCCGGCGCTCGGCGGCCGCGCCCCGGGTGCCTTGGCCATGGCCCGCGCGACCAGCTCCCGCACCGGGTGGGGCACGTCGTCCGGCAGTGGAGGCGGGGGGCTGCGCCGGTGGGCGAGCGCGAGCGCGACCGGGTGCTCGCCGGTGAACGGGCGGCGCCCGGCCAGGCACTCGTAGGCGACCACGCCGAGCGCGTACACGTCGCTGGCCGGGGTCGCCGGGCAGCAGGCGACCTGCTCGGGCGAGAGGTAGGCGGCGGTGCCCACGACCATGCCGGCGTCGGTGCGGGGCGCCTCGTCGGCGGCGCGGGCGATGCCGAAGTCGGTGACCTTCACCACCCCGTCCGTGCGGAGCAGCAGGTTGCTCGGCTTGACGTCGCGGTGGACCACTCCGGCCCGATGGGCGGACTCCAGCGCCAGAGCCGCCTGCGCGATCACGTCCAGCGCGTGCGCCGGGGTGAGCCGTCCCTCCCGAGCCAGCAGCACCGACAGCGGCTCACCTTCGACCAGCTCCATGACCAGGTAGGCGGTGGTGCCCTTGGCGCCGGTGCCCTCGGTCTCGCCGTAGTCGAAGACGCTGGCGATGCCGGGGTGCGAGAGCGCCGCGGTGCGGCGAGCCTCTGCGCGGAAGCGGTCGAGGAACGCGGGGTCCTCGGCGTACTCGCTCCTGAGCAGCTTGACCGCCACCGGCCGCCGGAGGAGCTCGTCCGTCGCCCGCCACACCTGGCCCATGCCGCCGCTCGCCAGCCGCCGGACCAACCGGTACCGGCCGGCCAGGCTGACCTCCGAGGCGAGGGCGGACGACATGGATCGTGGTTACCCCCCGAGGCGTGGGTCCAACACGCTGGTTGTCGACCGCCCGCCGGCCGGTCTTGATGGTCCGAGCGGGCCAGCCCGGCCGACAGCCCGCCCGTTCCTGCGGTTTACTGGGTGGGCGCAGCCACCGGGTGACGGGTGACAGGAGACAGCAGATGAGCGTGCGACCGGGAAGCAAGACCCGCGCCCGCGTGCGGGTGGTCTCCGACGGCCGGGAACGCCGCCGCGGCGACTACCTCGCGACCGAGGAGCCGCTGGAGATCCGGCTGGTCGCCGGGGACTCGACCGAGCGCCTCGCCGTCACCATGCGCACCCCCGGCAACGACTTCGAGCTCGCGGCCGGCTTCCTCCACGGCGAGGGCATCCTCGCCGGCCGCGAGCTGCTCCGGCGGATCACCTACTGCACCGATCCCGCCCTCGACGCGGCCCAGCAGTACAACGTCGTCAACGTCGAGATCGCCGCCGCGGCCCTGCCGGACCTGCGGGGGCTGGAGCGGCACTTCTACACGTCGAGCGCGTGCGGCGTCTGCGGCAAGGCGAGCCTCGACGCCATCGAGCTCCGAGGCTGCCCGCTGCCTTCGCCCGGGCCGGACGTGGACGCCGAGGTGCTCTACGGGCTGCCGGACAAGCTGCGGGAGGCCCAGGGGCTGTTCGAGTCGACCGGTGGCCTGCACGCCGCCGGCCTGTTCACGCCTGACGGCGAGCTCGAGTGCCTGCGCGAGGACGTGGGCAGGCACAACGCCGTCGACAAGCTCGCCGGGTGGGCGCTGCTCGAGGGCCGCCTGCCGCTCGACGACCGGATCCTGCTGGTCAGCGGCCGCGCCAGCTTCGAGATCATGCAGAAGGCGCTGGCGGCCGGGGTGCCGGTCGTGTGTGCGGTGTCGGCGCCGTCGAGCCTGGCGGTCGACGTGGCCGAGCGGTTCGGCATGACGCTGGCCGGCTTCCTCCGCGGCCGCCGCTTCAACCTCTACGCCGGCCCCGGGCGCGTCCGCCTCCCGGCCCGCGCCGAGCAGTAGAGCGGCCAGACCACAGGCGCGGCAGGCGCGGAGCCGCGGAGTCCGCGAGCGAGGTGCCCCGCGGGGGAGGGGCGCCGCCACGCCTCTCCCCCGCAGGTGGGCCGACCTGCTCTCGCTCAGGGCGTGGTCGGGCCTCCGAACGAGCCGCCAAAGATGTCGGAATTCCCGAACGTGGGCGCGCAGTCGCTCTGGGGTGCCGGCCGTGCGACCGTCGCACCCGTGCGGAGCGACTGACGCCACGCATCGATGGCGGGGCAGTCGGCCGCGTTGCGTGTGTCGTTCCAGACCGTCACCGCAGGCTCGTTCTGCTTGCTCTGCCGCCGTCCGATCCGCATCCCAGCCCTCCTTGTGGCTTTGTGGAGACCGAGCTCCCGTGCGGTGAGCCCGGGACCGGTCGAGCAGCCGACAACGCGCCTCAGTCCGATGAACGTCGGGGTGGCGTCGGGCGTTACACCTCCGTGCCCGTGGCTTCGCCGATCTGAGATAAGAATCTGCTGAGACGAACGGGCTTTCCATTGACATCGGGCGCGTGCTCGGGCGCATTAGGGCGTGCGCGACACATCGGCTGGCCCTCGACAAGAGAAGAGGCGAGCATGGGCAGGAGTCGGCGTCGGCACGGCATGGTCCGCATGGTGGGGTTGGCCCTCGCCGTGGCACTGGTGGCCGCGGCCTGCGGCGGTGGTGGTGGCGGCGGGGGCGGCGGCGGGGGCGGTGCGCCCGTGCAGCGGGGCGGGGTGTTCCGGACCGCCCTCGACGACTTCGGGCTCTCGGACGGCCTGGACCCGACCGGCGAGTACAACTCCATCGCCTTCAACTCGTTCCACGCCCTGCTCCGCACCCTGATGGGGACCAGGCTCATCGGCGGCACCGAGGGCAACAAGCTCTATCCCGACCTGGCCGCGGGCATGCCCGCGATCTCGAGCGACGGGCTGACCTACACCTTCAAGCTCAAGCCAAACGTCAAATTCGGCCCGCCGATCAACCGGGTCATCACCTCCAAGGACATCGAGTACGCCTTCGAGCGCATCGACACCAAGTCCCTGGTGGCCCAGTACGGCACCTACTACTGCGGCGTGATCAAGGGCATGGACTGCGCCGCCGGCAGGACGCAGCCGGTCAGCGGCATCGAGACGCCCGACAGCACGACCATCGTCTTCCACCTGGAGCGGCCGACAGGCGACTTCCTGTACCGACTGGCGATGCCGGCGACCGCGCCGATCCCCCAGGAGGTCGGCAAGTGCTTCACCAAGGCGGGTGACTACGGCCGCTTCGTGATCTCGTCGGGCTCCTACATGATCAAGGGCGCCGACAAGCTCGACACCTCCTCGTGCGCCGCCATGAAGCCGATCTCGGGCTTCGACCCGAGCAAGAAGCTGATCCTGGTCCGCAACCCCAGCTACGACCAGGCCACCGACAACCTGCGCAGCAACTACGTGGACGGGGTCCAGGTCACGGTCGACACCAACGTCAACGACATCTTCAACAAGGCCGAGTCGGGGGCGCTCGACGCCTCCTACGTGAACCAGCCGCCCAAGACGGTCCTGGCGCGCTACCTCACCGACCCGGCCAAGAAGAAGCTGCTGCACGCCGACCCGAGCGACCAGACCTGGTACCTCACCATGAACCTCGCGGAGCCCCCCTTCGACGATCTCCACGTCCGCAAGGCGGTCAACCTGGTGCTCGACAAGGCCGCGCTCCTGCAGGCCTGGGGCGGACCGGTGTGGGGCCAGATCGCCACCCACGTCATGCCGCCGACGGTGCTCGGCAACCAGCTCACCCAGTCCTACGACCCCTACGCCACGGCCGGCTTCCACGGCGACCTGGCCAAGGCGCAGGCGGAGATGAAGCAGTCGCGCTACGACGGCAACAGGGACGGCGTCTGCGACTCGCCGCAGTGCAAGAACCTGGTGATCGTGAGCCGCAACGTGGCGCCGTTCACCGACATGGAGCCGGTGGTCACCAGCAACCTGGCCAAAATCGGCATCGAGGTGAAGCCCCGCGAGCTTGCGACCGGCGCCGCCTACCAGACGATCCAGACGGTCAAGAACCGGATCCCCATCGCCCTGCACCCGAGCTGGATCAAGGACTACGCCGACCCGTTCACCTTCTCGTTCGTGCTGTTCGCGGGCAGCGCCATCAACCCGACCGGCAACGTGAACTACTCGCTGGTGGGGCTGACCCCGAAGCAGGCAGGTGACTTCGGCATCAAGTACCCGTCGGGCGCGGTCCCGAGCGTCGACGCCGACGTCGCCGCCTGCGAGAAGCTCTCCTTGAGGAGGGCCTGGAGGCTTTCGGGGCCGTCGAGGACGAGGTCGGCCTGGGTCAGCAGGTCGGGTGGGGCCTCGGCGGAGCCGATGGCGACCCGCAGGACCTCGAGGCCGGAGCGGTCGGCGAGGTCGGCGGCGGCGGCGAAGGCGGGCAGGTCGCCGAAGTCGTCGCCGGCCACCAGCACGGCCCTGGCGCCGGACTCCGCGACCACCTGCCGGACCGCGTCGCCCTTGTCGCGCCGCACCCCGGGCCGCAGCTCCCAGACCAGGCGGCCGGGCAGCACCTCCAGCCCGTGGCGCCCCGCGATCTCGGCGGCGGCCGCGGCGATCGGCGCTGCCCAGCGCTCCGGCTCGGCCACGCGGCGAAGGTGCACGCCGACGGCATGGCCTTTGTCCTCGACATAGGCGCCGGCGTCGCGCACGGCCCGGTCGGCCTCGAGGTCGGCGAGCGCGGCGCGGACGGCGGGCTCGGCCGCGACCAGCGCCGGGTCCACGCGGACGTGGCCGTCGTGCACCTCCTCGAGGCCGTACATGCCGAGGAAGCGGACGCCGTGGGCGACGACGCGAGACGCCAGGAACGTGGCCGGCCGGCCGGAGACGAGCGCCACCGCCGCGCAGCGGGCGGCGAGCCGGGCGAGCAGCTCGTCCGTGCCGTCCAGCGCCTTCGTCGACTCCGGGTCGCCCACGATCGGCGCGAGCGTGCCGTCGAAGTCCAGGCAGAGCGCGGTCCGCTCGAGCGGCGTGGTGAACCGGGGCCGGGTCACAGGACCGGCTCCAGGTCGATCTCGACCGTGCCGCCTGGCTCCAGGTCCACCACCTTGTCGCGCAGCCCGAGCTTGATCGGCCTGGCGGTGCCGGGGCGGGTGCTGATGCGGAAATGCTCGGGGGTGATGGTCACCTCGACCCGGTGGCCCCGGTAGTGGGCGCTGAACCGCAGCTCTGACAGCTCGGTGGGGAGCGCGGGGTTGAAGCGGAGCACGTCGCCGCGGGCCTCCATGCCGCTGAAGCACCGCTGCACGATGTCCACGGTGCCGGCCATGGCGCCCAGGTGCACCCCTTCGGCGGTGGTGCCGCCCTGCACGTCGGACACGTCGCTCTCCAGCGCCTGCAGCAGGAACTCCCAGGCGCGCTCGCGCTCGGACCGGGCCAGCACCCAGGCGTGGACGACCCCGCTGAGCGTCGACCCGTGCGAGGTGCGGGCGAGGTAGTAGGCGATGGTCCTCGGGACCGCCTCCGGCTCCAGCTCGTAGCCGAGCCGGCCGAGCAGCTCACGCAGCTCGTCCACTGACAGCAGGTACAGCAGCATCAGCACGTCGGCCTGCTTGGAGACCTTGTAACGGTTGGGAGTGTCGCCCTCGGCCTCGAGGATGCGGTCGAGCCGCTGGATGTCGCCGTACTTGGCGCGGTACCCCTCCCAGTCCAGCTCCTCGAGCCGCTCGTAGCCTTCGAACTGACTGATGACCCCGTCGGCGTGGAACACCACCCGCATCTTGTTGGCGATGTCCCGCCAGCGCTCCAGCTCGATCTCGGACAGGCCCAGCTCCTCGACGACCTCCCGGCGGTAGTGGGCCGGCAGGACCTCCAGCGCCTCCAGCGCCCGGAGCAGCATCCACACGGTCATGACATTGGTGTAGGCGTTGTTGTCGAGCCCGGGCCGGTCGCTGCCCGGGTAGGCGTCGTGGTATTCGTCCGGACCCATCACCCCGCGGATCTCGTAGCGGTCCAGGGCCGGGTTGTAGGAGGACAGGCTGGCGAAGAAGCGGGCGATCTCGACCAGCATCTTCGCGCCCTGGAAGCGCAGGAACTCGACCGACCCTGTGACCTGGTAGTGCTGCCAGACGTTGTAGGCGATCGCGATGTTGACGTGGCGCTGGACGCGGGAGTTGTCCGGCAGCCAGCGGCCAGAGCGCGGGTTCAGGTGCATCTGCTGGGTCTCCTCGCGCCCGTTGGAGCCGCTCTGCCACGGGTAGCAGGCGCCCTCGTGGCCCGCCTCGCGCGCGAGGTGACGAGCCTCGTCGAGCCTGCGGTGGCGGTAGGCGAGCAGGCTGCGGGTCAGCGTCGGGCTCTCGAAATTGAGGAAGGGGAAGATGAACAGCTCGTCCCAGAAGATGTGGCCGCGGTAGGCCTCGCCGTGCAGGCCGCGGGCGGGCACGCCGACGTCCAGGTCGATGGTATTGGGGGAGCACGTCTGCAGCAGGTGGAAGATGTGGAGCTGGAGCACGAGCTGGGGGCGGGTGGAGTCCTTGATCGAGATGCCGTAGCGGTTCCACATGCGGCGCCAGGCCCCCGCGTGCCCGACGAGCAGCTCGTCGAAGCCGCCGGCCCGCTGCACGGCGGTGCGCGCCTCCAGCCGGCAGTCGGAGATGGCCCGGTCGCGCGAGGTGTACAGGGCGATGATCTTCTCGACGGTGAGCCGCTGGCCCTGCCGCAGGTCGAGCGTGAGCGCGTGGCCGATGTAGTCGCCCTCGCGCACCACCTCGCGGCGGGTCGGCGCCGGCCCGCCCGGCCGCGCCACCCGGGTGCGCGCCGCCTCGGCCACGCGCACGTGCGACTGGTTGGTCTGCGCCTGGAGCTCGACCACCTCGTCGCCGGACGCCTCGGCCGCGAGCACCTCGAGGTGCCGGTTGTTGAGCGCCTGGTAGCGCCGCACTCCAGAGTTGGTGACCCCACCGTCCAGCCCGGCGCGCACCTCGAGCGTGCCCGACCAGTTCTCGGCCACGAAGGTGGTCTTCAGCCCCGCCAGGTGCGGCTTGTCCATGTGCACGAAGCGGCGCTGCTCGAGCCGGGTCTGGCGGCCGTCGGCGTCGCGCCAGCGGACCTGCCGGGTGAGCACGCCCGTGTACATGTCGAGCTCCTGGCAGTGCTCGAGCAGCTCGACCTCGCGCACGTCGAACCACGGGCCGCCCTCGGTGCGGAAGTCGAGCGGCAGCCAGCTCGGCAGGTTGACCATGTCCTCGTTCTCGACCGCGCGGCCTGCGACCGTGCTGGTGAGACGGTTGTAGAGACCGGCGACGTAGGTCGCCGGGTAGTTCACGCCGTCCGCTCGTGCTTCGGGTGCCGCTCCGCGGGTGGCGAAATAGCCGTTGCCGAGCGTGCACAGAGCCTCGCGCAGAGCCTGCTGGTCCGGGTCGAACCCGTCGTACGTCAGCGTCCACACGCTCACCGCCGCTCCAACCTCCCTTCGGCCAGCGCGCCGAGGTCGACCTCGTCCAAGCTCGCGACCACGAGATCGGCGCCGGCGTCGCGCAGCATCGTCACGTCCTCGTTCCGCGCCACGCCCAGCGCCGCCATGCCGCCGGCCTTGGCCGCCTCCACGCCCGACGGGGCGTCCTCGACCACCACGCAGGACCCGGTCGGCAGGCCCAGGTCCTCGGCGGCCGCGAGGAAGATCATCGGGTCGGGCTTGCCGCGCGGGAACTCCCGCCCCGTCTCGTCGGCGTCCAGGGCGTCGAGCAGGGTGAGGCCCTCCCGCACCTGCGGGTAGCGCAGGCCCTGCTCGGCCGCGAACACGTCGAGGCGGATCTGCTCGAGCATCGGGTGGGTGTTCCTCGACGACGAGGCGCAGGCGATCCGCAGGCCGGCGTGCTTGGTGGCGAGCAGGAACCGCAGGGCGTCGGGATAGGCGCGGAACTCCCCGGCGGCGATCAGCTCGACCACGCGCTGCTGCTTGTGCTCGGCGTACCGGACGGCATGGCGCTCCGGGTCGGGCACGCCGAACCGCTCCAGGGCGGCTCTGGCTCCGGCCAGGCGGGGCTTGCCCGCCATGACCTCCTGATAGAAGTCGTGGGTGAAGCGGTCGGGCGCGTAGCTCGTCCGCGGCGCGAGGTCGCGCCACTCGGACTCCATGAGCTGTTGCAGGGACTCGCGCCACGCGCTCTCGTGCGGGGAGTCCACCAGTACCCCGTCGACGTCGAAGATGGCGCCGGCGAAACGGGGCTGGCGGCCGCTTGCTCTCATTGACGCTGTCGGCCCTCCGTGCGACTTCCTGTTGCCTCTAGGCTACCGGTCGAGCCGGGCACCTGGGGCGTCCCGCTCCATAAGGGCTGACCTGGCGATCTGGTGCCGAGCCGTGGCATCCGCCCTGCGTACCTGGCACCATCCTCTGGTCTTTGGTCGCTGGTGACGCACGTAGCTCGTATCCCAACTCGACGAGGAACGCCGATGGACAAGGCACGAGCGCGAGAGCTGCTCGCAAACGAACACGCCCGGCTCGAGCGACTGCTCCGGGCCGAGATCGCCGCGACAGCCCCTGACCTGGGCGATGAGGTCGACGACGCGAACTGGCGCATCGCCGAGGAGACCGGGCGCGCGGTCAGCCGCTCGCTGCGCGACCGCTGGTCCGCCCTGCAGCGGGCCGAGGAGCGGCTCGAGCGGGGCACCTACGGCCGCTCCGTCCTGAGCGGCAAGCCGATACCGGACGAGCGCCTGGAGGCCGATCCCCTGGCCGCGCTGACGGTCGAGGAGGCGGCGGCCGAGGCGTTCAGGGCGAGGCACTCGGCCGACAGCGTGAGCGGCCTCACATCGACCCGCCGCACGCTCGCGGCGCTGGTGGACCGCGACGAGGTCACCGAGGAGCCGGACGGCGCCGCGCCCGTGGCACCGGCCGGCTCCGAGGACGTCGACGAGGAAGAGGCCGAGGAGGAGGTCGCCGCGGTCGCCGACCTCGACGTCGAGGAGGTCGAGGAGGTCGAGGAGCTGGAGGTCGAGGAGCTGGAGGTCATCGCCGAGGAGGAGGCGCCGGCCGACTTCGACGAGGGCGGAGACGAAGCGGAGGAGGAAGCGGCGGCGGACGAGGAACAGGAGCGGTCGGAGGGGGACGAGGAGGAGCGGCCGCCGCGACGCCGCAGCGGCCGCCGCTGAGGCCGGGTCTCAGCCGTTGCCGAACATCTCCTCGCGGGTGGCGACGGCGGTGTCGGAGTCGTCGGTGAACAGCCCGTCCACGCCCAGACCGAAGAACAGCCTGAACTCGGCCGGGCTGTCCCCCCTGGCGCGCAGGAACTCCGGGCTCGCCGGGTTGCCCTGGCGGAAGTCCGCCGGCAGGAAGGTGTTCTCGTTGCGGAAGGTGAAGGGGTGGACCAGCAGGCCGGCGCGGTGAGCGTCGCGCACCAGGCTGGTCGGCTGCTGCAGGTGGTTCGAGCTGTCGCGCGGGACGATCAGGTTCTTGTTCGGGCCGATGCCGCGCGCGTAGGTCGCGATCTCGGCCAGGCCGGCGGGCGTCGCCAGGTCGGCGTAGGTGCGGGGGTCGCCGGACTGGGTGAAGTCGAATGGTCTGCCGTGGTCGTCCAGGAGCTGGATCAGCGGCACCTTGGTCTCGCCGTGCAGCCGCTTGAGGTTCCCGACCTCGAACGACTGGATGAACACCTTGGCGTCGGGGCGGTCCAGGCCGTTGGCGTGCAGCGTGGCGAGCAGCGGCTCCTCCAGCGGCAGGCCGATGCCCCGGAAGTAGGTCGGGTGCTTGGTCTCCGGGTAGATGCCCACGTCGAACCGCTTGGCGAGGTCGATGACCTCCTGGAAGGTCGGGATGCGCTCGAGCCCGTCGAAGGCGGTGTTCTGGGGCCGCACGTCGGGGAGCCGCTCCTTGGCGCGGAGCGTGCGCAGCTCCGCGAGGGTGAAGTCCTCCGTGAACCAGCCGGTGACGGAGACGCCGTCGACGACCTTGGTGGTCTTGCGGTCGGCGAACTCCGGGTGGTCGGCGACGTCGGTCGTGCCGGTGATGTCGTTCTCGTGCCTGGCGACCAGCACGTGATCCTTGGTGGACACAAGGTCGGGCTCGATGAAGTCGGCGCCCATCTCGATCGCGAGCTGGTAGGAGGCGATCGTGTGCTCGGGGCGGTAGCCAGCCGCCCCGCGGTGCCCGATCACGATCGGGCGGTGAGCCTCGGCGATCCCGTGGCGGCCAGCAGCGCGGGGAGGAGCGCGGGCGTCAGCCAGCGTTTCATGACACCACCTCGTTCCATGTGCCTGCAAAGCGAACGTTGTCACTGTACGAGCACAAGGCGAGACGGAGATAGCCCTACGCTGGCGTCCGGCCGATCCCCGGGCGAACCTCGGCGGGCGGGCGAACCTCGGCGGGCGTGCCAGGGCGGCGCGTGAGGCTAGCCGGGTGTTCCGCACATGAGGGTTGGTACCAGTGTCGAGGTCATGGTGGCCTCCGATCAGTCAGCTCGCCCAGCGTGGGCGGGTGGGGTCGACCTTGAGCAGCTCCAGCAGCTTGGCCTGCAACGGTGGCGGCGCGGCAATGGTGGGTGGGTCGTGGCCTCGGGCGGGGTTGAGGCGCAGCCTGGCCAGGGCTTCGAAGACAAGCCGGCCGGTTGGCTTGGCCGGACGGCCGACGTACAGCCCAGCAAGCTCGACGGCGGGGGCGATGGCCTTGCGGACTGCCCGTTCGACCAAGCAGAACACCAGCAGCGCCAGGCAGATCACGGTGATCAGCGCGGCGATGCGGCGGTTGTCTTTGAGGAACATCGGCGCGACCCCAAGGGGGCCTTTGAACGCGCCGTAGCGACGCTCGACCACTTCTTGGCCCTTGTAGCGCCGCAGCACCTCGGCCGCATCAGCCTGCTCGATGGTGAGGTTGGTCAGCAGCCCGTACCAGCCGTCGGTGGCCTGCTCGGCCTGGAGGGCGGCCTGGTCGACCGACCAGGACAAGGTGGGCTTGTCGGTGGCGGGATCGGTGCCGACCTCGGCGGACAGCAAGGCGGTGACCTTGCGTTGGCGGGCGATGCCCTGGACACGCTGGCGGACCTGCTCGGGCGTGCGGTAGTGGCGGCTGCCAAGCCCGCGCTGCACACGCTCCAGGTCGGCTCGGGCGCGGTCGAGCTTTTTGGCCCGGCTGGTGGCGGCGGCCTGGGCGCGCGCCGAGGACCACACCAACATGCACCGCACCGCAAGGTCCGGGTCGGTCTTGCGCTTGGCCTTGAGGGTGATGCCGCCCTCCACGACCCGGTAGCTGCCCCGCCGCCCTGGCGGCAGGTCCCGGTCACGCTCGGCCACATAGTCGACCGGGGTGGCCGCCGCAACCTCCAGCGCCCCAAGATGGGCGGCCGGCAGGTAGGTCTTGCTGGCCGGCGCGATGAAGCTGACCTTGGCCTTGTTCATCGCCAGGATGTTGCCGCGGCTGAGCAGCTTGGAGTCGCCGACCAGCAGCACCTTCCGGGTGCCGGCCAACTCCTTGAGCGCCTGCATCGCCCCGACCACCTGGGCGACCTCGCCGGCGCCACCGTCAAAGACGCGCTGCCACACCGGGATGCCGCCATCGCCGCTGACCGCCAGGCCGGTCTGCACCTGCTTGAGATCGGGGCGGCGGTCTTTGGGCTTGCCCCACCTGGGCGTGGCAAAGCCAGCCTCCGCATCGTCGTAGGCCCCGTACAGCGAGATCGAGGTCATGTCCCAGTGCAGCCGCGCCACATCAATCCCGAACACCGCGATCGCCCGCGCCCCCACCGACCCCACGATCTGGTCCAACCCTGGCGCGATCGCGTCCAACGCCCGCCCGATCCGGTCGTCGTTGAGCGCGTCGGGGACGATGCCCAAGACCTCCTCGACCGCCCACTCACCCGCCCAGTCCTCCACCCGCAGCAGCGGCCGTGGGCTGGTCAGCCGATTGGCGACCAGCGCCTCGATCACCTGCCCGTGGGTCACCCGAGCGACCTCCCTGACCGGACACGCCCGGTCCACGATCCCGGCCAGGTCCAGCCGCCGGCAGAACTGGGCCACCACCGGCAGCGCCCCCAGCAGCTTCTCGAGGCTGGGCGGCGCGTAGGTGTAGCGGACCGGACGCAAGCCGGGCGGCGGGCGGCGCATCCACCGAATTTGCCACACCTACCCACCACCGGCACCAACACAACCATCAACCCCACCCGCCCACCCCCACCGCACCCCATGTGCGGAAGACAGGGCTAGCCTCGGCGGCCGAACATCGCCAGCAGGCGGGTCTGGGCGCCCGCACCCGGCGGCACGTCGGGCCTCGGGCCGATGGCGCCGGCCCCGCGGTAGGCCTCCTCCACGGCGGCGAACCAGCTCGCGCAGGCGTCG
>WNGE01007134.1_pt1 | contig 12246 bp, 9 predicted proteins | sample 5400651 | NCBI WGS metagenome assembly WNGE01 (sample SAMN13153370, study PRJNA577476) | soil metagenome | isolation source: 60 cm soil or saprolite under grassland replicate 2 | place: USA:California | collected 2016-06-15 | reverse complement strand
TGCCTCCTTGCGTCCTCATCTGATGGTCAGCGTGTAGCCGGCGACGACGGGTGGGTTCGCCTCCGTCGTCCACACCCGGATGAGGCAGACGCTGCCCCCGCAGTTCAATCAGGTCGCGGACCTCAGCCGGTCGACCGGATATCCGCCCTGTTGGACGATCGTCGGCGTGCCACCGACGAGTTCGTAGACGGTGAAGACGATGCCCGCGCCGGAAACGGAGACGGCGATATCGCTTCCTGCGACGCGATACCAGTCCACGTCCCGGTCGCCCGGTGCAAGCGCCGCGTCCACGCTGCTACCCCGCGCGAGGATCTGGGCGAGCTCCGGCGTGTCGTTCGGCTCGGCCTCGACGGGGTTCGGGAGCGGTGCCGGCGTGTCGGGGAGGACACATCTGATCGTCGCGACGCCGTTACCGTCGAAGGCGGTCTCGATGTGGCCGTCCGCGGTTCCCCGCCTGCAACTCGTGCCGTTGAGGGCCTCGAACGAAGCCAGCCCGCCGGCATCGCCCTTCGGCCCCGGCGGGCCCTGCGGCCCCGCCGGCCCCGGATCGCCCTGCGGACCCTGCGGTCCGGTCTGGCTCCAGGCGAGCGGCGCTTCGCTCGCCCGGCAGGATGCCGGATCGCTGACCACCCGAAGCTCGCCCTTTCGGTCGTCGTCGGCGACGCGATAGCAAGCGTGGATCGCGCCGCCGCCCCCGATCGCTTGGCTCGCAGCAACGGCGATGCCGGCGCTGCCGACAAGGATGCCGATGCCGAGCAGCGCTACGCGCCCGCCGCCACGGCCGATCAGACTTTTCATGGTCGGACTCCTTCTTGCCTGTGCGGTTGTCATGCGTCGCAGCTTCGACTGGCACGCTCGCCATCGCGCCCGGGGGGTTCCCGAGTCTCGCCCCTAGTCATCGCGACCCCTGGAGGCGGAACGCCTTCTGAGTTCGTCGAAACGGCTCGCCTATTGGCGCCGCTCCGTCTCGCGCACCGTTGCCCTGACTGATGGGTTCAGCCGGATCGCGAACTCGGTGCGCGAGCGGACGCCCAGCTTCAGGTAGACGCGTGTCGGTTCCATTCGACCGTGTTCGGGCTGCGCTCGAGCCCGCGGGCGATCTCGTCGTTCCGCGGGCCGCGGGCGGCGAGGAGCGCGATCCGCTGCTCGCCGCCCGTCAGCCCCTGGCCGATGCCGCCAGCCATAGCTGCTCCAGCTTGTGATTCACGGTGGCAGCCGGCTGTGTCGGTTGAGCCCGTATCGGCCTGTCACGCCGGAGTCGCGGGTTCGAGCTCTCATCGTGCGACTACACGAAACGACCGGAGGCCAAGACCCTGTCACCCGTCTCCGGTCGAATGGAGGACGAGCCGTCTCGGCCGTCCCCGCGCGTCCAGCCTGGGCGCATGAGAGGTAAAGGGTGCGTTCCGAGCCGCCGATGACGGACCCATGAAGCATGAAGCCGCCGTTTACCCATCGGCCCGTGTCGCGCGGGGCTCGGTCTCCTGACCCCATCGCCGTGCGAGGGCTCCTCGACCTCTACCTGAGTCCTTGGCGGGTCGCAGCCTCTCGGGCGCTCGTGCACGGGCACGCCGGCGAGCGGGCTCGGATTGAGGGACTGCTCGCTGACGCGCGGTCCGGGCGAAGCGGAGTGCTCGTGATCTCTGGTGCGGTCGGGTCGGGAAGGACAGCGCTCCTTGGGCACGCGGTCGAACGAGCAGAAGGGTTCGACGTGCTGCAAACAACAGGTATCGAGGCCGAATCGCAAATCTCCTTTTCGGGCCTTGACGAGCTGCTGTCCCCGGTGGCCGGGTTTGTCGATGAGATTCCGGAACCGCAGCGTGAGGCGCTCCGCGCGGCGTTCGATCTCGTACCCTCGACGGAGGTTCCGGGCGGCGCGGTCTTCCGTGCCGTCCTCAGCGTGCTCGCCGCAGCCGCCGAGTCCCGCCCGATCCTCTGCGTCGTGGACGACGCTCACATGGTCGATCCGGCTTCGGCATCCGCGCTTGCCTTCGCCGCGCGAAGGGTGAAGGTCGAGGGGATAGCGATGCTGTTCGCCGTCGGCGAAGAGCGACCGAGCTGGTTTGCAGGACTCGAAAAGCTCCATCTCGAGGGCCTCGACGCCGAGGCCGCACGCGAGCTGCTCGAGGAACATGCCTGTGCCAAAGTGGCACCCGAGGTCGCACGTCGGATCTCCGACGCCGCGGGCGGAAATCCGCGAGCGCTCTTGGACGCGGCCGCCGCACTGAGCGCTGACGAGCTGGCCGGTCGTGCGCCGCTTCCCATTCCGCTGCCGGTCGGGGCCGCCGCCGACTCGCGGTATCTCAGTTCGGCCGCCTCGCTTTCGCCTGCAGCCCAGGACGCCCTCGTCACTGCGGCGGCCGCCGACACGCAGACGCTGCACGCGATCGCGCAGGATGGAGCGGTCCCGGGCATCACCGCCGCAGCACTCGAGGAATGCGAAGCGGCCGAGCTGATCGCATTCGAAGACGGACGCCTGAGGTTCCGGCAGGCGCTCGTCCGCGAGGCGGTCTATCACGCGGCCCCGCCCACGAAGCAGCGTGCCGCCCATAGAGCGCTCGCGGCGGCGAGCTCGGGCGAACGGCGTGCGCTCCACCTCGCGGCCGCGGCCACGGGGCCGGACGAATCGGTCGCCCTCGAGTTGGAGGCCGCGGCCGAGAGCGCGCTGCATCGTGGCAGCCACATCGTTGCGTCGAACTGGTTCCTGCGTGCGGCGAGTTTCTCGCCGGGGCGCGACGCCCGCATTCGCCGGGTGTACCGCGCAGCCGACGCGGCTTGGCGTGGCGGGCAGCCGACACGCGCCGAGCAACTCGTCGAGGAGGCGGGCGACGCTATCGAAGATCCGAGGCTCCGCGCCGACCTCGAGCACCTTCGCGCGAAAATCGAGCTCGAGGGCCATCGCGAAGCAGCCGCGTACCGCCGGCTCCTTCGGGAGGCCGAGCGCGTGGAGACCGTCGACGCCGTGCGTGCGTCGCGTTTGCTCACGACCGCCGTCGCAGCCGCGCCGCTCGAAGAGCGGCCTGCGATCGGACGCCGCGCGTGCGAGCTTGCTCCGCGTGACGGCGGCGAGACCGAGCTACATGCGACCCTCGCACGCGCGCGTGCCCTCGCCGGGGCGGGCGAGCACCGTGACAGCATCAACCTGCTCGCGCGCGCCAGGTCTCTACTCGAGTCGAACCATGAGCTCGCAAGGGATCCCGGCGCCCTCCTCGCGTACGCCGACGCGTTCGTCCAAGTGGACGGGCACGACGAGCAGCCGATACGCGACCTCGTGGGCGACGCGGTGGCGCTCGCCCGCGACCGTGGAGCGCTCGGCACTCTTCCGCTCGCGCTCCTCCAACTGGCGCGCCTCGAGCTCGGAGCGGGGCGGTGGGTGGACGCGGACGCCGCCGGCTCGGAAGCGCTCCAGCTTGCACGAGACGCACAGCAAGAACGTGGGATTCTGGAGGCCCTTGCCCTCCTTGCACGGCTGGACGCCTTGCGCGGACTGAGCTCGGAATGCCGCCGGCGCGTCGCGGAGGTGAGGATTCTCGCCGGCTCCAAACCAGCGCCTGCGGGCGTGGAGACGACCCTCGGCCTGCTCGCGCTCGCGCGCGGCGATGTCGGAGAGGCAGTCGCACGCCTCGAAGCGGCCCCGCCGGAGCGGGCGCCCGACCTCGTCGAGGCGTACGTGCGGGCCGGTCGCGGAGACGGGGCCCGCCGCAGCGCCGCGGCCGACACGGAAAAAGCACGCGACTCGGGTCATCGCTGGACGCGCGTGCGCGCGGCGTGGGCCGAGGCGCTCGTGGCAGGTGAGGACGAGTACCAGGAAGCGTTCGCGCAGGCGATGGCGGCGCTGGAGCCCCTCGCCGCCGAGCCGTCCTTCGAGCGCGCCCGGCTCCGGCTCAACTGGGGCGAGCGGCTGCGGCGGTCAGGGCGTCGCATCAACGCGCGCGATCACCTGCGCGCCGCACACGACGTCTTCGAGCTCCTCGGGGCAGAGCCGTGGGCCGAACGCGCACGCGCCGAGCTGCGGGCAAGCGGCGAAACGGCGCGCAGGCGGAACGCAAGCACGCTCGACGAGCTGACGCCGCAGGAGCTCCAGGTGCTCCGCGAGATCGCGGCGGGAGCAACCTATCGGCAGGCGGCGCAGAACCTGTTCCTGAGCCCGAAAACGATCGAGTACCACCTGCACAAGATCTACCGGAAGCTCGACGTCCGGTCGCGACAAGAGCTCGTTGCTCGGCTCGAGACGCTCGAACACGCTCCAGGAGCGGACGGACGGTGAACACGGCAACGTCGCTCGATCGCTACGAGATCGTCCGCGAGATCGGGCGGGGCGCGAACGCCGTCGTCTACCTCGCGCGTCACTCGGCTCTGAACCGGCTCGTAGCGCTGAAGGAGCTCTCGCGAATCGAGGCCGGCGGCGAGACAACGGCGGCGAGATTCCTCCGCGAGGCGCAGCTCGCGGGAGGGCTGACACATCCCAACATCGTGGCCGTCTACGACTACTTCGAGCACGACGGGACGCCCTACATCGCCATGGAGCACCTCGAGCGCGGCTCCCTGCGTCCGCTCGTAGGCCGGCTCACGCCGACCGAGATCTTCACCGTGCTCAAGGGGTTGCTCGCCGGCCTCGCCTGCGCGGAGCGGCACGGCGTCGTCCACCGCGACCTGAAGCCGGAGAACCTCATGCTGACCGAAGACGGCCAGATCAAGATCGCCGACTTCGGAATCGCGAAGGCGAGCGCCACCGCGACAACGAACCTCACACGTACGGGGCTGGTCGTCGGAGCACCGGCGTACATGGCACCCGAACAAGCGAAGGGCGAAGAGACCGGGCCGGCGGCAGATCTCTACTCGGCCGGCATCATCGCGTACGAGCTGGTCACAGGGACGATCCCCTATTCAGGGGGCGACCCGGTGTCGATCCTGTGGCGCCACGTCCACGAGCCGCTTCCCTCTCTCGCACTGCGGAACCCGGACGTCGACTCGCGGCTCGCGCGCTGGATCGAGCGACTCCTCGAGAAGGATCCGTCTCGTCGCCCCGCCGGCGCGCGCGAAGCGCTCGACGAGCTTAGAGCGATCCGGGACGAGGTGCTCGAACGGCCGCGCCCCGTCCGCCCACCACGGCGGATCGTCACGGCTCTGGCAAGCCCCCTCAACCTCGCAGTCCTGCTCGCGGTGGCGCTCGCGGCGGTGGTTCTGCACGCGATCTGGCTGTTTACAGTTGCGGGCGCCGCGTACGCGGCTCTCGTCGGCATTGCGTATGTCTCCGCGCCTTCTCGGGCCACAGAGACTAGGGACACGACTAGGGAACGCCCCCGGCGCGATCGCGAGCCTGTCCGTGGAAGCTTCGACGCATGACAACCGCACAAGCGAGGTGACCACGATGGCAACCGCAACCGACTCCCTCTTTAGCCTCACGGGCGCCTGGCAGCGCATCGGCACGAGGGCGACTGTCCAGCAGTATCGGCGGACGAAGATCGTCTGCACGCTCGGCCCCGCCTCGGAAGACGGCGGCGTCTACAAGCTCGCGCGGGCGGGGATGGACGCCGCCCGGCTCAACTTCTCGCACGGAAGCCACGACGACCACCTCGACCAGCTGCGTGCCGTCCGACAGGCGCAGGAGGCGGTCGGCCGACCGCTGGCGGTGATCGCGGATCTGTGCGGGCCGAAGATCCGGGTCGACCGGCTGTCCGAGCCTCGTTCCGTCGAGACCGGCGAGCTGCTGACACTGGCGGCGAAAGCGACCAATGGGGATCTCGGCGTGACGTTTGCGGATCTCCATCGCGCGGTCGAGCCGGGCTCCGCGATCCTGATCGACGACGGCAGGGTCCGGGCACGCGTGGTCGAGGTGGATGGCGAGCGGGTCGCCTGCCGCGTCGAGACCGGCGGATTGATCTCCTCCGGAAAGGGTGTGAATCTCCCGGGAGCCGCCCTGCCTATTCCGGCGCTCACGGCGAAGGATCTCGCCGACCTGGAGTTCGCACTCGCCCACGGCGTCGACTACGTCGCGCTCTCCTTCGTTCAGTCCGCCGACGACGTGCTCGAGCTGCGCGAGCGCATTGAGAGCGCCGGCTCGAACGCAAGGATCATCGCGAAGATCGAGAAGGCAGAGGCGATCCGCAACCTCGACGCCATCATCGCGGCCACCGACGCGGTCATGGTCGCGCGAGGCGATCTCGGGGTGGAGATCGGCGTCTCGGAGGTACCGCTTCTCCAGAAGCTGATGATCGCGAAGGCCCGCGCGGCGAATCGGACCGTGATCACGGCGACGCAGATGCTCGAGTCGATGATCGAGAACGCCGAGCCGACCCGGGCGGAGGCCTCCGACGTGGCGAACGCGATCATCGACGGAACGTCCGCCGTGATGCTGTCCGGCGAGACCGCCGTCGGCAAGCATCCTGTCGCGGCGGTCGAGTTCATCGACAGGATCGCGCTCGCGGTCGAGCCCTCGCTTGCGTACGACTCGACCGGGCCGTGCGGCGAGACCGAGACGGCCGCGATCCTCACGCACGCTGCCTGTGACATCGCCGAGGAGATGGACGCCGCTGCCATCGCCGTGCCGACGGAGACAGGGGCGACGGCGCGCCAGGTTGCGAAGAGCCGGCCGCGGCGTCCGATCGTGGCCGCCTCCACGAACACGCAGGTGCTCCGACAGCTCGCTCTCGACTGGGGGGTCATCCCGATCAACGTCCGCCGCGGTCAGACGATCGAGGAGATGTCGACCCAGATCCTCGCGCTGATCGCCGCGCGGAACCTCGCCGAGGCAGGCGACGTCGTCGTCATGACTGGACGAGCCGAGCTCGACGCACCGGGGACGACGAACCACGTCGTCCTCCATTGGCTGAGGGGAGGGTAGGGAACAGGTGTCGGCCCCGCGGTGGTGGCTACGACAGAGCGGCGCAGCGAAGGCGCGCTTCGTCGTCATCGCTCTCGCCGCCGTCGCGGTCGGCGTAGCCGTCATCGAGGACGGCGGATCGACGTCGAGAGCCGCGCCTCTACGGCTCCAATTCGTCTACTCGCCCGACACGGAAGAACTCCTTGCTCCGCTCATCGCGCGCTTCAACCATTCCGCAGTCAAGGTCCGGGGGAAATCGATCCGCGTCGAGGGCCGTGCGGTCACCTCAGGGGCGGCCGAGCGCATGATCGCGGCCGGGACGCTCGAGCCCGTCATCTGGGGGCCGGCCTCCTCGCTCTGGGGCCGGCTGCTGAACGCCGACGTTCGCAAGGAGTGGGTGCCGCTCGACAGCCCTTCGATCGTGCAGTCACCGCAAGTGATCGCGGTGCCGGAACGCACGGCAAGGAGGCTCGGTTGGCCAAAGCGGCCGATCGGATGGAAGGACGTCCCGGGATTCGCTGCGAGCGGCGCGTTCCGCTTCGGCCACCCGAATCCGACCACCTCGACGTCGGGGCTCTCAGCCGTTGCGGCCGAGTACTACGCCGTCACCGGGAAGCTCGCCGGACTCACGATCGACGACGTCAACCATGCTCGCCGCGACGTTCGAAGGATCGAAAGGTCCGTCGTTCAATACGCGCCGACGGCCGACGACCTGCTCACCCAACTGGCCCGCTACGGCCCCCGGTATGCGTCCGCAGTCGTCGTTCAGGAGACCTCGCTCGTCCAGTTCAACGAGCAGAGCCCCTGGCGGCTCGTCGCTATCTATCCCGCAGGCGGGACGTTCATGGCCGATTATCCGTACATCGTCCTCGACGGCCCCTGGGTCGGCGCCGACGAACGGGTCGCCGCGCAGACGTTCGGGAAGTGGCTCCACTCTCACGTGACACCGGAGGCCGCCGCGCGAAGCGGATACCGGGTAGCGACCCCGGGCGCGCCCGTCCTGCCCCCGGTCGATCCCGAGCACGGCGCCGACCCGAGCAAGCCCGACGCCGTCCTCCGGCCGCCGGCGCCCGACGTCCTCACCGCCATCCTGGCGACGTGGAGAGAAGACCGCAGGCCGGCAAACGTCGTTCTCGCCGTGGATGCCTCCGCCTCGACGGGCGAGGCCAACACGGGCAAGGTGGGGCACGCCATCGAGGCCTTCCTCGAGTCGCTCCCGCGCCGCGACCGCGTCGGGCTCATCACCTTCAATGACCACGTCACGACCGCCGTCCCACTCGCGCGGCTCGCCGCCAACGAGCACGCCCTTCGCGACGCCCTGCCGGGCTCCGCCCCCAGGGGTCGGAGGGCGCTCTACGAGGCGATCGCGGAAGGCGTGCGGCAGGCGGCCTCAAGCGACGCCATGAGCACGACCGCGGTCGTCGTCGTGACTGACGGCAAGGACGATGCGAGCTCGCTCGACCTCGACGCGCTGCTACCACTCATCCGCAGCACACGGGTTCGCATCTTTACGGTTGCGCTCGGAGGCACAGCCGATCAAGACGGGCTCGCGAAGATCGCCACGGCGTCGCTAGGAAAGGCGTTCACCGCGTCCACAGACAGCCTCGAAGACGCCTTTCGCGAGATCGCCCTGTACTTCTGAGAACGGGCGGTCTAAATGAAGACCGAGCGAGCGCTGTGACGGTCTACCGCTCGCCGAGTTCGGGATCCCTCGCTGCTGCGACCACTCCAGCCCGGCTCGCGCAAGACTTCGACCACGTCTTCTGGCGCGAGCTCCCTGACGGCGGCATCGAGGTCGCCGCACGGCGCAATGACAAGGTCGACCGGCTACGGGTGCACGAGGACGGGAGCACCAGCCACCTTGCCACTGTCACCCTACGTTCCACTCGGTGGGCGAGCGCGCTCGCGATAACTGGCATTGCACTCGCCTTGATAGCGCTGGGGTCGTCATTCGTCGGGGCCGGGACGGGCATGCTCAAGCTGTTCTTCGCTGGGCTCGCCCTCTACCTTCTGGGATGGATCGGCTCACTTCGCAGCTCCGACGTGCGCAAACAGCTGGGGAGCAAAAGCGATTGGCACGAGCCCACCGATCTGAACGGCTGGGCGCCGCAGACGTTGGCACAGCTGGCTGCCGTAGAGCGGATCGCCGACGAGCACGCAGGACTGGCATTGGTACGCGATGTGGGCGCCGCAACGATCGACGTCTGCGCGCCTCGCAAGGGCGGACTCGATCGTTACGTCATCGACGGCCGCGGAGTCCTGGAGCAAATCGAGGAAGCGTCGAGCGGCTTACAGCGAATGCGCAACCGACTGCTGGCTCCTTTCGTCCTCGTCGCCTGGCTTGGGCTACCGGCGGCCGGATCGCACTTCGGCTGGGCCGGAGTCACGTTCGGGCTGGCGATCGCGATCGCCGCGGTGACATGGCTCGGGCAGCAGACGCCGGAACGACGGCTGAAGCGCGGCAACGGGGGCGACAACTGGGTCGAGATTCGCACACGAGTCGAGGACTCGGACTAATCCTTCGCCGCCCGCCCTAGCCGCCGGACGGGAAGCAATCCTTGCCACCCGTCAGGTCCTGTTGTCTAACCAAGAAACGAAAACTCTGCTTTTGCAGAGCTTTCGGATGGGCGGTACTTGGGCTCGAACCAGTGACCCCCAGCTTGTCGAGCATCTTCGGCGGCCGCGACGTTTCTCCCGCTTTACCTCTTTTCCCTGCTCAGATCGACGTTCGACTCCCGCGCGGCTCGGCTGGTCATGCAGAAGCGGCTCGGCCCGTTTGTGTGTTTATTGTGCGTCGGGCGGGAGGGCTGCCGTCTCGTCTGACGCGACAACGCTGACTCGGTTCCGCTGGAGGACGCACGGACGACGAGCGCCCGGTCCTCTGGTTCTGTGACCGGACGCTCGTACCGTCGCCGCGCTAGCCCAGATCCTTGTCGACGGGCTGCCAGTCCGGGTATGCAACCGACCAGGTCGTGGGCGGATCATCCGGCAGCAGCAGCTTCCCTTCTCCCGTCACGACGTCGAGCGAGAAGATGTTGATCACTCCGGGCTCGACGACGCCTCCGAAGACGATCGAGCTGCCGTCGGGAGCCCACGTTGGGAAGAACTCGACGCGGTCAGGCGTCGTCGTGAGCCGTCGGAGGCCGCTGCCGTTGATATGCATCGTCCACAGGTCGATGTCGCCATCGGGGACGCCGTGCGAGTCCGGTGCGTCGCGGCTGAAGACTACGTCGTTGCCCGTTGGCGACCAGTCGGAGATGTAGCCGGTCGTGAGCTTCCGGAGGCCGTTGCCGTTCAGGTTCATCACGTAGAGCTCCGGCACGCCGTTCCGGAGGCTCGTGAAGGCGAACCGCTGTCCGGACGGCGCCGTCGACGGCCAACAGTCGAGGCCGGGCGAGTCTGTAAGCCTCGTCTTGTCGGTGCCGTCGGCGTTGATGAGATAGATGTCGTAGCCGCCGGCGTCCCCCGACTGGCCGCAGTAGAGGATGCGACCGTCTGCCGTCCACGCCGGCACCTCTTCGTCGAGCGGTGTGTTCGTCACCTGCGTCCTGTGCGACCCGTCGGCATCCATGACCCAGATGTCGGTGATCGCTCGCTGGTCGTCCTCGCCGAACTGTGGGTGGCCCATGTACGCGATCTTCGTCCCGTCCGGCGACCAGCGAGGGGCGTGCTCGGAGAAGTCTGGCGTCGTCGTGAGCAGCTCGTAGGCCCCGGTTGCGGGGTCGAAGACCCCGACGTCTTGACTCGTCCCCGTCCACGAGTCGAACACGATCAGCCCGTTCGCGCCCTTGAAGTTGGCGTCGGCGTTGCCGGCCCCGATGAGCTCGCGCGGGGGTCGGACGTGGAGCCGATGCTTCGCCTGCGTGCGCTGCGCGCGGAAGGCTGGGCGAGGTACGTGATCGACGACGCCGGCGCGCAAGCCGTCTGGGAGGAGGCTCTCGCACAGGCGCGTCAGCTCGGCGACGCAGTCATCACCGCGTCGCTGCTTCTCGCACTCGCGATGCTCGTATACGAGCGAGGCGCGAACAGCGGCTTCGGCGGGGACGAGCTCGACAAGGCGGAACGGCTTGTGGTTGAAGCTCTCGAACTGAACCGGCGTGTTCCAAGCCGAGCAAACGAGGCGGTGGGGCTTTGGCTGATGGCACGGATCGTCCGCTCCCGAGGCGACCTCGCGGCGGCGCATCCGCTGCTCGAGCAGAGCCTTACGGCAGCGCGCGCGGCGCGCTCTCGCTACTGGGAGTTCTACATCCTCTTCGAACTCGGCTCCGTGGAGCGCGCCCTCGACCGTCTCGACGACGCCGAGCTTCGATGTCGAGAGGCGCTCACCTTAAGTCGCACCGTCGGCAACAGCTCCGGGACGATCGGCTCGCTGGCCGGACTCGCTCGGATCGCGTCGGACCGCGCCCAATTCCGCCACGCGGGCCGGCTGTGGGGCGCGGTCGAGGCCGCGGAAACGCGGCTCGTGGGTCAATGGGCGCTCAACCGTCCCGGCTGGGAAAAAGACGTCGTCCCGAGAGGCCAGCCGGAGTTCGAGCGCGCCTGCGAGGAAGGTCGCGCGCTGTCGCTCGACGAGGCCACTGCGTACGCGCTTCAGTCGAATGGAGCCGCGACCCTTGGGGGCCAACCCAACAGCGGCTCCGTTGCCTGATCCGACACCAACGCAGCTACACGCGTACTACACGGGCCCTGCCGGGTGCTAGACGGTCGTAGCCGGTCGCAGCCGGTTGTACGCGGGACGAAGTGCCTGCTCTGGCGGGTAATTGCGGGCGGGAGCCGGATGTGCCGGTCGATGCGGTACCGGTCTGTCACGCCGGAGGTCGCGGGTTCGAGTCCCGTCGCTCCCGCTCCTTACACATCGCTTGTGCAGCGGTTTTTGCCTCGCCGCGCGTCTTGCCCTCCGCACCTCACTCGAGCGCGGGCACGATCCGCGGCGAGCCGACCTCTGCCCGGCGACAGGCCTCGGTGAGGGCCTCCTCCGACGCAGCCTCGAAGACACCGCACCCCGTCCGACGCTCAAGCCCGGTCAGCAAACATCTGAAATCGGCTTCGCTCGACCATGCGGAATCGAGTCGCGAGAGCCCGAACTTCACAACGTGCGCGGGCGTGTCGGCTACGGTCGGGATCGAGGCGGCGTAGATCCTAGTCGCCCTCGGTCGATCGTGACCCAACCGTCGCTACGCGCGGCTTGATCGAGGTTCGGCCGCTGCGTAGGAGAAGGCATGTCGCTGGCGGCGCGCCAACGCTTGGACAGAGTCGCGGGAGGGGTCGCGGCGATCGCGACCCCTCCGCTCCTCGCCTGCTTTTACGGGACGGGGGAGAAGATCGCTCCCTGCACTTGACAGAGCGTCTCCGAGCACGTCACCCCATCGTCCGTCGTCTCGCTCGTGTGGATCTGCGTCGGGATCCGTCCCGGCTCTGCGGGGCCG
>WNGE01007461.1_pt1 | contig 12247 bp, 13 predicted proteins | sample 5400651 | NCBI WGS metagenome assembly WNGE01 (sample SAMN13153370, study PRJNA577476) | soil metagenome | isolation source: 60 cm soil or saprolite under grassland replicate 2 | place: USA:California | collected 2016-06-15 | reverse complement strand
ACCGGAAACCCCCCGTCACCCGCCGCGGCGCCAAAGCCCCAGGCTGCGCGCGCGAAGCCGGCGCCGAAGCCCGAGCCTGCGCCCGCCGCGAGGCCGCCGAAGCCGGTCGTCTCGCAGGACCCGGCGGCGCTGCGCGCTGTCCACGAGAGGGTCGTCGCGGGCGACCACTTCGAGGCGCTCGGCGTCAAGCGCGAGGCGACCTCCGCGCAGATCAAGACCGCCTACTTCCAGCTCGCGAAGAGCTACCACCCCGATGCGGGCCCGGCGAACGAGCCCCCGGAGATCAAGAAGCTCCGCGCCGACATCTTCGCGCGGCTCGGGGAGGCGTGGGGCGTCCTCGGCGACGAGGCGAAGCGCGCCGAGTACGTGCGCCTGCTCGCGTCGGGCGGCGTCGCGGAGGTGGACATCTCCGCCATCTTCCAGGCCGAGGAGACCTTCCGGAAGGCGACCGTCCTCGTGAGGACGCGGCAGTACGACAAGGCGCTCGAGGCGCTCGCCGAGGCGATGAAGCTGAACGCCGACGAGCCCGAGTTCGGGGTATGGAAGTCCTGGGTCGAGTTCCTCGTCGCGCATGACCGCGCGCGCCAGCACGCGGCGAGCGCCGCGGTGATCGAGGCGGCGCTGAAGAAGGTGCCGCGCTGCATGCCGGGGTACCTCTTCCTCGGCCAGATGGCGAAGATCATGGGCGACGTCGCGCTCGCCGAGAGGCACCTCAAGCGCGGCCTCGAGCTCGACGGCGAGCATTCCGAGCTCGCGCGCGAGCTCAAGTACCTGCGAAAGTGAACCCGTGCCGACACCCACGAACCCGAAGAAGCGCTCGCTCATGACGAGCGGCCCGCTGCGGAGGAAGCTCCGCGCCGCCGGGCACCACCTGTCCGCCGTCGTGCAGGTCGGGAAGGAAGGCGTGAGCGAGCCCGTGCTCCGGCAGCTCTCGCGGGCGCTGCTCGACCACGAGCTCGTCAAGGTGAAGATCGGGGGCGAGAGCCCCGAGGACCGCTTCGAGGCGGCCGGGCGGCTCGCGGACGGCGCGGGAGCGCAGGTGGCCCAGATCCTCGGGCGGACCCTGCTCCTCTACAGGCGCCATCCGAAGAAGCCGCGCTTCGAGCCCGGCCCGGCCGGCGCCGCCCCGGAGGCGCCGCCGGCGCGATCGGCGCGACCGGCGAAGCGGCGGTGAATACGGACGCGAGCGCGTGCCCGTGCGCCCCAACATCACGCTCGCGGTGAAGCGCCTCATCCGCGACGTGGCGGAACGCATGCCCGAATTCGCGCACGTGCGCGCCTCGCGCATCCTGGTCGTCGCCGGCGAGGCGCGCGGCATCTCGCGCGCCACCATCCGGCCCGGGAACGTGGGGCCCGCCCGGGGCGGCGCGCGCCGGCGCTTCATCCGCGTGCGCGGGCGGCGCATGCTCTACGTCATCACCCTGCGGCCGCTCTGGTTCGCGGCGTCGAGCTGCGAGGAGCGCGTCGCGACCATCCTCCACGAGCTGTACCACACGTCCGCGCGCTTCGACGGGACCCTGCACACGGGGCGCCGACACGCGCGGCTGCCGCGCGTGTCGTTCGACCGCGAGGTGCGGGTGCTGCTGCGCCGATACCTCGGGGAGGCGCCCGACGAGGTGGTGGCGCCGTTCGCGCGCGACGGCGTCGTGAAGGTGCGCATGTGGCTGCGCGTCCCGCGCGCGGCCGAGGGCGGCGGGAAGTCGGCGCTCGACGTCGACGAGCACCTCTTCTTCGGGTTCATGCCGCTCACGACGCGCAGCCGCCTGCCGAACCCGCCGAGGGTGGCGCCGAAGAAGCGGGCGCGCGATCGCGGCGGCGCGCCCGGCGCCCACCGCGGGCACGACGAGGAGGAGGGCGGCTAAAGGCTCGCGCCCGCGTCCTGGCGCGCCTGCGCCGGGACGGCGTGCAGGGTCTCGCCGTGCGCGTCCATCGTCACGATGGCCGGAAAGTCCTGCACCTGGATCGTCCAGATCGCCTCGCCCGCGCCGAGCTCCTCGAGCTCGTACACACCCTCCACCTTGGTGACGCATCTCGCGAGCACGACCGCCAGGCGCTCCTGCGCGTGCAGGTAGACCGCGCCGAGCTCCCTCAGCGCGGCGAGCGTGCGCGGCCCCATCCCGCCCTTCCCGATGACGCCGCGGAGCCCGAAGCGGGCGAGGACGTCCGCCTGGTAGGGCTCCTGCCGGATCGAGTCGGTGGGGCCGGCGGCGAGGAACCGCCAGGTCCCCGTCCTGGCATCCCGCGACACGACCGGCCCGCAGTGGTACACGAGCGACCCCTCGCTCACCCGGCGCACGGCCGGATCCTCGTGCTTCGCCAGGTGCCGGTGCGCCGCCTCGCGGGCGGTGATGATGCGACCGCTCACCAGGACCTCGTCACCCACCTCGAGCTCGCGGACCTGCGCTGCGCTCACCGGGAGCGTGAGGCTCTTGGGCATCGGCGACCCCCTCTCCGAGCTGCGCCGCCCGCCGGCGAAGCAGCCCCGTGCTTCATGGATGGGCACGGCGCCCGTCGACGGCACGCGTCATCGCGAGCTCGAGGAGGGCAGATCGGGCTTGCGGAGCGGCGAGCCGCCAGTCTATGGCAAGCGGCCGGGCGCGCGCCCGAGGAGGACGTGAGGGCATGAAGGTGGCAATCCTGACGGGCGGGGGCGACTGCCCCGGGCTGAACGCGGTGATCCGCGCGGTCGTGAGGCGCGGCGAGCAGCACGGCCTCGAGTTCACCGGGATCCGGGAGGGCTGGCGCGGCCTCCTCGAGAACAACCACTTCCGTCTCACGCGCGAGGCGATCTCCGGGATCCTCCACGTCGGCGGCACCATCCTGGGCACGTCGCGCACGAACCCATTCAAGAAGGAGGGCGGGCCGGAGCGGGTCATCCAGACGCTCGCCGAGAACAACATCGGCGCGGTCGTCGCGATCGGCGGTGAGGACACGCTCGGCGTGGCGAAGCGGCTCTTCGATCGCGGCGTGAACGTGGTCGGGGTCCCGAAGACGATCGACAACGACCTCTCCGGGACGGACTACACGTTCGGCTTCGACACGGCCGTGACGATCGCGACCGAGGCCATCGACCGGCTCCACACGACCGCCGAGGCGCACAACCGCGCGATCGTGTGCGAGGTGATGGGCCGGCACGCCGGCCACATCGCGCTGCACAGCGGGATGGCGGGCGGCGCCGACGTCATCCTCATCCCCGAGCGCCCCATCGTCCTCGACGAGGTCTGCCAGTACCTCCGGACCCGCCTCGCGCGCGGCAAGCGCTTCTCGATCGTCGTGGTGGCCGAGGGCGCGCAGCTCCAGCGCGGCAAGGACGAGGTGCAGACGCAGGAGCTGGACGAGTTCGGGCACGTGCGCCTCGGCGGCATCGGCGCCTACCTCGCGAAGGAGATCGAGCGGCGGACCGGCATCGAGACGCGCGCGACCGTGCTCGGGCACATCCAGCGCGGCGGCACCCCGACGGCGCGCGACCGCGTCCTCGCCACGCGGTACGGCGTCTTCGCCGCGGATCTCGTGAAGGAGGGGCGCTTCGGGCAGATGGCCGCCCTGCACGGCGACGCCATCGTCGCCGTCTCGCTCGAGGAGGCGACGAAGGCGCTGCACCTCATCGACCCCAAGCTCTACGAGGTGGCCGAGGTCTTCTTCGGCTAGCGTATGAAGCGCGAGCTCCGGCTGCCGCTCACCGTGGAGGGCCGGCTCGACCGCGCCCTCGCGGACGCGCTCGGTGTCGGGCGCGCGGCCGTGAAGCACGCCTTCGCGGCGGGCGACGTGCGCGTCGGCGGCCGGCGCGCGCGCGCGCGCGACGCGGCGCTCCCGGGAGCGCTCGTCGAGATCGAGATGGACGAGCGGCCGGGGCCGCCGGAGCCCGATCCCGAGCTGCCGCTCCGCGTCCTCGCGGAGGGGCCGGGCTGGCTCGTCGCCGACAAGCCGAGCGGCGTCGCGACCCATCCCCTGCGCGCCGGCGAGACGGGGACGCTCGCGAACGCGGTCGTGGCGCGCCATCCCGAGTGCGCGGAGGCCTCCCCCGACCCGCGCGACGGAGGCGCGCTGCAGCGGCTCGACCTCGAGACGAGCGGGTGCGTGCTCTTTGCGCGGAGCCGCGACGCGTGGGAAGCGCTGCGCGCGCAGCTCGCCGCGCGCACCGTCGAGAAGGTCTACCTCGCGCTCGTCGCGGGGCGCGTCCCGTCGGGCGGCGTCTGCTCGGTCGCGCTCGCGCCGCGCGGCGGCCGCGTCGTGGCGGTGCCCGACCCGGTGCGCCCGCCCAAGGCGAGCGGCAAGCCGCGCGAGGCGGAGACGCGCTACGAGGTGCGCCGGGCGCTCCCCGAGCACACCCTGCTCGAGGTGCGCATCGTCACGGGCGTCATGCACCAGATCCGCGCCCACCTCGCGTTCCTCGGCTACCCGGTCGCGGGCGACGTCGTCTACGGCGGTCCGTCGGCCGCGCTGCCCGAGCTCGGCCGCCACTTCCTGCACGCCGCCCTGCTCGGGTTCGAGCGGCCCGAGGGCGGCCGCGCGCGCGTCGAGAGCCCGCTGCCCGCAGAGCTGGAGAGGACGCTCGAGCGGCTGGCGGGCGCGTGATGCGTTCGCCCTTCGACTCCGCCACCGCGGAGCGGCGGCTACGCTCAGGACGAACGGAACAATGAACCGCGCGGAGCCAAAGTCCCGCTCGCGCTGGGCGTAGGGCTGCGAAGCAGCCCGGAGTCGAAGCGCGAGCGCCTACTGCGCAGGACTGGTCGGCGCCGCCGGCGCCGCGGGTTCCGCCGGGACCGCCGCGCCCGTCTGCGACGGCGCGTCGGTCATCATGCCGATCGTGTTCACGCCGGCGCGGTGCGCGAGGTCGAGCACCTTCACGGCGCTCTCGTACTTCACCGCGTCCTCGGCGTTGAAGAAGAGCACCTTCGAGGGGTGGCCGGTGTACGCATCGTGCAGGTAGGCCATCGCGTCGTCGACGGACCGGTCCTGCCGGTTCAGGAGCACGCGGCCGTCCGCCTTGACCGTGATGACGGTCTGGTCGGGCGGCACCTGGTCCGGCGGGACCACCTGCGTGTTGGGCGGCTCGTACTCCGGGACGCGCATGAACATCTGCTTCTCGGCGAGCGGCGTCATCACCATGAAGATGATGAGGAGGACGAGCACGACGTCGATGAGCGGCGTGACGTTGATGTCGTTGACGGGACGCTTGGTCCCGATCGCCAAGGACATTACTCGGCCTCCCCGGCCCTGATCTCGGACGCCGCCAGCGACACGCCGACGACGCGCGTCTTCGAGATCTCGAGGATGACCTCCCGGACCGTCTTGTAGTCGATCGCCCGGTCCCCCTTCACGATGACGGGAGAGCCTGGCGCGGCCGCCATCTCCTGGGTGAGGGCGTCGGCGAGCTCCTTCTTCGAGACCTCGCGCTTGTCGATGAAGACGCGCCCGTCGCCCGTGACGGAGACGAGGATGGGGTCGCCGCCGTGCTTCAGCTCGGAGACCATCTTCGCGCGCGGGAGCTGCACCGGCTTCCCGCGCTGGAGCAGGGGCGTGATGACCATGAAGATGATGAGCAGCACCAGCACGACGTCGACGAGCGGCGTCACGTTGATGTCGCTCTTGACGCCCTTGCCACCGATCTCCATCGACATGGGGCTACTCCGCGACCCGTTCGCTCACTTCGCGCTCACGTTGACGGAGGACTCGGGCCGGCCCTCCTTCATGAAGTAGTCGACGAGCTCGTTCGCCGAGTCGTTGATGTCGACCTGCATGTCCTCGACGCGATTCGTGAGGTAGTTGAACATCATCACGGCCGGGATCGCGACGAGGAGGCCGAACGCGGTCGTGACGAGCGCCTCCGAGATGCCGGCGGAGACCGAGCCGAGGCCGCCCGAGCCGGTGGCCGCCATCGACTGGAAGGCGGTGATGATGCCGGCGACGGTGCCGAGGAGGCCGACGAACGGCGCCGTCGAGCCGACCGTCGCGAGCGCGCCGAGGCCGCGGCGCAGGTCCGCCACCGTGCGCATCGAGCTGCGGTCGATGGCGCGGTTCACCGCCGCGACCACGTCGAAGGCGCCGACGTCCTCCGGGCCCCTGCTGTGGATCGCGCGCACGCCGCGCTCGTACTCCTCGATGGCGAGCCCGAGCACCTTCGAGAGGTGCCCGTGCCGCAGCTTCTTCGCGAGCGCGACGGCGTCGCCGTACCTCCGCGCGGGGAGGAGCGACCGCAGCTGCTCGGCGTACTGGCGCGACGCGGTGCTGGCGCGCGCGTAGGTGACGAGGCGCTCGGCCATCACGCCGAGCGAGTAGATGCTCATGATGCCGAGGATGACGGTGATGAACTTCGCGAAGAAGCCCATCGTCTTCCACATCGAGACGAGGTCGAACGACATGGCGGGCGCGCCCTCGGCGGCGAGCACGAGGTGGTGGACGGCATCGGCGAGCGGCAGCGACATGAAGCGTCTCCCTGTGGTTGCTGACGAATCGGAGCAGCGAACGGGCCGTGAGCCCGATCACCCGCTCTGGAAGCGGATCGGCATGATGACCCAGATCTTGGTGGGTCGGCCCTGAGGGTCGGTACCCGCCACCCACTGACAGTTCTGGATGGCTTGCCAGATGGCGCCTGCGATGCGCGCGTCGGACACCTGGCTCATCATCGTGAAGAGGCTCGGCTGGCCGTCGCGACCGATCGCGAACTTGACGGTGACGGGACCCGACACGAACCCGGTGAGCTCCCTGGGGATCCGGACCGCGCTCTGGACGCAGTTCCGCTGCGCCTGCTGCGGCGCCTTGTACCCGGCGCCGCCGTAGGACGGCGCGTCCTCGATGGCGGGCCCGCCCGGGGCCGGCGCCGTCGCACCGACCACGCCCCCGACGACGCCGCCCTCGACGCCCTCGTCGCCGGCCTCCTCCTCCTCGGGGGGGGCGTTCTTGTCGGGCTCCTTCAGCTCGAGCGGCACCTCCTTCGGCTGGATCATCGCCATCGGATTGGGCGGGCGCGGCTTCGGAGACTCGGTCTTGGGCTTGGGCGGCGTCTTCCGCCTCGGCGCGGGCGGCGGCGGTGGGGGTGGCGGCGGCGTCACCGACTTGACGATCTTGACCGGGACGAGCGGACCCTCGGCGACGTTCGCGGAGATGGCGGCGGACAGGAAGATGATCCCGCTGACGACCGCGACCTGCACGGCCGACGAGCCCAGGAGGAAGGCGCCGCGGCGAGCCGCGCGCTGCCCGCCTTCTCTCTTCGTGACCTCGTCGAACACGGCTGCTCTTTCCCGAAGGATTGACGCCGGAATCAGCCGGCAAAAGAAGGCTCGTCTGTATATTTGGCCCCCCGGGTTGTCAACTGGGGCGCGGTGGTCCTGTCGCGCTCGCCGGGACCGGCGCCGGTGCGACGGGGCGCCGCTGCGCGCACGCGCGCACCGGCGCTGCATCTATCTGCTCTCGGTGAAACCGGCCGCGCATCACGCCGACCCCGCGTGAGTTTCCCCCGCCAAGGGCAATGGTGCCTGCCGCCCGCTGTGCTGCCGAGCGGTGACGGCACGCTCGGCCGTCTGCTCGCTTTCAACGCGAGCCTGAGTCTCTCCGTGAATTGACACGCCCAGCAAGAATGGATGCTTACAAGCGCGATTCCTTGGTCAACCACCCACTGGGGGTCCCGCCCGATCACCCCCCTTTCGCGGCCCAGACCAGCTGCGTCAAGTAGCGGATTTCATTGATGCCATCAACTGTACCCGCGAGGGGTCTTTTGGCTCTTTTGGGTCAGGCGGCGGCGGAAGACTGGCAACAGCCGGGAGCAGCTTGACATTCCTGTCGGCCAGCGCCAATAACGCAATTCTACCAGCCCCTCGGCTGTGTGTCTGACGTGCTCACGGACGTCCTGGCTGTGGCTTGTTGGCGCTCTCGACAGGGAGGAAGTCATGGGAAGGAAGCTGCTTCGCCTCCTGCAGGCCGCCTCGCTCGTGCTGTCGTTCACGGGCGTCGCTGCTGCGCAGACCACCGGAACGATCATCGGCGTCGTCACGGATGCCTCCACCGGCAAGGCCGTCGCGGGCGCGGCCGTCATCGCGACGAGCGCCAATCTGCAAGGTGAGCAGACGGCGGTCACCGACGACAGCGGCAACTACCGATTCAACATTCTCCCTCCGGGCCAGTACCGCCTGTTCGTGCCCGCCTTCACCGGCACGACCCCCGACGGGAAGACGGTGGAGTACAAGGAGGTCGAGCGCACGGACATCGTGGTGCGCTCGGACAAGACGCTGCGCGCCAACATGGCGCTCGTCCCATCGGCGGTGACGATCGAGGAGCAGGTCGTCCGGACCGGCGTCGCGCCCGTCATCAACATCGGCACCGCCGAGACGGGCGCGGTCGTCACGAAGGAGTTCCTCGCCACGGTCCCGGTGGGTCGCGACTTCGCGGCGAGCGCGATCGTCTCCCCCGGCGCGCAGACGGACAACTACGGCATCTCGTTCAACGGCGCCTCCTCCCCGGAGAACAACTACATCCTCGACGGCATGAACGTCACCGACCCCGCGTTCGGCACGCAGGGCTCGAACCTCCTCACGAACTTCGTCGAGGAGGTGAACGTGAAGTCGGGCTCCTTCATGCCGGAGTACGGGCGCGCCACCGGCGGCGTGATCTCGGTCGTCACGAAGTCGGGCTCGAACGAGTTCCACGGCTCCGTGTTCGGCAGCTTCGCGCCCGGCGCGCTGCAGATGTCGGCGACGCCCATCTTCCGTAACGCGGAGGCCATCGCGACCCGCGAGGCGCAGTCGAAGGAGTACAAAGCCGACTTCGGGTTCGAGGTGGGCGGCCCCATCATGAAGGACCGCCTCTGGTTCTACGGGGGCTTCGCGCCCGTCCTCAACCACCTCGTCGAGGAGCGCTATTTCCAGAAGCTCACCGAGGACCCGGCGAACCCCGGCCAGCCGCTCAAGGATCCCAGCACCGGCCTCACTGCCGGCACGCGCGTCGGCCCGAGCAGCTTCTTCAACGTCTGTCCCGGCAACATCTGCGCCAGCCGCCCGAGCAACGGCGCGAACGGGACGCAGTACCAGATCACCGGCAAGCTGACCTACCTCTTCAACGAGAACAACAACCTCTCGTTCTCCGTCTTCTCGTCGCCGCAGAGCCTCAACTATCTCGCGAACACCGCCCAGGGAACGCCCAACGGGACCGAGTCCGCGCTGCTCACCGACGCCAACATCCAGTCGACGGACGCCATCGGCCGCTACGGCGGCAAGTTCCTCGACAAGCACGTCATCGTCGAGGCGCAGGGCGGCTGGCACCGCCAGAAGCTCGACACGAACACCTCGAACGTCGGCGGCATCGATCAGTTCAACACCTCCACCATCCAGTGGCAGAACGAGCACAACCTGAGGGACTTCTTCAGCGCGAATGAGCTCGGCGCGGCGGAGGCGGCCTGCACGCCGGCGCCCGGCTCGACTTTCAATCCCTGCCCGGTGAGGCGCTTCTTCACGGGCGGCCTCGGGTTCCTCCAGAACTACACGCTCGACCGGTTCTCCGGGAGGCTCTCGGCCTCGGGCCTGTTCAGCGCCCTCGGTCACCACAACGCGAAGGTCGGCCTCGACGTCGAGCGGTCGAACTACGACAGCACGCGTTTCTACAGCGGCGGCGTCTACCTCCGCGAGCGCACGACGTCGGCGTTCGGCAACGTGTTCCAGGACTACCGCGGCTACACGGTGATCACGAGCCCGTTCGACCCGAACCTCGCGCCGAACGCGCAGACGTTCACGAACCTGAACGTGAACTCCGTGTCGAACAACCGCGGCTACTACGCGCAGGACAGCTGGTCCATCCTCGACACGGTGACGCTCAACGCCGGCATCCGGTGGGAGACGCAGGACATGTACAAGGCGGGCGCGTCGGGCCCGGCCAACCTCAACATCACCGACAACATCGCGCCGCGCGTCCAGGCCATCTGGGACTTCACCGGCCAGGGCCGGAGCGCCGTGAAGCTGAACTGGGGCCGCTTCTACGAGAACATCCCGCTCGACATGGGCGACCGCTCCTTCGGCGGTGAGACCCAGATCAACGCCAACCGCGAGTACTGCGTGGGCCCGAGCCCCACGGTCGGCGGCGCCCCCGCCAGCTGCAACCACCTCCCGAACGCCACCTTCAACGCCAGCCTCGGGCGCAACACGAACTACGTCCAGACGGGCCAGACCGCGGTGCCGGTCGCTCCCGACCTCAAGGGGATGTTCGTCGACATGTACGGCGGCTCCATTGAATACGAGTTCCTACCCGACTTCTCGGCGGGCTTCACCTACGCGGGTACGCACCTCGGCCGCGCCATCGAGGACATGTCGGCGGACGACGGCAACACGTACTTCATCGCGAACCCGGGCAGCTCGAAGGTGTTCACGGACTCGACCGGCACGACGCAGAACCCGCAGCAGGCGACCTACGTCGACGCCGTGACGCTCCGGCAGGTCGTGGCCCCCTTCCCGAAGCCGGATCGCCGCTACGACTCCTTCGCCTTCGAGCTCCGGAAGAACTTCTCGAAGCGGTGGCTCGCGAGCGCGAGCTACACCTACTCGCTCTTCCGCGGCAACTATCCGGGCCTGTTCCGCCCCGAGAACAACCAGCTCGATCCGAACATCACCTCCGAGTACGACCTGGTCTCGCTCCTGCCCAACCGGTACGGGCCGCTCCCGAGCGACATCCCGCACCAGTTCAAGGTCTTCGGCTCGTACATCTTCGACATCAGCACGCGCCTCAACGTCCAGGCTGGCGCGGCGCTGAAGATGCACAGCGGCACGCCGATCAACTACCTGGGGGCCCATCCTCTCTACGGCCCGAGCGAGGCTTTCATCCTGCCGCGCGGCAGCGGAGGGCGGACGCCCTTCGTCTCCCAGGTCGACCTGCGCGGCGGCGTCGAGTACGTCATGACGCCGCCGTACGCGCTCAAGTTCACGGTGGACTTCTTCAACATCCTCAACCAGCAGGAGGCGGTGAACGTCGACCAGAACTACACGTTCGACTCGGTCCAGCCGATCGTGAACGGACAGTGCAAGTCCCGCAACGGCGCCGAAGGGAAGAGCCCGCTCACGACGGCCGTGGCCGACTGCCCGGATCTGAAGTACCTCCGCACGACGGACAACCGTCCGGTCACGTTGAACACCAACTTCGGCCGCCCGACGCTGTACGGGGCACCCTTCTCGGTGCGCTTCGGCCTGGCGCTCTCGTTCTGAGGGAGATCACTCCATGAGCCAACTGCGAACGATGCTGCGAATGGCGGCCCCGATCGTCCTGGTCGCGGCGGTCGCTGGCCTCACCGGCTGCGACGACCGGTTCCGCTCGGTCGACAAGTCACCGCCGAGGGTCGAGCGGGTGATGGCCTACGACAACACGAACCTCACCAACCAGCCCGTGGTCGTCGAGAACCCCGGCGCGAACGCGGTCCTGGCCGGCGTCCCCACCATGCTCGGCGCCGTCCGCGTGGACTTCAACAAGCCGATGAACGGGGCGACCATCCAGAAGAACGGCGGGGAGCCGCTGTGCGAGGCCTCCTCGAACATCACCGTCACGAAGACGCCGGCAGCTGGAACCCCGACCGACATCACCCCGACTGCGCAGGTCTGCTATATCCCGGCCGGCGCCAACGCCAACCTGACGGCCATCCTCGAGGGTTCGCCGACCTGCGCTGGTCCGGATCCGAGCGATCGGAAACCTGGATCCGGCGACCAGCCTGTACACCGCGCCGACGGCGATCCTGGGCGTGAGCAGGAACCAGCCGGCCCAGGGCGTGTTCTACGGAACACCCATCGACGTGCATTTCACGGGCGGCCCGATGTGCCCGAACACGCTCGAGGCCCTGTGCGTGGGGGATGCGGTGAGCCCGGCGCCGGTGACGCTCGCCGTCGCCTCGGATCCCACGCACCCCGTCGACGTGGGCGCCGTCGGCGACGACGCGGACGCGCTCGTGCAGCACGTCGTTCCGCGGTTGCCGGTCGAGAACTCACAGACCTACCAGCTGACCGTGGCCCCGGGTTGGCTCGACGTGAACAATTTCCTGAACGGCGGCAACGGCACCACCGCCGGCTTCACCGCGAACTTCACGACGGAGCAGGGCGCGCCGCGGGTCGTGTGGCAGTACCCGCTGAACACAGCGACCGGGAACTACACCACCATCGATCAGACCGCGATCCAGCAGTGGAGCGGGCAGCCGATGGTCGGCATCGCCACCTCCGCGTCGCTCACCGGAACGCCGAGCCTGACGCTCACGCCGGCGATCGCCGGCGTGGCACAGGGCTTCGGC
>WNGE01007132.1_pt1 | contig 12247 bp, 7 predicted proteins | sample 5400651 | NCBI WGS metagenome assembly WNGE01 (sample SAMN13153370, study PRJNA577476) | soil metagenome | isolation source: 60 cm soil or saprolite under grassland replicate 2 | place: USA:California | collected 2016-06-15 | reverse complement strand
GGCATCCGCTGGCGCCTGCAGACCACGACCCACGCCTACCCGCAGGCGAGCGCCGAGTACATGGCTTCCGCCTCCACCCTGCTCGCGGCCTTACAGCTCGGCCCGGTCGCAACGGTCCGATGGCTCGTGCTCGACGGCCGCTACGAGAAGATCGCGGTCGGCACACGGCTCCTCGTTGCACGGGGCAACGCGAACTCGCTCGTCACCGTGACCGCGGTGGACCAGGTGCAGGACTCGCTCGGCGGCCTGAGCGACACCGCCACGAGGGTCGCCGTCACGCCCGGTATCCCGGCGGGGTTCGACCGGCGCCCCGTGCGGGTCTACGAGCTCGCCGAGCCGCAGATCCCGTTGTGGGGCTACGCCTACCCGGATCGCATCGAGGGCGACGCCGTCTACCTGCCGGGACGCCGGCTCGACGGCCGGACGATCGAGCTCGGCCGCACGATCGTTCGCAACGCTTTCGAAGCCGGGACGCGGCTGTCGCTCGACCAGCTCGAGCGCGGTCGCGCGGTCCTGCTCGGCGATGCGGGCTCGGAGCTGAGCGTGGCCGAGATCGCCGAGGCCGCGATCACGGGCGCAGAGGTTCGCGTCGCGCCCACGGTTGCCGACACAGCCGCGGCCCAGCGTCTTCGCCTGGCCGGAGGCGGCGCGCAGGCCGTCACCGGCCTCGCGTCGGAGGCGCGGCCCGGCGTGGTCGACCTCACCGCGGCGACCCCGTCGCTCGCGGTGACGATCGGCGAGACCGGACCGCGGACGATCTCGCTCGCCGTGACCCAGGCCACGATCGGGAGCTTCGGCGCCTTGCTCGAGGCCGGTATCCGCGGCGCGGACGACGATCCGGGCTTCGCGCACGCCCGGGTCGTGTCCGTCGACGATCGCATCGTCGTGCTTCCGGGCACCGCCGGAGCGCGGGTCACGATCGCGCCGACCGCCGCCGATCCCACCACGGCGCGCGAGCTCGGGCTCGACGCGGAGCACGCCCATCTCGCCGAGGGCCTCCTCTCGGGGCCGCCGGCGTTCACGCTCTCCCGCTTCACGGGTCTGCTCGGCGGAGCGCTGCTTCGCCGGCGTTTCCAGTCGCAGCTGTCGGTCGCGATCGGACCGGTCGGCCCGCGCACGATCGCGTTCCCGAGCTTCTCCGACCGCGCCCGGCTCGCGGCGGCGATCCAGTCCGCGCTGAACGCCGCCGATCCGGCACCCGCCTTCCGGCGCGCGCGTGTGCTCGTCGTGGGCGACCGCCTACTGGTGCTCGCGGGGCCGGTGGGCGGCGAGATCCAGGAGTACCTCCGCCTCGAGCTGGCAGGTCCCGCGGTCTCGCTCGACGCGGCTTCGGCGGTCTTGCTCGGCAACGTCGTGCGCGCGAGCCACGGCGAGACGGTTCACGACGAGGTCGTGGGCAACGGCGATGCAGCGGCGGCGTTCCAGCGCCTTGCGCTCGCCAAGAAGCCGCTCACGTACGTTCCGACCTCGAAGGGTCTCGAGAGCAGCCTGCACGTGCTCGTCGACGGCGTCCGGTGGACCGAGACGCCGACGCTCTACGCCCGCGGTCGCGGCGACCGGGTGTACGTGGAACGGCGACAGGACGACGGAACGACGTTGCTCCAGTTCGGAGACGGCGTCACCGGCGCGCGGCTGCCGACCGGAGCCGCAAACGTTCATGCGAGGTACCGCACCGGGATCGGCCTCGCCGGCCGCGTTCGAGCCGAGACGCTGACGACCGCGCTCGACCGTCCGCCCGGGCTCAAGGCCGTGACGAACCCGCTGCCCGCTGAGGGCGGTGCCGATCCCGAGGAGGCCGCCGACGCGCGGCGCAATGCGCCCCAGACGGTCCGCACATTCGGGCGTGCGATCTCGATCCGCGACTTCGAGGATCTCGTGCGGGAGTCCGGAGAGGTCGCGAAAGCGCGCGCGACCTGGGTCTGGGCCGGGCTCGAGCGCGCCGTGCATCTCACGGTCGCCGGACAGGAAGGCGGTCTGTTCTCCGACGACGAGCTGCGCCGGATCGGGGCCGCGATCACCGCCGCTCGCGATCCCAACCATCGCCTGCGCCTGGCGAACTATGCCCCGGTGCCGGTCGTCGTACGGGCGAACGTCATCGTCGAGCCCGACCGGCAGCGGGACGCGGTGCTCGCGGCGGCGCGCGCCGCCATTCTCGACGCGCTCTCGTTCGACGCGCTCCAGCTCGGGGGCCGGATCGACCTCAGCGACGTCATCCGCATCCTCCAGGACGTGCCGGGGGTGCTCGCCGTCGACGTCGACGAGCTTCAGTTCAAGCGTCCGGCCGACCGCAGCCGCAACGGCAACCTCGATCCGGTGCAGCCGCACCTCCGCGTGCTACAAGCGCGACCGGAACCTGCGCACCGCTGGACGGTGCTGCCGGCAGAGCTCGCCGTCGTCGAGACACCTGGGGACGACGTCGCCCTCGTCGGCTCGGGAGGCCTGATCGCATGAGCGGCGCCCTCGCTCCCGACCGTCTGTATGCGTTCCTGCCGGCGGTCTACCGCGAGCAGGATGCCGAGGCGGGATCTCCGCTGCGCGCACTCCTCGGCCTCGTCCAGGCGCAGGCCGACCTGCTCGAGGGCGACATCGAGGGCCTCTGGAACGACCTCTTCATCGAGACCTGCCGACCGTGGGTCGTTCCCTACATCGGCGACCTGGTCGCCAACGACCTCCTCTCCGACGCGAGCCGCACGCGCGGCGCCGACCGCGCCCGCGAGCTCTTCCCCGACCTCGCAGGGCCTGACCTCCGGCCGCCTCTCGCGGCGCGGGCACGCGCCGACGTTGCGAAGACGATCTACTACCGCCGGCGCAAGGGCACGCTCCCGATGCTCGAGGAGCTCGCCCGCGACGTGACCGGCTGGCCGGCGCACGCGGTCGAGTTCTTCGAGCTCCTCGGCTGGACGCAGCATCCCGAGCACGTGCGGCCGCAGGCGCGCTGGACCGACGTGCGCTCCATCGAGCGGATGGAGCGCATCAACGGAGCGTTCGCCGAGACGAGCCACACCGTCGACGTTCGCCCGCTTGCCCAGCAAGAGGGGTGGCACGCGATCCGCACCGTCGGCTTCTTCCTGTGGCGGCTGCGCAGCTACCCACTCGAGAACGTCCCTGCTCGGGTCGCCGGCGCAGCCTGGCGGTACCACCTGAGCCCGCTCGGGAACCCGGCGCCGCTCTTCACGCGCTGGCGCCGCGAGGGCGACGAGACCGGGCTCGCAACCGAGCTCCACGTTCCCGGCCCCATCCGACGCGCCTTCTTCGCCGACGACCTCGGCAGGCACAGCGCGCTGCCGCCGCCCGATTCGACAGACCTCTACGGGCTCTTCGAGCCCGTCGAGGGAGTGACACTCGCTCCGGCTCCCGAGGCCAGCTTGTTCGTCTTCCGCAACGAGCAGCCCGTCGCCCCCGCGCAGATCCTCTGCCGACGCCTCGACCCATGGCCTCCGTCGCCACCTGCCGGTGCCGTTGTCGCGGTTGACGTCGAGCGGGGACGACTCGCCGTCGGCGACGGCTTCGGAGACGCGACGACTCGGATCGACGTGTCCTTCCACTATGGGTTCCCGGCAGATCTGGGCGGTGGCCCCTACGGCCGACGCGCCTGGCTCGTGCGGCCCGAGCTCGCGACGGCGCACTACCGCGTGCGCGAGGCGGGGCCCGACCCCGAGATCCAGCCGCCCGTCACGCACACGAGCCTGGCGGCCGCCCTGGCCGACTGGGACTCGGACGAGCGGCCGAACGCCGTTGTGACGATCCTCGACAGCCGCACGTACCCACTGCCGGGCGCGCTCGAGCTCCGCAACGAGGGCTGGCTCGTGGTCGAGGCGGCCGACGGCGAGCGTCCGCTGCTGCAGACCGCCGCTGCCGGCCTCGAGCTTGGGTCCGAAGCACCAGGCCCGGGCGATGACCCGACGCGGCGAGGCGAGCTGACGCTCAACGGCGTCGTCGTCGAGGGCTCGCTGCACGTGATCGGCGACCTCGGCCGCCTGCGCCTTCTCCACTCGACGCTCGTCCCCGGCCGGCGGCTGCAGGACGACGGCTCGCCTGCGACGGCGGATGCGAGCCTCGAGGTCGAGTCCACGGCCGGCTCGAAGCGCATCAACGACCACCTGCGCGTCGTGGCGGCGTTCAGCATCACCGGCCCGCTGGTCGTGCCCGCGCGCGCGGCGGGCGTGACGCTGCTCGACTGCATCGTCGACGGGCTCGGCGGCACAGCGCTGACAGGCCCCGACCTCACGTTGGAGCGGACGACGGTGCTCGGCTCGGTCACGGCGCGAACGCTCTACGCGAGCGAGTCGATCCTCGCGGCCGACGTCCAGGTCGAGCGGACGCAGGCCGGGTGCGTGCGCTTCTCCTACGTCACCCCGGGCTCGCGGACGTCGCGCCGCTACCGCTGCCAGCCCGACCTCGCTGAAGTCGCGGCGGTGGACATGGCGCTCGGCGTCGACCCGACGTTGTCGCAGGCGGCTCGGGATGCGATCCGCGCCGTCACGCAAAGCCGTGTCGTGCCGTCGTTCACCGCGAACCGCTACGGGCTACCCGGCTACGGCCAGCTGCGGTTCGCATCTCCGGTCGAGATTCGCAATGGCGCCGAGGACGGCTCGGAGATGGGTGCGTTCTGCCACGTCAAGCAGCCGCAGCGCGAGAGCAACCTGCGGATCCGACTGAACGAGTACCTCCCATTCGGCCTGGAGGCCGGAGCCATCTACGTCACCTGAGGAGGCGAGCATGGGCGGCGACTACACGCGTTTGACCTTCGACCCCCGTCGGGATCACGCGGGCGTCCTGATGCAGCAGGGGCGCGTGCAGCTCGACGCCGACTGGAACGAGCTCGTCGCCCTCCTCGATCGGCGGCTGCGGGCCGAGACGGTCGACATCATCGGCCGCTGCGTGGTCCCGCGCGAGACTCCCGACGGCTTCCGGATCCAGGTCGGAGGCGGCGACCTCACGATCGGGCCGGGGCGGATGTACGTCGACGGTCTTCTGGCTGAGAACCACGGGTCGGCCCCGGACGAGTTCGACGCCACGCTCGCCGAGACGAAGGGCTCGGCGCCGCTGTCGTATGCGGCGCAGCCCTACTTCCCGGGCGCCGCCGACCTTGCCCCGCTGCCCTCCGGCGGACCGCACCTCGCCTACCTCGACGTCTGGCAGCGGGAGGTGACTGCGCTCGAGGAGCCGGAGCTCGTCGACAAGGCCGTCGCCGTGGATACGGCCACGCGGCTGCAGACGGTCTGGCAGGTGCGGCTGCTCGCGGACGTCGGAGACGTCACCTGCGAGACCGCGGACGAGGACCTGCCCGGCTGGCCGGAGCTCCTGCAGCCGTCTGCGGGCCGGCTCACGACCGCGGCCGTGGGCGTGCCGTCGAGCGACGACCCGTGCACGATCCCGGCCGACGGCGGCTACCGCGGTCCAGAGAACCGGCTCTATCGCGTCGAGATTCACGAGCCGGGCCCGCTCGGCACCGCCACGTTCAAGTGGTCGCGCGACAACGGCTCGGTCGCAACCGCAGTCACCGCGATCGACCCGGCACGCACCGAGCTGACGGTGGTGCGCGTGGGACGCGACGCGGTGCTCCGCTTCGCGGCGGGAGACCAGGTCGAGGTCACCGACGATAGGCGCGTGCTCGCGGGCCTGCCCGGCGAGATCCGGACGATCGCGAATGTCGACGAGGTGACGCAACGGCTCACGCTCGATGCGGCACTGCCGAGCGGTGAGTTCGACGCCTCCGATCCGGATCGCCACACGCTCGTCCGCCGCTGGGATCACGTCGGCTCCGCGGATGCGCTCCAGACGGTCCCCGCCGACGGCTCGCCGGTCGTGATCGACCCGCAGGCGGGTGTCCAGCTCACGTTCAGCGACGACCCAGATGGAGGCAACCTCCGCACGGCGGACTACTGGGTCTTCGCCGCCCGCACTGCGGACGCGTCGGTCGAGGAGCTGCAGGATGCACCGCCGCGCGGCATCTCGCACCACTACTGCCGGCTCGCCGTCGTCACGTTCCCCGGCTCGGCTACCGACTGCCGCACGCTCTGGCCGCCCGACACGGCGGAGGGCTGTGACTGCTCCGTCTGCGTTAGCGCGGAGTCGCACAACTCCGGTGCCCTCACGATCCAGCACGCGCTCGACCAGGTCCGAACGACCGGCGGCAAGGTCTGCCTCGGGCCGGGCCTCTACCGCCTCGAGCGCGGGCTCGAGCTCTCCGGCGGACGGTCCGTGACCGTCGAGGGGCGAGGCTGGCGCACGATCCTCAGTGCGCCGGGCACTATGGCGGCCCTCTCGATCGAGAACTCGGTCGGCGTGTCGATCCGTGAGCTGACGATCATCACCTCCTCACGTGGCCGTACGACCCGCGCGACGGTCGGCGGCACGGCCGTCGCCCTCCGCAACTGCGCCGGTGTCACCATCGAGCGTTGCGTGCTGCTCCAGAGCAGCTTCATCCGAGCCGGGGCGACGCACCTCGCCGCCGCGACGATGCGCCTCGCCTCGCCGTTCGTCGCTTCGAAGGCAGCGGGAGGACCCGCGATCGGGTTGAACGGCTTCGTGCTGCTCACGACGCTCCGCGAGAACGTCGTCGTCGCGACGGCCGGCGTCGGCAACCTGAGCGCTCGTCCCAAGCTCGACCTCGCGTCGGCGCGCTCGATGGACCTGCTTCTGCCAACGGCGCGCGAGCGGGCCTCGCGCGCGAGCTACCTGCTCACGGGCGGGCTCGTGATCGAGGACAACTTCCTCCGCTGCGACCGCACGGGTGTCAGCCTCGAAGGCTTCAGCTTGCACATGTCCGAAACCCGGATCGCGGGGAACACCGTGCAGGGCTGCTCGCGCTCGGGCGTCGTCGCGACCGGAGTCGTCTCCCCCGGAGGTCACCTCGACCTGACGGGGAACACGATCAACGTGCGCGGGGACGCGATCGTCGTCGGAGTCGACGACGTGCTCGTGGCTCACAATTCGATCGGCAGGCCGGGCACGTCCGCCGATCCCCTCTCGCAGGACGCCGCCGCGACGGTCGCGCGGGCGCCCGTGACCTCGACCGGCTCCGGGATCGTGCTCGGGCCGGGGCTCGGACCTGTCGGTCTCGACCGCTGCCAGGTGCGCGCGAACCGGATCACCGGAATCGGCGGTGACGGCATCTCCGTGCGAACGAGGATCGGCTCGGCGGCGATCGGCGAGAACGTGATCGGCGGTGTGGGCGGAGGCGGCATCGTCATGACCGACGCCGCCTCGGCGGATGGGGTCACTATCGCCGGCAACGACGTCCTCGGCGTGGCCGGGTCACCGGCCGCGGGCACGCCCGCCGTCGGCGTCCGGGTCTTGAAGGCGAGGCGTGTCGACGTGGCGGGCAACACCGTCGCCGGCGTCGGCGTCGACGCGGTCGAGAGCGCAAGCCGGACGGGAATCGAAGTCCTTGGATCGATCTCGATTAGGATTGCCGGCAACGAGGTCGTGGACATCGGGCCCACCGGCGACTTCGTGAACGTCTCTCTCGGCGTCGCGGTCGGCGCCGGCTTCGATCGGCTCGACGTCGTCGACAATGTCGTTCGGCGCAGCGTCGCGGTGCCGACCGATCCGGGGAGCTCGCAATGGTTCGCGCTGCGCGTGGGCGCGCCACCGGTGCTCCAAGGTGCGTTCGCGCTTCTCGAGCACACCGTCGATCTGGCGACCGAGCCGGCAGCGGCGGCCGCGGAGGCGAACCAACCGGCGGTTCCGTCGACGGAGCCGGCGAGCGGGCTCTTTGCGCCCGCTACCTTCCGGCTCGCCGACGTGGCGTCGAGCCAGCCGACGCTCGTCGACCTCGCCGGCAGCTCGGTCGTCGCCGCGGTCGCCGACTCGGGCATTCTGCTCGGGCTCGACGCCATCGCGGTGTTCCCCCGTGGGCGGGAGATCGTGGGAGTGCGCGGCAACCTGCTCGAGGCGCGCGGCCTGGCGCCGGCCGCGGCGGTCTTCGGCAACGGCGCATGCGCCTTCAACGACAACCGCTGCCTGCTCGCCGCGCCCGAGCGGCGCCTCGTCGCCTTCGTGCGCGGCCGCTCGCTGATCGTCGGGAGCAACTACGCCGAGGGCCCCCCGGGAGGCATCGGCCTCGCACTGAGCATCCCCGACCAAGGGCTCTGCACCGTGCTCGGCAATGTGGCGACCGGTCCGATCCGACTCAACGGTGTCGCGCTTCCGGCGCCGTGGAATGTGCTGAACCAGACGGCCTGAAAAGAAAAGAGGAGGGACGATGCAGTTCGCGGTCTACACAGGCGACAAGACGGTCTCGGATCTCGTCGGCCGGCTGTACGCGATCGAGGGCCCGGGGTCGAAGGAGGTTGCTCAGCAGGCCGAAGCCGCTCTCCTCAACGCCAACCCCGAGCTCGCGACCCTCGCCGAGCTGCCCGAAGGCGCACCACTCGAGGTGCCGGATGTGCCGGGCGCGAGGCCGACTGGGCAGACGTCCTCCCTCGAGGCCGCGACGAGCGGCATCGTCTCGTCGGATCTACGCGACGCGCTCGAGGCCGCGGTCGACGCACTCGCGGCCGCGATCGCGAAGCGCACCGAGGAAGCGAACGACACACTCGAGCTCGTGAAATCGGCCGAGCTGAAGGCGCTCGCGAAGGATGTCCCCGAGGTGGCCGACAAGCTGCCGCAGATTTCCACCGAAGCGGCCGCGCGGATCAAGGAGGCGGAGACGCTCAAGGCGCACCAGGAGCAGGTGGCAAAGGACATGCGCGAGGACCTGGACGCCTTCCTGGCGCTGCTCCGCTAAGAGTGACCAGGGCGCTCGCGGCGTGGCGGATGAAAGTCGGGGGTTCTCGCGCGGGCGCGCCGCACCAAGACCTCTTCGGCGCCGGCGCACGCAGCCTGCTGGCCCGCCTGCAGCTCGACGAGCCCTCAGCCTCAACGGTGAAGGCAAGCATCGAGTTGATCGATCAACTCGACGAACAAATCGCCGACTGCGAAAAGCAAATCTGCCGCCTCGGCGCCGACCACCGCGACGTGCCGCTGCTGACCATCCCGCCCGGCGTCGCCTGTAGCACGCTCGCTTTCTCAGCGGCGAAGGGCGGCCTCGATCTCCTCGGCGGCTGCGTGCAGCGCGGGTACGAGGTTGTGCCGTCTGACTTTGCCAAGCCGGAACGTCGGCCCGCTGATCCCGACCGCGCCGGCGAGGGCGCCGTTGTCGCGGCGTACTGGAACGGCCATCGAGCCAAGACCGTGCTCGAGCTCGTCCACGAGCTCGGCCCAGCCGTGGCGGCGGATGCGCACGAGCTCGGCGCGTAGGACGCGGGCGTCCGTGATCGTCGACTCCGTGAACGCGACAAGCTGTTGCGAGCCGAGCCACTCTTCGAGCTCGTCCTCATCCAACTCGGCGAGAATGACCTTCCCTGCGGCAGATGCATGCAGCGGGACGTCCGTTCCCACCCAGTTCGCGACGCCGACCTGTCGCCCGGCGTCGATCTGGAGCACGATCTCCATGCCGGGACGGCCTCGCGGAACCGCGAGGAGCGCCGACTCGGCGGCGGCGTCGCGGAGCCGGAGGAGTGCCGGCTGCGCGGCCTCAACCACGCGCCGGTATGGGTCCGCTGCGCGCGCGAGCCGCACGAGCTCGTAGCCGAGCATCCACCCCGCGCCGTCCTTTGCTTCCTCGACGAAGCCGTCGTCGGCGAGCGTTCGCAGCGTCCGCGCCACCGTCGAGCGGGGAAGGCCCGTGACGCGGGCCAGCTCGGACGCCGACGTTCCGTCCGGCCGGCTCGCGCAGGCTTGAAGCAGGTCGACCGCTCGCCCGAGCGACTTCGTGCGGGGCGTGCTCATGATATGAGCAGTATAGTGCACGATACGGTCACCATTGGTAGATTCGAACCGGTGCTAATCGACTGCGACATCCATATCGGCTACGAGACGCTCGCCGACCTGCTGCCATACGTCGACCCGCCTACGCACGAGCTCGTCGTCAACTCGGGCACGAATGGGCTCGCCATGCCCTCCTACCCGTGGAACCACCCGACCGGGTGGATCCGGCACGACCTCTACGACCGGAACGCCGGCAACGACTCGAACTTCGTGTTCCTGACGCTCGACACGCTGCGCGCGCGTCATCTCGACGCGTACGACGTCACGCTCGGGATCGTTGAGCCGGACGAAGCAGCCGCGTTCTCGATCATTCCGAACGCGCAGCTCGGAGCGCACCTCTGCAGCGCCTACAACGACTGGCTACTCGAGCAATGGCTCCAGGCGGAACCGCGCCTGCGCGGCATGCTCGTGGTGCCGGCGCAGTACCCGGAGGCCGCAGCACGCGAGATCCGCCGGCTCGGACGACGCGACGAGTTCGTCGGCGTCTTCCTCCCGGGCGGCTCGCGCATCCCGTACGGCAACCCGGTGTACGACCCGCTGTGGGAGGCCGCGAACGAGCTCGGCCTGCCGGTCGCGATCCACACGCACTTCGAGAGCGTCGGCATCGCCGGTGCTCTCACCGCCGCCGGGATGCCGGATTACTACGCGGAGTACCACACCCTTTGCGGATCGGGCATGTACGGCCATCTGATCTCGCTCCTGTGCCACGGCATCTTCGAGCGATTCCCCGACACGCGCGTTGCCATGGTCGAAGGGGGCCTCGTTCCCTTCGTCGGCTTCCTCTGGCGGCTCGACACAAACTGGAAGGCGTGCCGGAGCGAGATCCCGTTCTGCAAGCGCAGGCCGTCGGAGTACGTGTGGGATCACGTCCGCTTTGCGACGCAGCCGCTCGAGTCGCCCGACGATCCCGAGCAGCTCATCAAGGCGATCGAGTTCCTGCGTCCCGCCGACACGCTCATGTACGCGAGCGACTTTCCGCACTGGGACTTCGACGAGCCGGAGCAGACCCTGCGCCAGCTGCCGGCCGAATGGCGCGACAACGTCCGCTGGCGCAACGCGGACGCCTTCTTCCGCCTTCTGACGCCCGTGCGCGCGTGAGCCGCGAGGCGCGCTTACCGCTGCAAGACGCGCCGGCAGAAGGGACGGTGCGAATCGTGGAGGCCGGCGGCCACCGGGTCGGCCTCTACCGTGTCCAGGGCACGCTGCACGCGCTCGCCGACCGCTGCCCGCACCGAGGCGCCCCGATCTGCGCCGGCAAGATCGGCACGCCGATCGAGATCGACGCCGGAGCTCTCAGGCTCGGCGCGGAACAGAGCATCGTGCGGTGCCCGTGGCACAAGTGGGAGTTCGAGATCGCGACCGGCCGCTGCCTCGCCGACGACCGCCTTCGGGTGCGGCGCTACGCGGTGCGGCTCGACGGCGACCAGGTCGTCGTCAGCCTCGACCGGCCCGACTAGAAAGCCACCCAAAACCCCCGGACATCTGCCGCGCGCCCCGCGAGTGATCCTCGCCGGCACGACGACGGTTATTTCGAAGCCGCTCCCGGCGGGGAACTACCTGCTCTTCGCGAGCGTCGAGCTCGTCAACGTCGCAAGTTCACAGCGGGTAGTGCAGTTGCTCGTCCCAGCTGTTCGGGCGTCCTTCCGGGGTGAGGTCGAACAGGTTCCAGACCGGCTCCAGCGTGCCGACGTGGCGGGGATCTTGGCCTGGCTCGGAGGGTGCGTAGAAGAGCTCCGAGCCCCAGAAGTGGCGGATCGTGTCGCCGGCGCGGTGGAAGACGTTCAGCATCGGCCTCTGGTGCCCTTCGGCGGTCTCGGCGAGGTAGTCGTGGTTGTAGTTGTTGGCGCTCGAGGACAGCAGGCGCAGCCGTCGCCAGCCGCGCTCGTCGGCAAAGGCGAGGATGCGTGGCAGCGGGGCCTTCGCGACGACCGCCAGGTTGATCTGTTGCGTGGCGTGCTCCGCGGCGCCCTCGAACTGATCGAGGAGAGCGACGCAGGACGGGCACGGGCCTTCCGCAAGCGGCAGCAGCGCCGTCTGCCCGGCCTCCGGCCCCGGCCGCAGGTCACCTGGGTCGCGGGGGAACATGAAGCTGTAGATCACAAGTGAATCCTTTCCGGGTGCGAACAGCTCCGAGAGCCTCACATCGGCCGGCGGGCCGTCGGCACTCGTCCCCTTGAAGATGTAGTCCTCCGGGACGGCGCCCCCGGGCGGCAGCTCACGCCTCGCGGCAGCCACGGCTTCCATCGCCCGGCGCAGCTCGATCTCCTGCCCGAGCAACTGGTTGCCCGCCGCCCTGTACTCCGCCGACTCGCCTGGAAACGCAACGCTCATTGCTGGCCTCGCTTTCAATCGATTTGTAGCAGTCCAAAGGTTTCCCTGCGGTTGCGCGCGCAGGAACTCGCGCCACGACGTTCCTTGCAGCATCCTCGAT
>WNGE01007519.1_pt1 | contig 12250 bp, 20 predicted proteins | sample 5400651 | NCBI WGS metagenome assembly WNGE01 (sample SAMN13153370, study PRJNA577476) | soil metagenome | isolation source: 60 cm soil or saprolite under grassland replicate 2 | place: USA:California | collected 2016-06-15 | reverse complement strand
GCCCTCGGGGCGGCGATCGGTCCCGCTTAATTAACCGTTCTGCTGGCGGTTCCGCCCGCCTGTCGGTCGCGATCACCTAGTCATGGTGGTCGCCTTGGTGTCGACGAGCTCGCGAGGCACGCACCTCCTCTGTCGGCGACGCTCATCCGGTTAATCATCTCGTCGTACTGCTCAGCGGTGACACCTTCCCACTCGACCAGGACCGCCACCGCCGCCTCCGGTCCTGCCTCCATATCTCCCCCCTGAACTGCGCTCTCATCGCATTCTCACACAGCCGGCAGTTCGCACGACGTCACTTTCAAGCATCCACCCGAGAGGTATTGCCAGCCCAGCTGATGGCCAAGATGAGAAGAGAGCTTGGTGGCCAATCGAGGCGTGTTCGCGCACCGCAGGCCCCGGGCCACAGCCCGTCCCTACATCCTCCGTTGAGTACGCCCTGGCCAACGGGTGGAGCACCCAAGACCGCAAACTGGTGGATTCTGACCACGTAGGACCGGCACACTATTCGTATGGCCGGCGACGTGGTCACCCCCAGCGGCATCGTGATTCCTGCCCACGCCACGACGTGGCGCTTCTCTCGCGGCACTGGGCCCGGCGGCCAGGGAGTGAATACCACGGACAGCCGCGTCGAGCTGGTCGTCGACCTCACCGCGATTGTGGCCTCGGATGCGGTCGCGGGTCGCGTGCGGGAGATGCTCGGCGAATCCCTGCGGATCGTCGTCACGACTGAACGATCCCAGTTGCGCAATCGGGAGGCGGCGCTGCGGCGTCTCGCCGAACGGCTCGACGCAGCGGCGCGCCCCCGCCGTCCCCGCACCCCGACCCGCCGAACCGCGAGCTCGGTGCGGAGGCGGCTCGATGCGAAGCGGCTGCGCTCGCAGCTCAAGGCGAAGCGGCGCGATCCGGGCGACGACGCAGGCTGAGCCGGCAGGGCCAGCCGAGCGCGGTCTCGGCACTGACCCGATGGCGTCGCCTCCAGGGCCTAGGGAGCCGTCGCACCCAGGCCCGCAGCGATCTCCTGGATGGCAGCCTGCTCGGCGGGGCTGATGCTCTCCCCACTCTCCCGGTGAGCGGTCGCCACTTTGTCCGCGAGGGTGAGGACGAAACGCCTGTAGTCCTCGAGCTCCTCCGGTGTCGCCGTGCGCTCGAGCAGCTCGACCGCATCGCGAAGATGCTGCAGGCCATTCTCTTTGAGCTCCTCGGCAGAGCGATACCGCGTATGGTCGATCTCGGGCTTCGCCGACACGATCTCGTCGAGGAGCTCGCTCTCCCCGTGCTGCTTGCGCGCCTCCACGTAGGTCTTCGCCATTGCGATCGTCTCCCGGAAAGTTCCCCCACGCTGTGCGGTTACGACGATCATCCCGGCGCTGGGCGGACCCTCCAGCACGACCTGCCACTCCTCCGGCGTGAAGTCGGCTTTTGCAGTCATTGCCACCTCCTCTTGGTCGTAGGAATGATTACCTCACGCGCGCAGTAGCCGTCCAGTGCGTGCCACTGCCGTCACGCTCATGCCGTGGCCTGCGAGGGATGCGTCTCATCCAGGCGTCGATGAAGCTGTCTCCGGTACACGTCAGGTCGAAGTCGGGCTCCCAGTTCGAGCCGTCGCCCGACTTCTCCCAGCGACCGGTAACCATATTGCTCCTCGAGCGGTGAGCGTCAAGTTGGGAGCCGTTAACTATCGGCCAGCGCCACGACGACGCAGAGCAGCAAGAGAAGTGCGGCCATCGGGCTCATCAGGGATCTCTCCCACCTGCTCCTGGAACGCGAGGTTCATGATCGCGCCGAGCGCAAGCGGCGAACAGCACCCGATGAATTCCGGTGGCCCCGGCCGTCTATTTGGTGAAGGCTGGGAGTTGTGGAAGGAGGTAGCACAATGGGAACGTCCAGCACGGCGGCGATGTTCCAGCTGGAGGGCGGGCTCGTCCTCGCCCTCTACCCCGCACCGAGCTGGCCAAGGACGCGGGCATACCCGTCGGACCGCCGCGAGCGGGCGAGTTCAGCATCGGACAGATGGTTGGAGGGCGCAACGCCGGCAGCGATGAGTTCCCGCGGTGACGGGGGTCCAAGTCACCGGGCAGCCATGGAGCATGAAGGAGGATCGATGTTCGCCAAGAGCAAGGCTTTCCAGGGCTTCTCGGTGCCCGACCTCAGCGCGGCCAAGAAGTTCTACGGGGAGAGCCTGGGGTTGGCCGAGGAGCCGCCAGCCTCCTGACACTGCACATCGCCGGCGGCCGCGACATCCTGGTCTACCCGAAGCCGAACCACGAACCGGCCACGTTCACCATCCTCAACTTTCCGGTGGACGACATCGAGGCCGTCGACGAGCTAACGAAGCAGGGCGTGACCTTCGAGCGCTACGAGGGCTTCGAAGCGGACGAGAAGGGCATCGCTCGCCCCACTGATCCGCAGCAAGGCCCCGGATCGCGTGGTTCAGAGACCCCGCCGGGAACATCCTGGCCGTGCTCGAGGGATGATGGTTGGAACCAATCTGACCAGCGAAGGAGGGACGCATCGTGGACATGAGGCTGGAAGTCGTGGTGGTCCCCGTCTCGGACGTGGACCGTACCAAGGCCTTCTACAGCGAGAAGGTCGGGTTCAACGTGGACGTGGACCAGCGCTTCGGCGACAAGTTCCGCGTGGTCCAGCTGACGCCACCCGGCTCGGCGTGCTCGATCACGCTGATGGAGGGCATGAACCCCGGCATGGAACCGGGATCGTTGCAGGGCCTCCAGATCACGACCTCGGACCTCGAGGCGGTGCGAAAGGAGCTTATCGAGCGCGGGGTCGAAGTCAGCGAGATCCAAACTGTCGACCAGGAAGCCGGGAAGTTCGTCCCCCTGGAGGGCCCGCCAACCGCATACAACGCCTTCATCTTCTTCAAGGATCCCGACGGGAACGGCTGGGCGATCCAGCAGGGCCCCGCACCAGGCTAGGCGCGGATCTCGCGGCCGGGTTGCTCAGCGGCGCTCTCGCCGCTGGAGCCCTCGTTCGGAGTGCCACGACACGATCACCAAGTGATCGGCAGGCTCGCCAACCCGAGTCAACACCACCTCCGTGATCTCCACTCGGAATCGGTGTCCCTCGGTAGTACGCTTCGGGTCGGTCACCTCGATCGCGTGCCCGGCGATCTTCGCCTCCCCTGCCCACGAACTCGGGTCACCCTCCGGCGTGTCCTCCGTCGGGGAGTGCAGAGCCAGTCTCGCGTCCCGTCGCAGGTCAAGCGCCTTCACTGAGCCAGGCATCATTCCGAGTAGCAGCTCCCCATCCTCGAAGGCCACCTCGGTTCCGCTGATCCTCGGTGACCCATCCCGCCGCAAGGTTGCGAGGGTGCAGTGCTTGTGCGCAGTGAAACGTGCCCGCACGCGTTCGGCGAACTCGGGCTGAGCGGCGGTGAACTCCTCCCACGAGGCCACGCCCGTATGCTGCCACGTCGCAGGTCAGGTCCGCGGCGATGAGTTCCTAGTCACCGCTGGTCGGTCGAATGACTCCACCGGAATCGTTCCTGGGAAGGCCAGGAGGCGCCTGGAGAGAGACGGATTCGACGTCTTGGGTAGATGCGGCCCGATGCGATCGCAGGTCGAGCGCCCTTTTCGGGAAACGAGTAGTCAGAGCGCCGGGGAACTCTGCCTCTCGCTGTTTGCTGCCAAGATCGCCGAGAGCGTCTCCGCCGCCCTGCGGTCACCGCCAGGAACGGCGTGCGCGTAGGACGTTCAGGGTGGTGGATGCTCTGGCATGGCTGAGCCGTTGGCGAAGCTCGTCGGCATCCCCGACGAGGTCGTCGCCCAGATGCGTCAGGCGCCGTTCGGACCCGCGCTCGTGATCGCGGGTGGGGCGAGCGCCCGTTTCATGCCCACACGTTCGCCCATCCTCATCAGACCACGAACTGAACAGGCCGGTCAGACGCCCGACAGCGTCGCCGTCTCTTCACGTCCTCGGTAGCGGAGGTGAACCATGCCGTTGCCGAAACGGCGCTCGTCCAGCAATTCGAGCTCCAGGCGGACATCGTCGGGGAAGAACCGTGTGCCGCCTCCAACCACGACAGGCGCGAGGAACAGGTGGTACTCGTCGGTCAACCCAGCTCTGGTCGCCTGGGTGGCGAGGCCCGGACCGCCCACGGTCAGGTCGCGTCCCGCCGACGCCTTCATCTGCCGGACCACTTCTGGGTCGAAGTTCCGCTCGATCCGCGTCCTGGCGCTGGAGACGGACTCGAGCGTCTTGGAGTACACGATCTTGTCGGCCGCCCGCCAGATCTCCGCGAAGTCCCGGATGAAGGGGGGCTGGTCGGCGATCTCCATGGTCTCCCAGGCGACCAGCACCTCGTACATCCGGCGCCCGAGTAGGAACGTGCCGACCGGACGCTCGAGGTCGTTGATGAAGGTGTGCACCTCCTCGTCCGGTTCCGCCCAGTCGAAGTTACCGTCCTCGTCGGCGATGTAGCCGTCGAGCGAGGCGATCGACGAGTAGATCAGCTTGGCCACGATTAGCCTCCTCTTTCTCACAGGCTGAGCTCTTCCTCTGCACGCTTCGTCCTCGAACGCACGGTCATGGCCGAATGAGGCTTTCTGTTGCGGACGCTCGGACTCGGTTCGGACTCGTCGCGTCGAGAACGCTCTAGGTGTGTGAGGTGCCTTCCCGTCCCTCATCGCAGGAGTCGTCTGACATCCGCAACCGGGCCGAGGTGGCGCAGTTTGCCGGGGTTCAGGATCCCACGGATGGTTTGGACGCGGCCCTCGGCGATGTCGAGCGAGAAGACGTTGACGAGGCGGCCGTTCCTGTCGGAAGTGATGGCCCCGGGCTGCCCGTTGATTTCGGCCGGCCGGATCTGCACCTCGGCGCGGCGCTCTTCGAGAGCAACACCTCAACTGAAAAGGCCGGCCCGTCGGAACCGCCCGACCAAAGTACACGCGCAGCTGCCTGGAGACTTTGCCCCGTTGGCGCATCAAGCCGCGTGCCACGACGCCGCGACTCTACCCCCGCGGTCATGGACAAGCGATGGACAGCTCATGCACAAGTTCGAGGCTGATGGAGGGGTGAACGGCGAAAACGGCTGGTCAGTCGGTCATTCTCTGCAGCGGACGACGGGATTCGAACCCGCGACCCCCTTGGCAATTCCATGGCGCCCGTCTCATTCGTCTCTCGGAGTCTCAGCAGTGCCCATGAGACACGTTTGTGAAACACGTGTCTCATGGGTCTCTCCTCGCAGCAGTCGACTCCATTTCGTTGGTGAGTTCGTTGGTGCGGAATGCTCCCTCAGACCCGGATGACCTCAAGTCCCGGGACGTCGTCGTAGTCGTTGTCTTGGGCCACGAGGGGGATACGGTTGGCGATCGCTGTTGCCGCGATCCACGAGTCGTTGAGCGGCATCCGCTTGCCCGCGTCCCGCAGCGCCAGGCGCAGAGCCGCCCAGGCGTGGGCCACAGAGCGATCTATGGGGAGCGGCTCCAGCGCCTCCGCTCGAGACACGGTCTCCAGACGTCGCGCGCGGGTTGCGCCGTCATCAGCGGCAAGCACGCCCAAGCGAATCTCCCCGACAGTGATCACGGACACCGCGACGGCCTCGGGCGGTGGACCGGAAAGGGGCCTCTCTTGTTCGATGCCAATGAAGACCGACATGTCGGCGAGGGCCAGCTCGGCTCGCCCATGGGTGCGCCGAGTGTTCACGTAATCGGAATGTCGTCGGTGGACTCGGGAAGCAGGTCGGCGAGCTCTCGAGCCAGCCCAGCGTCGGCCCGCCATTCCTGGCTGCCCTGGACGAAGGCATCCCAGTTCATGGAACGAGGGCGCGAGGCTAGCGGCATCAGTTCGGCCACGGGGCGGCCGCTCACCGTTACCCGGAGCCGCTCTCCCGCCTCAACTCGGCGGAGCACCGCACTGACATCGTTACGAAGGTCTCGAGCTGGAATATCTGCCATGCCCTGGAGTGTAGCACTTATGCTACGGGGCTGGGGGTCTCAGGGCGCCAGACCGGGCGGTGATTCCATTGCGGTCGGTACCAGCCGCCCATGTGAAGAGCACTCCGGTCTTGGGCGGCCTGGTCAAGGAGTACAACGCCGCGTGATCACGTTTTCGCACCCGACGCCATCCAGCCAAGAAGGCCGAACTCTACGAGAGCCTCGGGCTGAACCTCGTGTACCACCAGCAGGATCGGCGACCCAGGCAATCTACGCGTCCGGTCGAAAACGACTGGTGCCGTCGCCGAGGTCAGATTCCCTCAGCCGCCAGGATCGCCTGGCGATGCCGGTACGAAGCCAAGCTGTTGAAGCATGCCGAGCTGGTCTTGCACCACCCAGTGCTCGGCCACCTTGCCGTTGACGAAGCGACTGATGTGGACAGCATCCCAGGTCGCGTGCTTGCCGCTCGGGGGCATCCCCGCGAACTCGCCCTTCATCGTTGCCGAGCTAGTGATGTGAAGGGCGACGAGGTCTCCTTCGGCGATCGCATGATTGATGGTGATGGTGAGGTCGGGAAACGCGTTGCGGACAACAGCGACGAAGGCCTTTACGCCTTCCGCTCCCCGTGGCATACCAGGCGGGAGGGTCGTGGTCGACGATATCGGGCGCGAGCACCTCGTCGATGACGTCCGTTCGGCCTTGGCCGAAAGCCTCGAGCGGCATACGGGCTGCTAGTGCCTTGTTTGCCTCTGCCATGCGTCCTCCCTTTCTGGAACGGCAGATATTGCGGGAGCCTACGCCTTTACGCTTCTCACCCGCTGCAGTGCAGGCTCGCTCCAGCTACCGCTGTACGACTGATTCGGGTGGCCGAGCTGCCGCGATCGGATCTGCATGGCGGTGCACGATCCTCCAGGTGCCCTCTTCGGGTCGAAAGATGCTGGTGACCCGCAGGGCCACCGGAACGACCTCCTCGCTTCCCCCCACCTTGGCCCGGTACCGTTCCACCTCCACGATGTAGGCCAGTTCGGGAGTCACATTCGTCGCCACGGTCTCGAAGCCAACGACCTCGCCGTCTCGGTACAGCGTTGCGGCGCGCTCCATCGTGGCGGCAGCCGGCTCCCACCCGCGCGTGGGAGGGCCAAAGGGGTTCGCGAGGCTGACATCGTCACGATGCGAGTACATCATCTTGAGCGGCTCGGGATCCCCCTTGACGAACTCCGCCAATGCGAGGTGGTTCTGCTCTGCCGCTTGGTCGAAACCGAATTCAGCCATAGGCGCCTCTCCCTCCCTAGACCTGGGGCGTCCCTCTCCTCCCCTTGTTTCCTGCTGGCGAAGTCTAGTTACGGCGAGCTCGAGGCAATTCACTCACGGGAAGACCCCCGAGCGTACTTCGCCTCGACGGAGCGCATGCCGGGTTCGGTGTTTGATGACGATTATCTGGAAGTGATTCTCTTCCCGACCTGGGCGACACAAGCGAGGCCCCAGATTGGACCAGCTCTTCCACCAACTGCGTGGAGCAACTCGATCTTGTGCGAAATGGAGGATCCAGGTGGTGATGGCCGCCAGATCGCTGCGCTCCGACCTCCTCCGAACGAAGCTCGCCGTCGTGGATGGCTCGTCGCCTGGATCCTCGACTGCGTGTGAGGCGGCCGGCGAAGCATGGGCGAAGGGTGCGAGATAGGCCACTGAGCACATTCGGAGCGGGCTGGGAACTCGATCTGAGTCCCGAGCTGGCGAATGGCGCGAGGCTCAGCGGGGTCGTTGTCGACTCGCTTCCGCGACGAGTTCGGTTCGGGAGGAGACTTCGATCTTGCGAAAGATGTGCGTGAGGTGCGTCTCCACCGTGCGCCGGGAGATGAACAGACGATCCGCGATGTCTCGGTTCCGCAGTCCGTCGGCGACAAGCTGCACCACCGAGTTCTCGGTAGGGGTCAGGCTCCTCCATCCGGTCACTGGACGTCTTCTCGGGCCCACCCGGCCACGAGGAGCGCCGAAGGCACGCAGCGAAGCTGCGACATGGGCCACGTCCCGAGTTGCACCGAGCCGTTCGTAGATCTCGATGGACTCTCGAAGGTGAGCGATGCCGTCGTCCCTCGGGCCGAGGCGACCGAGTGCCGTCCCGGTCGCCTCACATGCTCGGGCCAGCTCATAGGGTCGGGTGATCGCCCTGTTCGCCTCCACGCTCGACTCGAGCGCGTCGACGTCGTCGTGGACCAGTCCCAGACACAGCATCGCTGCCCCATCGATCCTGGGCAGCCCCGCCTTCGCTGCCGCCGCCTCCAACCTCGCGGCAGCCTCCTCGGCCAGGCGCCGCTCGCTGAGATGAACGGCGACGCGAACGAGATCGGGACCGAACGTCGCTTCGTCGGAAACGATGCCTTCCGAATCGCTCCAGGCGTCCAGCAGGCTTCGGAGTGCGCCGTGACGGTCCCCCTTTGCCTCGAGGAAGAGCCCGGTCGTCCAATGAACCCACGGCCGCCCGTGCTGATCCGGTGCCGAGGCCAGCCGGTCACGGGCCGCCGCGACGTGGCTCTCCGCCCGCTGAAGCTCGTTTCGTCGAGTGGCCACCAGCGCCAGGATGCTGTTCGCCATGCCGAAGGCGTGCCACGCTTCGAACATCGTGCAGAGATCGACCGTCGTTTCCGCTTCGGCGACCGCGTCGTCCCACTGCCCCATATGAAGAAGCCACTCGGCCTGAAGGGAATGGCACTCCGCCTGACCCAAGACGACGCCGTGCTCCTCCATTAGCCGACGCCCAGCCTGGAATACCGACTCAGCTTCCTCCATGCGATCGGCGTCCAGGAGCAGCCTGCCTGCCAGGTTGTAGAGGGTCACGACACGAGGCTTGACATGTCTCGCTCGGCCCACCACGTCAACGGCCCGGGAAGCGAGGTCGACCGCTCGCCGGGGGTTCCCCGCAGCGCGCTCCGCCATGCCGAGGGAGGCCAGGTTGAGGGCCTCGTCGCCAGGGTCCCCCGCCCGTTCCGAAAGCCGAACTCCCTCCTCACCCAGCACCCGGGCTCCTTCGGCATCCCCCACCACCACCCGAAGCGTGGTGCCCATAGCGAAGAGGGCTGCCCGAGCGTCATCCACGATCTCTGCGTCGCGGAGCGCCGGTTCCAGGATGGTCAAGCCCTCCTGTCCCCGTCCCTGAGACATGATCGCGCGGGCCAGGAACAGTCGCGGGAGGTGGGTGTCATGGGCGATGCCGCCGGCGGCGATTAGTTGCTTCCCGAGCGATTCGGCTTCCGCAAACCGGCCCAGCCAGACGTAGGTCATCAGCAGATCCGTCAGCAGCTGTGGGCTGGCCGACGTGGCTCCAGCGAGCGCTCGGGCCCGCTCCAACAGGTCCGCGGCCACCGCGGGCTCCAGCTCGAGGCTCTCCCTGGCCGCCTTGTGCAGCCAACCGATCGCCTCCGCATCGCTCGGAGCGGCTCCCCGAGTGACGTGGGCGGCGACCTGCATGGCACTCCGACCGGCGGCCCCCAGAACGCGCGCCGCATGCGCATGAAGCTCCTTGCGCACGGACACAGGCAGGTCAGCGTAGACCGAATCTCGGACCAGGTCGTGGCGGAATCCCAACCGATCGTCCAAGTCCACCAGGAGGTGGGCACCCCGAGCCTCGTTAAGTGGGGCCACCAAGTCGGGCGCTGGGCGCCCCAACACGAGCGCAAGGTCGGCCACGGAGAACGCAGAACCCAGCACCGAAGCGAGCCTGAGGACGTGGATGGCCTCGTTCGAGAGGAACCGGAGGCGCCGCAAGATGGCATCGGCGAACGTCGGAGGCATGACGCCTCCCCATGCCTCGTCGCCCGGCCACCCTCCGCCATCCTGGACGGCGGAAACGAGTTCGGTCACCAGGAGAGGGTTACCGGCCGCCCCCGAGAGCTGTGACAGGAATCCAGAGGTCGGCGCTCCCTGCACCATGGAACCGGCGAGCTCTGCCACCTCGCTGCTGGAGAGCGGGCCCAGTTCCAGCTCAATCAGGCTCTCTCCGCGCAGGGCCTCCAGGACCCCGGCCAGCTCACCGGCGCGTGGCACGGGACGGGACGCCATCAGGAGCACCGCCGGCAGGGAGAGCAGCCGGGTTCCCAGATGGCGCACCACGAGCAGGGTGGAGGCGTCCGCCCACTGCAGGTCGTCGAGCCCCAGGGCGATGGGCCGGAGGGCAGAGAGGTCTTCGACCAGGTCGAGGATCGAGTTGAGGACCTGGTAGCGGAGGGCCGGCCCCCGATCCCATGCCTCTCCGACGTCGTAGCCGGGCCTGAGGAGCCGAGCGATGTCCACCCGCCGTGGATCGGAAGCCTCCGGAGCGAGCCCCAGAGCCGCGACGATCGGGCCGAAGGGCCGATCGCGTTCCAGTTCCTCCCCCGCCCCGAGCAGGACTTCGAACCCGAGGGACCTGGCGGAGTCGAGCACCTCACCCAGCAGGCGCGACTTCCCGATTCCCGGTTCGCCCTCGATCAGCGCCACCGCTCCCCGGCCAGCGTGGGCTTGCTCCACCAGCCGGGCCGAGCGTCACCAGTTCCCGCTCGCGCCCCACCAACGGCGATCGGTTTGGCATGGCCAGCCTCCGTCGAGGGATCGGAAGAGATACGAGTATTCCACGATGTCTTCCGCCCTCCGGGACTCCACGATGACCAACGGATCGTCCCGCGGAAGGAGGACACACTATGAGGGAGCTGGCAGGTCGGGAGATCGTCGAGCGGTACATGCGGGCCATCCCGAGGGATTTCGACGCGCTCGGTGAGCTGCATCACCCCGACTTCGTGCAGGAGTACCCGCAGTCGGGCGAGGTGATCCGGGGCCACGACAAACTCCGGAAGGCCAACGAGCGATATTCGCAGGTCCAGACCGAGACGCGCCGGGTAACCGGGACCGAGGATCGATGGATCCTCTCCCCGGGCTTCCTGAGCCTCACGCCGACCAGGATCGTCGGCTTTGGAGACACCTTCACGGTCGAGGCGATCGCAACGTATCCGGACGGAGAGACCTACCATGTCGTGGCGATCCTGGAGCTCCGGGATGGGAAGGTCTTCCGGGGGAGGACGTACTTCGCGGCCCCCTTCGAGGCTCCGGCGTGGCGGGCTCCCTATGTGGAGCCGATGGCGCGACCGGGCGATGGCAAGTCCTGGGAAAGCAGCAGGAGCGAGGTCGACGACTTCCTGGACACGACCCTCCCCCGCCAGGTCGAGGCGGAGGAGGCGTTGCACCGGGGGGACCCGACGCCGCGGATGGCGATGTGGTCGCACGATGACCCGGTGACGCTGTTCGGGGCGTTGGGGCCTTGCAAGAGCGGGTGGGACGAGGTGAGCCGGATCTTTCGCTGGGTGGCGTCGCTGTTCTCCAGCGTCACGGACTATCGCTTCGAGCTCGTGGCCGCAGGCGCCAGCGGGGACCTGGCCTACACGGTCGGTTACGAACGCTCCACCCTGTCCGTCGACGGCGGCCCCGCCGAGCCGAAAACCCTTCGCGTCACACATGTCTACCGACGCGAGAACGGCGAGTGGAAGATCGTCCACCGGCACGGTGACTATCCCCCCGTCGATCAGAGCCCCCCCGCCCCGGCGTCGACGGAGTCGTCACGCCCAGTCACCCGAGGGTGAAGGCACCTCGTCTTCACCGGACCAGGAGGATCCGATGTCGGCTACCGATCTCGCGCAGGTCATCGAGCAGGACCACCGAGCCCTGGATGCGCTCGTCCGAGGAGACCCCGAGCCCAAGAAGAGGCTGTTCTCGCGGCGCGACGATGTCACGCTTGCCAACCCGCCTGGGCCGCCCGCCCGCGGTTGGAACCAGGTCGAGAAGACCCTGGAGCGCGCCGTTGCTCAGCTCCGGGAGGGCGAGCCCATTCGCTTCGAGCGCATCTCGGAGTATGCGACGGCGGACCTCGCGTATATCGTCGAGATCGAGCGAACCCGGATGAAGGTCGGCGGCGCCGACGACCTGGCTCCAGTCTCGCTTCGCGTGACGACCATATTCCGACGTGAGGACGGCGAGTGGAGGATCGCGCATCGTCACGCCGATCCGATCACCACTGCCCGGTCAGCTGAGTCCATCATCGAGCGGTAGACCCCTATCCATCAACCCAGCACTCGTGACAGGAGGTTGACGATGCTGAAGAGCTGCCGCGTGCACACGACCCTACCTGTCTTCGACCTCCCCCGGGCCCGCGTGTTCTACGAGAACACGCTGGGGATACCGCCCACAAACGAACTGCCCACTGGGATCTTCTACGAGTGCGGCGAGCGTACGAGATTCGTTCTGTCGCAGACTCCGGCGAGCCGTCCGGTGCTCACAGCTGGCTTTCGTGGTCGACGACATCGTGAGCGAGATCATGGAGCTCAAGGCGCGAGGCG
>WNGE01007129.1_pt1 | contig 12250 bp, 13 predicted proteins | sample 5400651 | NCBI WGS metagenome assembly WNGE01 (sample SAMN13153370, study PRJNA577476) | soil metagenome | isolation source: 60 cm soil or saprolite under grassland replicate 2 | place: USA:California | collected 2016-06-15 | reverse complement strand
AGCCCGGGCCGTCCGGGGTGCCCGGCGGCCTTACGGCAACCGTCCGCTATGGTATAGCAGAGACTGCGATCATACCGATAGCCCGCAATAACGCCCATCAGCGCAAATAACACTCAACAGCGAATACGACGAGACCCTGTCGACGAACGTGTTCTGGTAGAAGTAGCGGAATTTATCCAGCGCCCGAGCCGCCTCGTCGACGCTGATCCAGATCTTGTCGGCCTGGGCGAGGTGCTCGTCGTAGCAGAATTTGCACTGGACGTCACATCGCAGGCCCAGCCACAACACACCGCGTCGGGTGAGTTGGCGCTGCTGGGCCGCCGCCGAAGTGTGCGCCATCTCGGAACCTCTTTCCGATACCCAACCCGCAGGAAGGTTGGAGATGCTTGGACGGCTAAAGGTAGAGCTGCCGATATCGTAGAGAGCCACGAATGTCACCGGACCAGACACCGATCGCCTCGACGAGCTGCAACAGGAGCCGTGCGGCCGGTCCCGGGTCTCCTAGCCACAGGCGCATCAGGGCGCGAGGAGCGGTGACCACTGCTCCGGCGACGCGTGTGAAGGGATAGGGGTTGACCACGAACCGCTTACCCGAGACCTGCTTGTACTTGGCATAGAGGAGCGCCTGATAGACCGCGTACTCCCGAAATCGCCGATAGTGCTGTCGCGCCGAGGCTCGGTCCTCATGGAGAACGACCGCTTCGGGAGCCAGGCCGATCGTGTATCGGCGGAGCCCGAGCCGGTAGCAGACGTCGACATCGTTGGCGGACTTGAACAGCTCATCGAAGCCGCCCACCTCGCGCAATACCGCAGTCACAAAGCCAGCGTTCGCGCCGACGACGTACGGCAGCCGCAGCGCCGGGAGGTAGTTCAGTTGGCGTTGGCCGTCAACGACCGTGATCCCGTATCGCTGCGTGAGCGACTTCGGCTGGTACTTGTCGATGGCGCCGCCGACCGCGGCGACCGCCCCGGTCGCAAGGTGCCTGCTCATCTGCTCGATCCAGTCGGGCAGGGCGACACAGTCAGCATCCGTCAGCAGGAGATAGCGCCCTCGGGCGGCATACAGCCCGACGTTCCGAGCCGCCGCCATGTTCGCTTGCGGTACGTGCAGGTACCGCACCAGGCCAGGCTCCCGGTTGACGATGTCGCCGAGCACTGCACTGCCGTTCTCGACGACGACCACCTCGTAGGTGGCTTTGGGGACCGTCTGGTGGGCCAGCGACGCAAGCAGGCGGCAGACTCGACGGTCGTCCTTCACCGCCACGACGACGGTGACCTGCGGGCTCGTGTCAGCCATTGAACTGCCGGCACATCTTCGGGACCAGCCCCAACGTCTTGTGTCGAGGTGCTGAGCACTGCTGGCAGAACGCGATCCGCTCACGGCGGAAGCGGGCGTACTCCTCGCCGGCCCACACCTGGGTCAGCGACCGGTCGGTGACGTTGCCGACCTCGCCCTCGTGCGAAATCTCCACCAGGCAGCACGGCAGCACCCGCCCGTCCGGCTCGACCAGGGCGTAGTAGTTGGGCACCCGGCACGCCTGCTTGACGGTGTCCATGTCCGGCCAGTAGATGCCCTTGGCGTAGTTGGAGTCGCTGTTCTCGGCGGAGAAGAACGTCGCCAGGACCTCGGCGGCGTTGGTCTGGACGATCGCTGGCAGATGCTTCTCCCGGAGCATGGCGAGCATCGCTGGAACGATCCGGTCGCGGAACTCCCGGATCTCCGGTTCGGTCAGCAGCGCCTGGCCGGTCGTGTCGCCGTACACGTTCATCAGGTAGACCGATGCGACACCGGTGTCGACACAGTGGTCCAGCAGATCGGGAAGGTCGCGGAAGTTCGCCCGCGTGATGACGGTCATGTAGTTGATGCAGAACTCGGGCCAGTCCGCGGCGGCCTCGCGGACCGTGTCGATCGCCTTCATGATCGTCAGCAGCGCGCCGCGTATCCCGCGAAGCCGCTCGTACTTCTCCGGGTCAAGCGTGTCGACCGAGAAGTTCCACGCCCCGAGCCCTGCCGCGATGATCTCCCGTGCCTTGTCCACGGTGACCCCGGTCCCGACCGAGTTCATGGACACGAACACGCCGGGATGGCCCGCACCGGCCCCGATCACCTCCAGCAGATGCGGATACAGCAGTGGGTCGCCGCCGCTGAGCTGCAACGACGTCATGCCCAAGGTGGCCGCCTGGTCGATGGCGCGCAGCGCCATGTCCAGCGGCATGTGGCCGGGATTCGGGATCCGGGAGCCGCTTGGCGACCGCAGCCGCAGGTCCCTTTTTGCAGAGGCGACCATGTCCCGGTAGTAGTCCTGGCGCAGATCGCAGTAGGGACACCGGTGGTAGCAGTACACGGTGGGCTTGAGCACGAGTTGGGTGAGCGCCGGCTGCTGAGGTGGTGCTTCGGCGTGCATACGCTGTGCCCTCCCGACATCACGCGACTCCTCGACCAACCTTCAAACGCACAAGTAACTCGAGTAGCAGTTGGCTCAGAGATAACTATATGACAAACCTTCCTGTTACTGACGTTCTTAGCAGGACACGCAGCACGGACCGAATCGACGCGTGGAAGGCCACTGGCTCCTTGACCGAGCGGGCGCTGCGCGCCGGTCACCGCTGTGGCTCCTGCTCATCGAGGAGCGCGGCCAGGTCGGGCAGCGCACGACGCAGGCAGTCCATGTGCCAGCCCGAGGGATTGGTCACCCCACGCTCCCACTGGCTCACGGAGGACTGCTGGACTCCGACCGCTTCGGCAACCCGCTGCTGGCTCACCCCGGCCACCGCCCGGGCCCGACGGATCGCCATCGCCGGCGGCCGCTCCGCGGGCCGTGTCCGCTGCTGCCGCCAGGAGGCGGTCGCGGCCTCCCGCAGTCCGGATGTGAGGGCTTGTCGTTTTTCGCCAGCCGGCAGACTGGTGCGCCGGGTGTCGTCGCGGGGAGGCGAGCGACCTCGCCGGGCGCGCAAGAAGCCGTGGGTTGGCCGTGGGTTGGCCGTGGGTTGCCGGGGCCAGGGCTGGCGGGGACATCAGCCGTGTCGCCCGTGTACCAGCAGGCTGAGCACGGCCTCGTAGTTGGCGACCATCACTTCAGCGTCGAACCGTCTGGCTGCCTGCGCGCGGGCCCGGCGGGGCTCCAGCCCGGCCGCCTGCCCGATCGCCCGGGGCAGGTCGGCGGGGGTGCGGGCAAGCCACCCGGAGGTGGCGTGCAGGACCTGCTCGGCGGCCACCGTCTCGATGAGCCCGGCGACCGGGGTGCCGGCCGCCAGCGCCTGGACGACCTCCAGCGAGAAGGCGGTCTGGTAGGGCAGCGGCGCGACCAGGCAGCAGGCGGTCTGGAGCAGTTCCCCTCGTTGCTGGGGGCTGGGCTGCTCGAGGAGCTGGTCGTCGTGGCCGAGCAGGGGCCGCAGCCGCACCTCGGCCCAGACGCGGGTCTCGTCGGTCGGGTGGGTGTCGGCGACGGTGATCGGCCGGCCGGTCTGGTGGGCGGCGGCGACGGCGACCTCGACCTGGTGGCCGGGCAGCAGCGGGCCAAGATACAGGCAGGGCCCGTCGTGGGCCATCGACAGCGGGTGCTGGGCGAAGGGGATCCCGGGGGCGATCACGTCCAGCCAGCACCGCCCCAGCCCGCCCAGCCCGAGCGCGTGGCGGCGCTGGTGGCGGGAGACGGCGACCAGCCCGCCGGGGGCGGGCGGCGCGGCGACGGCGGGCACCGCGCTGGCGGGGCGGTAGACGGTGCGGACGGTCGGCAGCCGCCGGTCGCTGGCAGGGGCGTAGCCGGCGGTGTGGTCGGAGACGGCCTGCACATCGAGCGCCTCCAGCGCCTTGCCGGCGCCCACGGCATGGAGGTCGTCGACGAGCTCGCCGTCGGCGCCTGGGTCGCCGGGGTCGGTGTCGACCACCACGTAGCGGGCCGGACGCAGCGCGCCGAGGGCGCCGCCGATCAAGGTGACGTGGTGGCCGCGCTCGGCGAGCCCGTCGGCCAGCGTGCGGACCATGTCGAGCCCGCCGAGGCTGGACGGGGGGACGGTGGTGGGTGGGGCGATCAGCGCCAGGCGCATGGGTTGGGGCATGAGGTGCTCCTTGCGGTCGGGCAGGATGGCGGGGCGGCGCGCACGCGGCGGCCCGGTGTCGAACAGCGCCGCCTCGGTCATGGCGAGCGGGCCGGGTGGGGGCTGGCAGGGCAGGAACGATCCGGCGCCGTCGGGTGGGCCTGGGCTGCCGGCCGCCGCGTGGGGGTCGGGCTGGGTAGGGGCCGTCCCGAGCGCTCGCGGCGCCAAAGCGAGGACTGATCGCCGCCCGCCCGGCACCGGGTCGTGGGGCGGTCGGCCGCGCCCGGCCACGCGGCGCCACCACCCGGCCGGTCCAGGTCCAGGAGGCGGCGGACCTTGGGGTGGCGCACGATCCGGGCGGGCTCGCGCAGGTCGGCGAACAGGATGGTGGTCTGCTCGTCGGCCAGCAGCGCGTTGCCGTGGGCATGCACGATCGGGTCGTTGTCCACGTAGACGACTTTGGCGTCGAGGAGGAGCTGCCGCGCGGTCTCGTGGACGTTGCCGTGGGTGGGCAGGCCGCTGCCGAGGTCCAGGAACTGGTCGATGCCCGCCTCGGCGGCCAGGAACCGCACGGCGCGTTGCAGGAACGCCCGGTTGGCCTTGGCCATGACGCCGGCCTGCGGGACCGCGGCGAGGATCTGCTCGGCAACCTCGCGGTCGGCGGGGAAGTGGTCCTTGCCGCCCAGCAGGCAGTCGTAGATGCGGGCGGGGTGGGGGGTGCCGGGGTCGATGTCCGGCAGGCTCGACTCGTGGCCGCCTTGGTCGTGGCCGCTCACGTCGCCTCCTGTCGCGCCTGCCCGGCGGCTGCCCAGGCGGCCAGCTCGTGAGGCGGCGGCAGCGCCGCCAGCACGTCATACAGCCGGGTCGCGTCGGGAAGTTGGGTGTCAGGGCCGGCAAGCCAGGCAAGCTGGTCGCCGCCGACCAGGCGGCTTGGCGGCAGCAGCACCAGCAGCCCGGGGCCGGGCCGCGCCAGCCGCCCCGCCCCCAGCGTCGCGTAGGCGGGTGGTCGGGGGCGGGGCGGCACAGGAACTCCGCCCAGCCGCCGACGTCGATGACCGGGCCTGGCTCGACCTGGTAGTCCCGCAGCCACGCGACCACCTCGCCGGCGGGGCGCCGGTAGGCCAGCGTGACCAGATCGACCGCCACCCCGGTGGGGGTGGCCAGGTTCCAGCGGGCGGCGCCGTGGCGCCACCAGCCAGTGAGCCGGGTCGGGTCGGTGGTGGCGTCGGTCAGAGCCAGTCCCAGCGCGGGGTGGTGGGCGCGCATGCCGCAGTCGTGCTGGCCGCAGGAGCAGCCGACAAGGCCCTCGCCCAGCGCTGGCACCGGATGGTGGACGGCCACGATGGGGATGGCGAGCTTGGCGAGCTCGAGCGCCGCCACAAGCGGCGAGGGTGACGGCTCGACGGTGCGGGTCACGGCTGCTTCCTCACATCGAGCGCTGCGCGGGGCAGCCCACCGGTGCCATCTGGACCCGGTGGGCGCGGCTCCTCGACGTGGCCGCCTGCACCGCCGCGGCGCCAAGCGCCCAAAGGCACCGCCGGGCGGGACCTGATCGGCATCGGGCACCTCCGGTTGCGGGTGTGGTTGGTCAGGACCCGGTCAGGTGCCAGGGGGTGGCGAGGCCAGGGCGGTCCTCGCCGTGGCCTGGGGCGACGTCTGCCAGTGGTGGCGTTGGGGGTTGGCTGGCCGCCGGCCCTGGACGCTGCGTCGTGACGACGGAGCGGGGCGGCGGGGCCAGCACCACCATCAGCCCGGCCCGGTGGTCGCTGCGGGTGGTCACCGCCCAGGTGCGCAGCGCGTGGGCCAGCGCCAGGGTCTTCGCCGGGAGTGGTCGGCTGTGCCCGGCGGCGCCGCGGTCAAGCACCTCCAGCAGGGTACTGGTGTGGTTGGCGGCCACCCGCAGCGCCTCGACGTGGGCGCCGTCGTCGTTGTCGAGCGCCTCGGTCAGCGCGGCGGTCGCCTGGGTGAGGGTGTCGGCCAGCACGCCGGCCAGCAGGTGGCGGCGGCTGCGGGCGAGGCGCTCGCGGAGGGCCTGCTGGTAGCTGGCGGCGATGGTGAGGGGGACGGGCACGAACCAGCTCCTTGCGGTGGGTTGGTGGCTTGGATGCGGGACCACGGTGGCGTGCGGGTGGCGGGTGGTGTCGCGGGTGGGGCCGGTCCCGGCTGGGTCTGTGTCGCGTACGTTGTCGTCCACACAGCTCGGGGACCGGCCGGCTTTGGTCAGGGCGGCGCTGACCAGGCTTTGCGGCCGTGCCCGGGCACGGCAGGGCACCAGCCGATTGGCTGGATGGCCGCGTACACCAGCACCAGCCGGCAGGCGTTCACCGGCCACCGCCCACCATCCGCCGAAACAGCGCCTCATACGCGGCGACCATGCCCTCGATGTCGAAGTGGGCGGCCTGCTCGCGGACCTCCTTCGGGTCCAAGCCCTGCCGCCCGACCCGGCCGACCGCCACGCCAAGCTCCCCCGGCTCCAGCACCAGCAGCCCCGACACCCCATGGCGGACCAGCTCGGCGGCGACCGTGCCGTACAGGCCCACCACCGGCGTGCCCGCCGCCTGTGCCTCCACGATCTCCAGGCTGGCGGGCTCATCGTTGCGCAGCGGCGCGACCAGGCAGCACGCGGTTTGCAGCAGCGCCCACCGCTCCCGCAGCCCCACCACCGGCAGCAGCCGGTCCCCCCCGCCAAGGCGGGGGGCAAGCTCCCGCTCGGCGTCCGCGTCGGCCTGGGCGCTCGGCACCGTGCCGGCCAAGGTGATCGGCCGGCCCGCCTGCTGCGCGGCGTCCAACGCCAGCCGCGCGCCGAAGCCTTGGAGCAGCGGACCGAGATACAGGCAGGGACCGTCGTGGTCGGTTGACAGGGGGTGCTCGGCCAGGGGGATCGCCGGGTGGATCAGGTCCCACCAGGGCAGGCTACGCGCCTGGTCCTGCTGGTACTGGGAGACCGCGACCAGGCCCAAGTGCGCGGGCAGCCGCACCCCGTCCAGCGGCGCCACCGGCTCGTAGACGGTCTGCGCGGTCGGCACCCGTTGGGCGCTGGCGGGCAGGTAGCCGCCGCGGGTGTGGTCGCTGACGGCCTGCACGTCCAGGCCGTCCAGGAGCTTGCCGGCTTCGATGGCGTGGAAGTAGTTGAGCACGCCGGGTTCGGCGTGCTGGCCGGCGGTGGGGTCGGTGTCGACGACCGTGCAGTGCCCCGCCGAAAGGCCGCCGAGGCCGGCGCCGATGAGGGTGACGTGGTGGCCGGCGTCGGCGAGGCCCTCGGCCAGCCAGCGGACCTGATCGAGCCCGCCGAGCCCGGACGCCGGCACGGTCTGGGTCGGCGGCGCGATCAACGCAAGGCGCATGGTGCGGGCTTCCTTGGGGGGTACGGGGCATGACGACGTTGCGGTTGCGCTGCATGCGCCCGGATGCGTTGCTCGTGGGTAGTGGTGGTCGGGGGGACGGACATGAGACTGCTCCTGCGGTGGATGGCGGCAATGACGCAGACCGGGCGCGACCAGTCGCAGCGCCCGGTCCACGCCCAGGACTGTTGCATCCGCCAATGACGACAGACAATGCGCAGCACGCGAATTCCCGTTTCAGATCACCAAGCCAGCACGCAACCACCAGGCCGAATGAACGCCAGCACCTCGCGCGCACCGCAACCGCTCATCGCGCCCACAACAAAACCCAAGACGCCAACCGGCAAACATCGCGGCACGTGCAATGGTTGCGGTCCGGCGTTCACCGTCGAGCCCCCAGTCGGGTACAGTCGCACCAGCAGCGCCGAAACCCGTCCAACCGGACGCCACGGGGGCCAGCCATCATGCCCGACGACGCCGCCACCAAAGGCGACGAGCACCGCTTCCGGCAGCGGCGCCGCCAGCGCATCCGCGACCAGCTCGACCAAGGCGCCACCCGCAAGCAGATCGCCCGCGAGTTCGCCGCCACCTACCGCGTCGGCCGCCTGCTGGCGTTCCGCTGGGCCTACGACCTCACCCTGCTGGAGGCCGCCGCCGGCTACAACGACGCCGCCGACGACGCCGAGGCGCCCATGAGCCCCTCCACCCTGTCGCGCTACGAGACCTGGCCGCACGGCACCCACAGCATCCCGCCCCGGGTCGGCGTGCTACAGACCTTCGCGCAGGTCTACCACTGCGCCCCCGGCGACCTGCTGGACGGCACCGACTACACCGACCAGCCCGAGCAGGAGGCGGCCGCGACAGCGCTCGCCACGACGGGAGATCGGGCAAACACGCAGACATCCCGCTATCCTGGCGACACGGCGGCGCCGCCGCCCGACGGCGAGTCGAGCGCTTGGGAGGACGAAGCGGACCGGCGCGACGCAGTCAAGACCCTCGGGGTACTCCTGCTCGCCGGCGCAACCCGAGTTCGCCAACTGCTCCGGGACGCCGAATCCTCCAACGTCGGGCCGCTCACCCTCGCCGAGTACGACGACACCGTCTGGTGGCTGACCCGCAACGCCGGCGTCCAACCGTATTCCACGCTGGTTGCCACCGCTGATCAGGCTGCCGCCGAGGTCGCTGAACTGCTGAAGGGTCGGCAGTCCGCTCAGCAGCGGGCACGCCTGGAACTGCTGACCGGCCAACTCGCCTGGTTCCAAGGACTGTTTGCGTTCGAGCTCGGGGAGTACGGGATCGCCCGGACCCATCTTCGGCTCGCGCGGCACTACGGAGAGCAACTCGACAGCACGAGGCGAACGGCGACAGCTACCGTGCTGTTGGCCTCCATCGCAGATGTGGAGACCAACATCGCGCTGTATGGCGGGCACTCCGACACGGCGCTGGGCATCGTCCGCAACGCCCGCCGCTACGCCACCGAGCACACAGCGGCACGACTGGCAGCCCTGGAGGCACGAGCCCTCGCTGGCGCATCGCCAGGGCTTCACCGGGAGTTGGCTGCGCTGGTGGACCGAGCTGAGGCGGCAGTCCCGAGCCGGCCAACCTTCGAGCCCGGCGCTGTCCCACCGTTCGGCCCCGAGCGGTTCCAGCGCTTTGCTGCGACGGCACTGGTTCGGGCCCGTCACGGGCGTGCCGCCGAGTACGCCAGATGGGCAGTCCAGGGGTACGAAACGCTACAGGCGTCGAACGGGGAGCATTTCCACTACACGAACCTCGCATTGGCGCGGCTGGACCTTGCCACCGCGCTGTTGCAGGCCAGGCAGCCCGACCCTGAAGAAGCGGCGCAGCTTGGCCTGCGAGCACTCTCCATGCCGGCGAGTTTGCAGAGCGATCCGGTCAGGCGGCGGACGGTCGAGCTGTTGACAATGTTCGCCAATAATCCGACGGTGCGGGATCTGCCGGCGGTCGAGGAGCTTGTGGAGGCGGCGCGCGGCTACCGGCCACCGGCCCTGCCGCCTCCGCCGCCGCGTCCTGTGTTGGGCAGCTCATAGCCAGGCTCATCCAGTTGTCCGGCTGGTACATCCAGCACACGATTGGATGCATGTCCCGCGCGGGCTGTGCGTGTGGCCTGGGTTGGGCGGCACCCCACCGTGCCGAGCGGGTGGGGTGCCGCCGCCGGCGGCGGCCTGGGCCCGCACGCCCAACGCCGCCCGGTGGCTGGCGGCGCGGCGGCACGGTCCCCGCACGCCGCCAGCCCACCATCGGAGCCATGGCGCGTCGGTCAGCGGGTGGGCTGGGGCTGCTGGCAGGCACCCGAGCGGCAGGCGCTCTCGATCAGCTCCAGCCCACCCACGACCAGCAGCAGCAGCACCACCGCCAGCCCGACGCTCGGGTGGGTGGCGGGGATGCCCAGCCACCACGCCGACGCCGACCCAAGCAGCGTCAGCAGCGCGGTCACGTCGAGCAGCCAGTGCAGCACCACCCCGACCCACACCGACCCGGTGCGAAGCCGCACGCCGGCCCACACCAGGCCGATCGCCGCCGCGACGCACACGTGCAGCAGCACTGTGGCAAGCGGGCCCCCGACGAGCAGGTGCGCCAGCCCAAACAGCCCGCTGGTGGCCACCGCCGCCGGGTAGACCCCCCGTCTGCTGGTGCCCCACGCCGCCAGCAGCACGCCCAACACCAGCCCGCGAAACAGCACCTCCTCGGCCACCGCGGTCGCGGCCGTGGCCGCCACGAGCAGGCCGACCAGCAGCAGCAGCGTCCCCCTGGGGCACGCCCGCCGGGGGCGCTGTGGCGCCGTGCAGGTGCGCGGCCAGCACGGCGATGCGGACCAGCAGCAGCAGCAGCGGCACCAGCCAGCCGAGCCAGCCCAGCCCGGCGGCCAGCCGCGGCCAGGTGGTGGCGACGCCGGCCTGCTGCCACCAGCCGCGGGTGGCGACCACGACCGCCAGCGCGCCGCACAAGACGAGCTCGCCGCCCAGCGCGGCGGCAAGCGCCTGCAGCGGCGCCCCAGCCGAGGGCAGCAGCCGGCGCACCGCAGTGGTCAACGCCACCGCGCCAGGTCCGGCCGCCAGCAGGAAGCCCGCCAGCGTGGCGCCCACGACCAGGACGTCGGGGTGCCACAGCGCGGTCACGCGCGAGCGGGGTGGCGGGTCGGGCCGGGCAGGCGGGTGGGGTGCGGTGGTCGTGCCGGCCACCGTCTGGGCGGCGGGTGGGGCGTGGGTGGGCGCCGACGGGTGCGGCTGGTCCATGCGCAGACTCCTTTGGGGCGTCGGTCGGGTGGGCTACCACCGGTCGGTCCGGTGGGGATGGTGGCCGTGGGTGCGGTCGGCCAGGCCCTGGCCGGCGGGGATGCCCACGCACACCCACAACCCGATGGTCACGCACACGCCGACAGCGCCCTGCTCGGCCCATGCCAGGCGGAGCGTCCACACCAACATGCCGAGCAGCACCGCCCCCAGCAGCGCCAGCCGCCAGCCTGCCCGCACGAGTGACCGCCACCTGGTCATCACCGTGGGCTGGGGGCGTGGGTGGGCTGACGGGTCGGCTGGCCGGCGCGGGGTGGCCAGTCGGGGGCCTGCCAGCAGACGCCCAGGCTGGCGTACAGGTCGGTGAGCCGCGCGTCGGGCAGGGTGCGGGCGTAGCGGGCGCGGACCTGGGGGCGGGGTGCGGCGTTGCTGGTGGTGATGTGCGCGGCCCACGCCGGGTGCAGCCACAGCCGCAGCACCGTGGCCGCCTGGGCGAGCGAGCCGCGGTGGGCGAGCTGCTGGGCGGCCTCGGCGACGGCGTGCCCAACGATTCGCGGGCGTGTCCAGCGGGCCGTGGGGCGGACCATGTCGATCAGCAGCAGCCGCCCGGCGGGGGCGACCAGCCTGGCGAGGTGGCGCACGGCCTGTTCGGGGTCGGGCAGGTGGTGGACGACCGCGACCGCCAGCACGACGTCGAACGGCCCCTCCTGGGCGGACAGGTCGCGCAGGTCGCGCTGCTGGTAGCGGATGTTGGGCCAGGCGCGGCGCTGGCGGGCGACCTGGAGCATGCCGTCGGCGATGTCGACGGCGAGGACCTGCTGGCAGCGGTCGGCGAGCATGGTGGTGTAGCGGCCGGCGCCGCAGCCGGCGTCCAGCGCCCGCCCGGCCTGCTGTGGGAGCACCTGCTCCAGCCAGGGCCGGTAGCGGTGGTCGATGATGTCGGCGTAGCGGTCGAACAGCTCGGAGAAGGCGTCGAAGCGGGCCACGCGGCTCCCTCTGCTTGCTGGGCTCGGCCCGGCCGGGCCAGGGCGTGCTGCTGCCCGCGCCCGGCCGGAGCGGGAGGGTTAGGGCGTGAGGCTGATGGTGGGGTCGATGAACTCGTTGGTGACGATGTCGGCAGGCTTGAGACCCGGTTTGGTCCGCTTTTTCTGGCCCTGGAGGATCGGGTTGACGATGTCGATCATGCGTTGCACCCGGCCGAGGTCGAAGTCGCCGACGGTGTGGTCGGTGCCGTCGCCGACCAGACCCTCCCGCGCCATGACCTGGTGGCCCCAGGCCAGCAGCCCCGGGCTGAGCTGCAACCCGGACTTGTACGCCCGGTCCAGGGTGAGCAGGAGCTGGTTGGTGGCCTCCGGGTGGGCCATGTAGTCCACGGTCGCGCGCTGCAGGATCGGCACCAGCCGCTTCAGGCAGGGGGCGAGGCGTTGGGTGTCGGCGGCGCGGACCGCCAGGGTCGCGCGGGTGTAGTTGGGGTAGCCGGTGTCGTTGAGCAGCTGGTAGCGGATCGTGCCGTGCCACTGCCGCAGCTCGTGGGCGTACAGGTACGGCTCGTTGGTGACGTAGCCCTGCTGCACCAGCTGCCCGCCGGAGGCGACGAACCGGGACGGGGAGCCGTCG
>WNGE01019791.1_pt1 | contig 12251 bp, 8 predicted proteins | sample 5400651 | NCBI WGS metagenome assembly WNGE01 (sample SAMN13153370, study PRJNA577476) | soil metagenome | isolation source: 60 cm soil or saprolite under grassland replicate 2 | place: USA:California | collected 2016-06-15 | reverse complement strand
TGCCGCCTCCGCGGGGTCTGCCCGAGTTCGTCTGGGTTCGTCCGAGTTCGCTGGGTCGCCGCACGGGAGGGCCGCAGGGTCCACGTGGCGGGAGAATTCTCAAAAGCGGGCGGCCGGTGCACCTCGACGATCACCCTGGTCATGCTCGACCGTAGCGACGCGACCCACCGGCGGCGGGGTTGTCGTCGTCCCGCAGGTGGGGACGGTGACCGGGTGGGCCGGGCGGATGTCCGCTCGCAGCGACCTGGTTTCCGTAGCCTGCGAGTGGACATCCGCCCGGCCCCCCACGCCACAACGCAGTCCAGGACCGGCAAACCAACGAGGAGCCCGTCCCCGGCATCCCCACCCTCCATGGCCAAGAGGGACCCATAGGTGCTGCGTTCCGGGTTGGCGGGCATCTGGTGGCTTCCTCTTGAGGTGATTATCTATTTCGAGAAGAGATCATCGCCCATGCAGAGCGGGTTCGTCGATCTCGAGGATCTGCTCCAACTCGCCGAGCCGGTCTGGTCTGTGCGTCGCCACATAGCTGCGCAGAGCACCGCGTTCCACCGGCCCGTCGCCAGCACCTGGGCGGGCACCTGCCCCGGCGTAGGCGAGCCAGAGGAAGCGGTGGTATTCGGCGCGGGCGACCCGGAGCGGCCCGAGCAATGGGTGGGTGTTGTCGATCGGCGCCGGCAGCGGGTCGCGCTGCACCCGGTACCAGCCTGGCTCCAGCCGCTCGTGCCCTGACGCCACCAGCAGGGCGAGCCGGTGGCAGCCGTCGCCCGCGTACAGGGGCCTGGGCACGACCTTGCCGGTGGCGGTGGCCGCGCCCGGCGCGGCGGTGCGCAGTGTCACAGGAAAGCGCGGGTCGAACCCGCGACGGCCAAAGTTCGCCAGCAGCTCCGCCGAGCCGTGGACCCGCTGCCGGAACGCGGCCAGCCGCAGCCGCTGGTCGGCCGCCTCCCCCGGCCGGTAGCGGGGCAGCGCGATGGTGGTGAACCAGCAGTGGTAGGGGTGGTCCAGGGCCTCGCGGACCACCCCGTCCAGGTCGCGCTCGACGCGGTCCAGGCGCTCGCCGAGGAACTCCAGGAAGCGGGCCCGCACCAGGATGTCGTAGCGCAGCGGGCTGACCAGGTCGCCGAGGCCGACGGCCACCTGCCCGGCCGCCCAGGAGCGCCGGCGCAGCGGCGGAGGAAGCCTCACCAGTAGCCGAGCTCCCGCAGGACGGGGCCGGACACCAGGCGGATCAGCAGGCGCAGCAGCGGGTCCAGCTCACGCTGGTGCGCGCCCACCCGGGAGCGGTAGATCGGCCCGGTCTCGCCGCCGCTCCGGCGCCGCGAGGAGGTGAGCCGCTGGTAGCGCTCGGGCACGTCGTGGGGCCGCCGGTCGTGCTCCAGGATCGCCGGGTCCCATGGCTCGTCCAGGAAGGTGAGCAGCTCCCGCAGGGTCTTCTCGGGCTCGTTGACGAGGTCCTCGTAGCGGAGCTCGTGGTAGCGGTCGGGCGTCATGGCGGCGCCGCCCGCGCGGGCGGCGTGCACGTAGCGCGGCCACTTCCGGACCGCCTTGACCGCCGCGACATAGCCCCAGCGGTCGCGGTGCGAGGCGACCACGTCGCGGCCGTCGCGGATGACGTGGACCACCTTGCAGGTGGGGAAGAGGCTGTCGATGAAGTCGAGGGACAGCGCGTACAGCGGGGTCTTGTCCGCCCAGCGGGTCTTGCCGTCGCGCCGTGCGTACTCGCTCTTGACCGCGTCGAACATGCCCGCGATCTGGTCGTGCCAGTACTGCTTGGGGAAGCCGTACTGGGACAGCCGCCCCCAGCTCCGGCCGGTCACGTGGGCCAGGTCGGCCAGGAAGCGGGTCTCGGGCCCGCAACTGATGTTGGGGTGCGAGTCGAGGATCAGGCGCAGCAGGGTCGTCCCCGACCGCTGGCAGCCGACCACGAAGATCGGCGCGCGGCAGCTCGTCGGCATGGCGCTTGGAAATCCCCCCGGATGTCGGTGTGGCTCGGGCTACGACGCGACCGCCGCCGCGAGCCTTGCTTTCAGGTCGGAGACGGCGCGCGCGGGGACGAGCACGTTGCCGCCGGTGCCGCTGCCGAGGCGGACGCCCGGCTTGTGGCGGCCATGGTAGTCGGAGCCGCCGGTGGCGAGCAGCCCGTGCCGCGCGGCCGTGGTGAGCCAGTGGCGCTGGGCGCCGGCGTCGTGCTGCGAGTGCCACACCTCGATGCCGTCGATCCCGGCGGCGACCGCCGCGGCCACGACCTGCCCCTGCTCGCCGGCGGCGAGCCGGCCGGGATGGGCGAGCACGACCACGCCGCCGAGCGCGTGGACCAGGGCGAGCGCCTCCTCCACGGGCAGGGACGGCGCCGGCACGTAGGCTGGCCGCCCGTTGGACAGGTAGCGGTCGAACGCCTCGGCCACGTCCGCGACGGCGCCGCGCTGCACCAGCGCGCGGGCGAAGTGGGCGCGGGACAGGGCCGCCCCGCCCGCCAGCTCGAGCGCGTGCCGGTAGCCGACGCCGGTGAGCGCCTCCAGCTTGGCGCCGACCCGCCGGTTGCGCTCGGCGCGCTCGCGCCGCACTGCCACGACCCGGTCGACGGCGCCGGGGGCGAGCAGGCCCTCGCCGTAGGCGAGCAGGTGCACGACGCGGCCGCCGACCTCGCCGGTGATCTCGCACCCGGGCAGCACTTCGATGCCCAGGCGCGGCCCCGCCCGGAGCGCGGCGGCCACGCCGTCGACGGTGTCGTGGTCGGTCACGGCCAGCACCTGGACGCCGGCCCTGGCCGCCGCCTCGACCAGCTCGGCCGAGGTGTCGCTGCCGTCGCTTGCGCGCGTGTGCGCGTGCAGGTCGATCATGGCGCGGCCTCTCGGGTCGGGAACGGCGGGGTGGCCGAGCCTAAGCGGTGAAGCGCAGCGCCGGCAGGACCGCTCATCGTAGAGAGGATACGTCGGATTCCGTGTCCGTAGGCTACGGCGGTGCGCCCGAAGCGGGCGATGTGCGGCTGGGCCGTGCCGCCGACGGCAGTGAAGTCCCCGCCCATCCACAGCCAGTCGCCGGTGGCGAGCATGCAGAAGACCCCCAGGGCGCTGTCGGGGTGCGGGTCCCAGTCGAGGACCTGGCCGCTGGCCTCCTCGATGGCGGCGGCCTTCTTGCGCGCCACCCCGTCGACGGTGGTGAAGTGGCCGCCCGCGTAGACAGCGCCGTCGAGCGGCGCCACCGCGTGGATGTTGCCGTCGCTGCGCGCGTGCCACTGCTCGGCGCCGCCGGAGGCGGAGTAGGCGTGCACCGAGTCGTCGCCGTTCGCCGAGTCGCCGCCGCAGGCCAGGTAGACCGTGTCCGGGGTCACCGCCAGCCCCAGCCCCGGGCAGGAGACCTGCGGGCTCCAGCCGGTGGCCGCGCCGGTCGAGGTGCGCAGCGCCGCAAGGGACCGCTGCGCCCGCCCGCCGATGCTGTGGAAGGCACCCCCCGCGTACAGCGTGCCGGCGCCGGGGTCCAGTCCGAGCGCCCACACTCCGCCATCGGCGTGCGCGTCCCAGTCGAGCACGGCGGCGGCGCCGTCGACCGCCGCGAGGTACGGCCGCGCCACGCTGCCGATGGCCTTGAACTTGCCGCCCACGTAGACCCGCCCGTCCTCGGTGGCGAGCGCGAGCACCGTGCCGCCGCTGGCCCCCGGGTTCCAGGCCCCGACCTCGCCGGTCGAGGCCGACACCGCCGCCAGCCGCCTGCGCGCCGCCCCACCGACCGCGGAGAAGTCGCCCCCGACGTACAGGGTGCCGCCGTCCGGCGAGGGGGCCAGGGCCTGGACCGCGCCGGTCACGTCGGCCCGCCAGGATGCGACGAGCTGGCCGCTGGTGGCGTCGAGCGCAGCCAGCCCGCTGCGGGGCTGGCCCCCGACCGAGGTGAACGAGCCACCGAGGTAGATGCGGCCGCCGATGTACGCGATGGCGCTGACCCGCCCGTTCGCGCCGGCGCTGGGCTGCGGGCTGGTCGAGACCGTGGTGACCTCTGCCGGCCCTGCGCCGGCGCCGGTCCTCCAGGCCAGGACCAGCCCGGCGGCCGCGAGCGTCAGGCCGACCCTGGTGAGCGTCCTTCCGTGGCGATGCATCAGATGCTCCCTCCTGCAAGGCGGTACCGGTAGCGGAGCAGCAGCGGCCAGGTGGCCAGCGTGACCATCAGCTTGTGGCGTGGCCGCAGCTTGCTGGTCCACTCGTCGTCGAGCCGCAGCGCGACCTCGCCGGTGCGCAGGCGGTCCGGGTTGCCGGCGACCGAATGGGTGGGCGCCAGGACGACCGTGCACGGCGCCGGGAACGGCAGCCGGCCAGGCGACTCGCCGACCAGCGCGGCGATGCGGCGCGCGGCCTCCTCGGGCCGCGCCACCAGGTCCTCGTAGCGCAGGCGCAGGTAGCGTGAGGACCGCGACCACAGCAGGGCGGCCACGAGGTTCCAGACCATCCACATGGCCGCGCTCTTCAAGGGCGGCTGCCGCTGCATCAGCCGGGGCGGGCGGGTGTCGGTGAGCCGCTTGCGGCGCAGCCACGACCAGGCTGTGGCGCGCGGGTCGCGCACCAGGTGCAGCACGTGCAGCTCGATCCCGGGCAGGCGGTCGAGCAGCCAGCCGTACGAGGGCAGCTTGGAGGAGTCGACCAGCACGCGGCAGCCGGTCTGCCGCCGGATGGCGGGGTACAGGCGCGCGAGGACCGCCGCGTAGGGGTCGCCGTCCGCGGGTGCGGCCCGTGCCCGGCGGAGCCGGCTCGCCGCGATCATTGCGGGGGTGCGGCGGACCCTGGTGGCCGCGCGCTGGAGCGCGGCCGCGGCCCGCGCGCCCCCGCCCCTGGTCCCGAACCCGTCGGCGAGCACCGCCCGCCAGAGGGGGCAGTCGATGACCGGCGTGCCGCAGCCGCAGTGCCGGCGCTCCAGCAGGCCGCGCTCCCACAGGTAGCGCAGCTCGCCGGCGGAGAAGAAGCCGTCGAGCTGCCCGAGGATGCTGTCGACCAGGGTGCTCCCGCTGCGCCCGGCCCCGGCCACGTACAGCACCTTGACGGCGGGCTCAGGGCTGGACCAGCCCGCGGACAGGCTCTCAGGCGACACTGGTGGAGTCCTTCGACACCGGCAGGGTGGGCGCCGGCAGCTCCGCCACGGGGCGGCGCTCCAGTGCCCAGCGGTAGACCTCCTCGGTGGCCGCGGCGGCCCGGCGCCAGCAGTAGGTGGCCCGCACCCGCTCCGGCAGGGCGGTGGCGCCGGCACGCTCCCGCTCCGGGGCCGCGAGCACCTCGCGCAGCGCGGCGGCCAGCGCCGCCTGGTCGCCCGGCGCGACCAGCCGGTGGCCCGGCACGTCGGTCCCGGTCACCTCGACGTGCGGCGGGATGGCGCTGGCCACGACCGGGGTGCCGCGGACGGCGGCCTCCAGCAGGGTGAGCGGCATGCCCTCCAGCAGGGACGGCAGCACGAACGCGGCCGCGTTGGCGTACAGCTCGGCGAGGTCGGCGCCGTAGCGGAAGCCGGCGAGGACGACCCGGCCGTCGGCGTGTGCCCGCTCGCGCAGGTCGTGGGCGTACCGGTCGGTGAAGCTGGAGTCGCCCACCAGGACCAGCCGCGCCCGCCCCTCGACCTGGCGGAACGCGCGCACCAGCAGGTCAGGGGATTTCTCCGGCACGAAACGGCCGACGAACAGCAGATACCGCCCGGGCTCGACCCCGAGCTGACCGAGCACCCGGCCGGGCGGCGGGCAGTCGGCGAGGGCTGGCGCCCCATTGGGGACGTACACGGTGGCGCGGCAGCGGCGGTCGCGGTAGTGCCGCTCCAGGTCGCGCGAGACGACCAGGGTGGCGTGGGGCACCCGCGCGGACAGCCAGCCGGCGGTGCGCAGGGCGCGGCGCGCCATGGAGCCCCACTTGGCCCGCTGGTCGTCCAGGCCGTGCACGGTGAGGACGACGGGGGTGGCGCGCAGGTAGCGCGGCACGAGCGCGCAGGCGCCGGGCCCGAGCGCGTGGTAGTGCAGGACGTCGAAGCCTCCGGCCATGGCCCTGGCGGTGGCGAGGCCGCTGTGGACGATGGCGTCCAGATGCTTGGTGCCGACGGTGGGCAGGTGCGCCAGCCGCATGCCACGGTGCTCGCGGAGCCGTTCGCGGCCCGCGTAGTTGCTGCGGCAGAAGACCGTGCCGAGGGCGGACTGCGCCGCGGCGTGGGGGGCCGGGCGGATGTCCGCTCGCAGGCTACGGAAACCAGGTCGCCGCGAGCGGACATCCGCCCGGCCATCCCGGTCACCGGACCGGCCACCCGGGTGCCATCGCCTGCAGCCACGACCAGCGCCGAGACCCTCGCAGTGCCTGGGCCGGCTCGCCGCCCGCGGAGGTTCCGCCCAGATTCGCCGGTGGCGCCGCACGGGGGGTCGCAGGATCGGCGTCGCGGGAGAATTCTCAAAAGCGGGCGGTCGGTTCGCTCCCGGGGCCATGGTCGTGACCGTGTCGTCGCGCGGTCGCTTGGACCGGTGGGTCGAGACCGGCGGCTGGCTGGTCGCGCTGGCGAACATCGGGAGCGGTCACCACGACGATCCCCTCGACCTGCTCGACCAGGGAGGTACGAACCACACGGAGGCAGGGGGTTGCCGTCGTCCCGCGAGTGGGGATGGTGACCGTGGAGGGCCGGGCGGATGTCCACTCGCAGCGACCTGGTTTCCGTAGCGTGCGAGTGGACATCCGCCCGGCCACCCCCGCCAAAGCGCAGTCCCCATTCAAGGAACGTAAACACAGCCCGCTCCCCCCACAGCCCCCCAAGGTCAAGTGGGTTGCGTCGTGCAGTGGCGCTCATATCGTGCCTTCGCGGTAGATCGCGTCCAGGCGCTCCAGGTGCAGGCCGGGCGCGAAGCGCCGCTCGACCTTGGCGCGGCCCGCCCGCCCCATCTCCAGGGCGCGCTCCGGGTCGCACAGCAGGTCGGCCAGGGCGGCGGCGAGCGCTGCGGGGTCGCCGGCGGGCACGACGTGGCCGTCGCGTCCCGGCTCCACCAGCTCGGGCAGGCCGCCGAGGTCGGTCGCGACCACCGGAGCCCCGCAGGCGAACGCCTCGAGCACGGCCATGGGCTGGTTCTCGTGCCAGCGCGACGGGACCGCCACCACCGTGGCCGAGCGCAGCAGACCGAGGAGGCGGTCCCTGGCGAGCCGCCCGTGGAACCGCACCCGTCCCGGCGCGCGCGCGTCCGCCAGCGTCTCGAGGGCTGCCCGCTCGGGCCCGTCCCCGGCCACCTCCAGCCGCTCCGCCGGCCCCAGCAGGGCCATGGCCTCGACCAGCACGTCCACGCCCTTCTCCGCGGCAAGCCGGCCGGCGAACACCACCGGCCCGCCGGGACGGGCCTTGGGGGGGATCGGGCGGGCGTCCACGAAATGGTCGAGCAGGCGGAGCCGCGCCGGGTACACGCCGGCCCGCGCCATGGTGGCGGCCATGAACCGGCTCGGGCTGATGAAGGTGCGGACCGGGTCCCAGGCGCCGAGGAGCCGGTGCGCACCCGACTCGACCACCAGCGCCAGGCTCGCGCCGAGCGAGCCGTCCTTGCAGCGCCGCAGCGCCGCGTGGTGGAAGCGGCCGCCAAGGCACGCCTCGCAGACGCGGCCGTGGTCGAGGAGCTGGTAGCTCGGGCAGGCGAGCTTGTAGTCGTGCAGGGTGAGCACCACCGGCACGCCGCGGTCGGCCAGCGGGCCAAGCACCGAGGGCGAGAGCTGGTGGTAGACGTTGTGGACGTGGGCCACGTCCGGGCGGAGCGCGCGCACCACCGCGTCCATGCCGCGCCTTGCCGAGGTCGACCAGAGCATGCGCGCGGCCGCGGCGGCGCGGCGCCGCAGCCCTGGCGGAGGCGGCTCGAGCTGCACGAAGGCTGGCAGGTGGGCGGCGAAGCGCTGGGGCGGGTTGTCCGGGTGGTCCATGCCGAAGAACGCCACCTCATGCCCGGCGCCGGCCTGGAGCGCGGCCACGTCGAGCATGTAGCCCTCCGCGCCTCCCCGGCGGTACAGGAACTTGTTGACGTGCAGGACCCTCATAAGGATCGAACTATACGTGATAGACGATCCTCTCGGAAGCACCAAGGAGATTAAAGAAACGGACCCGGCCGCGGATGGCGGTCGGGTCCGTCCTGGCGGGTCGGCGAGCCCTGGGGTCAGGGGCTCACGTCACGGGCGCACGTCACGGGTTCACGAAGGGGTCGCCGCCGGCGGCGGCGAACGCCCTGAGCGCCGCCGTGGTGGTGTTGATCCGCCAGTCACAGCCGGGGTTGGCGGTGCCGTTGTGGAAGTACACCACTGCCTTCAGGTTCGGCATCCGCTTGAGCGACGGCACGATCCCCTTGAACCAGTCCGCCTTGGCCGTCGCGCTGCTCGGGTTCTCGCGGCTGCCGTACTCCGCCAGCATGAACGGCTTGTCGCCAAAGCCGTTCTGCAGGAACCAGTTATAGGACTGGCTGACCTTGTCGCCGAACGAGATCCAGGGGTTGCTGTGGCAGGTGTACCAGTTGTACGGGTCCCACCCGATCCAGTCGACGTAGGCGCCGCCGGGGTACAGGCCGCCCTTGTAGAGGCTGTACCAGCCGCTGGAGCCGGTCACGTTCCACACCCACACGACGTTGGTGACGCCCCTGGCGATGAGCTCCGCGTGGATGTGGCGCCAGGCGGCCACGAAGTCCTGGGCCGTGCCGTACCTGCCCACCGCGGGCTCTGGCTCGGTGTGGAACGCCAGGAACAGCTTGCGCCCGTACGCCTTGAGCCTGCCCGCCGTCTTGTCGATCTGGGCGTCCTGGCTGCCGTTGGCGATGCTGCGCCAGCTCACGAAGCTGCTGGTGCCGTAGAACCGCGGCGTCCAGTTGATCATGAGGATGGTGCCCTTGCTGGCGCGGGCCTGCTCGCCGGCGTCCGGGAAGGCGTCGTCCCAGTCGTGATAGGTGTGGGAGATGTCGAACCTGCGCCCGAGCGTGGACTCCAGGCTGTCGGAGACGCTGCTCGAGCCCCACAGGGCGCCGGAGTTCGGCACCAGCTTGCCGCCGACCGCCGCTCCGCCGGACGCGGACGGGCTGGTCGCGGGCGGGCTGGTGGTCGAGGTCGTGCTCGTGGTCGAGGTGGTGGCCGGCGCCGGCCTGGTCGTCGTGGTGGCCGCCCCGGTGGGCGAGGTCGTGGCCGACGGCACCGGGGCGGTGACCACGACCGACCCTGGGAGCTGCATCCAGGGGTCGGTCGCCAGGCGGGTGAAGCCGTCCAGCGAGGCCCCGGACGACCCGGCCCGCCAGTCGCAGCCGCCGCTGACCGACTCCGAGTACACCAGCGCCTTGACGTTCGGCATCCAGGTCTGCATGGCGTGGGCCGCGTTCTCGAGCCAGCGCCCCTTGCGGCCGGGGTCGGCAGGGTCCTCGGTGGTGCCCGTCGCGCTGATCATGAGCGGCTTGCCCTTGGCCGACCCCCATGCGTAGAAGGGCCGGAAGACGTCGGCGAGCTCCCGCCAGGTGCCCGGCGCGCCGCCCCGGCACGCGTACCGGTTGAAACCGTCCGCCGCGACCCAGTCGACGTCGCGGCCGCCGGGCCAGTACTGCTCGACCCCGCCTCGGGCGCCGCCGTAGGCGTCGGCGGTGGGCGACCACACCCAGGCCGCGGCCGCGCCGGCGAAGACCTGGCGGACGTGCCGCCACGCGGCGACGTAGTCCGCGCCCGAGTGGACCCAGGCCGCCGCGGCGGCGGCGTCCGGCGCGGGCGCGTAGCGCAGGAGCACCGGCCTGCCCAGCGACCGCACCGCACCGGCGAGCGAGGACAGGTAGCCGTCGTGGACCCCCGCGGCCACCTGGCGGGTGTCCCCACCGGCTCCGAAGGTGATCATCGGGACCCGGCCGCCGGCGAGGTCCCAGGTCGCGCGCCAGCGCAGGCCGCTCGCCGCGGACCCCCAGGGCATGAACCAGTGGTCGATGGCGAGCCTGCGCCCGGTCCTCTCCTCGAAGGCGGTGACCGAGGCCTGCTGGTCGGCGCGCGAGAACGACGGCGCCGGCCTGACGTAGGCGCCGAGCATCGCCCCGACCTCGCCCTGGGCGTCGGTCGGGCCCGCCGGCGTGGGGGCGAGCGCCTTGGCCGACAGCGCCAGCGTGGCCGGCAGGGCGGCGATCAGGGCGAGGACGAGGTACCTGCGAGAGCGCCGCTGCTCCCCCGTGGGGGGGCGGGTACGGCGTGCAGCGTGTTTCGGGGGTCGGCAGTGCCGGGGGGCGGTGCCCAACGCGACCTCCAGACTCAAGGAGCGTGTGACGAGCCCTGCCCGCCGACGCGCGTGGATACTCCTTCCAGCGGTCGGCAGCTAGCTCATCTCGCTTGAGCGTTCTTGTCCGATTAGAACGTTAGTATACTTTAGGTTCTGGCATTGCGAGTTCCCGCATCGCGTGATGGGCTGCACGCCTCTAGGGAAGCCGGGCGTGGGGGCGCCCGGGGACTGTTGGCGGCGGACGTGGGTGGCGGTCGTGGTTCATCTGCTGCGTAACAGACGTATAACAGAGCGGTCATTTTGTAGTCAAATCTGAGGTCCCGCCCCTGCCGGTGCGCGCCGAGCGCCCCTTGCCTGTCTCTTCGTCCCCCGGCCGGCGCCTTCGCTCGTCGCGCGACGGGTGTGGCTTTTGTGGTTGGATACGCCGAGCATGCCTACGTATAATTCCGCAGCTCAGGTTGCGCGACCAGGGGTACGACGGGGCGGTAGTGTTCCCGAAAGCCTGTGGCCCGCCGCCCGTCCCCACCGGTCGGTGGACCCTCCGGTCGCGAATCTCGCGCCAGGCAGTCCGGCGGTGCGTAGTCACCCCGCTTCGCCCTACGGCGAATGGGTGAGTCGTCGTTACGGCACTAGGAGGTAGCGAGGGCTTGGCCAGCTATTGAAGGCTGGGGAGGCCCACATGCGATGGGGACGTGTGGGCAGTCCGGCCCGGGGACGGCGGACCCCGCGCCGGAGAGCGCGAAGTCCTGCTACTCGGGGATTGGGGAGGCGGCAGGTGCGGCCAGGTTTGCTGAGGTCGGGAGATGTCGACGTGCACGCTGGATCGGTGGCCGCCCTCGGCGGCCCGGCGGTCCGGAGGCTCACGGACAATCGCCTGTACAGACCGCTGTACCGGTGGATGGCGTTCACCGACAGCCTCTGCGTGCTCGCAGGCCTGCTCATCGCCTACCAATTCCGCTTCGGCAAGCTGTGGCCCACCGGGGATTTCTGGCTGGTGCTGCTGGTGGCCCCGTTCGTGACCGTTGCCTTCGCCCGTGGCTTCGGTCTTTACCGGACGCACCAGTACTCTTCGCTCGAAGAGTTCCGCCGCATCGTGCTCGCGCTGAGCATGACGATCACGGCCATCGTCATGCTCTCGTTCTGGTCGAAGGCCTCCTACTCGCGCCTGTGGATCGGCTACTCATGGGTGCTCACCCTGCTGCTCGCGGCGACCTCCCGCCGGCTGTGGCACCGCGAGATCCGCCGGAGCTGGCAGGAGGGCCGGCTCACCTTCGACACCCTGATCGTGGGCACCAACCAGGAGGCCCAGCACCTGGCGGACCTGCTGACCAGGTCCAGCCTCGGCTACCGGCCGCTCGGCTTCGTCAGCACCTCCGCCGGGGCGGCCACCGCCAACCTGCCGGTGCTCGGCCCCATCGGGCAGCTCCGCGAGCTGGTCCACCGGACCGGGGCCAACTGCGTCTTCGTCGCGGCCACCGCGGTCCAGGCCGCCGACGTCAAGCACGTGCTCAAAGCCAGGCGGCTCGACGGGATCGAGATCCGGGTGACGGCCAACGTGCCGGCGATGCTGGCGACCACCCGGATGACGCCACGCTCTGTCGGCGGGCTCATGGCGCTGTCGATCAACGCTGTGCGGCTCACCCGGGCGCAGGCCTTCGCCAAGCGCACCTTCGACGTCCTGCTGTCGTCGGCCGGCCTGCTGCTGACCTCGCCGCTGCTGCTGGCCGTGGCCGTCGCCATCAAGCTCGACGGCCGCGGGCCGGTGCTCTTCCGCCAGCAGCGGGTGGGCCGGCACGGCCAGACGTTCACGCTGCTCAAGTTCAGGACCATGGTGCCGGGCGCCGAGATGCTGCTGACCGACCTGCTGAGCCGCAACGAGGCGGACGGGCCCCTGTTCAAGCTCCGGGACGACCCGCGGATCACCCGGGTCGGGCGGTTCCTGCGGCGCTACAGCCTGGACGAGCTGCCCCAGCTCTTCAACGTGCTCAAGGGCGAGATGAGCCTGGTGGGGCCGAGGCCGCCGCTGCCCAGCGAGGTCGAGGCGTACGAGGACT
>WNGE01019398.1_pt1 | contig 12252 bp, 8 predicted proteins | sample 5400651 | NCBI WGS metagenome assembly WNGE01 (sample SAMN13153370, study PRJNA577476) | soil metagenome | isolation source: 60 cm soil or saprolite under grassland replicate 2 | place: USA:California | collected 2016-06-15 | reverse complement strand
TCGGCGAATTTGCCTCGAGTCATCAACCAATGCGGACTGTCTGGTTCCGAGAGACGTAACAAGAAAAACAGCAAGGCGATGATGCCTTCGGTCGCAAGAAAGAGCCGCCAGTTCTGAGCGCCTCCTACGTTTTTCAGTAGCAGCAGAGTTATCGCCGCCGCGAGCAGCATACCCACTGACTGGCAGGCGATAGTAGCTACCATCATTCGCGCGCGACTACGTTTCGGCGAAACTTCCGAGATGTAAGTGCTACTGACCGGGAAATCGATGCCGACTCCCGCACCAACAAGGAGTTGGCCAACGAAGAGCATGATCGGTCCGTTTGCCAGCGCGCTGGTCGCGGCACCAATGCCAATAATTACCATATCGGCGAGCATCAATCGCTTTCGCCCAAGACGATCGGCCACAGGCCCGCCAAATCCCGCCCCGAAAACAGCGCCCAGCACCAGGGCCGCTCCGATAAGGCCCACTACCTCGGGTTTGATATGAAACTCAGCGATGATGAGTGGCATCGCCACGCCGAGAGCAAAAATGACAAAGCCATCAAGCAACGTGCCGCCGGTCGAGAGCACCCAAAGCCATCGCTGGATGGCTTTCAGCGGCGACTCATCCAGTAGCAACGCCAGGCGCTGCGATGGCGTGACTTCAGTCAATGGGTTTGTAGCCGCGTTGTTGTAGTCCCGACTGAGTCGGGATGTCGAGGCGCGGGCTGTGTTGCCACCCGGCACGGCGACATAGCGCCGTGGCTACAACGAAACGCATATCGAATCGCAAGAGATAAAGGTGAGGAATGCAATCCAAGACAAAACATCGCCTTCTAGTGCTTCTTACTACGGTTCGATTTTTCCTCGTCGGCCGCTTGGTGATACTTGCGGCGAATTTCGCCTAAATTCACGGTCGGCTTTGGAAATTGCATATCCATCTCTTCCATCGTGCGGGCAATGACCTGTGAAATAGACAAATTGCGGAACCACTTGTGGTTTGAAGGAATGATGAACCAGGGGCCATGCTTCGTGCTCGTCTTAGTGAGCACATCCTCGAATGCCTCGATGTAATCATCCCAATACTCGCGTTCCTTGTAGTCCGATTCGCTGATCTTCCACTGGCGAGCCGGATCATCCAGTCGCTTCTTGAACCGGGCAAGCTGTTCGTCCTTGGAAATGTGCAGGAAAAATTTGAGAATGGTCGTGTTATTCTCGGTAGAGATTAGCTGCTCAAAATCGTTTATCTGATCGTAACGTTTCGACCAGACTTTTTCCGGCACGAGGCCGTGCACTCTCGCGACCAACACATCTTCATAGTGGGAGCGATTGAAAATTGCGACCGAGCCTTTCGCAGGCACATGGGGGTGCACGCGCCAGAGAAAATCGTGGGCCAAATCTTCCGCCGTCGGTTGCTTGAAGTTAACTGAGATGCAGCCAGATGGATTCATGCCGGTCAAAACATGGCGGACCACACCGTCTTTGCCCCCCGCGTCGAGTCCCTGCAACACAATGAGAAGGGAATGCTTATTCTCTGCATACATCAGGTACTGCAGTTCCTGCATTTTCTGCCGGTTCTCCTCAATCTCCGGCAGCGCTGATTTGCGCGACTCATGTTTACCGTGATAACCGGGGTCGAAATCTTTAAGCCGAATCTTGGAGCCGGGCTCTACGATCAGTTTTTTCAGATAATCGGACATGCTTGTTCTTCTCTTTTTTCTGTTTACCGCAGAGCCTCTGGCGGACTTGCGATGGAGACTCGGAGCGGCTGGAAGAGGGATCTCTTCCACGAACGGCTGGGATCGAGAACTCCATAAAGCCCGAGTTTCACGAAGTCCTGGACTACCATCCACACGAGGTTATAGCCCCAGACCAAGCCGATAATTCCCCAGGGAAGTGCCGGCACCAGCCAGCCCTGGCTGCACATGAGCACCGCGACGATTTGCGTCGCGACGATGGCGAAGAAAAGCTTCGAGCTCGGATATGGCGGTTTCCAAAAAACTCCTCGGGTACGAGTCACGAATAACATCAGATGACCACCCGCAACAAGCTGCAGGAACATCATGGTCTGCAGATGTGGATGGTCCAGGTGATGAACCGTGTCACCGAGGTAGAGCAGACCGAAGCTTTGAATCACAGCGAGTAGACCGAGCACTGACGAAAGGACCAGAACCCGATCCAATTCCCATTTCACTGGTCCCGGCGGCACGCTGGCGTTGTCGAAGGCGATAGTCATAATGGGCACGTCATCGAGGAGAGCGAGCGCGATCAGCATGATCGCGGTGAGAGGAAAGAAATGGTAGTAGATCGACGCCAGCACCACAAACACCATGATGGCGATCGTCATGGCGATTCGATACAACACATAACTCATCATCCGCTCGAAGATGCGCCTCGCTTCGGCGATCCCTTCGATAATGACCGACAGACCGGGTGCGGTCAGAATTAAGGCTGCCGCTGCTCGAGCTGCCTCGGTCGCGCCGGAAACTGCGATGCCCACATCCGCTTGTTTGAGGGCGGGAGCATCGTTAACGCCGTCGCCGGTCATCCCGACGATATGGCCGTTCTCCTGCAATATTTTTACGATGGCGTACTTATGTTCTGGGAAAACCTGAGCGAAGCCATCGGCTGCATCGATTTTCTCCGCGGCGTCTAAGGGGATTTGTCCTTTCGTTACATCGCCGGGGAAGAGTTCTGTCGTCGGCTGGATGTTTGCGCCCATTTCCAACTCCAATGAAATCTGCCGGGCGATCGCTACGTTGTCGCCGGTGACCATCTTTACCTGGACGCCGTATTCACGAGCCCGGGCGATAGTGCTCTTGGAATCCGGCCGAGGCGGGTCCAGCAGCGGAAGAATCCCCAGGAATGCCCATGGACCATCGCCTTGGGCAACAGCCACACCAATGGTGCGATACCCTCGACTGGCGAAACCGTTCACGGCCTGCTGTGCTTTCTCCAGATCAACCGCGGAGAGCTTTGCCAAACCGAGAATCACTTGTGGCGCGCCTTTGGTCACCCGAAAGGCTTTGCCGGAGGCATCCTTGATCGTGGCCTCCGTGCGCTTGTCCACCGGATCGAAGGGGACATAATTTTCCTGTTGATAGCCCTTCAGTACCGAGGAGTCCTTGAGGCCAGCCATTATCGCGAGATCGATCGGATCGTTATCCGCTGCCCGGGAAGCTAGCGACGCCATCAGAATCAACGTTTGCGCGTCGGTTCCGAGCCAAGATTGCGCGTCGCCGAGGGTCAGCTTGTTCTGGGTCAACGTGCCGGTCTTATCGGAACAGAGCACATCGACGCCCGCCAATTCCTCGATCGCCTCCAGTCGAGAGACGATTGCCTTGCTTTTGGCAAGCCTTCGAGCGCCCAGAGCCATGGTTACCGAAAGGACTGCCGGCATCGCTACGGGCACTGATGCCACCAGAAGGATAAGAACAATCTCGGCCAGCCTTAACAAGACTGCCCGGTCGTAGTGGCCGCGCATGTCGAAAAGACGACTGGCCACCAGAATGACGACCAGCACCAGCGCCAGGATAATCAAAAAGTTGCCGATCTTCATCACGGCTCTCTGGAAGTGCGAGATGTTTCCGGCGCCAGCCACTAATTTTGCCGTGCGTCCGAAAAATGTATTTCCACCGGTCGCAGTGATTACCGCGATCATTTCTCCCTGTTTCACGATGGAACCCGAGTATGCGTCCTCACCCGATTTCTTGCTCACCGGTAAGGATTCGCCGGTCAGCGCGGATTGATCGATGCTGATGTAGTCGCCTCCGATGAGCTTACAGTCGGCAGGGACGACGTCGCCCAGGTATAGCCGAACGATATCTCCGGGCACTAAGCTCGGCGCATCGACTTGTTCCCATTTTCCGCCGCGCAGTGCCCGGGCCTTGAGCGCGAGGGAGCCTTTCAATGCGGCGAGCGCGTTGGAGGCCTCGTGTTCCTCCCAGAACCCCAATAAGGCGTTGAACAACAGGAGTGAGGCGATGATCGTGAAATCGCCCCAATCTTTTACGATCAGGGCCATCAGGGCAGCGGCCTCGATCATCCAAGGAATCGGCCCCCAGAAATAAACGATGAAGGCGGCCAGCGCGCTTTTCTTTCCTTCCGCCAGCGCGTTCGGACCATACTTAGTCAAACGTTCTTGGACGTCAGCGGGATTTAAGCCGCTTTTGGGATCAACTCCCAACTTCGTCAGAATTTCGGCGACAGTTGGACTAGCGGATCCGGTGGCATCTAGCGTTGGCATGAACAGTTCCTCGACTCACTCAGTGCGGGGATCAGTGATAACTTGGTATGTTCATCCAAGACCAGAAAAAAGACCTCGAAATCGTTGTAATAGACTAAAGGGAGGGACCGATTTTCCGAGCTCGCGCGGCGAAGTATTTCAGCCAGGCGTGGCGTGCACCAGGCGATCACTCTTGTCATGTCGAGCGCAGTCGAGACATCTCTCATTGTTAATTTAAGCTCTTGCCTCGCGACTATGATTTCTGGATTTACATTTGTCACGAATCGCAATCACTCGGTTCTTTATATCGGCGTGACAAACCGGCTGTCGCGACGCGTCTGGGAGCATCGCGAAGAATCGGAGCTGGATTCGCGCTGACTACCGATGCAAAAAGCTAATTTATTACGAGCATTACCGTGATATTCGCGACGCACTTGCGCGCGAGAGTCAACTTAAGAAATGGTCACGGGCAAAGAAAGTCGCGCTAATCAATCGATTCAACCCAAGCTGGCTCGACTTGGGCATCGATGTTCTACAAGACAGATAGCAGTAAGAGATTTCTCGACTTCGCTCGAAATGACAAGAAGCTGCTTATTTTATCCGTATAAATCCGTGTAATCCGCAGTTCTTCTTATGAAAGAATCGGTATTACGAACGTTACTCGGATCGTGCACCAGGCGATGGCGCGCCACTACGGAAATTTATTGCGTCAGAAAGCCGGTCAGTGGGCTCGTTGCCGCGGCCGAGCTCAATTTTTCCGCCAACCCGATTTCGCGGGCTTCGCGTCCTGCTTCAATTGCTTTTTTGAATGCTTTTGCCATGCGAACAGGATCAGAAGCGATTGCGATCGCAGTGTTGACCAGCACTGCGTCGGCGCCCATCTCCATCGCTTCCGCCGCCTGACTTGGCGCGCCAAGTCCGGCATCCACGACCACCGGCACCGTGGCCTGCTCGATGATGATCTCGATCTGTGGGCGCGTTTCGATTCCGCGATTGCTGCCGATCGGTGAACCGAGCGGCATCACCGTCGCGGTGCCGATGTCCTGCAAGCGTTTCGCCAGCACCGGATCGGCATTGATGTAGGGGAGCACTGTGAATCCCTCTTTCACCAGAATTTCCGCGGCCGCCAGTGTCTCAACCGGATCGGGGAGCAAATAGCGCGGGTCCGGATGGATCTCGAGTTTGATCCACGTCGGCAAACCTGCGCTTGCAGCCAGTCGCGCGAGACGCACGGCCTCAGCCGCGTTGCGCGCCCCGCTCGTGTTCGGCAGGAGAAGAAAATGTTTCGGATCGATGAAATCGAGAATGTTCGCGTACGGATCGCCTTTGCCCGAGAGATCGGCGCGACGAAGCGCGACCGTTACAAGTTCGGTACCGCTGGCAATGAGCGCGTCGCGCATCAATTCGTTCGATGCGAATTTTCCCGTCCCAACGAGCAGGCGCGAGGTGAATTCGCGATCGGCGATCTTCAGTTTTGAAGGCTTGTCCGCCATCGCGAAAGAGTAAACGAATTCCCGTAAACGTGCGAGTCTCGATCTCTGGGGCAGCACAGGCTGTCAGCCTGTAGCATTCGCCCGCTGGCCGAATGCATGCAGCAACGCAAACACTCGAAATCGTAGAAGCAAGTTCGCGGCAAGCTGCCGCGAACGACAGGCTGGCAGCCTGTGCTCGCCCAACGCGGAATGCGCGCCACTTTCTGGTTGTACGAAGCACCTAATCGCGCCACATTCCCGCCGGTGACCAAGTTTGATCTCCGCCGTGAAGATTGCGTGAAAGGAATGTCGCGGCTCCCGAGTGAACATGTTGATCTTGTGGTCACGTCGCCGCCCTACAATCTCGGCATTCGCTACGGCAGATTTTCCGACCGGCAAGATCGACGATCGTATTTGCGGTGGTGTCGAGAATGGGCGGCCCAGGTTCGGCGCGTAATGAAGCCGGGTGGCTCATTTTGTCTTAACATCGGCGCGGCCCCATCGAACCCGATGCTGCCGCATGAAATCGCAATAGAGCTGACGTCCGCCTCAGGCGGATTTGTTCTGCAGAACACAATTCACTGGATCAAATCGATCACGATTGAGATCAATTCGAAACGTTTTCTCAACGATTGCCACGAATACATTTTTCATTTCACGAAGACGGGACGAGTTGAAATCGACCGGCTGGCCCTTGGTGTTCCGTATCAGGACAAAAGCAATATCTCTCGCTGGTCGCACACGCGTGGGAGCGATCTGCGTTGCAGAGGAAACACGTGGTTCATCCCTTATGAGACGATTCAAAGGCGGGCGAAAGAGCGGCCGCATCCTGCGACGTTTCCGGTGCAGTTAGCCGAATGGTGCATCAAGCTACATGGTCCGGCAGCTGCCGGACGTGTGCATACAATGCTCGATCCATTTCTGGGAATCGGAAATTCCGCGCTCGCTGCGCAACGCTGCGGCGTGAAAAAATTTATCGGATTTGAAATCGACCAAATCTATCTCGCCGAGGCGAAGCGCAGGATCCGTCGTGATCTGTGACTGGTGAATAGACAGCGAATAGAAATCCTATTTACTGATCACCGATCACTATTCACAAATGCTGAACGTTTGCTCAACGTCTGTCGCGAAAGCAGCCGACGCTTCTTTCAAGTTCGGAGGCGCTCCCTTTTCTCCAGGTTCAACTGTCCGGGCCAATGTCCCTGTGAACGCGCAGGAAAAATCACTTGCCGGGCAAGGCGGCAACCCCGTGCCGCAAAGCGCAGTCGCCGTGCTGGCAACGCCTGCAAATTTTGATCCGAGAAAAAGCTGGCCCGTTTTGGTCGTCTGTTCCACGAGCGATTTCAAACGTCAGAATCGAGATGACCTCGTCGATTTTTATCGCAGGGTCGGACTTGCTGAAGGCTGGGTGCTGCTGGCGGGGGACGGCCCGCAACATGCGCGGAACGACACGGCGGCATGGCGCGCTGCCATGACACTTGCTGCCATCGACGCGCTTCATCGCAGCTTTGCCGGCTCCGAGAAGTGGCCGATGGCTTGTGCCGGCTTCTCCGGAGGAGCGAAGGGCGCCGGCTCCATTGTGCCTTTACTTGCGAGACGCGGTTGTCGCATCATTGGAATTTACCTGACCGGCGTGAACCAGGACTACCTAAGCGGAGGATTTGCGAGGTCCCAGCCCGGCGCGGATTTTCTCAGTACGCCAATTTACGTTAGTGCTGGACACGATGATAGAATCGCGACCTTAGAGCAGCAATATGATGTCGTGGGTTCCATCAAACGAACCGGCTTTAGCCGAGTTCGAATCGGGACTTTCCGTGGCGGTCATGAAGTCAATGACGCGCAAACTTCCATTGCCTTACGCTGGTTCCGCGAGCTGCAGAAAGGGTAGCGCACCGCCTGCCCTGAGCGAAGTCGAATGGGCGTCTCGCCATTGCGGACTTTCCGGTACGCGAGGATTCCAGTGGTAAATCGCACTTCGAAAGATCGTGCAGCGAGACGCCGCAACCAGCACGCGAGACGCACGCGCTACCCATGAAATTTTCTCCAACGGATCCCGTACCCGCTGCGGCCTCCTCGCGAAAGCTTTCGGAGCTGTGCTAAGTGCATTTCATATTCGCCATCCACACGCAAGTCGCGTCGCACAGCGCGACGGCTACAGTTCCCTACAGCAGCGTTCCGTCTTTCGATGACGTCTTAGGTGAGAATTTGTCGAGTGATTTCACCAGATTTCCCGGCAGCGGCCGGACGCGATCAAAAATGCGCGCGGCTAGAGGCTTGGCCGTTGTGTAACCGGCAGCGAACATTTCCAGGCGCGCATCGAGATTGTCGATGTAATGCAGCGCCATCGCTTCGGGCGTTTTCGGACTGACCGGTGAACCGAACTCCGGCTCGCCATGGTGTGCGCCGATTAAGTGAAGCAGATGCAGACGAACGTCCTCCGAAGCGGGTACCAAGCCCTTCCACCCACTCACATTCTCGACGCTGACTTTTCGCCAGAGCGAATTGACAAGCTCAAGGCCAATCGAAATATGGCCCATTAGTTCTCCGCGCTCATCGTAGCTCATGTTGAAACCATTCTCGGGCAACTGATTTTCCCAGAGCTTTCCGCAATCGTGAAATAAGATGCCGGCTAGCAAAAGATCGAGGTTCAGTTCCGGATACAACGGCACGATTTCTTTCGCCACGCGCATCATCTGCGCGGTGTGTTCGACGAGTCCGCCGCGGCGCGCGTGATGATAATTGCGGGCGGCAGCAGTGCGGCGAAACCGGTCGCCCCATTCCTTTAGAAACGCGTCGCATAGCGCGCGCAAACGAGGATCGGCAATTGTGTGGATCGTTTGCCCGATAAATTCCCAGTCTGCACCCTGCTTGGCTCGCAAATCCGCCGGGCCTTGCAGCAGTTCGTTTTTTTCCTGCTCGGTGAGCGGACGCACGATCCATTTGCGCGCTTCCAGTCCATATTGCGAATGCCGATGAAATTCACCGGAGAGCTCGATGAAATTCTCGGTCGTGAGCGCGCTACACGTTTTGTAGGCGGGATGATCGCTCCAGACGCGCAGCGTCATGCGATCGCAAGCATCGGCAAGAACGAGCTCGCAATACGGCTGTTGTTCGCGGGTCAACTTAGGCGCCGCGCTTTCCACCTGCACATGTACCCGCGCCGCGACCGCGCTCCCGCCTGCGCGGGACACCGCCCTGCGAACTTCCGTGAGCGTCATTAGATCCATCCCTTTTAATCTATCACGAGTGGCACCCGGTGCTCTCGGAGGATAGACTTCCAGTCTGTCTCGGCTGACATCCTTCCAGCATGTCGAGCAGTACGGCAAGCTAGAAGCTCGCCGGCCGAGTCAGGCAAGGATGCCTGACCTCCAGGGAGATCAATCCACCATGCGTTTATCGATGCCTGCGTAGGCGTCGATTCTGCGGTCGCGCAGAAATGGCCAATGCGTACGATGCTTGTTCACGCGATCCCATTCCACGTCGGCGAGCACAATCTCTTCTCGATCTACCGAACCCTTGGCGATGATCTCGCCATCGGGCCCGCAGATAAAACTCTGCCCCCAAAATTCAATCCCGTCACCGCCGGCCGGTGCTTCATGACCAACGCGGTTCGCAGCCGCGACGTAACAACCATTGGCAATCGCGTGACTGCGCTGAATTGTTTCCCACGCCGAATACTGGGCCGCACCGAATTCTTTTTTCTCGCTCGGATGCCAGCCAATTGCAGTTGGGTAAAAAATAATCTCCGCTCCCCGCAATGCTGTTAGCCGGGCCGCTTCCGGATACCATTGGTCCCAGCAAACGCAGACGCCAATTTTTCCCCGCTGGGTTGGCCACGCCTGAAATCCGAGGTCGCCCGGCGCGAAATAAAATTTCTCGTGATAAAGGGGATCGTCGGGAATGTGCATCTTGCGATATTTGCCCAGCAATTTTCCGTCAGCGTTAATGACTGCGGCGGTGTTGTGAAATACGCCTGCGCCGCGTTTCTCGAAGAGCGATGCGACGATCACTACTCCGGTTTCTCGCGACACAGCTCCCAATGCAGATGTCGATCTTCCGGGTATTTCCTCAGCCAATTCGAAATTCTTGTGATCTTCTGTCTGGCAAAAATATTGCGACCGAAAAAGTTCGGGCAGACAAACGATCTGCGCGCCTTGTTTCGCCGCACCACGGATGAATTCGACAGCGCGGTCGAAATTTTTCTCCGGTTCCGCGCCGCATCGCATCTGGATGAGCGCGATTTTTGTCATTCCGAGCGGAGTCGAGGAATCTCTCATTATTAAACAGTAAGAGATGTCTCGACTCCGCTCGACATGACAATGGATGGTATTTCTATTTCACGGAGTCGCCGGCACGATCTTGATGCTCTCGATCACGACCCGTTTCGTCGGCTTGCTCGTCTCGCCTGCGCTGTTTCTCGTGACCGGAATGTCGCCGATTTTTTCGAGAACGTCGGCGCCCTTTATCAGCTTACCGAACGTGGTGTATTGCCCATCGAGCCGCCGGACGGGCGCGAGACATATGAAGAATTGCGACCCGGCGGAATCCGGGTCGGGCCCACGCGCCATCGAGATCACGCCGCGCTCGTGTGAGTGATCGTTGAATTCGGCTTTGATTTTGTAACCCGGGTCACCCTGTCCGTAGCTATTCTCTTTCGCAGGATCCTTCGAATTCGGATCGCCACCCTGAATCATGAAGTCTTTGACGATCCGATGAAAAATCGTCCCGTCGTAAAAACCCGAGCGGGCCAGCTTCTTAAAGTTCTCAATTGTGTTCGGTGCGGCGTCGGTCCAAAACTGCACGACCATTTCGCCTTCGCTGGTTTTAATTACGGCGACTTCGTTGGATGTGTTCATAGAGGTTTTCTCGTCTTTCTTTTCTTCTGCGGCAAACACAGCGGAACTCAACAGCAGAGCTAGGACGATCGTCGGCAATTTCATAATGACAAGTGACACGGAGGAGAGCGTCTGTCACGCAGGCTTCGCGGAGCACAGCCGAAGACGGCTGTGTTCCTGACAGAACTAGCTGGCGTGATATTCCTGCAAACTGCGCACGCGCACTTTGTGTTTTTGCAACGAGCGAATGCCGTTCGCACTGGCCAAGGCAGCGCGCACCGTGGTCATGATCGGAATGCGTTGCGCGAGCGAGGCATTGCGAATGCGCACTTCGTCTTCGCGCGGAATTTTTCCGCTCGGTGTGTTGATGATGAAATTGATATCGCCGTTCTTGACCCGATCGAGAACGTTCGGACGGCCTTCTCTCACTTTAAAAACTTTTGTTACAGGGATCTTTGCTTCCTTCAAAACCTCAAACGTGCCGGCGGTAGCGATAATCCCGAACCCGAGCTTCACAAATTCACGCACCACCGGCACAACAGCCTGCTTGTCACTGTCTTTCACGCTGACAAAAACGTTTCCTCCCTTGGGCAACGGCGGTGGCGCAGCCATCTGCGATTTCGCATAGGCCAGGCCCAGATCGACGTCCATGCCCATGACTTCGCCGGTCGATTTCATTTCCGGACCAAGCGCGATATCTACGCCTTCATAACGCAGAAACGGGAACACCGCTTCCTTCACCGAGAAATGTTTCGGCACGATTTCCCTGGTGAATCCAAGTTCGCGCAATGATTTTCCAGCCATCACTTTGGCGGCCAGCTTCGCCAGCGGGAAGCCGATCGCTTTGCTTACAAACGGAACCGTGCGCGATGCTCGCGGGTTTACTTCGAGGACGTAAACGTCGTCGCCTTTCACTGCGAACTGCACGTTCATAAGTCCGCGCACTTTTAGTTCGCGCGCCATTGCCTTGGTTGCCGCCGAAATTTCGTCGAGAATTTTCTTCGACAACGAGAACGTTGGAGTTACGCAGGCGCTGTCACCACTGTGAATACCAGCTTCCTCGATGTGTTCCATGATCGCGCCGATCACAGTCGTTTCGCCATCAGAAATGCAATCGACATCGACCTCGATCGCGTCTTCGAGAAAGCGGTCGATGAGGATCGGGCGTAGGTTAGGCACCTTGCCTGACTCGGCGGCCAGGCTTCCAGCCTGGCGAGGAATCTTTCGCCGAGCAAGATGCTCGCCGTCCGAGACAGGCTGGAAGCCTATCTTCCATTCGCTCGTGCCGCTCGCCGCATCCACATATCGCCGTAAATCGGCTTCGTTATAAACGAGCTCCATTCCGCGGCCGCCCAGGACGAATGAGGGTCTCACCAAAACCGGGTAACCAACTTTCTTTGCGATTGCGACTGCCTCCTTTGCGCTTGTTGCCGATCCATTTGGAGTTTGCCGCAAGCCAAGTTTGTCGAGCATTGCCGCAAACAATTGTCGATCTTCAGCCGTCTCGATACTTTCCGGTTGAGTCCCAAGAATTGGCACGCCTGCCTCTGTCAATCCGCTCGCAAGATTGAGCGGCGTTTGACCACCGAACTGCACGAACACGCCGTCCGGTTTTTCCTGATCGTAAATATTGAGCACATCCTCAAGGGTAAGCGGCTCGAAATAAAGTTTGTCGCTCGTGTCGTAATCGGTGGAAACCGTTTCCGGATTGGAATTGACCATGATTGTTTCAAATCCGA
>WNGE01007124.1_pt1 | contig 12254 bp, 22 predicted proteins | sample 5400651 | NCBI WGS metagenome assembly WNGE01 (sample SAMN13153370, study PRJNA577476) | soil metagenome | isolation source: 60 cm soil or saprolite under grassland replicate 2 | place: USA:California | collected 2016-06-15 | reverse complement strand
AAAATCTACGGAACCACCGAGCGCGGAGCCAGAGGAACCAGGAACACAGCAGCTTCTATCAAAAGGAGACACAGACACAACGACACCGCTAAACACCACCGACGCGAAGCTCGACAGAGATTTTGACGTACAGCAGGGAGCCGACGATGGAAGAAGTAAAAAAGATTAAGATCGACTGCATCGAAGTAACGCAGCCGATCGGCACCTTTTACATCGGTTCCATGGACAGCGCAGACCTCGTGCAAATTTCTTACGCTGACGTTCGAAGAATCGAAGAGCGCGACGTCGAGGTTCTGTCCGGGATCGAAAGGCCACTCTCGCAGAAAAGAGTCACCGAACTACGCAAATATGTAAAAAATATCGATGCATCTTTTCCAACAGGGATCATTCTTGCGATTGAGCCTGAAAACGCAGCGTATGATCGAGACACCCACACTATGACGATCAACTACGATCAAAACGTTGCCAAGATCATAGACGGCCAACACCGGATTGACGGGCTCAGAGGTTACGCCGGGACAAAGTTTCAGCTCAATGTCACGATTTTCATTGGTATGGACATCGAAGATCAGGCGATACTCTTTGCCACTATCAACCTTAAACAGACAGTTGTGGGTAAGTCTCTAGCATATGATCTATTTGAATTCGCCAAGACTAGAAGCCCTCAGAAAACATGCCACAACATCGCCAAGCTTTTGAATTCACGGGAGGGTAGCCCATTCCATAGGCGAATAATGATTCTTGGAGTTGCAACGGGTAAGCCAACCGAGACAATCACTCAGGCTGCCTTTATAGACCGCCTTATCGGATACGTTTCGACAGACCCCATGGCTGACCGCGACGCCATAAAACGAAATCAAAAACTCCAGAAGATCGATGGCGGGATGATCCGCGTAAGAAAGCTCATTTTTCGAAACATGTTTATTGACGACCGCGATGCAGAGATCGCGCGGGTTCTGTGGAACTATTTTTCTGCAGTTGCGAATCGGTGGTCAAAAGCTTGGCAATTCAAACAGCCTGGACTAGTCCTAAACCGAACCACAGGGTTTCGCGCTTTGATGCGATTTCTGCCGGTCGCGTATTTATCATTGGGCGGAATGGACTCGACTGTATCTGAGGAAGATTTTCGCTTCATCTTTGACAAGGTCAAATTTGCAGACGACGATTTCACCCCGGAGGAGTTCATTCCTGGCACAGGCGGGCAGGCTAAACTATTTCACGCACTAGAAGCTCACACACGCCTTGATGAACACACAATATTTAACCCCATTAAGAAACCAGGGCCCGTCCCTCAAGCCAAGAAGAGTTAGGCCCTAGCCACGCGCCAACGTTGAGAGAGAATCTCCGGGAGCCTCGAAATGGATCTCCCTTCCCGAAACGGAGCCGCACAAAACCTACAGTTCTTACGCAGTCTGTTCCTGAAATAATGAGAAGCTAGACAGAAACCGCAAACCGCCTCGAATTTCCCGGAACCGCTTTCTTTCTTGTAGTTTCGCTCGAACATCCGCGCCTTGACGCCGGGATGTTTTTCCAACCACTCAGCAACTGTTTTCATATCTGACTCCCCCGGCCTTGCTATGCATGCCGATTGCCAACGCCCACGTCCGCGACAAAATCCGCCAGCAGCTCCAAGTCCTCCGCGACCTCGGCCTCCTCACCTTCCTCGGCGAGGGACACTACCGTCTCACCTAATCCTCGCGAGCTCTTTCCCTCCCCAATTTCGAATTTCCAATTTCGATTGTCCGGTCTCGGTGCATTCTGGTGCAAAATGGTGTACCATGGAGCTCATGAAGACTCAGGAAAAATCTGTCCGTCAGAGCGTATCGCTGCCCGCAAAAACCGCTGCACAGGTCCGCAACCTGGCCAAGACGCGCAGGCTCAGCTCCAATCGCATGCTCGTCGAGCTGATCGAGAACGGCATCGAAGCCGAAAAGCGCAAACAGCAGGAGTTCTTCGAATTGGCCGAACGTTTTCGCAACGCCAGCGATCCGGAAGAAGCCAAGCGCCTCGGCGACGCGCTGGGCCGCATGGTATTTGGGGACTGATGCCCAGGATTTCGCGCTGGGCCGATCTGCCCCCAAACGTCCGTCAACACCTCCTCGACCGCATGCGCGACCGGGCCATCACTCTCTCCGACCTCAATCAGCTTCGCCTTTGGATTGAGTCGCAGCCCGAAGTGCCCGAAGGCGATTGGTACAAGGATTTCGGTTCCTTCAAGATCTGCGGCGAAGGCAGGCTTCCCAAAACGTTTCTCTTGAAGGGACAACTGGCAAAGGGCAAGGCACTTTAGAGTCTTGCAACTTCCCGGAGGTGTAATCACAATTCCTGCCTAGGAGTCCTTATGAAGCGAACACCTTCCCGGCCGATCCTCGGGTTTCTCCTCCTGGGTGCTGCCGTGGCCGTTTCCCCGTCAACGACTCTTGGACAGTCGTGTTCCTTTAACACCGTCCCGCAGGGACGCGTTTGTAGCAAGGAGGGTGCACGATGCAGCCCACCTACCGTGGGCAGCGGCAATGTGGGCAAGTGCACCACCGAGGCTGGGCTGGCCAATACCCTTGTCTGCGAATGCCAGGGCGCACCAACACCCAGCTACAACATGACCCTGTCGCTCTTGACGCCTGCCACCCTTAGTGCAGGCGTCGCAACCTCCACGATCACCGTCATTCCATTCAACGGCTTTACCGGCAAGGTAGACTTCCCCTGCACGATCTCCGGAATGGGCCATCCCGCGCCGTCCTGTGCGACTCCCGCTCCGGCGACCGTGACCGGCCCCAGCTCTGCCACGTCATTGTTGACCGTCTCTGTAAGCTCTTCTACAGCGGACGCCGAATTTACGGTTACAGTGAATGCCGTGGATGCTCATGGTCGGCCGCCGGACAACGGCGCGCAATCTTCGACCCTGTTGGTTTCGCATTCGCCCTGGATCATCGGAAACAGTTTCGGTAGCGCGAAAATGGCCCTTGTAACCTTTTTGGTTTTGCTTACGCTCTGGGTGCTCGGATACTTGTGGCGTACCAGGCGACCCGCCTCGCGGTGAACTCGCAGCCGGGTGCCGCAGCCTTCGGCTTGGAACGCTGCGGTTTTTGCCCTTTCCCCCGCCCTTTCGCCCCGTCCGCGACAAAATCCGCCAGCAACTCCAAGTCCTCCGCGACCTCGGCCTCCTCGAATTCCTCGGCTCCGGCTCCTACCGCCTCCGCTAAGCGACGTCTGCGCTCACAGGCTGCACTTGCCTCTCGATCTCCGACGTCTTTCCCGACCGCTTCGTCACTTCCAAATCATAAAAATTCTGCAGATTCAGCCAGAACTCCGCATTGGTCTTGAAGTACCGTGCCAGACGCAGGGCCGTCTCTGCCGTAATCCGCCTCCGCTCGTGCACGATTTCCCCTATTCTCGTCGCTGGCACGTGCAGCTCCAGCGCCAGCTTGTTCACACTCAATCCCAGCGGTTTCATAAAGTCCTCCCGCAGAATCTCTCCTGGATGTACCGGGTCCATCAACTTTTCCGCTTTACGCATCTCCGTTCCTCGCTTGTCAGTGATAGTCGGCGATTTCGACGTCATGGCAGTGCCCATCGCGCCAAACGAAACAAATCCTCCATTGATCGTTGATTCTTATCGAGTGCTGCCCTTTCCGATCGCCGCGCAGCGCCTCCAACTGGTTCCCGGGAGGTGAAGCCAGAAAACGTAGTTCCGTCGCGGCATGCAATTGCAGCAGTTTTCGCAGTGCTACCCGCTCGAAAGCACGGAAGCGCCGCGAGTGTTGATACTCAAAGAGCTTCTCTGTCTCCTTCGACGCAAAGCTCTGAATCACACGCAAAGCATACTACGCGCGACGTTGTACGTCAATCACAAGTCCCGGTCGCTGCATCCTTCGGTTGGCGCCGCGTGCCGCGGCCTCCGGTCTACAGGCTGCGGCTTTTGACTTTTCCCCCGCCATTTCGCCGGCATCCCACCTTCGTCCCTTTCCTCCGCACCAATTTGATTTCCACCCTGCCAAAGTTTCGCTTGACAGACCCCCCGTTTCTCTGGTATTCTAAGTATTAGGTACATCTGTCGTTAACCCCGTAGCCTCGGTCCAACATCCACTCCCCAACTGTAGCTCACCCCTTTAGGGGTGAGGGTTCCTTCCTTCTTCCGCCAATTGGAGAGAGTTGCACAATTTTAGTGCAACCTAAGTCCCTTTAGAATCAACACTTACATAGGCATCCACAAGTGTTGATTCTAAAAGACTTACAGGGACGCTAAGGCCTTTAGATGCAACACTTACAAAAAACCGGGGGAGGGGTCCCCAACGGCAATCTCTCGCCGCGCCGCTCTAAAAGAAGAGTTCTGGCGATACGTGGAAGCGAGCGCTCAATCGTCCAATCTGTTTCTTGTTCAATTCTCGTTTGCCATTCAAAACTTCCGACACGATACTTGGTGTTCCGAACACCTCCGCTAGGTCTTTCTGCTGCAAATGGTGCTGCTCCATCAAGAACCGCAAAACATCCAGCGGCTTCCCGCGGGGGAGCCGGTAGCGTTTCTCCTCGAAATCCTCGATCAGCAGTGTCAGGAGTGCTGCCAGCTCCTTCTCCGCCGCCGTCAGCCTCGCGCTATGCCGGTCGAGATCGTAAAGAATCTCCGTGTACGCCTCATTTTCCTTCTCCGTCCGGATCACCTTGGGACGAACTTTTCTCAGAAGCGCTTCATATTCGGGGCTGATGGTTAGCGTGCTCACCTTTTCCATGCTCCCTTGCTGTATTCCGCGTGTGTCAGCACATGCCGGACGAAGATTCTTCCTGTCCGATAGTTGATTTCCGTGATGAGCCGGTACGCGTTGCCTTTGATTTTGATATTGAACGCCGTGAACTCTTTCACCGCATCTGCCGTCGGCAATTCCCGCCGCACTTCCATGAGATTTTTCCAGAGGGCCTTTTTCGCCGTCGCATCAAGAAAGAGCTCGCCCGCCTCACCTTCGGCGGCCTCTAAACCGATCGACCTCTGCATCGAGGACATGGAGAGCACACCTTCATGGTAAACTCGATGTGCAATGACCCTCTACAGCTATCCCATAACCGTCGAACGAGAAGGCAAGCGCTACTACGCTTACAGCGACGACCTCCCCGGCGTCTATGGCCTTGGCAAGTCCATCGAAGAGGCCAAGAAAAGCATCTTGCAAGCCATGCGCCTCTACATCCAACACTGCCGTAAGAAAGGCAAGCCTGTTCCCGCTGCTCGCACCGTTTACGCCGAGACTGTCACTCTAGCAGTAGATTGAATGGTTCCTGCCCGCGAACTCATTCGATTTCTTCTCCGGCAGGGCTATCACAGAGCCCGCCAAGCCGGCTCACACGTGATTCTGGAGCATCCCAGTCGAAAACCTCTCGTCATTCCCGTTCACGCTGGTGATCTTCCCAAGGGTTTATTTCTCAAGATTTTGAAGGATGCTGGATTTACGCTCGAAGACTTCCGCCGCGATTAAACGTCAGGCCCGCCACGTCCACCGTGTGCCGCAGCCTTTGGCTTAAACGCTGCAGCTTTGTCCTATTCCTTTTTCTTTGAACTTTTAACTTTCAACTGCACCCACAGGCTGCACTTACCGGTCAATCTCCGAAACTTTTCCTGACCTCTTCGTCACTTCCAAATCGTAAAAATTCTGCAAATTCAGCGAGAACTCCGCGTTCGTCTTTGCCCATTTTCCTTCTCACTAAAGTGCCTTGCCCCTGGCCGCTTGTCCCCGGAGCAGGAACTTCTTGGGGAACTTGCCTTCACCGCAAATCTTGAACGACCCGAAGTCCTTGTACCACGCTCCGTCCGGAGCCTCCGGCTCCGATTCGCGCCATAGTTTTAGCTGGTATAAATCCTCGGCAGTAATCTTGCGCTCTGCTACTCGGTCGAAGAGGTGTTGGCGCAAAGCCGGCGGCAGATTCGACCACTGAATCTTCGGCATCACTCACCGAAGGTCATTCGCGCGAGCTCACTTTTCAAGCGCTCCCGTTCAGCGGGATCGGTACACTCCGTCAGCTGGGTCGTCAATGAAAAAAACCGCTCTTTCTCCGCTTCTTTGGACGCAAGACCCGTCTCAATCAAGTCCACCAGCACCCGGCTGGCGCTCGTCTTCTCGGTCTTCGCCAGCGCTTTCACTCGCTTCGCGACCCGTGCTGGAAGCGAAACGCTCTGCCGCACGGACTTTTCCGTATTAGCCATAAACTCATCTTACACCACTCTGCACCACCATGCACCAATAACACCGGGCACCGCGGCCTTCGGTACAAACGCTGCGGGTTTTGACCTTTCTCCCGCCATTTCCCCTGCGCTGCCGCGTCCTCCCTTTCCTGCGACGAGTGTGTCTCCATCTTAATCCTTGCCAAACCCGTCCCTCTCGTGTAAGATTGCTGCTAGGTAAACCTATCTTTGGAGTGCGGCGGTTTACTACCCCGGCTCCTGCGGGGCCCTGCTACTGTTTCTTTCTGCCTTTTTCCCTAGGCACCGTATCCAACCTAAAACATGGCCTTTAGAATCAACCAATTACGAATTGCAATTTCTGTAAGTCTTTTCTTTTGACATTCATACAAAATGCCGGGGGTGTGGGGGGACTGATTCCTTTGCGTCGAGTCCGTTATGCTGGAACGTACCTCGACAATATCCGCGAAGCCCTCGACCTCTGCCTCGAGGACATGGAGAGCTGCGGCGAAGAAATCCCTGATCCCAACAATGTGTTGATTGGAAGCGTCGTCAGCCGATGAGCCCGAAGCTGTCCGTCATTTCGGGCCCTGACTTGATTCGTGCTCTGGGAAAGTCTGGCTATGTTACCGTGCGTCAGAAGGGCAGCCAAGTCCGCCTTCGCCATCCCTCCGACCCACAGCGCCTCCCCGGCGCATGCCCTTGTAACCAATTCAGAATACGGTGGATAGGGTTTTTATGGCCCTTACGTGGCGGCAAAAGCTTCAGCCCTGGTGCAATCTTGGAGTACTGCAAGCACTAACGGTAGAAACAGCGCAGATCGTAAAGCTGGGGAATTTCAATGGCTGGGTTTTCCGTTCTTCTCGTGCCAATTCAACACTGACACATCAGGACAACGCCGCCGTTCAAGCGTACATTTCGTTGCCGGAGAGGGCGTCTGAGCTATTCTCAGAAACTTGTCCCTCGATCCTTGACACCAACTGACAGAGTAAGCAGTTGTTTGCGTGGCGCTGCAATACTGTGTAAGCTCGAGCGTACTTCGCTTGCAATCGCAGAAGTTCGTCGCCTGCTTCCTTTCCCCTCAACCGAGACTGACAAACCTCAGCACGGTGCTCGTCCCAGATTTCCAAGGCCCTTTGACAGTCGGCGAGTAGCCTTTGATACTCAGCGCAAACCGCTGTTTCGACGGAGAATTGTTGGCTCATTGCTCTTCGCCCCCATAGTCGTTCGTGCACTTTGTTCGCCAACAGACGTAAGTACCGAGTTTTGGGGATCTTGAGACAGAAAGCCCTCTTGCCGAGCGGGGGTTCTAGTACGCAGAAAGGGACTATTTCCCGCTTCTCGGTTGTAATATTTACAAGGGAAGCCCGATTAGATTCCGTCATCGCCTCCCGCTGCTTGCACTGAGCGGAGCGCGCCTGGCCGAAGAGGATAGCTGTCCTGAGCGAGCGCAGCGACTCGAAATTGAGAGGCCTTTCTCGCCGATCGAGGTTGCCGGGCGATCGCGTCCTTCCGCCAACACCGTGTGAGAAACGCCGCGCTTTTTATGCCTCGCCATCCACCTATCCACAATAGTTTCAATAAATTAGCTAGTGGCAACGATCCTGCCTCGTCCGCGATGGACACTTGATTCGGAGGCGTCCCATGCTTCACTGCAAACAGTTCATCGCTCTTGGCCTAGTCCTAGGTACGATCTGGCTCTCTGGCTGCGACGACAGCCATGCTCGCTCCGCTCCTGCTCGCTCATCTTCAGCTTTAGCGGAGGCCTCAGCGCCTTCCGCAGCAAAGCATCCGCCACGGGATTCCGTGCTGTCCACTTACAGCAATCCGACTTACGGCGTCTCTTTCCGCTATCCGCGGAATTACCTGCTTGAGGAAGAGATCGAACCGGACGATTCCTCCACGCTCTGGACCCAACAAGAGCTGGAAGCCGAGCAGCCCGGCTCCGTCCTTGTCGCCTCGGTTGTGGTCCCCGATGACGCCTACCCCAACACCACTTTCGCCAGCGGGCATCTTCAATTCGCCGTGAACTCTTCCGTGACCGAGGAAACGTGCCACTCTTTCGTGGAATCCGCGAATTCCGGCTGGCCCGTTGCCGGCGGAACAACCTTTCTTTCCGGCATTGCCATGCAATGGCGCGAGCGCCACTCTGTTTCTGCGGGAAATGCCTACATCAACCGCGACTACGCTGGTTTTTCCGATGGGACCTGCTACGAGTTCTTTCTCGAGGTCGCTTCCACTGCCGCCCCCAATAGCGATGGTCCCAGCTCCCGCACTGACGTAGTGAAAGTCCGCCGCCCGCTGGAAAAGACGGTCTCCTCGCTGGAGGTTCGCGCCCCGGCCGCACTCCCGCACCCTAACTAGCCTTTAGCCTTATGTTTCATCGGGTTGCAGGTTCGTTCGAGCGCTTGGATTCCTTCGTCCACTGTGCTCTCCTATAAGTGACACCATGAAACTCGCACACCATCTTCGTCGGCCCTTTTTTCCGTATATCCTCGCCGCCATAGTTCTCTGCTTCTTTCCCCTGCTTGCAACCGCCCAGCAATCTGGCGAGCAGCCCACCATCCGCTTTGTTCGCAACCCCGATCCCGCCCCCGATTTCAATCTCACGGGCCTCGACGGCAAGCCCGTTACGCTTGCGGGCTACAAAGACAAAGCCATTCTGCTGAATTTCTGGGCCACCTGGTGCGGACCCTGTCGCGCCGAAATCCCGGACCTCGTGGAGCTCCAAAACAAATACAGGGACCACCTCCAGATCATCGGTCTCGTCGTGGATGATGACGACCGGGACGCCATCAAGAAATTCGTCGGGGAATTCGCCATCAACTATCCCGTCGCTCTGGCCACCAACGACCTTCGCTTGCAGTACGGTGGCATCCCGGCGCTTCCCACTTCCTTTGTGCTCGACGCCACAGGGCGCATTGTTCAAAAGCACGAAGGCCTTCGCGACCCGCTTCTTTACGAAACCGAAATCCGCGCACTTCTCGGCCTGCCCATTGGCAACGTCAAGGTGGAAACCTTCGAAGACACCGGCCAGATTTTCCTGAAGCACGCTGACCGCGCTACCGAACTTCCCGGCATCAACCTCTCTAAGCTGACGCCCGAACAGAAAATCGTGGCGCTCCACAAATTCAACGCCGAAACTTGTACTTGCGGCTGTGGCTACACGCTGGCGCAGTGCCGCATCTACGACCGCGACTGCAAAACCAGCCAGGCTGCGACCGCCAAAATCATCGCGGCCCTCGCTGCCACTCCCCGCACAGCGGCCGCGCCGCCCGCACCACGGTCCGCGGTTCCACCACCTCGCGAGAAACCTCGTCAATAATCACGGCCGGCTTGTCACCTTGCGTGGCGCCGGCCGCCTGCTCCACTCATAAAACGGAGACCACCTGGCTTGCCGAAGAACGGATTGGGTACTACACTCGCGCGGCGTCATCGATTCCGTTCAAATGGGAGGACAACCATGAATCGTCGCATCAGTTTCCTGGTGGTGGTCTTGGCGGTGGGAGGAATTCTTACCTTGCAAGGAGCTTTTTCGCAGGTGACCATACAGCCGACGAGAAAAGCGATCAACCTTCCGGAGAAATCCGCGCAGGCACCGTTCAGCGACGCGATTCTCGCGGGGAACACACTGTATCTTGCAGGACGCATCGGGCTGGATCCGAAGACGGGAAAAGCGCCGGAAAAGATTGAAGACGAAATCAAGCTGCTGCTGGATGGCGACAAAGAAGTGCTGGCGCAAGCCGGGATGACCATGGACGACCTGGTGTACGTGCAGATCGCGTGCACGGACCTGTCGCTGTTTGAAAAGTTTAATCCTATCTACAAGAGCTACTTCACGACCAAGGATTTGCCGGCGCGGGAATTCATCGGGGCCGGATCGCTCTTGCGCGGCGGCCATTTCGAATTGCAGGCCATCGCGGTCAAGAAATAAGACAACAAATCAACGCAACAAAAGAAGAACGCTGCGGCACGGCGGAGAGAGCGTCTCGACGCAATTCGATTCGCCGGTGATCACCATGGCGGATGATTCGGTTCTGCGGGTGCGCCTGGATGTGGACGAAAGTGACGTTTCAAAACTAAAAGTGGGGCAGCGTGCGTATGTGACTGCCGAGGCGTATGGGACGCATAAATTCTGGGGCCACGTGATCCGCGTGGGACGGATTCTGGGGAAAAAGAACGTTGGGACGGACGAGCCGTCTGAACACGTGGACACCAAAATTCTGGAGACGCTGATGGAACTGGAACTGGGGCAACAGCTTCGACTGGGGCTTCGAGTCGATTCCTTTGTGGAAAGCGGAGAGGGAAGCGAGCCGGAAAAGTAGTCGAGCGAAGCGGGAAAGCTGAGAGAGCGAGAATGCCCATATATAATCACAAGACTTGAGACTGTATTCTAACTCTAGCCCATATATGGTCACATAGAAGAAACCACAAATCTCTGCTGTCTTTCTAACTCATTGTTTGTAAAGCACTTAATTGTAACTAGAAATTTACATCGGATGGTGTCGATCATGCATCTACAAGCAGCGAATAGGACGGAATCGATGCTGAGAATCACGGCAGAGAAGAAGCGCGGAAAGACGGTCCTCAGCGTCGAGGGCCGGCTGGCGGGGCCCTGGGTGGCGGCGCTGGAGCAATGTTGGCGGGAGTTGCATGCGGCGTCGCCGCGAGAGAAGTTCCACGTAAATCTTTGCGAAGTGAGCTTCATTGATGCCGCGGGGAAAGTGCTGCTGAAGGAAATTCACCGGCAAGGCGGGCAATTGATCGCGGAGGGGTGCCTGAATCAGGCCATCGTGCACGAAATCATCGGACGGAAGAAGGCGAGCACTGGCGACAAGGAGGGGCGCAAAGGTTCACACATTATATTTTACGTGGCGTTCTTCAGCTTGCTGCTGAGTCCTGCGCTTGCACACGCGCAAGGGGCAGACAAACACGGTGCGCTCCCGGTGAACGCGCCGACGCACGTGCTGCGGCTGACGCTCGATCAAGCGGTCGGGCTGGCGCTCAAACAAAACCCGACCGCGCAGATCGCCATTTTGACGGCGGCGCAAAGCGAACAGGACAAAAACATCGCGCGGGCGGACCTGCTCCCGCAAGCGAATGCAAGAATCTCCGACGAAGCGCAGAAAGTGAACCTGCGGGCGCAGTTCGGAGGGAAGACGCCCTTCCCGGGATTCCCCAAGACGCTTGGGCCGTATCAAGTTTTCTCGGCAGGTCCGAGCTTTGGCGCGCCGATTTTCGACCTGATGCTGTGGCGGAGGTATCAGGCAGCGCAGAACACCGTGAACGCAAGCAAGGCAAACAGCCTTTCGACGCGGGAACAGGTGATTCTGCTGGTGGTTTCGCAGTACATCGGGATACTGCGCGCGGTGGCGAACGTGCAGGCGTCGCAGTCGCGCGTGGACCTGGCACAGGCTCTTTACGACCAAGCCGCCGATTTACAGAAAGAGGGAGTGGGTACGGGGATCGACACGCTGCGAGCGAACGTGGAGCTGCAAAACGAGAAGCAGCGGCTGATTGAAGCCGAAGCCGACCGCGAGACGTCGCTCTACGGCTTGAGCCGGCTGCTAAATCTGGATCCACGGCAGCCGATCGAGCTGGGAGATTCGCTGAGTTTCTTTGATACGCCGCAGCCGGAGGTGGCACCCAGCATCGAAGCGGCCCTCGGCGAAAGACAGGAATGGAAAGCGCTGGAGTCGCAGATCAAGGCCGCGGAATACCAGAAGAAAGCGTCGCAGGACTCGCGGCTGCCGTCGCTGCGGTTCGACGGAAATTTCAGTTACGTCGGGACGTCATCAAGCACGACGCTGCCAACGTACACGTACCAGGCCAGCGTGAATCTGCCGCTGTTTACGGGCGGACGGATTCACGCGGAGATTGTTCGCCGGGATCTGGAGATTCGAAAGCTGGAACAGCAGAGAGACGATTTGCGCAACCAGATCGCGCTGGATGTAAAGACGGCGCTGCTGAACCTGCAATCGGCGCGGAACGAAGTGCAGGTGGCGAACCTGGGCGTGCAGCTTTCGAAAGAAGAGGTGGATCAGGCGCGCGACCGCTTCAAAGCGGGAGTGGCGAACAACATCGAAGTGATCCA
>WNGE01014776.1_pt1 | contig 12255 bp, 11 predicted proteins | sample 5400651 | NCBI WGS metagenome assembly WNGE01 (sample SAMN13153370, study PRJNA577476) | soil metagenome | isolation source: 60 cm soil or saprolite under grassland replicate 2 | place: USA:California | collected 2016-06-15 | reverse complement strand
GTGGCCGGGCTGCCCAAGACCCGGTCCGGCAAGATCTTGCGCAAGACCATGCGCGGCATCGCCGACGGCACCGACGAACCCGTCCCGTCCACCATCGAGGACCCCGCCGTACTCGACGCGCTGCGCCCCGTCCTGGCCGGGGACTGAACGGGGCGCAGCCCCGGCGCCGGATAGGGTGACCGGCGTGTTCGACGGCATCGGCCTGACCCGCCCGCTGTGGCCGCACCAGGTCCGCGCGCTAGCCGCGCTGGACCGCGACGTGGCCCGCGGTGACCGCGCCACCTACCTGGTGGTGCCGCCCGGCGGCGGCAAGACGCTGATCGGGCTCGAGGCGGCGCGGCGGCTGGGCCGCCCCACGGTGGTGCTCTGCCCCAACACGGCGATCCAGGCCCAGTGGATGGCGCAGTGGCAGGCCTCGTTCGGCCCGGACGCGGTGCCCGCCACCGCCAGCCGGGAGCTGCCGGCCCCGCTGACCGTGCTGACCTACCAGGCCCTGTGCACGCTCGGCGCGGCCGGGGACGAGGAGGAGGCAGGCGGGGGCCCACGGACAAGGCTGGCCGCCGACGGGGTCCTGTCTCTCTTGCACCCGAACGGGCGGGCTTTGATCGTCCGCCTGCAGGCCGGGGGCCCCTGGACGCTGGTGCTCGACGAGTGCCACCACCTTCTGGAGCTGTGGGGCCGGCTGCTGCAGGCGGTGATCGGGCAGCTCGACAAGCCCCGGATCGTCGGGCTGACCGCGACCCCGCCGCACCTGATGACCGCCGAGCAGGCGGTGCTGCACCGGGCGCTGTTCGGCGCGGTGGACCTCGAGGTGTCGGCGCCCGCGCTGGTCCGCGAGGGCCTGCTCGCGCCGTACCAGGAACTCGCCTTCCTGACCCGGCCCTCCCCGGCCGAGGCCGACTACATTCACGGCGAGTCGCTCCGCTTCGCCGAACTCCGCGCCGGGCTGCTCGACCCCTCGTTCGCCAGCGTCCCGTTCCTGGGCTGGCTGCAGGCCCGGGTGGTGGAGCGGCGCAGTGCGGGCGGGGCGCAGGTGTCCTGGACGCGGTTCGAGAAGGACGAGCCCGCGCTGGCGGACGCGGCCGTCCGGCTGCACGTGGCCGGGCTGCCGGACCTGCCGGAGGGGGCCAGGGTCCGGGAGCAGCACCGGCACCCGCCGGCCGCCGCGGACTGGGTGGCGCTCATCGGCGACTACACCCAGCGGTGCAGCTGTTGATCCGGGGGGACGACCCCCCTGGACCCCCCGATCACGGGGGGCTCCCCGCCCCCCGTACCCCCCGGCCCGGGCCGGGGTGCGGGCCGGCGAGTCCCCGGTCGACCGGGTGCTGGCCCGGTCGGAGAGCAAGGCCAGGGCCGCGATCGAGATCCTGGCCGCCGAATCCGCCGAGCTCGCGTCCCGGCTGCGGGCCCTGGTGCTGTGCGACTTCGAGGACGCCGGCGGCATGCTCCATACTTCACTGGCTGCCGACCTGGCCGGCGTGCTGCAGGCCGGCAGCGGCGGGACCCGGCTGGTCCTGGAGACGCTGCTGGCCGACCCGCAGGCGGCCGCGCTCGACCCGGTGCTGATGACCGGCCGGCACGTGGCGAGCGGCCCGGAGGGTGCGGAGCGGTTGCTGAAGTGGCTGCGTGAAACTGAGCCCGGGCTCGAACTGGCGGTGGCGCCCTGGGGGTACTCCACCTTGTGCACGCCGTTGCGGCTCAGGTAGACGATCCCGCCCACCGTGACCGCGGCCGCGTCGCTGTCCGCGCCAGGGATCCGGCCGGCCTCCAGGCCCTTGAGTAGCCGGCAGACCATCGCGGTCTTGCCGATACCGCCGGGGCCGGTGACCGTGACCAGCCGGATCCCGGGGTCGCTCAGGTACCTGGCCAGCCGGTTCGTCTCATTCTGACGACCCTGGAACCAGGCCGGCGCCACCGCCGGCGGCGGGTTGACGAACTTGGACGCCCGGACCGGCTGCGGCTCGGCCGGGACCTGCTCGCGCTGGATGCCGCTGCCGATCCGGCGCCGGGTATCGGCGAGTTCCCGCAGCGAGCGTTCGACCAGGAGCTGGAGCGTGTCAGGGCTCGCGAAGGACCGGGTGACCAGCATGCTGTCCTGGACCCGTCGGCGGAAGTCGTCCTGCCGCTGGCCGTACTCGCGGTCGATCAGCCTCGACAGCGGGATGCCCACGTCGCCGGCCTCGGTATCGAGGAGGAAGACCAGCCGGTCCAGGCCCGCGTCGGTGGCAGTGCCGAACTCTAGCTCTGTGTACGACACGTCCGGCTTGTCCCGCACCGGGGAGCCGTACCGGGTGCCGAGGATGCCGAGGTAAACATCGCAGCTGCGTACCCGGTCTTCACACAGGTCCGCGGGAGCCCGGTCGGCGGCGGGGGAGTCGGTCATGTCCACGGGTACGTGCCCCGCCGCGATGATGGCCCGCTCCGCCGCGGCCACGTACGAGGTCCCCTTCGGGAAGTCGCGGAGCTCCGAGGTATGCGAGACGAACACCCGCCACCGCGGCTTGTCGCCGGAACCAGCCAACCGTCTCCCACCCCCACCGCTGCGCACCCGCCGCACAGAGTAGTCCCGCCGTCTCACATCAGGGAAGGGATGGCGAAAAGCGGCTTACCGGGCGGAGACGATCGGGCCGGGGCGGTTACCCGGCGCGGGCGGGTGGTCCGTGGCTGTGCAGCACCTTGGTCTTGTCCTTGTTCCACGCCGTCGTCGTCCCGTCGGGGTTGACGACCAGGGTCCAGCCCCAGCGGTGAATCACCACCTGGTGATGGAACGCGCAGAGCAAGACACAGTCCTTGACCGAGGTCGTGCCGCCGCGGGCCTTGTGCCTGGTATGGTGCACCTCACACGCGCCGGCGGGCTGGTCGCAGCCGCCGGCCCACTGGCAGTGCCGGTCCCGCAGCAGCACCGCGTTGCGGATCCCGGCCGGGACCGTCTCGGCGTAGCCGATGTCCAGCGGCAGGCTCGGCCCGCCCAGCCGGGCGCCGAGCTGCCGCCGCCGCAGGAACGAGGCGAGCCCGCCCGGGCCGGATAGCAGGTCCGCGGCCTTGCCGATCACCGCCTGCTCGAGCGCCGCCCAGGCCGCCGTGCTGTCCGCAGCCGGCGTGCCCGGGCCGTCGCCGTCACCGCGGAGCCGGTCCAGTTCCACGCAGAGCCGGACCAGGTCCGCCAGCGCGTCGATGTTGACGTCGCCGGTCACGACGGGGGCCATCGCGGCGTCGCAGGCGATCGCCGCGGCGGCGTCGCCGTCCAGCCAGGCGCCGTCGGACGCGCCGGTCTCGGACGCTCTCGCGCGGTGCGCGGCCCACCGCTCCCGGACCTGGGCGGTCCACTGCTCCTGCAGCGCCGAGTCGGCGTCGAGCCGGAGCAGGTCCGCCAGCGAGATATGCGCCCAGGCTTTCACCGGCTGCCCGGCCCGCTCCGGCAGCAGGTTACTGGCGGCCAGCCGGCGCATGGCTTCGGCCAGCGCGTCGTGGTACCGCTGGTCCCGGGTGCGGTCATCGTCCGCGCCGGCCGGGGCGGACAGCGCGTCCAGCACCCGGCCGACCATCTCGGCGCACTCGGGGGTCAGATCCCCGTGGATCACCCCGGCGCCGCCGAACGTGGTCGCCAGCTTCAGCCCGCGGCCGGCGAAGTCCCGGCCCGGGTCCTCCTCGGGCAGCTCGGACCGGGACCGCTCGTACATCTGCGCGAACAGCGCGGCCAGCTCCTCCAGCCCCAGCCCCGAGGCCGCGGCGGCCAGCAGCAGCTCGTCGGACTCGTCCCGGAACTTCTCCGGCAGCTTGCCGGTCCACAGGCAGATCAGCCGCCCGGCCGACTCGGTGACCTGCTCCGCGGCCAGCGCCGCGACCACCCGCGGATGGGTGCCGGCCCGCCTGGCCCAGGCGGCGTGCCCGACGGCGGCGCCCCGGGTGATCCCGGTCCGGTGCATCAGCCAGGACACCGCGCCGTAATCGCCGTCATCGGCGTACCCCTGTCCCGCGGTGAACGAGGACAGGAACGAGGCCCGCGCCGCGGTGGCGGGTCGCGGCGGGGAGCCGGGCGGCGTCGGCGGCGGCCAGGTAGCCCAGCCCGGCGCGGACCATCTCCAGCGCCTCACGGGCATTTGCCGGGGCCGTCGCACCCACCTGGTCACCTCCTCGCCGGGACTGGCCGCCGCTGCGGGCGGTTCTGGTCGTCCCCGGGAGGGGCAGGCTTCTAGGATCTGAATTCGATTCTACTCCCCGGCTACGACATTTCCCGGGAAAACCACGCCATCCCGCGAAATCGGTACGCATGATTGAAATGGGGTCTATGGGCCAAGAACCGGCGGGCCACCCTCCCCGGGGGCTGTGGACTGATGGTGGCGTGAGGTTAACGGGAGCGGCAGAGGCTGGCAGAGTGATTGGTACTGATGGGACTAGTGGGTCTGGTGGTGGACGGTGACTATGGGTGGGCGGTGGTTACGGGTGGGCGGTGGTTCCGGGTGGGCGGTGATTGCGGGGTGGGCCGTGGTTACGAGGGGAGCAGGGGGGCGAAGAGGTCGCCGTGGGCGGTTACGAGGGTGTCTGGGGCGGTGAAGAAGAGGTCCTGGGGCTGGCGGCAGGCTTCCACCTCGTCCCAGGTGACGGGGGTGGAGACGGTGGGGAACTGGCGGGCGCGCAGTGAGTAGGGGGCGACGGTGGTCTTGGAGCCGTTGTTCTGGCTCCAGTCGATCAGCACCTTGCCGGTGCGCAGCGACCTGGTCATCCGGGACACCGCGAGCCGGGGCTGCTCGCGCTCGAGTCGTTCGGCGTAGGCCCTGGCCTGGTTGCTGGCCTGGTCGGAGGTCACCCCGGAGATCGCCGCGTACAACTGCAGGCCCTTGCCGCCGGAGGTCTTGGCCAGCGGCGTCAGGCCGTCCGCCTCCAGCATCGGGCGCAGCGCCTCGGCCACCCGGCAGCAGTCCGTGATGTTGGCCGGCGCGCCGGGGTCCAGGTCGAAGACCAGCAGGTCGGGCTTTCGCACCTGCGGCACCCGCCACATCGGCACGTGCAGCTCGAGGCCGGCCAGGTTGGCCGCCCAGATCAGCGCGGGCAGGTCGTCCACGACCAGGTAGGTGACGGTGGTGCCGCGGGCCCGGGAGCTGTCCGATTCGACCGTGGCGGTGCGGATCCAGTCCGGGCGGTGCGCGGTGACGTGCTTCTGGAAGAAGGCCTCGCCGTCCACCCCCTCGGGGTAGCGCTTGAGCGTCAGCGGCCGGCCCGCGATGTGCGGCAGCAGGGCGGGCGCCACCCGCTGGTAGTAGTCGAGGACTTCGGCCTTGGTGAAGCCGCTGTCCGGGTAGAGCACCTTGCCCAGGTTGGTCAGGGTCAGCGTCCGCCCGTCCACCTCGACCGGGACCTTCACGTCAGGGCTCACTGTGCTCCCTCACGGACCACGTCCTCCGGGTTCTTGTCGTCGCGCAGGCCCTTGTACACCGGGGCGCGCATCCGGCCCGCCCGGGTCCACCTGTCGAAGGCCACCTCGATCACCAGCCGGGGCTCTACCCAGACCGCGGTACGAGCATGCTCGGGCGGTACCGGCCCGTCGAACGGCGAGTCCGGGCGGCGCAGCGGCTCCAGCCGCTCCCCCAGCATGCGCAGCGTCTCGACGCTGAACCCGGTGCCGACGTGACCGGCGTAGATCAGCCCGGAGTCGTCGTTCACCCCGATCAGCAGCGACCCGACCTGGCCGGTCCGGTTGCCCTTGCCCGGCTTGTAGCCGGCCACCACGACCTCCTGGCTCAGGTGGTTCTTGATCTTGCGCCAGTTGTCGGTCCTGGCCCCGGCCAGGTACCGCGAGTCCAGGCGCTTGGCCACCACGCCTTCCATGTGATGATCGGCCGAGACGGCCCGAACCGCCTCGAAGTCCTCGCCGGGGAAGGAGGGCGGGGTCTGCCAGTTCGGCCCGGCCAGGCCCAGCTCGTCCAGCAGCGCGCGGCGGTACCGGTACTCCAGGTCAAGCAGCGGCCTGCCGTCCAGCTGGAGCAGGTCGAAGACCAGGTAGGTGACCGGGTTCTGGCCGGCCAGCAGCCTGGCCTGGGAGGCGTCGCTGACGTGCATGCGGGACTGCAGCGCCTCGAACTCGGGCCAGCCGCCCTCGCCGAACACCACGATCTCCCCGTCCAGCAGCAGCTGTTTATGGCTGGTCGCGTGGCCAAGACCGGTCAGCTCGGGATAGGCGACGGTGATGTCCCGTTCGGTCCTCGACATGAGCCGGACCTGGCCGCGCTCGACGAAGGCCAGCGCGCGCACCCCGTCCCACTTCATCTCCAGCGCCCATTTTCCGTCGTCCGGCGGTGGCGTGACCCAGGACGTGGCCAGCATCGGCCGCAGCCCCGGCGGGAGCGGCTGGCGCTCCCGGTGCATCATCCACTGCTTCCCCCCGGTCTGGAACAACGTGTACCCCCCAGTGACCCGTTGCCCGTGCAGCCTGACCTTGACCTCGTCCTTCGCCCACTTCAGCGTCTCGTACCGGCCGGAATCCCAGATCGTCATCGAGCCGGCCCCGTACTGCCCCCGCGGGATCTCCCCCTCGAAGCTCCCGTATTCGAGCGGGTGATCCTCGGTGTGCACGGCCAGGTGGTTCACTGCCGGGTCGTCCGGCACCCCCTTCGGCACCGCCCAGGACACCAGCACCCCGTCGCGCTCCAGCCTGACGTCCCAGTGCAGGCGCCTGGCGTGGTGCTCCTGGATCACGAACATGCCGCCGTCCGGGTTCTGGTTGGCAGCGGCAGGCTCGGCGGGCACGGGCTCAGGCGTCCGGGCGGCATCTCGCTTGCCCCGGTACGCCTGGAGTTTGTCCACGTCAGCCTGTCTACCCGGATTAGCCGGCGGTGGAACGGGTAGCCCGGCCCGTTCGGACCAAACAACCTGGGCCGTTACACGTGTTTCCTACATTGCCCAGTTGTAAATTAAGGTAGTAGGGAATGTGGCGTTCGGCGGGACGTGACGAAGGGAGCAACGGATGGGCCTGAGCCTGTATGTCGTCCTCGGTAGCGCGGTGGTGGGGTTGCTGGTCGGGCTGACCGGCGCCGGCGGCGGTGCGCTGATGACACCCATGCTCATCTTGCTGTTCTCGGTCAAGCCGGCCGCGGCCATCTCCAGCGACCTGGTCGCGGCGGTGGTGATGCGGCCCGTCGGCGCCGCCGTTCACCTGCACAAGGGCACGGTGAACCTGCGCATTGTCGGGCTGATGACGCTCGGCTCGGTGCCGATGGCGTTCCTCGGCTCGTTCCTGCTCCGCGAGATGGACGGCAGCAAGGCCGGCCCGCAGAACGTGGAGATCGCGCTGGGCGCGGCGCTGCTGGTCGGGGCGTCGGCCATGGTGTTCCGCTATGTGCTGGACAGGCGGTCGGGGCAGGCGCGCACCGGCGCGATCCGGGAGGTCACGCTGCGCCCGGTCCCGACCGTGCTGATCGGCATGATCGGCGGCCTGATCGTCGGCATCACATCGGTCGGCGCCGGCTCGCTGATGATCATCCTGCTGCTGTTCACCTATCCCCTGCTGTCAGCGGGCCAGCTGGTCGGCACCGACCTGACCCAGGCGGTCCCGCTCACCGCGGCGGCGGCGCTCGGCGCGCTGACGTTCGGGCACGTGGAGTTCGGCGTCACCGCGTCGATCATCGTCGGCAGCGTGCCCGCGGTGCTGGTCGGCTCGCTGCTCTCCTCCCGTGCGCCGGACAAGTACATCAGGCCGGCCATCACGTTCGTGATCTTCGCGTCCGGGCTGAAATACGTGGGCGTGCCGACCTACCCGCTGGGCTTCGTCATGGGCGGCATCCTGGTGGCCGGCGCGGGGTACCTGCTGGCCGTCCGGCGGCCGTGGCAGCGGGGTCTCGGGGAGCGGGAGCCGGTCCCGGCACTGGCCCCGGCGGCTGTACCCGCGGCCGGGGAGGGCGTGCCGGAACGGGCCCAGACGCCGCTCGACGACGTGCGGGTCAGATGACCGGCCAGGTGACCGGCTAGCCCGCGTACTTCTGCACGAGGGCGCCGACGGCCGGCAGCGCGGCCGTGACGTGCTTGGCGGCGCTGCCGCGGACGCTGCGGTAGGCCTTGATGATCGTCGGCCGCTCGGAGGCCGCCGCCCGCGCGTCGGTCACCGACAGCAGCGACTCGGACACCTCGTCGCCGCGCTTGACCAGGTAGTCGCCGAAGTCGCCGGCGCCGGAGGCGCTGAAGTCCGCCCAGTACGGCTCCAGCTTGACGATCATGTCCGGGAGCAGGGTCCCCACCATCGACTGCACGTAGCCCGACGCGAAGGCGTTCACGGTCTTGTAGGCCAGCTTGACCGTGGTGCCGGACACCCCGGACTTGGCCGAGACCTCCTGCTGGATCAGCGTCAGGCAATCCGCGGTGACCTGCGGCTTGGTGTCGGGCGTGAGCAAGATCTCCTGCAGAGTGGCGGCCATCGTTCTCCTTAGTCAACAACGAGTTCCGGGGAGACCGCGCGCCAGGCCATAGCCGCCCAGCTCCCCCCCGGGCCGAACCACGGTAGCGTACCCGCATGCCGTCCGTTACGAGTGTTTTCTCACTGTTACCTGTCCCGCCACGCGGCGCGGCCCGAAGTGGACCCGATCGGAGGGGCGGCGCGCCTACAGTGGTCTGCGTGACCGATACGTGGCAGGTGGAACCGTCCGGGCCGCTACGGGGCGACATCGGCGTGCGCGGGTCGAAGAACGCGGTGACCAAGCACATGGTCGCGGCGATGCTGGGCGACGGGCCGAGCACGATCAGGAACGCGCCCGAGGTCGGCGACGTCGACATCACGGCCGCGATGCTGGAAGCCATCGGATACCAGGTCAGCCGGTCCGGCGGGGACGTCACCGTCGCGCCGAACGGAACCGTCCAGCCGCGGGTGCCCGAGGCGTTCACCGGGCTGAACCGGATCCCGATCCTGATGCTCGGGCCGCTGCTGCACCGGACCGGCGAGGCGTTCGTGCCGCTGGTCGGCGGCGACCCGATCGGGCGGCGGCCGGTCGACTTCCACGTGGCCGCCTTGCGCGCCCTGGGGGCCGAGATCGAGGCGGGGCCGGCCGGGATCACGGCCCGGGCGTCGCGGCTGTACGGTGCGCGGATCGACCTGCCGTACCCGAGCGTGGGCGCCACCGAGACGGTGCTGCTGTCCGCGGTGCGGGCCGAGGGCAAGACGGTGCTGCGCAACGCGGCCACCGAACCCGAGGTGGTGGAGCTCGCCCTGTTCCTGCAGCGGATGGGCGCGCACATCGAGCTCAGCCCGGACCGGCGGATCGTCATCGAGGGAGTGCCCCGGCTGCGCGGCGCGTCCCGCTGGCTGGCCGGCGACCGGCTCGAGGCCTTCTCCTACCTGGTGGCCGGCCTCATCACCCGGGGCGAGGTCCGGGTGCACGGCTGCCCGCAGGACCGGCTGGTCACCGCGATCACCACGCTGGCCAAGATGGGCGCGCAGATCGACATCACCGACGAGTGGATCACCGCTTCGGCGCCGTCCGGGCTGCGGCCGGCCGCGGTGCACACCGACACCCACCCGGGCTTCATGACCGACTGGCAGCAGCCGCTGATGGTGCTGTTCACCCAGGCCGAGGGCATGTCCGTGCTGCACGAGACGGTGTTCGAGAACCGGCTGGTGTACGTGCCCGCGCTGAAGGAGATGGGCTGCGAGATCGAGACGTTCGCGGCCTGCCTGGCCGGCGAGGCGTGCCGGTTCCACGACACGAACTCGGTGCATTCGGCGGTGATCAGGGGCGTGTCCAAGCTGCGCGGCGCCGACGTCACGCTGCCCGACGTGCGGGCCGGGTTCTCCGCCGTGCTGGCCGCGGCCGTGGCCGACCGGCCGTCGGTGCTGCGCGGCATCCACCACATCGAACGCGGCTATCACCGGCCGTTCGAGCAGTTCGGCTCGCTCGGGCTCACCATCCGGCGTGGCTGAGCCCATCCGCGGCGGCTGAGGGTTTGATTCCGAACGGCCTGGCTATCCTGCCCCTATGACCACGGCCTTCGTCCTCGGCGGCGGAGGGCTGCTGGGCGCCCACGAGGTCGGGATGCTGCGCGCGCTCGCCGAGGCTCGTGTCCGGCCCGACCTGGTGGTGGGCACCTCGATCGGGGCGCTGAACGGCGTACTGGTCGCGGCCGACCCGGCGCAGGCGGCCGGCCGGCTCACGCGCATGTGGCAGGGCGAGGAGCTGCGGATGGCGTTCAGCGAGAAGCTGTTCGGCCGGGCGGCGCGGCTGGTGCGCTCGGGAACGCACCTGCACTCCCTCGAGCCGCTGCGGAAGGTGCTGGCGTCCGTGCTGCCCGGGGCCTCGTTTTCCGATCTCGCGCTGCCGTTCCAGTGCGTGGCGGCGAGCATCGAGGGAGCCACCGCGCGCTGGTTCTCATCCGGGCCGGTGGTCCCGGCGGTGCTGGCGTCGTGCGCCGTGCCCGGGCTGCTGCCGCCGGTGGAGATCGACGGGACGCACTACTTCGACGGCGGCCTGGTTGACTCGATCCCGGTCGGGCGGGCGGTGGCGCTGGGGGCGTCGGTCGTGTACGTGCTCCAGGTCGGGCGGATCGAGAGCCCGCTGGCGGTGCCGCGGCGGCCGTGGGAGGTGGGCCTGGTCGCGTTCGAGATCGCGCGGCGGCACCGGTTCCACGAGGAGATGTCGTCGCTGCCGGAGCACGTCCGGGTGCACGTGCTGCCGACCGGCGGCGACCAGCTCCCGCCCGGCCGGGCGCAGTTCCGCTACCGGGACCGGTCCAAGGTCGGGCTCAGCATCGAGCGCGCCTACGCCGCGTCGGCGAGCTACCTCGCCGCACTGGCCGCGCGCTGACGTGCCTTCTCGTCCATTTCTGTCCGGATATGGGACCGCGCCGCTACGGTAGGGGACATGCGCGACCGTGAGGTCGTCGCGGCCATCGTCGCGGGCGATCCCGCAGGGCTCGCCGAGGCGTACGACAGGTACGCGACACCGCTGTACAGCTTCTGCCGGACGATGCTGCGCGAACCCGCCGACGCCGCGGACGCCGTGCAGGACACGTTCGTGATCGCGGCGCCCCGGATGGCCGGGCTGCGCGACCCTGAGCGGCTGCGGTCCTGGCTGTACGCGGTGGCGCGGAACGAGTGCCACCGGCGGCTTCGGGCCGGCAGCAAGCACGCGTCCATCGAGGAGGCGCCGGACGTGACCGACGAGGCGGCCGACGTCGCCGCCGACGTGGAACGGGCGGACCTGCGCGCGCTGGTACGCGACGCGCTCGGTGGGGTCGGGCCGGCCGAGCGGGAAGTCCTCGAACTGCAGCTGCGGCAGGGCCTGAGCGGCGGCGAGGTGGCCGACGTGCTCGGAGTCTCCCGCAACCACGCGCACGCGCTGCTGTCCCGGGCCCGCGACCAGCTGGAGACCTCGCTCGGGGCGCTCGTCGTGGCCCGGACCGGGCGGCAGGACTGCCCGGAGCTGGACGCGATGCTCCAGGACTGGGACGGCGACCTGACCGTGCTGGTGCGCAAGCGCGTCAACCGGCACGTGGAGCGGTGCGACGTCTGCTCCGGACGGCGGCGCCGGGAGGTATCGCCGACCATGCTCCTCGGGATCGCTCCGATCGCGGCGCTGCCGCTGATGGCGGGGGCCCTGCCGGCCGGCTTCCGTGATCAGGTACTGCGGCTCGCCACCGGGCACTCCCCCGCCGCCGTGGCTCATCGGGCCGCGGTGGCGAAGAGCTCGTACTCGTTCGGCCATCATGGTTTTCCCCGCCCCCTTCATCAGCCCGGTCCGCCCTGGCTGCACCCGGGGCCGGCCCACGCCACCGCGGTAGCCGGCACCGCCGCCGCGGTCGCGGCGGGCGTCGCCTGGATCGCCGTGCCGCCGCACCCCGGCGTGCCGCCCGCCGGGGCCGCCACGCCGGGGGTGACCGGCCGCGCGGATCCCGCCCTCGGTCACGACGGCCAGCCCGGGACGCCCGGGGCCAGTGTCACGGCGCGGCCCAGCGCGCTGCCGATGGCCATCGGCAGTTCCGGTGCCGGACGCCTGGACGCGGGCGTGATGGCCGTGCCGCCGTCCGCGGGAGCGATCGGCGCTGGCGTCAGCCCGACCCCGAGCGTGAGCACGAGCACGAGCACGAGCACCAGCGACGCGCCGGGGGCCGGGACCCTGAGCGTCAGCCCGGCCACGCTCGACCTCGCGCCGCCGGCCAGCGGATCGATCACGCTGACCGCGTCCGGCGGCACCGTGAACTGGTCGGTATCCGAGCCGGCCGGCCTGGAGAAGAAGGTCGTGGTGGCGCCGATGTCCGGCACGCTGGCGCCGGGACAGA
>WNGE01021029.1_pt1 | contig 12256 bp, 8 predicted proteins | sample 5400651 | NCBI WGS metagenome assembly WNGE01 (sample SAMN13153370, study PRJNA577476) | soil metagenome | isolation source: 60 cm soil or saprolite under grassland replicate 2 | place: USA:California | collected 2016-06-15 | reverse complement strand
CGGTGTCCACCATCGCGAGCGCCGCCTCGCGGGTCCGCGTCGAGTCCCACAGCGGCAAGTCCGCTACGAGTCCCGCCGAGTGCGTGAGCAGATACCGGATCGTCACCTGGTCCTTCATGGGACCGCGGAACTCGGGCAGGTAGCGCTGCACCGGCGCGTCGAGGTCGAGCTTCCCTCGATCCACGAGGAGAATACATTCGGTCGTCAGCGCGATGACTTTTGTCAGCGACGCGAGATCGTAAAGCGTCGCGGTCGTCACCGGCCGCTTGTCGTCCGCGCCGTAATGGCCCACCGCTGCCAGGAGGACGACACTATCTCGATAGCCGACCGCGATCGTCGCGCCCGGGAACGCGCTATCAACCTGCGATTGCAGATAGTCGACGACCGGCTGAAACGGGCCATACGACTGCTGCTGGGTCGTGATCGACGGAACCGGGCGCGGATGCCCGCAGGCCACGGTTGCCAACGTGAGCAGCGTGAGGCCCTTCGCCGCCGTCACGGGATAATGACGTGTGCCGGCGGCTTCACCGGCGGCAGCGTGGAGTCAGAAACGGTCAGTCCGGCACCAATCGGATACGCGGGCGGAATCCGGATGGGCAGCCTGCCGCGGATCGGCGACCAGCCGAGCAGTGCGCGCGCCGCGGCGCGCTCGGCGGGGCGGACGCCGCTCCACGCGATCAGGTACGACTTCACCGTCGGCGTCTGGTTCAGGAGATACGGGCTGCCGAGCGAGACGAGCACCGTGGGTTTCACGGAGTCGGTCATCGTGATCAGTCGCGCGAGTGAATCGGGCAACGCGATGCTGCCCTTGGCGGCGATCGGCCGTACGTTCATCGCGAAGATCACCGTGGGCGCCCGACCGATGACGACGCGCGCCGAATCGTAGGACACCGTTCCCGACATCGGCCAGAGCCGGAAGAAGCCGACCGTGTCGCCGCCCGCTCGCATCAGCTCGAGCATCCGCTGCCCCACGTAGCTGTTCAGCTCGTCGCCGTACGCGATGATGGCCATCCGGCTGCGGGCGCCGCGCAGCCGGGCGACGATGCCGGTGGTGTCGCGCACCAGCGTGAGCGAGCGCTGCGCGATGTCGTCCGCGGCATCCTGGAACGTCTTGGAGCCAACGACCCGAGCGATCGAATCGAGCGGCACGGTGCGCTGCGCGAACAGACCGAGCTGCCGCTTGATCTCCAACACGCGGCGCACCGACGCGTCGAGCCGTGCCGTCGTGAGGCGGCCCGTCTGGAGCGCCACCAGCATCGAGTAGATGGCGGAATCGGGATCGGCGGGCATGAGCAGCAGATCGGAGCCCGCCTCGAACGCGCGAACCGCCGCCTCGCCCGCGCCGTATTTGGCGACGATCGCGCCCATCTGCAGCGCGTCGGTCACGACTAGGCCCTTGAATTTGAGCGAGTCGCGCAGCACGCCCGTGAGCATCGCCGCGGACAGCGTGGCGGGCGCGTCTCCGGTGAACGCCGGGAAGGCGATGTGCGCGCTCATCACCACCTGTGCCCCTGCCTCGATCCCGGCGCGGAACGGCACGAGCTCGACGGAGTCTAGGCGCTGGTAATCCACCCGGATCGTCGGCAGCCCGAGATGCGAATCGGCGTCGGTGTCGCCGTGACCGGGGAAGTGCTTCAGCGTCGCCAGCATTCCATTGTCCTGCAGCCCGTGCACGTACGCACGCACGAGACGCGCGACGGCGTGCGGGTCCTCGCCAAAGGATCGGGTGTTGATGATGGGGTTCAGCGGGTTGTTGTTGACGTCGGCGTCGGGCGCAAAATTCACGTGGATGCCCACGGCCCGGCCCTCGAGCGCCGCGACGCGGCCGATCGTATAGCCGTCGTGCTCGTTGCCCGTGGCGCCGGCCGCCATGATGTAGGGGAACGCGGTGGCGCCGACGACACGCATCGCCGCGCCCCACTCGAGATCGGCGGAAACGAGCAGCGGCAGCTTAGAGCGGCGCTGCAACGTGTTGAGCTTGGCGGCGATGTCGTAGGGCGAGCCGACGGAGATGATGATGCCGCCGACCTCGAGCGTATCGACCCAACGCGTCGCGATCTGGAAGGCGGAATCGTCGAGCGCCATGTAGTTTCCGCCCAGCCACGGCACAACCAGCTGCGCCACCTTCTGGCGCATCGTGAGCTTGGCGAGCACGGCGTCGATGGCGACCGGCTGCGGCAGGCGGGGAGCGGTGACCGTGCGGCCACCGCACGCGGCCAGTATCACAACGATCAGGAGTCTATGCGCGCGCATCGTCTCTTTTGGGTTGTGTTGGGGATTGGCTGTTCCAGCGGAACACGCGTCCCGTCACTCGTCGCCGCCCAGGTCCGCCCGGGCATCGAAGTCCTGCTGTCGGATTCGGCGCACCTGATTGCCGGCAAGCGGCTCGGTCTCCTCACAAACAACACCGGCGTCGATCACCTCGGCCGCCGCGACGTCGATCTGCTGGGCGCGACGCGCGACGTACGACTCACGATCCTGTTCAGTCCCGAGCACGGCTTTCTCGGCCGCGAAGATCGCTCGGGCCTGCCCGACAGCCGAGATTCGGCGACCGGGCTTCCAATCTACAGTCTCTATGGCGGATCGCGTAGCGCGGCGGCGGCGGCGCTCGATTCGGTCGACGTCCTGCTCGTCGACCTGCAGGACATCGGGGCCCGCTACTACACGTACATCGCCACCGTCGTACAACTGATGCGCACCGCGTCGCGTACCGGAACGCACGTGATCATCCTCGACCGGCCCGATCCCGTAGGCGGCGCCGCGGTGCAGGGTAATGTGCGCGCGCGCATGGGCGATCCCGATTCGGCGTTCTCCGGATTCATGCCGGTCGCCATGCGCTATGGCATGACGCTCGGCGAATTGGCGCGATTGGCCAATGATGTGATGGCGTTGCACGCCAATCTCGTCGTCGTGCCGGCGGCGGGGTGGCATCGCACCATGCTGTACGACGAGACCGGACTGCCGTGGGTGAAGCCGTCGCCGAACATGCCGGATCTCGAGAGTGCCTTGCATTATGCCGGCACCTGTTTATTCGAGGGGACCGAACGTATCCGTCGGCCGTGGAACGACGATGGCGTTTCAGGTGCTCGGCGCGCCGTGGCTGGATCCGGAACGCGTGATTGCGCGCCTCGACACCACAGCGCTGCGCGGCGTCGACGTCCAAGCCACGACGTTCACGCCTGTCGCGCCGACCGACGGCAAGTACGCCGGCATCGCGCTGCGCGGGGTGCGGCTGCGCGTGCGCGATCGCAACGCGTACGATCCCACGCGCCTTGCGGTTACCCTGCTGGCCGCGATTCGTGTGACCCATCCCACCGAATTCCAATTTCGTGACGCGAGCTTTGATCGCCTGGCGACGGGACCCGAGTTGCGGGGCGCTCTGGAGGCGGGGCGACCGGTTCGCGAGATCTGGGAGTTGTGGGAGCAGGAGCTGGCGCGGTTTCGGGCACTGCGCGCCAAGTACCTTGTGCCGGAGTACTAGCCGAGTCGATCCGGCGGCCCCATAATCGTCCCCCGCGCCCGTACGCCAGGTTCACGGGGGGTTGCTATGATCGGTCGCAAGCTGATTCGCGCCGCTGTCGTAGTCGTGCTGGTTGCCGCTCCCGCGGTGTGGTACGCATGCTCCGACACCGGCCCGGGTTCGTCCACCGGTCCCGCCGTTGCGCCCCTCAACGCCCCCCGCACCGTCGTCGGCATGCTCAGCGCGCTCGCCGCGGTGCGGCGTCACACGCCCGCGCTCCTCGACATGCCCGGCGTCGTCGGCACCGCGGTCACCTCCATGCCGGACGGCAGCGCCGGCGTCCTGATTCTGACGGAGCACGCGGGTCTCGCCGGGTTGCCGCAAACGCTCGATGGCGTGCCGGTCGCCGTGCGGGTCAGCGGCCGCTTGATGGCGTTCAGCGATCCGACGCAGCGCAAGCGGCCCGCCCCCATGGGCTTCTCGGTCGGGCACCCGGCGATCACCGCCGGCACGATTGGCGCGCGCGTGCGTGATGCGCTCGGGAACGTGTACATCCTCTCCAATAATCACGTGCTGGCGAACTCGAATGGCGCGAGTATCGGCGACCCCGAGTACCAGCCTGGTCCGTTCGACGGCGGCACGGCTGCCGATCAGATCGCGACACTCAGTGACTTTCAGGTGATTTCGTTTGCGGCCAACGGCAGCAATACCATCGACGCGGCGATCGCCCTCTCGAACCCCGCCGTGCTCGACAATGCCACGCCCGCGGACGACGGCTACAGCATGCCGAACTCGACGATCTACGGCGATGCCAATGGCGACGGTCTGTTCGACAACCGGGACGGGCTGCTCGGTCTCAACGTGCAGAAGTACGGCCGCACCACGAAACTGACGCACGGCCAGATCACCGGCGTCAATGCGACAGTGACCATTTGCTACGCCGTCTCGGGGTTCACCTGCACCAAGACCGCCCGCTACGTGGACCAACTGATCATCTCGCCGGGCACGTTCAGCGGCGGCGGCGACTCGGGATCGCTCATCGTGACCGACGATGCGAACCTGAATCCCGTGGCCCTGCTGTTCGCGGGCAGCTCGTCGGTGACGATTGCCAATCGGATCGATCTCGTGCTCCAGCGCTTCGGCGTCACGATCGACGGCCTCGATCCGGCGCCGCCGGGTCCCTTCACCGACCTGGCCGTGACGAGCGTCAGTGGACCCACTGCTGCGGTGCAGGGCAGCGCCTCCGCGATTACCGTGACGGTCAAGAACGTCGGCAACCAGGCCGTGTCGAGCTTCGATGTCGTGTTGCAGGACACGACCGAGCATGTCACGGCCGGGACGCAGACCGTTGCTGGCCTGGCCGCGGGCGTCTCGACCACGTTGACGTTCGCGTGGACGCCAAGTGCCACCGGCGATCACGCGCTCGTTGCGCGTCAGACGCTCGCCGACGACCGGGCGACGAACGACCAACGGTCGGTGACGATTCCCGTCAACGCTCCCGTGACGGACATCGCGGTGGCGAGCTTCAGTGGGCCGACGTCCGTGATCGTGGGTCACGGCGCCAACATCGGCGTGACGGTGACCAATATCGGTAATCAGAACGTGACGAGTGACATCATCGTCACGCTTCAGGATTCGACGGCCGGCGTTACGCTCGGCACGCAAACCATCCCCGGCCTAGCGGCCGGCAGTAGCATGACGCTTGTGTTCCCGTGGAATACCACGGGCGCGGCTCTGGGCGGGCATACGCTCATCGCGACGCACGCGCTGGCCGACGACAACGACGCCAACAACCGGCGGTCCGAACTCGTCACCGTGACTCCCAAGCCAACCGATATCGCGTTGACGAATGCCACCGGTCCCCGCTCGGTCGCCCAGGGGGATACGGCACACGTCCTGATCACTGTGCAGAATGTGGGCGAGGTGGACGTTGGCACCTTCACGGTCTTGCTGACGGACGGGTGGGCCGGGCCGACGGCGGGCACGGGAACGGTGAATGGTCTCCCCGTCGGCGCGTCGATCACAGTCGATATTCCGTGGAACACCGCCGGCTTCGCGATCACCGGGCATACGTTGTTCGCGACATCGCAGCTGTCTGACGACAATGCCGCGAACAACACCATTGGGATCGCGATCAATGTGACGAGTCCGTCTGGACCCCCGCCGCCACCGCCCCCGCCTCCGCCGCCGCCGGGGACTGATGTCGGCATCACCGGCATCACGGCGCCGGCGCGCGTGACGCAAGGGGACACGGCGCACGTGGTGGTCACGGTACAGAACCTCGGCAGTCAGGACGTCACGTCGAATTTCGACGTCGTCCTCAACGATGGGTTCGGCGGCCCGGAGCTGGGGAGGCAAACGATCGCCGGGCTCGCCGTCGGCGTGACGACGACGCGCACGATCAATTGGAACACGGCCGGCGCGGCGGTCACCGGGCATACGCTGTTCGCGACGGTGAACCTGGCGGACGCCAACACGTCGAACAACACCGTCGGGATCGGCGTCATCGTACAGCCTCCGCTCGTGACCGACGTCGCGGTGACGAGTGTGGTCGCGCCGAGCGCGGCGACGCAGGGGAGCACCGTATCGATCGGGGTCACCGTGCAAAACGTCGGTGGCCTGAATGTCAGCGGCAGCTTTGATGTCGTCCTGACCGACTCGGCGTGTCAGCGGCAGCTTTGATGTCGTCCTGACCGACTCGGCGTCGGGCGTGACGATCGGCACGCAGACGGTCACCGGACTTGCCGTTGGCGCATCTGCGACGCGCACGTTCTCATGGAATACGACCGGTGTCGCGGTGGGTGGTCACACCCTCGTGGCGACCCACAGTCTGAGCGATACCAACGCGGCTAACAACCGTGGCACTGCGAACGTCGTCGTGAACGCGCCGGTGACGGACGTTGCGGTCACCAGCATCAGCGCGCCGAGCTCGGTGACGCAGGGCAGTACGGCAGCGATTGGGGTAACGGTCCAGAACGTCGGCGGGCAGAATGTCAGTGCGACATTCAATGTCGTCCTGACCGACGCCACGGCCGGGGTGACGATCGAGACGCAGACTGTCACGGGCCTCGCCATCGGCGCGAGCGCGACGCGCTCATTCAATTGGACGACGGCGGGTGCGGCGCTCGGCGGGCACACCCTGGTCGCGAGTCAGAGTCTGAGCGACGATAACGCCGCAAACAACCAGAGTTCAGTGACGGTCTCGGTGACACCGACGCCGGCGGATCTGGCGCTCGCCAGTATCACGGCGCCCTCCCAGGTCACGCAGGGCGACACGGCGGCGGTCGTCGTCACGGTCCAGAATGTCGGCGGATCGGATGTCACGAGCAGCTTTGACGTGGTGCTGACTGATGCGACCGCCGGTAATGCCGTGATCGGCACGCAGACGATCACCGGGCTTGCCAATGGCGCGAGTGCGACCCGCACCTTCAACTGGGCCACGGGCGGAGCGGCCATCAGCGGCCACATTCTCACCGCGACGCAGAAGCTGGCCGACAACAATCCGAGCAACAACGCGGCGTCGGTCGCGATCACGGTGACATCGCCCAGTCTCCACGTGGGCAATCTCAACGGTGTGGCCGCGAGCAACGGCAACACGTGGACCGCCACGGTGCAGATCACAGTCCACGACTGGCGGCACAATCTGGTGACCGGTGCCACCGTCCAGGGCACCTGGAACGGAACCGGCCCCAACGCGACGTGCACGACGACGGCCGGCGGCAATGGGGTTTGCAGTGTCGTCCTGGCCTCTATCCCGAACTCGACGAAGGCCGTCTCGTTCGCGGTGACGGGCATGACCCTGGCCGGCTACACGTACAAGTCGTCCGCCAATCATGATCCGGATGGGAGTAGCAACGGCTTCTCGATTACCGTGAAGCGCTAGTGCGGCATGCACGCCTGACGACTCTGGTGCTGCTCGCGGGAGCATTGGCATGCTCCCGCGCGCAGCCCGGGGGAGCCCCGGTGACCACGAAGAGCATCGATGAAGTTCTCGCCGCGCACACCGATTCCCTCATGAAGCTGCCCGGCGTCGTGGGGACGGCGGTGGGTTTGTGCGACGGCGAGCGGTGCATCAAGGTCCTTGTCGCCGACTCCAGCGCTCGAACCAAGAGCCGCATTCCTTCGCGTCTCGAAGGGTATCGCGTCGTGGTCGACGTGACTGGACCGATCCGGCCGAGGTAGTCTGCCTACGGTGTCGCCCTCGGCTCCACGCCGATTTGCCGCCATAGATAGGCATAGGTCAGCGCCAGTTCCTTGGCGACCTGGGCGTTCGTGACCCCGGCACCGTGTCCCCCTTCCGTGTTTTCGAAGTAGTAGAACGGAATCCCCATCGACTCCATCTTGGCGGCCATCTTGCGTGCGTGGCCCGGATGCACGCGGTCGTCGCGCGTCGTTGTGGTGAACATCACCGTCGGGTACTTCGTGCCGGGCTTCAGGTTCTGATAGGGTGAATAGCGCGAGATGTAGGCCCACTCGTCGGGCTTGTCGGGATCGCCGTACTCGGCCATCCAACTCGCGCCTGCCAGCAGATGATTGTAGCGCTTCATGTCGAGCAGCGGGTTCTGAATCAGCACGGCGTTGTACAGGTCCGGGTGCTGGGTGAGCGCGACGCCCATCAACAGCCCGCCGTTCGATCCACCGCGGATTCCCAGGTGCTGCGGGCTGGTGATGCTGTCCCGGATCAGCTGCTGCGACACCGCCGCGAAATCGTCATAGATGCGTTGCCGATGCTCTTTCAGTCCGGCACGATGCCATTGCGGGCCGAACTCGCCGCCGCCACGAATATTGGCGAGCACGAAGACGCCGCCGCGCTCGAGCCATCCTGCGCCGGTGTGCGTGCTGTAGGACGGCGTGCTGGCGATCTCGAATCCGCCGTAGGCGCCAAGCAGGGTGGGATTGTTGCCGTCCCGCTTCATGTCGCGGCGATGTACGACGAAGAACGGGATCTTGGTGCCGTCCGCCGACGTCGCTTCCTGCTGATCGACGACCAGCTCCGCCGCGTCGAACATCGCCGGGAGGCGTTTGACTTCCGCGACGCTGCCGTTCTCCGCCGTCGCGAACAACGTTGTCGGCTGGATGAAATTGGTGAAGGTGAAGAAGTACCGGTTCGAGTACGCGGATGTGGCAACCACGCCGACGGTGCCAAGATCCGGTGCCGGCACTTTGTCGAAGGTCCAGCGCCCGCCCTGATGGCGGTAGCGTCGCAGCTCGCCCCGCACGTTGTTCAGGATGTTGAGCAGCAGGTAGTCACGCGTGGACGTCACGCTATTGATGGTCTCACGAGGACCCGGCTGCGTCACGAGCTGAAAGGCGCGTTTGCCGGCGAGAAAATCGTCGACCGACATCGCAATGAGCGAACCGGTCAGCCAGGTCTTGCCGCTGACGGTCCATGGATCCCGCACGTACACCACGAGCTGGCCTTGCACGAGACGGATGTCGGCGTCGGCGGGCGTGTCGATCTTGACGACCTTCCCCTGGGTGTACAGGTATTGCGCCCGGTGGTAGAAGTCCGTCCCGTCCGTGATCATGAGGTAGCGGCGCGCGCCGTCATTCGTGCTGAATGATCCCGCGCTCACATGGTCGGCGGGCGCTTCGTACACCGTCGTCGCAGTCGACAACGGAGTGCCGCGCCTCCAGAGCTTGATGATGCGGGCATAGCCGGAGGTCGTCATGCTGCCAGGTCCGAAATTCGTGCCCACGAGAAGCGTGTTGTCATCGACCCAGGTGGCGCTCGTCTTGGCCTCGGGGATCGTGAATCCCCCGGCGACGAACTGCCTGGTCGTCAAATCAAACTCACGCCGTTCCGTCGCGTCCGACCCGCCGCGCGACAGGGCGACGATGCAGCGCCGGTATTCGGGCTCCAAGCAATTGGCTCCACTCCACGACCAGGTGACTCCTTCCGCCCTGCTCAATGAATCCAGATCGATCACGGTCTCCCACACCGGATTCGCGCTGGCGTAGCTCGCCCAGGTGGTCCGCCGCCAAATGCCGCGCTCGTGATCGGCGTCCTGCCAGAAGTTGTACAGCGAAATCCCGAGGATGCCGGGGTAGGCGATTTTGTCCTTGGAATCGAGGATTTGCTTGAACCGATCGTAGAGCGTTTGATAGAGCGGTCCCTGGCCGAGGACGGCAAGCGTTGCCGCGTTCTTGGCATTTACCCACTCCATGGAGTGCGCACTTTCGACGTCCTCGAGCCAGACGAACGGGTCGTCCGCAGGGGCGCTGGGAGAAGTCGGCTGCTGCACGGCGAGGGCAAGGACGAAGAGCAGGTGAGTCATGGCGGGCTCCTGGTGAAGCGTTCATGACGGCCTAGTCTAACGTACGAGCCGGCGCGTTGGTCCACTAGCCTATCACGGTGTACTAATTGTCATGCACTTTCATCGGACCTTGGCAATCGCAGCAATGGTGGCCTTCGGGTTCGCCTGCGGGGAACCGAGCGCGCCGGCTAAGCCAATCTCGTTTGCATCGATAAGTGCCGGCTATGCTCACACGTGCGGCATCTCAATCGACGGCGCCGCTTACTGCTGGGGCAGCAACAACCACGCGCAGCTAGGCGGCGGTCCGAGGGCGCCGCTTGATAGCTACTTCTATCCAGCAGCCATCTCGGGCGAGGTTTCCTTCACCGCACTGAGCGGCGGAGGACTTCACACCTGTGGGCTCGACGCTGGCGGCACCGCCTATTGCTGGGGAGCGAGCCAGTATGGACAAGTCGGCGCCAAGGCAACCGAGAGCTGCTTCGCGCTGCCTTGTGCCTCGTCTCCAGTACCGATCTTGGATGTTCCCGCGTTTCGCATGATTGCCGCCGGATACTCACATACCTGTGCCTTGAGTAGCACGGGGGACATTTACTGTTGGGGAGATAATCACTATGGGCAGCTCGGCAACGATTCTGTAGACGCCACAACGTGGACGCCGCGCCAGGTGCCACGCCCTGGGACAGCGGAGTTCGTCGGTCTGGATGCCGGGCAATGGCACACCTGCGGCGTTTCGTCGGATGGCCAGGCGTATTGTTGGGGTCTGAACGATTGGGGCCAGGTTGGTGCTGCGGCGAAAGACACATGCCTCTCCGAGGATGCCGTATCGCACCACCCATGCAGCAGGACACCGGTCTTGGCGGCGTCGGGCCTCACTTTGCTGGCGATCGGCGCTGGATGGGGGCACACATGCGGACTCACGACTTCCGGGGCGACCTACTGCTGGGGATATGACGGCTCAGGCCAGCTCGGCATCGAGCCGGACTCAGTCGCGACGGAGTGTCCTGTGCAACCCGCGTCCAAGCGTTGCGGCCTCACGCCAGTCCGGGTTTCGGGTGATTTGGCCTTCGTGAGCTTGACGGTCGGTGGCAGCCATAATTGCGGATTGCTGGCAACTGGCGAAGCCTACTGCTGGGGGGGACATCTTCTTGGTCAGTTGGGTGACTGTTCCTTGCGGGACTTCAGCTCCCTCCCACGCCCTGTGTGCGGCGGTCACCTTTTTGCGATGCTGAGTGCGGGGTCTGGCCACACGTGTGCCATCGATTTGAATCAGAAGGCCTTTTGCTGGGGACCAAACGACAGTGGCCAGCTGGGGTCAGGCAGTCTCAACGCATTCGGTCCAGTGCCGGTCGGCTCACCACAACGGTAGTTGCTCCCTGAATTGCGAATCTCGACCTACCGCCATAGCCTCCGGCGATTAGCTTCCCCCCGGCATGAATGTCATTCCCCAGTTCGTCAAAGACGGGTTTGTCAGGTTGCTCGGACCGCTGGCGCGTCTGCTGATCACGAGCGGCGTGCATCCGAACACGATTACCACCGTGGGAACCTTGGTGGTGGTCGGTTCCGGCGTGGCGTTCGGGACCGGCGCCGTCCGGCTCGGTGGATCGTTGCTGCTGATCAGCGGGATACTCGACCTGCTCGACGGGCAGGTGGCGCGCCTGGGCGGCAAGATCACGGCGTTCGGCGCGTTTTACGACTCGACGCTCGACCGGGTCGGCGAAGCGGCGGTTTTTGCGGGGTTGATCTTCTATTTTTCTAACGGCCCGTTGCCGGCCGACATGAAGCCGCGGGCCCTCGCAGCCGGGCTGGTCGCGCTCGTCGCCTCGCTCCTGGTATCGTACACGCGGGCGCGGGCCGAAGCGCTCGGCGTCGAAAACAAGGTCGGCATTGCCCCGCGCGCCGAGCGCATTCTGTTGCTCGGCGTGCCGGCAGTGGTTTTGGGCGCAGGACCGGGGCGCCCCGGTGTCGTGTTGTTCTGGATTGTGGCGGTGCTCGCGTTCGTCTCCGCGATCACGGTGATCCAACGGGTGGCGCACGTCGCGCGCGTGGCGCGGGGCGCGCCGCCACCGTCGCCGATTCCTAAACGTGAGACGTTGCCTGGCATGGCGGCCGCACGCCGCAAGGGACATTGATGGCACGGGATCAAGCGGTCTTGACCGGAGGCGCACGCGAAATCGCGCCCGCCACGGGAAAATTGGGCGTGATGCTGGTGGGCCTGGGCGCCGTGTCCACGACGTTCATCGCCGGCGTCGAGAATGTGCGGCGCGGCCGCGCGCTCCCGATCGGTTCGCTCAGCCAGATGGCGACCATCAGGCTCGGCAAACGCACCGACAAACGCACGCCAAAGATCAAGGAGTTGGTCCCGCTCGCCGACCTGAGGGATCTCGTGTTCGCGGCGTGGGACCCGATTCCCGACGACGCGTTCACCGCCGCCGTGAAGGCCGGCGTCCTCGACCGGCACGAGCACCTCGAGCCGATCAAGGACTTCCTGCAGAACATCAAGCCGATGCCGGCCGTCTTCGACCAGTACTACGTCAAGCGG
>WNGE01017056.1_pt1 | contig 12257 bp, 12 predicted proteins | sample 5400651 | NCBI WGS metagenome assembly WNGE01 (sample SAMN13153370, study PRJNA577476) | soil metagenome | isolation source: 60 cm soil or saprolite under grassland replicate 2 | place: USA:California | collected 2016-06-15 | reverse complement strand
GAGGAGCGCGCGTCCTTCGACCGTGCGATGGCGCAGGGCAAGGAGCGGCGCGCCGAGCGGCTCGCCGAGATCGACTGGAGTGCCGACCAGACGGTCGTCGACGTCGGCGGCGGCAACGGCTCGTTCCTCGTCGAGCTGTTCCGCCTGAAGCCCGCCCGCGGGATCGTCTTCGACCTGCCGGAGACGGTACGCGACGAAGCCGCGCTCGCCGAGCACGGGATCGAGTTTGTCAAGGGCAGCTTCTTCGAGCGCGTCCCGCCCGGGGACGTCTACGTCCTCGGCACGATCCTCCACGACTGGGACGACGAGCGGGCGGCGGCGATCCTCGGCACGATCGCCGCGAACGCCCGGCCGGGCGCGCGCGTCCTGATCGTCGACGCCGTCCTCGCTCCCGGCAACGAGCCCCACGGCGCGAAGTGGCTCGACCTGCTGATGCTGACGATCTCCGGCCGGGAGCGCACCGAGCCGGAGTGGCGGACGCTCGTCGAGGGAGCCGGGCTGCGCATCGACGCGATCCGGGACGGGCTGATCCACGCCTCATGCCGCTGACCGTAGGTACGGCCGGCCATGTCGACCACGGGAAGACGTGGCTCGTCCGCGCACTGACCGGCAAGGACACCGACCGCCTGCCCGAGGAGCAGGAGCGCGGGATCTCGATCGACCTCGGCTACGCGCCGCTCGACCTCCCGGACGGCCGGCGGCTCTCGCTCGTCGACGTGCCCGGCCACGAGCGCTTCGTCCGCAACATGGTCGCGGGCGCGACCGGGATCGACCTCTTCCTGCTCGTGATCGACGCCGCCGAGGGCGCGCGACCGCAGACGCACGAGCACCTCGCGATCCTGCGCTTGCTCGGGATCGAGCGCGGCGTCGTCGCGGTGACGAAGGCCGACGCGGTCGACCCGGAGACGCTCGCGCTCGTGATCGAGGAGGCGCGCGAGCTCGTCCCCGAGGCCGAGGTGGTCGCGGTCAGCGCGAAGACCGGCGAAGGGCTGGACGAGCTGCGCGCCGCGCTCGCCCGTGCAGCCGAGGAGCGCGCTCCGACGGACGCGCCGACCAGGCTCTACGTCGACCGTGTGTTCACGCTGCGCGGGATCGGCACGGTCGTGACGGGGACGCTCTGGTCGGGGACGATCGGCGAGGCAGACGAGCTCCGCGTCGAGCCTGCCGGGCTAAACGTGCGCGTGCGGAGCGTGCAAGTGCACGACCGCGCGGTCGAGCGCGCGGAAGCGGGCCAGCGCGTCGCAGTCGCGCTCCCCGGCGTCGAGCGCGACCAGCTGTCGCGGGGCGACGCGCTCGTCACACCGCAGGGCTATCGCGTCACCTACCGGCTCGACGTCGCGCTGTTACAGCTCGCCGACGTTCCCGCCGCCGTCACGGTTCACCTCGGCACGGCCGATGTGCCGGCGCGCGTCGCGCAACGCGGCCGCTTCGCGCAGCTCCGCCTCGAGCGCCCGATCGTCGCCGCGCGCGGCGACCGCGTCGTCCTCCGGACGAGGACGACCGTCGGCGGCGGCACGGTGCTCGATCCGTTGCCGCCGCGGCGGCTCGACCCCGAGCGGCTCGAGCGGGTCGAGCGCGGCGAGGTGGCCGCGCTCGTGCACGAGCCGGTCCGAGCGGACTCCCTCCGCCACCTCGGCGAGGTGGACGGGCTCGAGCGGGCGGGCGAGTGGGCCTTCTCGCGCGCATGGCTCGAGGAGCTGCGCGCCGACGTCCACGAGCGGCTCTCGCGGGCAGACCCGCGCGACCCCGGCATCGACGCGCCCGCCGCGCCCTGGGCAGCAGCCGTAGTCCCGCTCCTCGGGGTCGAGCGCCGCGGCTCGCGCCTTTATCTCCCCGGCGCCGTCGCGCAGACGGCTGGCGCCGAGGCGCTGCTCGCCGAGCTCGAGGCCGCCGGGCCGAATCCCGTCAAAGTCGACGACCCGAAGCTCGCCCGGGCGCTGGAACAGGAGGGCAAGCTCGTCCGGGTCGGCGAGGGGCTCGCGGTCGGCGCGACCCCCTACCAGCAGGCACGCGCGGCGCTCGTCGCGGAGTGCGAGACGGCAGGCTCGATCAGCCTCGCCCGCTTCCGCGATCTGCTCGGGGTCGGCCGCCGCGCGGCCCAGCTCCTGCTCGAGCGTTTCGACGCCGACGGCCTGACGCGGCGCGTCGGCGACGAGCGCGTCCTCCGCCGACGGTGACGTTCTGGATCGCACTCGTGCTCGTCGTCCTGCACGTCGTCCGCGGCGGCTGGGCGGTGCTGCTCCTCGCCGGAACGGGGCTGTTCGAGCTCTCCCAGACGTTCTTCTGGCTGCGGTACTCGAACCGTCGCGCGGTGACGGTCGGGGCGGAGGCCCTGCTCGGCCGCGTTGTCGAGGTCGCGGAGGAATGCCGCCCGTACGGCCACGTCAGGGTCCAGGGCGAGCTCTGGCGCGCACACTGCGCAGAAGGGGCCGCGCTCGGTGAACGCGTGCGGATCACGGGCCTGGAGGGGCTGACGCTCGAGGTCGTCCGTGAGCCTCACTGAGGGGCTCGAGCGCGCGTCCCGCCTCCGCGCCGCCGACGGGAAGCTTCCGCACGTCACCGGGGAGGACGGACGGTGGCGGCTCCTCTCGCCGCTGGGCGGCGAGTCCGAAGCCCTGACCGGGCTTCCGTGGACCGGCGGCTTCGTCGCCGGGCAGCTACGGCTCGCCGGCGAGCACGAGGCGGTCGCCGCGGTCGACGAGCTGCTCGCGCCGCGCGCCGAGCAGCCGACCACGCACGACCTCGGCTTCCTCTTCTGGACCGCCGGGCGCGAGCTGAGGATGCGCGCCGCGCGCACGCTGGTCCGGCGCGTGCTCCCGTCCGGAGTGATCCAGGCGAGCGGGTCGCTCGACGACCGCAACTGGCGCGGCCGGACGATCGTCGACACGTGGCCGAACCTCCGCCTCCTCTGGTGGGCCCAGGAAGAAGGCGTTGCGGAGGCAGGCGCTGCGGCACGCGCCCACCTCGAGGCGACGCTCGACGTGCTCCTCCGGCCCGACGGCTCGACCTTCCACGCCGCCCGCATCGCCGACGACGGCTCGGTGCTCGAACGCGGCACGATCAACGGCGCCGGTGACGACTCGACCTGGGCGCGCGGCCAGGCGTGGGCGATCCTCGGACTCGCCGGCGCCGGCTACCGCGATGAGGCCGAGCATGCGGCGCGCTGGTTTCTCGACCACCTCCCGGACGATTGCATCCCGCCCTGGGACTTCGCCGCAACCGCCCCGAAGGACGCCTCGGCCGCGGCGATCGCGGCGTCGGCGCTCTTCGAGCTCGGCTGGGAGGACGAGGCGCGCCGCCTGCTCGATGCGCTGACCGCGCGCTGCCTGAACCGCGGCGAGAGCGACGGCATCCTCCTCCACTGCGCGTACCGGCCGAAGCAGGGCGTCGGCCTCGACTGCGCGAGCGCCTGGGGCGACTTCTTCTTCCTCGACGCACTGTCGAAGGCGAAGGGGCTCCGTGGGGAGCCCCTTTGCGACTAGCGCCTCCGGCGTCCCATCTCGCCGACGAAAGCGGGCAGCTCCGGAATGATCACTGCGACCACGGCGAGCAGGAACGCCCAGCCCCAGCACTCGGTCGTGTTCGTGTCGGAGTAGCCGCCGATGATGAAGAGGACGCCTGCGACCGCGAGCAGAAGCACGCGGAGCGGAGCGATCAGCTTTGGATCCATCGTTCCCTCCAGGTCGTTTCGCCCTTCTTACTCGCGGAGGCGGACGGCGGGCTCCGCTAGTGAGTGGGCGCCGCCGCGACCACGTGGACACCGCTCCGCTCGAGCGGCGCGTCAAGTTAATACGCCGCCCACGAGGGAAGAAGGGGCGTCCAGCCATCGGCAAGGGGGTCGAGATGCATCTGCGAAAGATGCTGATCGTGCTCGCGGTCACCGCGCTCACGCTCGTGGTACCGGCACCGAGCGCCGCCACCGCAACGTACTCCGACACGATCAGCGGCCACGAGTACTACGCGACGTCCACCGAGGGAAGGTTCGCGGGCAGCGCCTCCGGCGCGCTCCCCGGCTACTGGGACGCCGACGTCGTGCACGACCCACTCTGTATTTCCTGTCCGACGACGGCGAACATCACGGGCGGGAGCTTCTCGCTCGCGACGACGCTCAACGGTATCTACACCGTCGTCAGCGGCAACTTCACCGGCGGCACGGTTCAGGTCACAGATCCGGGCGCCGGCTGCACGAATCAGCTGTTCACCGTCAGCGGCAGTCTAGGCAGCCTAGGGCCGTGGGGCGGCGGCAGCGGCAACGGCAGCTTCGCGGCGACACTGAAGCACTACCGCCACCTGGTCTTCGGCACCTGCGTCACCTACGCCGCGTCGGTGACCGGATCGCTCTCCCTGACGTTCTAGACGTCGCAGGCTTCCGAAAACGGTCCCGGAAACGGGCGGTTTTCGTACCCGGTGCATCGGCTCTTTCGACCGCACGAGCCCTTAAAGACTGTGGGTCTTCGGTATTTCGCCCGGACGGGCGCCGCCCTAGCCTGGGCGCATGACCGAGTTCCTGGTCGAGATATACGCCTCGAAGGCGGACTGCGCAACTGTCGCCGCCGGCCTGGCGCGTCTGCACCGAGCAGCCGCCGAGCTCGTGGACGAGCGGCGCCCAGTCCGGTTCGTGCGTTCGATCTTCGTCCCGGAGGACGAGACCTGCTTCCTGCTGGTCGACGCGACCTCCCCCGAAGACGTGCGCGAGACGGCCCGACGAGCCTCGTTGGAGTACGAGCGCGTGGTCGAGGCGACGGCCGACCTGACCAACAACGAAAGGAGTACAGCCAGATGAACGCGATGGCAATCGCACCGGAGACGATCCGGAACGGCGTCGACACGCAGCAGCTGTTCGGCACGCTCGACGCCGTCAAGGCCGACCCCTCGATCGCGAAGTTCCAGTTCCGGGCGCGGAACCGCTGGATCGGCGGAGCTCACAACCGCAGCACGATCCGCGACTTCTACGCCGCCAATCAGGAGGACACGTCGCGAACGAAGGAGTTCGTGCTCGATGCCGGCGAGCCCGCAATCCTGCTCGGCACCGACACCGGCCCGAACCCGGCCGAGTATCTGCTGCACGCCCTCGCCGCGTGCCTGACGACATCGCTCGTCTACGTCGCCGCCGCCCGCGGCGTCCACCTCACGAAGGTGGAGTCGACCGTCGAGGGCGACATGGACGTGCAGGGCGCGCTCGGGCTCTCGGACGAGCATCGCAACGGCTTCGAGCACGCGCCCCGCGAGAAGCTCCTCGAGGTCGCGGCACGCGCGCAGAAGCGCTCTGCCGTCTTCGACATGGTCACGAACGGCGTCCCCGTGACGATGGACGTGGCCGCCGAGTGACGGGCACTCAATGGTTGGCGGTCTCCGGGAGGCGGCCGCCAACCGCAGGCCTCGGAGCGAGACCCATGGTTCCCAAGCTCACCCTCATCACCAACCCGACGTCCGGCATCGGGGCGCGGCGACCGTTCGCGGACGCGATGAGCGCCCTCGCGAGCGGCGTCGCATTGATCACTTGCGAGCTCGACGGCCGCCCGTGGGGCATGACCGTCACCGCCTTCGCATCCGTCTCCGCGGATCCGCCGACCGTCCTCGTCTCGATCGACTCGGACGCGGCGGCCGCCCACGCCATCGGCGCCAGCGGACGCTTCGGGGTCAGCATCCTCGCCGAGGACCAGCTCGACGTCGCGCGCCACGGCGCGGCGCCTGGGAAGTCGAAGTTCCTCGAAGCGTTTGTCGACCCGGACCACCCGGACGACGCGAGCCCGATGGTCGCCGGTGCGCTCGCCCATCTCGACTGCGAGCTCGAGAAGGCGCTTCGCGTCGCGGATCACACCATCTTCTTTGCCCGTGTCCGCGCGGCACGAGCGCTGCACTCCGGGATGCCACTCGTCTACCACGGCCGCGATTACCGGACGCTCGTGGCCCCTACGGCAAAACGCCCACCGACCGAAAGGAGGACGACATGTCTCGCGACCTGACAGCCAGAACCGGGTCGGGCGAGCAGCTCGTCGCCCTCGCCGAGACGTTGGCGAGCGAGCTCGCTCCGCGCGCCGCTGCGCACGACCGCGACGGCAGCTTCCCGTTCGACAGCCTTGCCGCGATCCGCGAGAGCGGCTACCTCATTGCACCCGTCGCCGTCGAGCTCGGCGGCCTCGGCGCCAGCTCAGTCCACGACGTCGTCGTCGCCCAGTCCCGTCTCGCCCGCGGTGACGCCGCCCTGACACTCGGCGTGAACATGCACTTCGCCTACGTGCTGAACGTCGTGCGGCGCTGGGAGATCGCACGTGGTGCGGGCGACGAGCGGCGGATGCGCGCCTTCGGCGAGACGCTCGAGCAGATCGTCGACGAAGGGACCGTGTTCGCCGCGGCGACCAGCGAGCCCGGACAGAACCTGACCCGGCCGCAGACGACAGCGACGCGCACCGCGGACGGCTGGGTCGTCTCGGGCCGCAAGATCTTCTGCACGATGTCGCCGGCCGCCGACATCCTGTACACGGCGGTCACCTTCGCCGACGAGAGCGGCGCATTGCGATACGGCTACGCGCTCGTCCCGCGCAAGACGCCGGGGGTCGTCGTCCACGACGACTGGGACGCGCTCGGCATGCGTGCCTCCGGCAGCAACACGGTCAGCTTCCACGACGTGCGGCTGCCGCACTCCGCGCTGCGCGGCGGTTTCCCCGCCGGCGACGGCGTCGAGTACATGGACCGTGTGCTCTACGCAGGACTGCTGCACGCAGCCGCGGCTCTCGGGGTCGCCGAGGCGGCGGACGCCGACGCGAGGGGCGGGCTCTCCCGGCGTAAGGAGGTCGATCCGCGCGCGCTGATGCTGGCGGCCGAGAACGTCGTCGACCTCTCTGCCTGCCGAGCGATCCTGTCCCGCGGGGCCGCGCTGATCGACACACAGGCCGAGCAGAGCCCGGCCGCGCCGCCCGACGACGACGAGCTGACCGAGCTGTTCGCGGAGGCACAGAGCGCGAAGACGTTCATCGGGGAAGCCGCGGTGCGGATCGTCGACAGGGCGCTCGGGCTCTCCGGCGGGGCCGGATACCTCTCGAGCAGCGCGCTCGGGCGCGCCTACCGCGACGTCCGCGCGACCGCCTTCATGCACCCGCTCGGGGCCAACCGCGCCTATGCGTTTCTCGGGAACCTCGCCGCCGACCGAGAGCCGAGCCTGCACTGACCGACCACGACAAGGAGGTACCTGAACATGAAGCGCATTCTCGACGGCCTGCTGCTCGCCGCGATCGTCGCCGTCGTGGCAGCGTGGCCGCTGGCGCGGCTCGCCCACGCAGGGCCCGCCGAGCCAACCGTGCCGGGCGACATCGCCGTTGGCGACGGGAACAAGGTGTTCCTCGTCGGCCACGCCGTCGGCGTCCAGATCTACTCCTGCACCGCAACCGCGAGCGGCTACCGCTGGACGCTGCTCGCGCCGCGGGCGAATCTGTACGGCGACAACGGCAAGCTGATCGCCACGCACTTCGCCGGCCCGACGTGGCAGGCCCGAGACGGGAGCAGGGTCGTCGGCCGGGTCGTCAACCGCGTCACAGTCGATCCCAGCGCGATCCCGTGGCTGCTCCTGGCCGCCGACTCGACGGCCGCCGGGCCCGACGGCGATCGGCTCGTGGCGACGACGTACGTGCAACGAATCGCGACCACCGGCGGCCTCGCCCCTGCGGCCGCCGAGTGCAACGCGGACACGGCCGGCATCACAACCGAGGTTCCGTACACCGCCGACTACTACTTCTGGAAGGCGGGCCGATGACGATGCCTGCAGCACCTACGGCGTCGAGAGCATCTCGCTGGCCGCGGTGAAGGACGCGTAGCCCGTCTTTTCGACGCGGGCGCGCGGTTGCGTCCGGTCGGGCGCTGTGGTATTCCGGCAGCGGGGGACGTGCAGGCGACAAGTGCAGAGCCGGACGTGCAGATCGTCGGCCGGGAGGCGGAGCTTGCTGCGGTCGACACGTTCGTGGGCTCGGGCCGCGCGTCCGAGGCGCTCGTCCTCACCGGCGGCCCGGGGATCGGAAAGACGACGCTCTGGGAGGCCGGCGTGGAGCTCGCCCGGCAACGCGGGCTGCGGGTGCTGTCCGCGCGGGGCAGCGACTCGGAGACCCAGCTCTCCTTCGCAGCGCTGATCGATCTCCTCGACGGGGTCGGCCGCGAGGAGCTCGTCTCTCTGCCGCTTCCGCAGCTGCACGCCCTCGAGGCAGCGCTGTTGCGTGCCGAGCCGTCGGGGGACCCTCCACCGCCGGCCGCGATCAGCGTCGGCTTCCTCAACGCGCTGCGCGCGCTCGCCGCGCAAGGGCCGCTGCTCCTCGCCGTCGACGACGTGCAGTGGCTCGACGGGGCGTCGGCCGAGGCGCTCGCGTTCGCGCTCCGGCGCCTCGAAGGCCGGCCGGTTCGCTTCCTGTTCGCAAAGCGCTCGCGCAGCTCCTCGATGCTCGAGCGGGCCTACGGTCCGAAGGGGCTGCACCGGCTGGAAGTCCTGCCCCTGAGCCTCGGCGCGACGCAGCGGCTGCTGCGACAGCGGCTGGGCCTCAGCCTGTCCCGGCACGTCCTGCGCCGGGTCGTCGACGCGACTCTCGGCAACCCGCTCTTCACACTGGAGCTGGGCCGCGCGCTCGCGGAGCGTGGGCCCCTCGGGATCGGCGAGGAGGTGCCGCTTCCGGACACGGTCGAAGAGCTCCTCGGCACGCGCGTCGGGGCCTTGCCTGCCCCGGCGCGGAGGCTCGTGCTGGCCGTCGCGCTCAGCGGCGAGCTTCCGATTTCACAGCTCGTGGAGATCGGCCCGCCGGCGGCACTCGACGACGCGCTCGATTCGGGCGTGCTCGTCGTCGACGGCGACCGGGTGCGCCCTGCGCATCCACTGTTCGCGACGGCGGCGAAAACGCGGGCGCGGGCGGGCGAGCGGCGCGACCTCCACCTGGCGCTGGCGCAACTGGCCACCGACGACGAGTCGAAGGCCCTGCACCTCGCACTCGCGACCGACCGCCCCGACCCGGAGCTAGCGGCGACGGTCGAGGCCGCAGCCGCCGCCGCGGCGGCCCGCGGGGCGCGCCACAAGGCCGTCGTCCTTGCCGAGCACGCGCTGTGGCTCACGCCCAGGGCCGCGACGGAGCGCAGCGAGCGCTTGCTCACCCTCGGCGGCTACCTCGTCGCGGCAGGCGAGAAGCAGCAGCTGACCGACCTGCTCTCCCCCGAGCTCGAGACGCTGCAGCGGGGCGCGGCGCGGGTGCAGGCGTTGCTTCTGCTCACGGAGAGCGTGGTCGGCACGAACGACGAGATCCGGAACTATCTGCTCGACGCGCTGTGGGAGAGCGGCGACGACCCGGTACTACGGGCATCCGTGCTCGTCGAGCTCGTCACCAACGACGTCGTGATCCGCCTGGAGGGGATTCCCGGCGCCGAGACCTCCGCGCTGGAAGCACTCGAGATTGCGCGCCGTGCCGGATCCGACCTGGAACGGCCCGCGCTGCACGCTGTCGGGTGGGCGCGCGCCCTCCGTGGACGGGCGATCGACGACGTCGTCGAGCAGTTCCGCGCCGTCTCCGAGGTTCCCCCGTACTTGGCCGAATCGCCCGAGCGGGTGGCGGGCCAGCGGCTCACCTGGCGGGGGGAGGTCGAGCAGGCGAGGGCGGTGCTCACCCCGCTGCTCGCACTCGCAGACGAGCGCGGTGAGTCGTACTCCTATTCCCTCCAGCGGCTGCACATGTGCCAGCTCGAGCTGCGCGCCGGCAACTGGGAGGCGGTCGAGGGCCTCCTCGACGACTGGGCCGAGTCCTCGGAGCGGGTGATGTGGCCGATGTACGAGCGGTGCCGCGCGCTGCTCGCCGCCGGCCGCGGTCTTCCCGACGAGGCGGAGCGCTGGGCCGCGGAGACCCTCGCGCGCGCAGACGCAACCGGTAATCGCTGGGACCGGCTCGAGGCCCTGCGGGCGCGCGGAGCCGCCACATTGCTGGCGAACGATCCGGAGCGGGCGGCGGAGTGCCTGCGCGCCGTCTGGGAGCACACGCGGCGCGAGGGTATAGACGAGCCGGGTGTGTTCCCGGTTGCGCCCGATCTCGTGAAGTCGCTGGTCGAGCTCGGCGAGCTCGAGGAGGCAAAGGCGGTGACCGCCCATCTGTGCGAGCTGGGGGAAGCCCAGGAGCATCCGTGGGGGCTAGCGACTGCGAAGCGGTGTGACGCGGTCGTGCGGCTCGCCGCCGGCTACGACGAGGTCGCGGCGGCGATGCTCGAACAGGCGGGAGCCGAGTACGGCGAGCTCGGCCTCCGCTTCGACCGGGCGCTGGCGGTGCTCGACCTCGGACGGGCCCAGCGCCGAGCGAAGAAGTGGGGCGCAGCGCGGGCGTCACTCGAACAGGCGGTGGCCGAGCTCGACGAGCTGGGATCACCCGGCTGGGCGGAGCAGGCGCGCTCCGAGCTGACACGGGTCGGCGCCCGGCGGCCACAGCCGACGGGCGAGCTGACGCCCGCAGAGCGGCGCGTGGTCGAGCTGGCGGTCGACGGCCTGGCGAACAAGGAGATCGCGCGCACGCTCTTCGTCTCCGTGCGCACGGTCGAGGTCCACCTCAAGCACGCGTACGCCAAGCTCGGTATCCGCTCGCGGACGCAGCTGGCGCGGCGCCTGTCCCAGAACGCGTAGCCAAACGAGAGGATTCCGCGATCCCCGCGCGAACAGAGGGGATTCGTGTACAGCAGGGCGCCCGCCCCGGACCCAGGCGCGGGCGCTCGTCAACAGGGGGGTTCGGATGACTCGCTTACGTCGGTATCGGCCGACGCCCGCGATGGTCGTCGCCTGCATCGCCCTCGCGGTCGCGATGGCCGGCACGGGGTACGCGGCGACGGCGTTGCCTCGAAACAGCGTCGGCGCGCTGCAACTCAGGAACAACGCCGTGACAGCGGCAAAGGTGAAGAACGGGTCGCTGCTCAGGGCGGACTTCAAGCCCGGCCAGCTGATTCCCGGCCCGCGTGGCCCGGCGGGACCACAAGGACCTGTGGGACCCGCCGGCCCGAGTGCTCGGTGGGCGCTCGTCCGGGCGGACGGGACGATCGTCGCCCAGTCCGGCGGGATCACCCCGACGGCGAAGGCGGCCACAGGTGTGTACATCCTCGACTTCGGGACGTCACTGAGCGGGAAGCTGATCCTCGTCTCCTCGGCGAACGCGGGCGACACGACCGACCGCGGCACCGTCAGCGCGGGGATGTGCGGCGGAACGACCGAGGGCGGGACGTGCCCGAGCGGGAACGACACCAACCACCTGCGCGTGATCACCCGCAACAAGGGTGACGACCAGGCCGGTGACCACCCGTTCTACGTCGCAGTCGTCGGCTGAGGCGAGTGCTGCAGGGGTAAGACCGAGTTGGGGACAGGACCGGATCCTGTCCCCAACGTCCCCTGCGATTTCGAGCGCGACGGTGTAGAAACCATTGGGTGGTCGTGGTGATCGGTGCGGGGCCTGCCGGGCTCGCCGCCGCTGCGATGTTGCAGCGGGCCGGGATACCGGTCGTGGTGCTGGAGCGCGCCGAGGTCGGCGCCGTCTGGAGAACGCGTTACGACCGGCTCCACCTGCACACCGTGCGCTGGCTCTCTTGTCTGCCGGGCTGGCGCATGCCGCGCTTGTTCGGAAAGTGGCCGGCCCGCGACCGGGTGGTCGAGTACCTCCAGGGCTATGCGGAGCGGCACCACCTCGACATCCGCCCAGGGATGGACGTCTCGGCGATCGAGCGTGCCGACGACGGGTGGTCGGTGCACACCCCTGCCGGTGCCTACCCGGCTGGGCGGGTGGTGGTGGCGACCGGATACAGCAACGTCCCCTTCGTTCCCGACTGGCAGGGCGTGTTCGCCGGAGAGATCGTGCACTCGGCGCACTACCGCAACGCCGCTCGGTACCGCGGACGGCGCGTACTCGTCGTCGGGGCCGGGAACTCCGGCGCCGAGATCGCCGTCGACGTCGCCGACGGCGGCGCGACGGAGGTTCTGCTCGCCGTGCGCACGGCGCCGACCATCGTCCGCCGCGACGTCTTCGGCTTCCCCAGCCAGGTGCTGGGGATCGCGACCGGCCATCTACCGGTCTCGGTTGTCGACTGGGTCGGCAGAACGCTTCGCCGCATCTCGATCCCCGACCTCACGCCGTACGGGCTGCCGGCGCCGGCGCGGCCGTACACCGACTTCCTGCGCCGGCGCGTGATCCCGATCCTCGACGTCGGGGTCGTGGACGCGGTGCGGGGCGGCCACGTCCAGGTCGTCGCGGCGCTCGACCGTTTCGATGACG
>WNGE01015349.1_pt1 | contig 12257 bp, 13 predicted proteins | sample 5400651 | NCBI WGS metagenome assembly WNGE01 (sample SAMN13153370, study PRJNA577476) | soil metagenome | isolation source: 60 cm soil or saprolite under grassland replicate 2 | place: USA:California | collected 2016-06-15 | reverse complement strand
TTTGCGCCTTTGCCACCCAGCAACGGCTTCATGCTGCCTGCGCCGTCAGCGTGGCCATCGCCGAAGTAATAAACGTAACGCGGCGCACGTGCTCTCTTGCCAACAACGGCCGTGCGCGTTTTGAACCGCATCGGCTTCCGCGCGGATTGAAGTCGTTTTCGAAGATTAGATTTTCGTTTCGTGGCCATAAATTTAGCAGCGGCGGCAGTCGCTGAAATGACGGAGCGCCAAACTAAATTCCGGCGCCGCGATGTCAACGACGCTGAAAATCAAACGCGCGCGATCTCACATCCGTTCAACATCGATACGGCGCTTCCAGTGATCGCGGCAGCACCGCAGGTGCGCCATGTTTATAGCTCCGTCCGTCCCAAACAAAAAAATCTCAAGCTCCGTAGGAGCGGCACATCGTGGAACGGTATTACATGTCGCCCTTACAGGGCTGAGGCTTGGAATGGATTCCAAGCTATAAACATTTCGCGCCTATGGCGCTTTGATCTGCAACTACACGAACGCTAAACACACACGCGATCTGTGGCTCAGAGAGCATCGCGACTGACACAGTTGCCTCCGCAGAAACCGAAAAGATAATCGGTTCAGCGACTAGGATGGCGGGCCTGGCTGGCGTTCATGACCTTTGCGGTCCGCGTCGTTGCGTATACCACAACTGAACCAGGAGTTCAGCGGTTACGCCGGTGCGGTTTCGCCATTCGTCAGAACTTCAGCAATCGTCGCCGTAAAATCATCGACGCCGGTACTCGGCACGATGATGCTGTTACGGCGTCCGTGAGCTTCCTCAGTGATGCGCAAGAATCTCCCGCGGTCGTTCTCACGGAGCTCCACATAGAAATGCTTGCGCTCGATCTGCAGTTCTCTCGCCTCGATGATGTTGTCCATTTCTTCTTAGCGCCGCCGACTCTACCGCATCTGATTTGAGCAATGGAAGCAAAATCCGCACCCATCATGTAGATTTTTGGTGGGCCCCTTCATCGCCTACCTGAGGCGTCTAGCAGCCGTGAAATCGCCATAGGTTGCGGTGCTGGACGCCCAACCTACAATTCCTTGCGCGTGTTCGAATCGAACGCGCTCAAGCATGCCTCAGCCGATTGATCCAAGCTCTTATCGATCGCCCGACCCGCAGCGCCCAGCTGTTCCGTTGCCAATCGAGAGAGAGGCGCGATCGCATGATCCGTACGCGGCCTTCCGTTTCGGAGATTTCAGCCTCTTTACGGCCGGTAATTTACTTTCGATCACCGGCCGTTTGATGCTCGCGGTGGCGGTGGAATGGGAGATTTACGCGCGCACGCATTCGGCCACTGCGCTTGGTTTGGTTGGATTGGTTATCGCAGTGCCCGTAGTTACGCTTTCCCTGCCGGCCGGCCATCTGGCGGATCGGTTCAGTCGAAAACACATCATTCTGGTCTCACAAGTGTTTAGCGGGTTCATGTCAGTGGCGCTGGCGTTAGTTTCCTGGAAGCATCTCTCCATTCCTGCAACCGCGCCGCTGCGCGCAGGCAATCACGCGCTCGGTGCCATTGCGACGATTTTTGAGCGGCATCATCCGATCTTTCATTTCGATGACGCCTCAGTTCCGCTGATTTATCTGCTTCTGTTTATCGGAGCATCGGCGCGAACATTCAGTTGGGCTGCGCGCAGTTCGTTTTTTCCGACCTTGGTTCCGCGTGACGCATTCGCGAACGCTGTGACGTGGAACAACAGCGTTTTCCAAATCGGATCTGTTGTGGGACCGGCCCTGAGCGGTTTCTTAGTCGCGTATGTCGGCTTTGCGTTTGTGTATCTGCTGGATGCACTCTGCGCGTTAGCGTTTTTCCTTCTCGTCCTACTGATCCGCCGTAGCACGCAAAGACGAGAGCAGACCGACGCGGGCACTTGGAAGAGTCTCATGGCCGGGCTCCGATTTGTGTTTAGCAGAAAAGTGATCCTGGCCACAATCACACTGGATTTGTTTGCTGTTCTGTTGGGCGGCGCGACGGCGCTAATGCCGATCTTTGCCGATCAAATCCTTCACTGCGGACCGGTGGGGCTTGGCTGGCTGCGAGCGATGCCGGCAATCGGTGCCTTTGCGGTGGCGCTCGTAGTGGCGCATCTACCGCCGATGAAACGCGCGGGAAAAACGCTGCTCTGGTGTGTGACAGGGTTCGGCGCCGCCACAATCCTGTTCGGGTTATCGAAAGTATTCTGGTTATCGCTCGGTGTGCTTTTTCTCATCGGCGCGTTCGATAGCGTGAGTGTGATCATTCGCGGCTCGATCGTGCAACTGGTTACGCCGGACGAAATGCGGGGGCGCGTTTCATCCGTGAACAATATTTTCATCGGCACATCGAATGAATTCGGCGCACTCGAATCGGGTTTGACCGCCGCGCTGTTTGGTCCCGTGATTTCAGTGGTGGCCGGCGGCGTCGGGACCATCTTGGTGGTGCTCGCTGTTGCGTTTCGCTGGCCGGAGACGTGGCGGATCGGAGCGCTGGATAGGAATCTGCGCTGAGCGCGCGCCATTGCAGGGCGTTTCTCTGAATCCCGAAAAACGTTCGGGACTGACATGGACGCCCTACAAAAATTGACCGCTCTAGAACGCGCCGTGCAAGGAGATCGTGCCGTACGGCGCGCCGACGCTTTGGTTGTAACGCACTTCCGCTCGGTAGAAATCAAACTCTCTATAGGGCTGATAGCCGACCTCGCCCGTGAACGTCACGATCGGGGAAATCTTCCAATCGAATCCCGCGCCCGTGCGAATCTCAGTGTAGGTGAGCACTGCGTGGTTGAGGCGCGGAATTCCATGAGAAACTCCAAACTCATCGTCCACACGGAAAGTGGCATCCCTGACGGTTGCTCCTGCATACAGCGATACATCGCGGGTCAATTCGTATTGCAGGCGCGGCGTTGGCAGAACGGCGTCAAGCAACCATTGCGGCGCAATTTTCCAGCGCACGCCTACGGCAGGAAGGACCGGATATTTTCGTTCCACATCGACGCTTACGCCGAGAACGAGCTGCAGATTAGGGCTGTAAATGTACGTCCCGCCGATGAGGAAAGGCATGTTGAAATTATCCCAAAACAAATGGCCGAGTCCCGAATTGTAGAGGCCAGGCTGAGTTTCGGCTCGGACGATAATCGAATCGGAAAATTGCATGTCGAGTCCGATGATCGTGCTGAAGGACTGCAATGTATTGGGCAGGGCGGCGCCAGTCGGAAGACCAAATGAGAAGCGCTCCCATTCGGCGCCCAGTCGCAGGACACCGAACTTGATGCGCGGTGTTAGCACAAGGCGGATATCCGAATCGATTTCGTCAAAATCGCTGACTTTCTTGCGAGGATTGCGTTCTACGTCGCCTTCGCCGACGTACGTCGCTTCTGCGGTGTATTCGCCTGATAAAGGCCAGAACGAACTGCTGGTCTCTTCGGCCAGAGCTGACGAAGCAAAGAAAAGCGACGCGCAACCAACCAGAACGAGCGATCGTGGCACGAACGTTTTCACATGCTTATCGACCTCCGCTGTCCCGGCGAAACAGGGTAACCGCCTTGGTGATGTTTTTCATCATCACTGACTCCGAGCCAAGCCGTTCTACTCCGTGTAATGAACCCAGCGAGGCGGCGGAAATCATGTCGCCACGCCACACGAGCGTCGAAGGTTTTCCTTCCACGGTGACAGGCCACAGCTGGTACAACGTTAGCGCCACGTAATAACCGCCACTCGCGTAGTATAGAACGTCCGCTGCCTGATAGGTGCTCCCGGCCCCACCGCGATTGTACGACGCGCCCAGAGTCACGACTCCCTGGTCGTCTACGTCGAGAAGTTCCCAATAAAGTTCTGGGCGAAGCGAACCAGCGCCGTGACCAATTGCCGTGCCTCCAAGAAAGCTGGAAAACTGCCGGCGAATCTTTTCTTGCTCGCGCAATAAACCATTTACTTCATCACTCGCGCGAATGGAGGGACCGGCGTGATCGTATGGAGGTTCGGCAGACATTCCGCCAGACACGAAGCTTTTCGCGCGCGACGTGAGAACATCAGCCCAGAATGTCGCTACGGGCGCGGGCATCGTTCCCCCGGCTCCGCCGCCGGCAGAAAACTTCTTGGCCTCATCCTTGCTGATCTGGAGATCAGGACTGAGCTTTTGCGTCGCAGCAACGATTGAACGCACGGGCGAGTTGTCCGGCGCGTTTTTCAGTTTCTCAAAATTCGCTTGTGACGGGCTCGACGGCAAATCAATATGCAGGAACACCTTCAATTCGCGATGCCTTGTGGGGTCCCATCTACGCAAGGCTTCCATCTGCTGTGCGGGCGCACCCGGCGCGACATAGCAGCTTTGCACAGCCAGGAATCGCGGATTCTTCATCGGCGGCCCGTGCGCAGTTTTCACATCGCTTTTCGCCAGCTGCGCCAGATCGACCTTGTCGAAAATGGAAAATGAAGCCAGCTCGGAGACGGCGTCCGCGCGTGCGATTGTCAGTCCAACGAACAAGAGCGACACTAGAACTAACCATCCGCAGGCATATCTGGGAAATTGCCGTGGGAGATTCAACGCGCTGGATTTCATGAGCAATAGGGATGTCTGATGTTTGCAAATTTTCGTGTTCATCGCAATAAGGTTTCACCATGACCGAACCAGTGATTGTGCTCGAGCACTTGAGCAAGAGTTTCGGGAACGTGCATGCCGTTCAAGATCTTTCCTTTCAAATCGAGGCCGGAACGATCTTCGGTTTCCTCGGACCAAACGGAGCCGGGAAGACCACCACCATGCGAATGTTGTGCGGCCTGACTCATCCCACCGGTGGCCGAGCGACCATCGACGGCGCAGATATCTGGAAAGACCGGCAACGGGTACGCACCAAGTTCGGTTACGTTCCGCAGCGCTTCAGTCTTTACCGTGATCTTACTGTGGCGGAAAATTTCCGGTTCTTCGGTGGCGCGTATGGCGTGCCGCGCGCTGAGCTTGAATCGCGAATCGAGCACCTGCTTCGCGTGATTGATTTGGAGGAAAAAAAGAACACTGCAGCCCAAAGCCTTTCCGGAGGGATGCGACAACTCCTGGCGATCGGTTGCGCGTTGGTGCACGATCCCTCGCTGCTGTTTTTTGACGAGCCGACTGTCGGTCTTGATCCGGTTCACCGTCAACAGATCTGGAATTTGCTTTATGACCTCAGCCACGAAGGGAAAACGATCTTCGTCACGACGCATTACATGGACGAAGTAGAACGTTGCACGGAAGTCGGTTTTATCGAGGAGGGGCGGCTGCTGGCAAAAGCTCCGCCACGCGCTTTGAAATCGAGCTTTCGGACACGATTACTCGAAGTCGACATTGAACCGCTCATGCAGGCGCTCGTTCGGCTGCGCTCCCTTCCGGAGTTGCTTGGCGTTTCGTTGCGCAGCGGTGGCTTGCGTCTGTACGTGTCGGACCCGGAAAAATTGCTGGCGAGCTGGCGCGAAAACTGGCCCTTTCCGGATTTGCGCTTGTTGGGCGAACGCTGGGTCGAACCTGACATGGAAGATGTTTTCACCGCTTACTCCCAAGGTTACCACGGCGTTTTGAGAAAACCGGCTTCATGAAATGGCTTTCCCTGGAGGCGGTTGCGAGCGTTGCTTACAAAGAATTCCTGCACATCTATCGCGATCGGCGGGTGTTGTTACTGGTGCTCACGTTGCCACCACTCTTTACTCTGCTTTTTGGCCACGCGTTTGAAACCGGCGAATTAACAGGCGTGCCCAGCCTGTTGATTGACCAGGACAACACGCCGCGCGCGCAGGAGTTCATCGACATCATCTCAAAGAACAAGACGTTTCAATGGCGTCACGGATCAACTGGGATAAAAAACGAATCGGATTTGCTCGGCCACGGCGTAAAGGCGTCGCTCGTTATTCCAGCCGGGTGGAATGAAAGTTTGGAGAACGGCGATCCGAAACCGTTGGTGCTTTATCTCGATGCGAGCGACATCAACACTGCCGATGCCGTCGAAGGTAGCGTTCGACAGAGCTTGGGCGACTTCCAATTGAAACAACGCGACCGGATGATTGAGACGTTGCCGGAAGAAGTTTATGAGCTAGGCAAGCAGCTGCCGGTGCAAATACGCAAGCGCTTCGTTTCCATGATGGAAATGTGGTCGGTAAATCGCAAACTCCTTTACAACCCCAAATCCCGCGTAATCGACTACGTCGTCCCGGGTGTTATTGGCCTGATTTTACAGTTGCTGACGGTGACGTTGATGGCATGCACAATCGCGCGGGAGCGGGAATCAGGCACTCTGTACCAGCTAATGGTAACTTCGCTGCGTCGCCGCGAAATCGTGATCGGGAAAATGCTGCCATATCTCGTGGTCTCTGCCTTTTTGGTCCTCGTGATTATGGCAGTGAGCGGGTGGCATTTTGGAGTTGCGTTCCATCAACTGCCGGCGCTGGCGATTGTTTGCCTCCTTTTCCTTCTTTGCTCGCTTGGTCTGGGGTTGCTGATCTCAGCGTTTTCCCGTACGCAAACCCAGGCAATTCAATTTTCCGTGTTCTTTTTACTGCCCGTGTTTGTACTCTCAGGTGCGTTCGCGCCGCTGGAACAGTTACCCACAGGGATCCGCTACATTTCCGAGCTGTTTCCGCTCACACATTTTTGCCGCGCTTTTCGGTTGGTGAACATGTATGGCGCGGGTCCGCAATTTTACATTAACGATCTCGTGATTCTTCTGGCTGGGGCGGTGATCACATTCCTTGGAGCCGCTTTTCTCTTGAGGCGAGTTGAGCAATGAGGTTCGGCGCTAGACACATTTTCCTTGTCGTGGTGGCCATGTGCGCCAGTGCGGCGATCTCCATGGCTGACCGCGCTGAGTCGACGCCGCAGGATGTGTTCGATGCCATGCGCGGCAGTTTTCAACCGGCAAAAGCAAAAGGTGTGCACGCTCGTTATCAATGGGACTTGGGCGGACCGAAGGGCGGCCAATGGTGGATCGAGGTAAACGACGGGACCTACAAGATGGGCAAGGGAAAAATCCCCGATCCAAATGTCACTTTTATAGCTACGGACAAAGATTGGGTCGCCATTTGCCATGACCAACTCAGCGGGACGTGGGCCTATCTTAGTGGCCGACTGAGGGTTCGTGGCGACCAGGGAATAGCCAGAAAGCTCGGCGAAATATTCCCTTAAAATTTCGCTTCTGCGGCGATTCTGAGGTAGGGAGCGGGATCGGTCCTCTTCGACTGATGTGCGCGGAAGAAATCAAAATCTCGTTCGACCGTGACACCCGCGCCTGCAATGAGCTTAAAAGGTTTGAAACCGGAATAAGCTATCTGCACGCCGGCTCGGTCCTCGCTGTATTGCACGATTGCATTGTGCAATTGCAGTTTCCGCTCAGTTGTCAGCACGTCGTCAGTGCGAAAACTCGTATAGTTAAGCTCACCGGTGATCCGGAATTCCCAATCGTCGTTCGGCCGATAGATCAGCGCTGGTCTCGGGAAGACCCCCTGAAGTCGCAGCGTATCGGTGATTAGCCAGATAATGCGCCGCCCGGTGCAACAGGCGGGTCCTGATAAATTCCCCAGCCAACAGCGACAACGGCAAAGATCTTATCTTTTTTCAAGGGGAACGTCACATAAGCTTTCCCTGGGATATCGACTGCATCCCACGTCGCGTTGTCTTGAAAGTAAACGCCGGGATCAAGCTCGATGCTTATGCCAGCGAAATCTTTTACGACGTACTCAAGGGCGAGATGAGCGGATGCGGTCTGCAAATGATCCGGTAATCCGTTGTCGGTGCCGCCGAAATCATAGCGATCGTATTCGACGCCGGCGCGAAAGTACCATTTCCCGGTGATCAAAAAGCGATGGTCATAGCTGAAATCGTTATACAGCGAATCCCCATGACCGAGTTTCGATTCCTTAAAATCGCTGTCGAACGTGTACGTCGTCTCATAATAGAAGAGATCGCGTGAGTTTTCGTCCGCCGGCGCAGGTGAAGGCTGAAGAATAACGTCCGCTGGCCCCGCTGCGGCCGACGCAGCTCCAAAAGCAAACAGCATAGCGAGGTTTCGAAATATCTTCACAGGCTAAAGCTATCCGGACATCGACATATCGGATGAAGAACTTGAAAGCGATGTATCGAAGGGGAACTATTTTAGCAAGGACTAATTCGATTGAGCTGATTTTGCAGAGGTCGTCCTCTGAAATTGCCGCAGCCAATCGCGACCCATTTTCTGACTGATGTGCTCGCGGCAATTTTTTTTCGGAATTATTTGGCTAATGTTGTGCGCGGTTCTTGGAAAGTCCGTTCGACGAAGGGCCGTTGCGTCAGCGGTGCCCGCCACTCGTGGGCGGAATTACAGCGCTGAGCTTGCCGGGGTGGTGGGCCTGCGTAGGCATTAAGTTGGCAACCAAAGCGGTTGCCCTACAATTCACAATTCGTCGCTGAATCAGCGTCACCTCGCGGGGGCGAACTATCGTATGAAAAGTGGAAAAAGAATCAGGATTGTGTTTTATTTGCTCGTCGCCGCGGGCGCGGCGCTATTCACGTTCCTGCTTATTCACCAGGGTGCGCCGCAGGTTATGACGGTGTTCGCCTCTGCCGGGTGGTGGATTGCTGCGGTCGTAATTTATCACCTCGCAGTCCCAGTGTTGCTGGACGCGCTTGCATGGTGGCCACTCTTTCCGAGAACGGAGCGTCTTTCGCTGTGGGAACTGTTTTGGATGCGCTGGATTGGCGAATCGGTCAGCACGCTCGTGCCTTCCGCTGCTGTTGGTGGTGACGTCGTTCGGGCGCGGCTTGCCGCGCTACACGGCGCGTCGATTCCGGCGGCCGCAGCGAGCGTTCTCGTTGACATTACTCTGGGAGTCTTCGTTCAGATTGTTTTTACACTTTTAGGATTGGCGTTGATTATTGCAGCAACGGGACACCAGAGCTTTGTCCGCCCCACACTGATCGGAGCAGTGATCGGAGTTCTCGCGATCGTCGGATTCTATGTCGTCCAACGACTGGGAATGTTTCGCTTCATTGGCAAGATGATTTCGCGGCTGGCGAATGCAGAGGATTGGCATTCGCTAGTGCACAGCGGCCGCACTCTCGATGAGGCGATTCGAACACAGTACGCGCGGCGATCCGGTGTGGTCGGATGCTGCGCCTGGACGGCCACGTCACTGATACTCGGCTCCGGCGAAATCTGGATCGCTCTTTATGCGCTCGGATTACACGCGACGCTCGTCAATGCAGTCATCCTTCAAAGCATGGTTCTGACGATCCGCTCGCTAGTCTTTCCTGTGCCGGGCGCACTTGGAGTGCAGGAGGGCGGTTACGTCGTCGTTGGTAATTTGCTCGGTATTCCTGGTGACGCTGCTTTCGCACTCTCTTTGATTGCCCGGGTGCGCGAATTGATTCTCGGAATCCCGGGCCTGGTTGCGTGGCAGGTGATTGAAGCACGCCGCGTCTTCCGAGCCCGCTCGGTTTTGAACGCGCGGTAATCTTCCAGATCAGTGACTGCGTCTCAACGTTTGCAGCCGTGAGTTCGGGCTTCGGAACGACAAACTACGCCTTTCCATGAAAGCCGTTGCTGATAATTTCACGAACGTGTACTTCCGAATCTTCCTTTTGCTCCTTTGGTTTCCTCTGGTGGCGCAGGCGGGAGATATTGATTTTTCGAACTACGATGTGCCGCTGTACACTCAAATCGTAGATCGGATCAAAGCCAAAATTGCTCCTCGCCTTGGCGATGGTCCCATTACGCACGAGCGTTATTTTATAATTCCGTTTGCGTATCAAGACCGCGGAAATCACCCGGAATTCTCGCATTCGTTCATCTCCGTCATTCGGGTGTTCGCGGACAACAAACCAACAAAACTGACTCCTGGGTTGCCAACGCGAAAATACAAGAATTGGGAATTCGAAGCGTCTACCATCAGCTGGCTACCTCGCAATTTCCTCAGCAATCCTCATCTGTGCGTCTTTGACGGCCCGGGCAGCCGGCTTCTTCCGAAGAACAACAAGTGTCCCATTTCGCCCGGCCGAAACTTTACTCTCGCAGAAACGATCAAGCTCGCGGTGGACGCGAAGAATGCCGTTGCGATGTGGGAACCGTATGAAATCCGTAAGGAAGGTTTTGATCTAGGCGTCAGGCGCAAACGCTTACTTGACGGAGGAACCATTAAATACCGCGCCGCCGACCGGCTTTATCGAAAAGACAAGGTCGCCATCAGTTGTTTTCATGCCATGGCCGGTTTGGACGAGCTTTTCCCAAATGGCGGGCTGTTCGGCACCGGATTTAAGATGTGGGGATTCAACGGAACCGCCCGAGTCCTGATCGAATACAGCGAGAAGGCGAGTAACAAAGGTTTACTTCTTGACCCGGTAGATGTGGACAAGGACCAGTCTTTCTTCGTTTATGCTTCCACAGCAGGCGGCGCAGTACCATACAATCCGGCCAAATCCGCGTCTGCGTATCATCGATAAGGCCGCAGATGGCGGCCGTTATTAGCTACCGATCCGATTCCTTTGATTAGCGCGCTAGGCGCCGCGTTATTTTGTGCGCACCATGTCCGGATTATTCAACCTGTGTTTTCGGATCGCGATGTTCAAGTCCGCGGTTATCCGAACGATTGTACCCGCGATCTTGGTCGTGACCTGGCTCTGCGGCTGCGCAATTCCGAAAGCGCGCCCGGAAAGTTCGACACGCGACAAGGCCTTTATCGAATACTGGTCACCTTCAAACGACAGCAAAAAATTGCGGCTGGCGGTGAAGGATTTGATCGACATGAAAGGCGTGGTGACCACGGCCGGTTCCGAATTCCTCGCCAAGCACGCCTCGCCCGCAAAACGCGACGCAAAATGTTTAGCAATTGCGCGCCAAAGCGGAGTGCAATTTGTGGGAAAGACGAATTTGTCGGAGCTGGCGGTGGCGGTTTCGGGCATGAATGCGTACTACGGCACGCCGCGAAATCCATTAGATCGAGGGCGCATTCCAGGTGGTTCTTCGAGCGGGTCCGCGGTGGCGGTAGCAAACGATGAGGCCGATGTTGCGTTTGGCACCGACACAGCGGGTTCGATTCGCGTGCCGGCCGCTTGCTGCGGAGTGGTTGGTTTGAAGACAACCTTTGGTTTGGTCCCGATCGACGGCGTGTATCCGATTGCTCCGAACCGGCTCGACACAATTGGACCACTGGCCAAAGACATCGCCGGCACAGTCCGAGGCATGGACTTGCTGCAGGCGGGATTCTCAGGGCGCTATCGACAAGCCGTAGCAGCCAAACCTTCTGCCGACGGGATTCGAATCGGGCGCGTATATGTAGAAGGAACGAATCCCAACGTGGATCGCGCAGTGGATGACGCCCTGGCAGCGACTGGATTCAAGGTCGTAAACCTTGGTTCCGAATTTACCAAAAAGTGGATCCAGGCTCAAAAGGACGCAGCGACAGTGGCAGCGGTGGGTGCTTGGCTTTATGACCAAAAATTCAAAAACGAATCTCAAGTGACTATTCGGACAAAGGCAGTCCTCGCCCTCGGTGGGGTTCAATATAAGACCGCTTATCCCGAAGCGCTTCGGAAACAGGCTGCGTGGAAATCAGAATTGGGCCGCGCCTTTGAACATGTGGATTTCATCGCGCTGCCGACGCTGAAAAATCTGCCGCCTCATGTTCCGTTATTTGGTGGCACCGTTGCATTTGAGGCGCGAGCGCTGGCTTTGCAGAATACGCAGGCCGTGAATTTCGGGGGTGTTCCCGCTCTTGCCGTACCAATCCCTATCAAACACCAATCCATCCCGCTCACCAGTTTGCAACTGGTCGGTCCGCGGTTCGCCGAACCCGATCTGCTGAATGCGGGAAGATTGGTTGAGGCCGCCGTGAAAAACCATTAAACCGGACCGCAAGCGATTTGCTTGCGCTGCGGCCTCGGGAATCCCGGAGACATCGCGGCTAATCTTGGTCGTCGAGTTTGTCCTTGGCCTTTTCCAGCACGTGCTTTTGATGTTCGATCGCTTTTTTCTCGGCTCTCCCAGGATGTTCTCGTTCCTCTTTGAGCGCGTGCTTTTCCTCGCGCGTGAGAGGACGGGTTGTTGTCGTGGTGGTATTGGTTTGTTGTCCGGTTACGGCCGGCACGGTCGTGACCGTTGTAGTCGCCGGTGCCGCCCGCTGCACAACAACTCGAGACGCTACAAGCCGGTCGCCTGAGCCTGTGTACTGGATTGAGAGCTGGCTACCGGGCGAAATGCGGTCGATTGCAACTGGGGCGCCAGTCTCGTCAACAATTGTCGTCTGTTTGGTTACGGAATACCTCAACGGG
>WNGE01007120.1_pt1 | contig 12258 bp, 9 predicted proteins | sample 5400651 | NCBI WGS metagenome assembly WNGE01 (sample SAMN13153370, study PRJNA577476) | soil metagenome | isolation source: 60 cm soil or saprolite under grassland replicate 2 | place: USA:California | collected 2016-06-15 | reverse complement strand
TGTTAATTGTTTCGCCTTGCAGGTGAATGGTTTCAAGATCGCCATACACACAAAGTTCTCCTGTTTTTCTTAAACGGCTGCACCATTCAATCTCTTCTGAGTAGAGAAAGAAATCTTCATCGAGCATTCCTGCCTTTTCGATGGCAGATTTTTTTACCATGAGAAAGGCTCCATTTATCCAATCCACTTTTTCTTCTGATGCAGCTTTGGCAACATTGGTTTTTTTCACTTTTATGGCAAAAGCAATCTTTCTTAACAAAGCTCCCAAATAAGGCAATGGCAATAAATGGTTGAGACCTCCTTTCATAAAAAAATTTCCCGTGATCTGTGGTGTTTTATCAGGATTCAATAATTGCACACTACAGGCAATATAAGAGGATTGAATAAATCGCTCGTAACATTGATTGATTGCATCGTTTAATATGATCGTGTCTGGATTTAGTAACAACACCACTTCTCCCATTGACTGACGAATGCCTTCATTGTTGGCTCTTGCAAAACCTGCATTGTAATTCATCTCTATCAATTTCACAAAGGGAAATTTTGAGATGATCTGTTCTTTGCTGTTATCGTTTGATTGGTTGTCCACTACAATCCATTCAAAGTTTTTAACGGAGGGAAATTGCATAGCGCTTGCAATACAATCGCAGACGATTAATGCAGAACGATAATTTACTATGATGATGGAAAGGGGCAAATTGCTTTACCAATTTTTTGGTTGGTTGAATAAATAAGAAATGCTCATTGCTGTCTTGGATATTACTCCTTGTTTAAGAAGTTTATCCGGAACTTTATTCAGGTGTTTAAGCATTTTAATAATAATGTGAGGCCAGCGCTCATCCTTATATGACCTTAATTCTTTTTCATCTCTTATATGCATATTGCGCAATAAACGCCACCATGCATCATACACCCAAATATTTTTTAAACTATTAATGCCATGCTTCTCTAACAATATATACCCTTCCGGCAATTCAACTGAAGGATTATAAAGACAAGACTGTGTAACCTGTGACGCACTAATACCAACATTGATTAGGGACTGATTGATATACGCAAAACCCTGCTGTTCCTGCAAAACCCTGATGTAATATTCCATGTCTACCCGCCATTTTAATCGTTCATCATAACGCAAACCAATACTCTTGTACAACATCGTCACACTTGGAGGACCTATTACATTATATGCTAATAAAACGTTCGGTTCTTTCAAAATTTTTTTCCCCCACTTAGCCGGCATAAACATTTGGTGTTGCTTAGAATCATCTTCAAAATAATTTGTGTAGGCAGAAAAAATAAACTTTTTATTTTGATTTGTATAATCAGCAAATACTTGCAGGCTTTTTGAAGTGGCGAACCAATCATCGTCATGCATAAGTTTTATCCATTCCCCTTCTGCTTTTGATATGCAGAAATTCCAGTTGGCAGGCGTTCCCAATGCTGACTGATTTTTAAAATATTTGAGGGCAAATTTTTCTTTATAGTTAACCAATAAATCCTGCACAGAAGAATCAGGACTGTCATCGGAAACAATTATTTCAAAGTCTTTAAATGTTTGAATGATGATACTATCGAGGAGTCGTTTTAAATATTGCACTCTGCGATAAGCCGGGATGCATATGGAAATAAAAGGTTGCATACTTCAAACTATTGCTTAAATTTTTTTGCAACTGTAACGAGATGAAATGATAAAACTTTCTGCTGATGCATTAATTCAAAACCGCAATGAGTTAATAATTCTTTCACTAATTGTTGATTAAACACATGATGATGAACACATCTGTTTACAAAATTTTCTGCCGTTCTTTTTTGTAACTCTTCTTTTGAATTAGCGCCCTGATCCATACTTATATCATGTAACTGAATTATTTCATCAAAATGAGTATCATCATGCTCATCAACGTTATTTTTGTAATCATTGAGTAAATGCTCAAAAGTTGTGTAGGGACGATTGTGATCAAACGTAAAGCGTTTATCTGGCAGCACAAGAATTAGCTTTCCATCCTTTTTTAAAACCCTGCGCCATTCATTAATAGCTTTCATTACATTGGCAACATGTTCCAGACTATGGCACGACAGCACAAAATCATAACTCTCGTTTTTTATTTTTGAAAGATCACTTGCTTCTGTAATATATTGATACCCGATTTTATTATCATGGTATTTGTAATGTTGTCCCTCTTCAATTTTACCTTCCCAAACGGTTTGAGCACTGTAGTTCGCTCCGTCAATTCGTTTTGCAAAAAGGTATATTGGAAAATATCCTTGTTCAAGAAAAAAGGAGCTGGGGCCGCCAATTTCAAGCCCTGTTTTTGACCTTAACTGGTAACACAATCTCAATAAATTTCTCTTGATCGGTTTGCGTATATAAGAAATTGCTGTTACAATGTATGCCCTTAAACTCATGCTAAACATTTTCTCACTTATCTTAAAAATAAATAAACACGCAAAGTAAGGACTTGCAAATAATTTTCAAATCATAATAATATCGGAGACGGTAATTCTATATTAGTCAGTGATGGTAACAAAAAAAAAGAAAAATATTTTTGATAGGCACATAGAAAACGCAACGGTTTTTATAGCAGTATTGGGTTGGCTCATAAAAATATCTTTTACCTGTTAACTGTTACATGCTGAAATTATTCAGGCACAAAACTTAAATTATATTTGGTCAAAGAAATTGTTCATATGAAAAGACGGGATTTTCTTAAATGGACTGGTGCGGTCGGAGCAATTACCCTGATTACGCCAGCAAACATTGAACAAACCTTTAAACCAAATATTTCATCAGACCTTGAAGAAAGTTTTATTCACCGACCTGATTCCGCTAAACCCTATGCTATTTGGTTTTGGATGAATGGAAATGTAACAAAAGAAGGTATCACGCTTGATTTGGAAGCGATGAAAAGAGTCGGTATTGGCGGGGTATTCAACTTTGATGTGGGCACAGATATTCCTAAAGGTCCGGTAGAATATTTAAGTGAGGAATGGTTGCAACTAAAAAAACATACGCTTCAGGAAGCAGATCGATTGGGGCTGGAATTTACCATGCATAATTGTCCCGGCTGGTCGGCAAGTGGCGGTCCATGGATCACACCTGAATTAGCTATGAAGCAAATAACATGGAGTGAAGTTTATGTATCCGGTGGCAAACAAATAAGCATTATATTACCTAAACCGGTTAGCCGGCTGAATTATTATCAAGACTTGGTTGTGCTGGCTTTTCCATCTCTCGCAGGTGAATCAGCTCTGCAGAATTTTAAGGCTACTTCAAGCAATGGTGTTATAGATATAAAAAAACTGACAGGCGAAGAGCCTGAGGGTGCAATTGTTCAACCAACAAAAAATAATCTTCCTGCTTATTTGCAATTCGAATTTAGTGAACCTTATGAAGCCCGATCCATCACTTTTTTAATTTCTTCAGTACCTGCTGAACCTGCAGTTGACGAACCACTTGGGCTTGGAGAAAAAACATCGGTTTTCCTCGAAGCTTCCAATGATGGCATTCAATTTAGCCCGGTAACCACTATCAATACAGGATTTGAGGCTGATCTTTTATTAGGAGATAAATTTATTACTTATGATATTCCGGTAACCAAGGCTAAATATTTCAGACTTTCATCTTTAGGAATAAGGCGATACAGGCAAGTACGGTTTTCAGGAATAACACGATTAACGAACTGGATGGAGAAAGCTAATCACAGGCCAGTGTATATCGGCGAAATGGTCAGCATATCTGATAGTAATGATCAGGAAGTTCCTCGTAACTGCCTGATTAATCTCGATGCCATTTTGGATATCTCACAATATATGGATAAAGAAGGAATTCTAAAATGGAATTCTCCACCAGGCAATTGGACTATTTTGCGGGTTGGGTCAACATTAACAGGAAGATTAAACAGGGCAGCTCCCGATAACGCGATAGGATTAGAGTGCGACAAGTACAGTCGTGTTGCTATAGATTTTCACTTTAATAAAATGATTGAACAACTTTTGCCTGCAATACAACCTCTGGCTGTAAAAGGAAAAATGGGATTAGAAATTGACAGCTATGAGGCGCTTATGCAAAACTGGACAACGGAACTTCCGCAAATATTTCAGAAGCAATGTGGATATAACTTGTTTAAGTTTTTGCCTGCCATTGCAGGAGGCCGTGTTGTAGGCAGTGTAGATATTACAGAACGCTTTCTTTGGGACTTTCGCAGGGTGCAAGCCGATTTGATTGCTGAAAACTATTATGGTAGGTTTCAGGAATTATGTCATCAACATGGCTTTACAGCTTTCATTGAACCGTATGATCAGGGGCCGATGGAGGAAATGCAGATAGGTTCAAAAGCGGATGTCCCCTTATGCGAATTCTGGAGTGGGATTTTTTCAATTATGCCTGTTATTCCGCCAAGTCGCAGAACATCAAAACTCGCTGCTTCCATTGCTCATACTAATAGTCAAAAAGTAGTGGGGGCTGAAGCATTTACTGCGGAACCAGAATCAGCCCGGTGGCAGGAATACCCCTTCGCTTTGAAAGCAGTGGGGGATAAGGCTTTTACCAAAGGCGTAAATCGGATGGTCATTCACCGGTTTGCACATCAGCCGCATCCTTCAGTTTCACCTGGCATGACCATGGGACCCTACGGTATTAGTTTTGACCGCACCAACACATGGTGGAAAAAGGGCAAATCCTGGTTAAGTTATTTAACGCGTTGTCAAAGCTTGCTGCAACAAGGTGAATTTGTAGCTGACCTGGTTTATTTTACTGGTGAAGATGCTAACATGTTTACAAAGGCTACTCCTGATGAATTAAATCCAACTCCACCTGAAGGTTATGATTATGACCTGATTAATGCAGAGACAATTTTAAAAGGTGTAAAAATTATAGATAACCGTATTGTGCTCCCCGATGGAATGAGTTACAGTATTTTAATTCTTCAAAACTATAAAGCAATCACCCTTGAGTTGCTGCATAAACTTTATGACCTGGTGCAACAAGGTATGATAATGGTCGGTGCAAAGCCTGAGCGGTCACCGGGATTGAGAAATTATAATGATGGCGATGCAGCATTCAGAAAAATGGCAAATGAACTTTGGGGGAATATTAATGGAAACACAGTTACCGAACATCAATTTGGAAAAGGCCGCGTATTCCGGGGAGAGCCAATACAATCAGTTTTCCAGAAGTTAAATATCAAACCCGATTTTGAATCTTCTTCCCGTTCAGGTGATGCACCTGTTTTGTTTATTCATCGAAAAATAGATGATACGGATATTTATTTCATTACGAATGAAAGACGAACATACGAGGATACTGTTTGCACTTTTCGTGTGAACAACAAACAACCAGAGTTATGGGATGCAACTACAGGGAAGACCACAATCTGTGCTGCTTATGAAGTGGCTGACAACCAGGTTCACCTGCCTGTACAATTTGACCCTTATGGTTCCGTATTTGTTGTATTTCGTTCACCTGCTTCTTCTGTTCGTTTACATTCAATAGAAAAAAACAACACAACTATATTTTCCACAAAACCTTTTGTATTACCATCCCGCAAATTATATAAAGACATAACCAACAATTTTACAATAACCCTTTGGGCAAAGCCGGAAATAAACATACTGCTAAGTCCCGGTATTATGATGCTAAACCCACAGGATGCATGGACGGATTTCTATGCTATTTACCCTCCTCCCGGCGAACAACTTTATGGAGAAGGACATGCCACTTGCGGATTAACAGTTGGACGTAATGGTGTAGCAGTGTGGGAACATAGCAGTGTAAATCCGGTTTTAGTGATGTCTGCGCCAAATGCTATTTCAGGATGGAGTCATATCACGCTGGTATATAAAGAAGGCATTCCATCTGTGTATGTGAACGGCAAATTTATACAGGACGGGAAAAAAGGAGACAAGATCATTCATCCGGGATTGGGTGAAGCTTATTTGCATGAAGGCGCCTCTTATTATAACGGCGATATGAGTGAACCGTTATTATTTACTGAAGTCTTGAGTGCTGATCGAATTTACCAATTAGCGAAAGAAGAACCCAGTCTGATTCAAAGCGTGCCTTTTATTGTAGAAATTGCTGGCAGAGAGAAACCCACGTTAGTGATCAGACAAAACGGAAACTACAGTTTGCACTTCAGCACTGGTCAAAGCAAAACTTTTCAAATTAGTGATATAGACAAACCTATAGAACTTAAAGGGCCATGGCAAGTTAATTTTCCTGCTAATCTCGGCGCACCGTCTCAAATAACATTGCAAAAATTGATTTCATTGCATAAGCATTCTGATGATGGCGTAAAATATTTTTCCGGCACGGCTACTTATACACAAAGTTTTACTATTTCCGCCACAACATTAACTCCCGGTAAACATTTGTTGTTAGATTTAGGAAGAGTTGAAGTGATTGCAGAGTTAAGTGTAAACGGTAAAGATTTTGGCATTTTATGGAAACGACCGTTCTGTATAGATATAACGGATATTGTAAAAACAGGAATAAACAAACTCGAAATTAAAGTAACCAATCTATGGCCAAACAGGCTTATTGGTGATGAGCAAATACCCGATCCGAATAAGTTTACGCCCGGAGCCGGTTCCAGTGGTCTGGATAGCTTAACGGGTGGTGCTATTTTGCAATTGCCTGATTGGTATATACAGGGTAAATCAAAACCAGCCGATGGTCGAATTACCTTCACGACATGGAAACATTATACAAAGGATTCCCCGCTGCTGGAATCCGGGTTGATAGGACCAGTACGTTTATTAACAGTGATTGAAAAAATGATTTGATTGGCATTATCTTAAAAATAAATAAACACGCAAAATAAGCACTTACAAATAATTCAATTCAAAATAATCTATGATGAGTTATTACTTTTGACAAGTTTATCATTCCTTTAAAAATATGAAGCTTGCGGGAACAGTTATTCTTTATCACCCCGATGATAGTATATTTAAAAATGTGCAATCATATTTACATCACATTGAAAAATTGTACGTAATTGATAATACAGAAAATGATCCTGCTGAGGTAACAAAAAATATTAATCAACTTCCAAAAGTTACTTATCTCCACGATGGCATAAATAAAGGTATTGCTGCAAGGCTTAACCAGGTTTGTAATCTCGCAATTGAAGATGGTTATGAATGGCTTCTTACAATGGATCAGGATTCCTCATTTGAAGCTGATTTTTTAGAAAAATATATTGAATGTATAGCACAATTTACAGATAGTGAAAAGGTTGCAATGTTCGGTGTAAATTATTTGGAAAAAGTTGATCAAAAAAATGGTTACAATGCTTTAGCTGTTGACCATCTAATCACATCAGGAAGTATAATAAATCTTAAGTTGTTTACAACCATTGGTGGTTTTGATGAAAAATTATTTATTGATGAAGTAGACCTCGAGTATTGTTTTAAATCAATTGCAAAGAAGTTTAAAATTATCCAGTTTCCAAACATATATCTTAATCACTCACTTGGTAAACTTTATTACCATCGCTCTTTAAAAAACTTAAAAACAACACCAAGAATTTTACATTCTCCTGTTCGCTTATATTATATAACCAGGAATTTCTTTTATATCCGTTCAAAGTATAAGCATATTTTTCCCGAGCAGGTAAAAAGAATTAAAGCCGCTTTACTTAACCGTATTAAAAATAATGTTCTTTACAATAAAAAGAGAATGCAGGTAATAAAGTATATTGTAAAAGCGGTATCAGATTATAAGAGAAATAAAATGGGCAAGCTTGAGTGAATGAATTTTAAAAAAGGAAAAATATGTTTTACTAAAATTGGCTACATAAAATTTGTTCTTTAGCAACTTAAACCTTTAAAAAAATGAAAGTCTTTATCAAAAGGGTTTTTGCAGCCTACTCCTCCTTATAACATTCTGGCGCAAATAAGAAGCTGTTCAACAAAAACAAACTTTAGTCTTCACAAGTACTAATGATGCTACATTACTTGGGACAATGGCCATTGGCAGGGATTTTATGGCTCCCTGAAGAACTAAATGCGCTTGAAAATTAGATATTTTATTTTCCTGACATTATTTTATTAATTTCATTTATCTAATTTACTTCATTAAACTTTTAAAAAAATTGCTCATGAAAACTTTAATCAACACGAGACTTGCATCTTTTACGTTTGGTATTCTCCTCTTTACTTTATTTTCTTGTAAAAAAGAGGCCATTCAACAACGTTCTTCAAGTGCGCAAAGTACTGAACTCAGTAATACTGAGTTATCTATTCCTGATGGACATTGGCATGGCTTTTACGCCACATTTGGTTTTCCATTCGAAAAAGTAAAAGATGAAACATTTATTGCAAATGGTATTGCTCAACTCACAAATAGTCCATGGAGTTATTTCTTTACTTCCATAAACTTACATATTTCTCCCTGCAGGGAAATTATTGCAGATACTGTACGTCTTGAAGTAAGCTTAAAAAATCCATCAACTGCACCTGGTTCTATTACAGATTATGATGCTGGTCTTTGGCTTTATGGCAGCTCAGATACAGCTCACGCCCAATACATAGGATTCAGACCTGAGTTTACAAGCTTTGGTCTTAATGCAAAGCAAATAACCAACGATAATAAGTTATTATATGTTTTTGAGAGTTTTACCACTGTTACATTAGAAGCTAAAAACAAAACACTTTCAACAACAAGAAGTGGAACGCTTGTTGAAAGCTTATCATATAAAGGATATAAAATTGGCCGCCTAAAGGGAATTAGTATTTCATTTAAGGGGTCTGGCAGTGTGGATTGGGTTAAATTATATAGTAGCAAATCAAATAAATTGTTAATGGAAGAAAATTTTAACGTAGATGGCAAATCAAGTGTTGTTTGGTATTGATAAAATATAATTTTAGAAAATTGTAAAAGAGCTTTAGAAATCTAAAGCTCTTTTACTTTTAGAGCGTTTACTTTGTAGTAACAATATAAATTATGCCTTTAGATAATAAAGCGATAAGAATAGCATTAGTGATTTGTATATATAACAGAGATAAATATTTGCCTGGAGCTTTAAAAAGTATGAAAAACCAAACCTTTGATAATACCCAATTTCAATTAATTATTGTTGACAATAACAGTACGAATAATGCAGCAGACATATCTAAAGAATTTAATTTCCAAAAATGCTTCTTTAAATATTAAATATTGTTTTGAAGAGGCAGAAAAGAATTCAAATAAATTACCAATTAAAAGTCGATTAATTTATTCCTTAACCGATTATGATACGTATAATTTCTTAGAGGAGCTGAGTTATAATTTTTATTTTCTCATTTTTCTTTATTCATTTGCATAAATTTAAAACAGAAAATGAAAAAATCCCTTTTCCCGCAAATTTTCTTACAGTTGACTGTGGTAGTTCTTCTTTTTAATGTAATACAGGGCTGTAAAAAAGACCATGATGAGCCGGACAATCAACCTCCTGTTGTTGATGCAAGAACGTCAAGAGAAGTGGTTATAACCACCGATACTATTACCTTAATTGGTTCCGCATCAGATGCCGATGGCACAATAACAGCTTATCTCTGGAGCCAGATTTCAGGTCCTAACCATGCAACAATAATTAACCCCGGCTCTTCCTCTACAGTAGTAAATGGATTTGTAGAAGGTACCTATCTATTTCAATTAATGGTTACAGATGATAAAGGTGATACAGGAGTAGATACGGTATCAGTTAAAGTAAGTCAGCCTCCCTGCACTGAAAAGGGATCCTGGATTGGTGTTTACGCTGAGGGGAATGGTCCATTTGAGGTTGATACTGTAAATGATGCGAATTTTATAAAAAATGGCATAGCGCAGTTAGCAAATAGTCCCTGGTCGTATTTCTTTTGTGACGTGCAATTATCCCTTCCTGCTTGCAGAATAATTGATGCAGATACTGTGCGACTCGAAGTAAGTTTGAAAAATCCCTCAACAGGTGTTAATGCAATTACAGATTACGATGTTGGACTTCAATTCGAAGGTAGCACGGATACAGCGATAGCTGTATATATAGGTTATCGACCACAGTTTACAAAATTTGGATTGAATCAAAAAAATATTACAAATTCTGCCAACCTATTGTATGTTTTTGAAGATTGGACTACTGTAACTTTGGAAGCAAATAATAACGTGCTTACTACAAAAAGGAATGGAACCGTGACAGAAAGTCTGTCTTACAATGGCTATTCAATCGGTCTTTTGAAAAAAATCAATATTTCATTCAAAGGATCCGGCAGCATAGATTGGATAAAATTATATAGCAGTAAATCGAATACTTTATTGATGCAGGAAGATTTTAATGAAGATGGGAAATCAAGTGTTGCTTGGTATTAATAAATAAATTGCAAAAAATTATAAAAGAGCTTTAGATTACTAAAGCTCTTTTATTTTTTAGAGCGTTTACTTTGTGATAACAATATAAATTATGCCTTTAGATAAGAAAGCAATAAGAATAGCATTAGTGATTTGTACATATAACCGTGATAAATATTTGCCTGAGGCTTTAGAAAGCATAAAAAATCAAACCTTTGATAAAGGCAAATTTCAATTACTTATTATTGATAATAACAGCACTGATAAAACCGCAAACATTTCCAAAGATTTTATTTCAAAAAATCCTTCTTTAAATATTAAATATTGTTTTGAACAACAAAAAGGATTATCATTTGCAAGAAACCGGGGAGTTACAGAAGCAGAAGCACCTATTATATCTTACGTAGATGATGATGTAATTTTATCACCTTCATTCCTTCAGGGAATGGTTGATTTCTTTGATGAGTATAAAGACGCAGTTGGCGCCGGAGGAAAGGTTATTCCAAAATATGAGAGCGGCAAAGAACCTGAATGGATGAATAAATATCTAAATGGATTTGTTGGTAAAGTGGATTATGGCACTGAAGTGATGCAATACAGCAATAAAATGAGATATCCTGCTGGCTGCAATATGACGTATCGTAAAGATATTTTATTGAAAGCTGGTGGGTTTAATAATGAACTTACTTTCAGAAGTGATGATAAATATATTTTCTATAAAGTAAAAAATATTTCAGATAAAATTTATTATGTTCCAAACGCATGGCTATATCATTATATTGATTCACATCGGCTAACTGAAAGCAATTTTAAAAAATTATTTTTAAAAACCGGAAATGAAGAAAAGAAACGAATTGCATCTGAAAAAGAAACAATTGGATTAATAAAAAAATTTATCGAGTTTGTTATCAAGTTTGGTGCGTCAATTGTTTTGTTTATACTGTTTTTCCTAAAAGGTCAATCCATAAAGGGTAAATATGTCGTAATTTCCCAATGGTGCACGCTCAGGGGATTCCTTCAAAAAGATGTTTTCGTGAGATAATATGAGTTAAAATTTGATTGATAAATTTTGAATTTCTATGAGTCAAATCGCCATCGTCAGTAACGCTTTAAAAGGCATAGGCAAAAAAATAAAAAAAGCTTTTTATAATCCATACCAGAAAATTGAACTGTCATGGAGAGAGGTAAGGGTATTAAAAAACCTTCCCGAATACAATCATAATTCTATAACTCTTTTTCATCACAAAATTTTCTTCCATAGACGTAATGAATTTTTGCACGGACTAAATGAAATTTTTATTGACGAGATATATAAAACGAAATTGCCAGAAAAAGTCAGGATTATAGATTGCGGTGCTCATATTGGTCTTAGTGTTATTTATTTAAAAAGAATTTGTCCTTCTGCTTTTATAACTGCTTTTGAGCCTGATGAAAAAAATTTCGATTTATTAAAACAAAATATTCAGAGCTTCCAATTACAGGATGTTAACTTAAGAAAAGAAGCTGTTTGGATAGCCAATACCGAATTAAATTTTTCTAACGAGGGAACGATGGCAAGTAAAATCGAAACAGGTAAAAGCCCAAGCGGCAGTAAAGTAAAAGCTATCCGGCTTAATGATATTATTAATGAGAAAATAGAACTTTTAAAACTTGATATTGAAGGTGCAGAATACAAAGTAATGAAAGACATTGAAAATAAATTATCATTAGTTGAAAATATATTTCTTGAATATCATGGTAACTTTTATCAGAATAATGAACTGATTGAATTGCTGCAAATATTAAAGCGTAATCAATTTACCTTTTACATAAAAGAAGCACATCCTTCTTATCCAACTCCTTTTTACAGGGAAAATACAAATCGGGATTATGATATCCAGTTGAATATTTTTTGCTTTAGATTATAATTCATATTTCTTATAAAGCAGAATAGTGAAGTAAGTGACTTATTAAGT
>WNGE01008428.1_pt1 | contig 12259 bp, 7 predicted proteins | sample 5400651 | NCBI WGS metagenome assembly WNGE01 (sample SAMN13153370, study PRJNA577476) | soil metagenome | isolation source: 60 cm soil or saprolite under grassland replicate 2 | place: USA:California | collected 2016-06-15 | reverse complement strand
ATCCTTATTGGGTGATTAACCGGACTGCTATTAATGAGAACCGGGACAGGTTAATAGGTTTTTTGACTGCAAAGTTCAAGATAACGGACTGGCTAAGTATTACAGGCAGAGCAACTCTTGACAGAACTTTTGACAGAGGTGAGAGTGTAGTTTCATTTGGTACAATACTATGGAGTAAGAGCGGGGGAGATTATTCAAAAAACAATATACTTACTTCATTAAGATGGTATGATGTAATGCTGGAAGGAAGTAACAAGATTACAAACAATTTGAAAATAGATTATCGTGCAGGCGCAATTTACCAGGATAGTAAATATGATTTTAACGGTTCTTATGCAAATGGATTAAACGTCACCAACAAATTCAGTCTCAATTTTGCCGCCGCACCTTCTTTTTATACCAGTTCATCACAAGTTCAAACACAATCTGTTTTCGGGCAGGCAAATATTTCTTATAAAGATGCTATCTTTCTCGATGCAAGTTTGAGAAACGACTGGGATTCGCGTCTTCCCTCACCTTATTCTTATCAGTATCCATCTGTTGGTTTATCAGCAGTGTTTTCAGATCTTTTTACCTTACCAACAGCCTTATCATTCCTGAAGGGAAGTATAAACTATGCGAGAGTGGGAAATGGCGGCCAGTTTGGGTTATTAAAGCCTGCTTTTAACTACAGCCAGGGAGCGGGTAGTGGTTATTTACAACGGAGTGCAACGCTGCCAATTCCAGGTTTAAAGCCTGAAATTGTAAAGAATCTTGAATTTGGTATTGAAGCAAGATTTATAAATAATCGTATCGGCTTCACTGCAACTTACTATAAGAGTAATTCATTTAACCAATTGCTTCAGGTGTCTTTACCAGTGGCTACCGGATATTCGGCCAAGTATATAAATGCCGGTAATATTCAGAATCAGGGATTCGAGTTTGTAGTTAACGGAACTCCCATAAAAAGCAAAAATTTTAGCTGGGATGTTGCATTAAACCTGGCATTGAATCGCAATAAAATAAAGGAACTGAGCCCCGATGTGAAGATATGGTATTTAGGCGGCGGTTTTAACCGTTCAGCTACACCCGTATTAGAAGAGGGTAAAAGCTTCGGCGATTTACTTGCAGATAAATGGGCAAAAGATGCAAAAGGAAATTATCTTGTCACAGCAGACGGTAAACCATTGTTAGGTAGCAATTTAAATGAAGAGCAGCAAAGCATTGGCAACTTTAATCCCAAAGAAACAGTTGGCTTTACCAATACATTTTCTTATAAAGCATTTTCATTACGGGTTTTGATTGATGGTCGCATTGGTGGCACCATAGTGTCGGGGACAGAGATGAATCTTGCTTTTAGTGGTATTCCTGAAATTACTGCCCAGTATCGCGAAGGAGGATGGAATTTGGGAGGTGTAGATGTTAATGGTTCACCGGTTTCAGCAACAATCACAGCACAGGATTTCTGGCAAATTGCTTCCGGTAAACGCTATGGCGCAGGTGATTTTTTTGCTTATGATGCAACCAGTTTTAGGATGAGAGAAGTTTCACTTGGCTATGACATTCCATTACCATCAAAATTCTTTGCAAAATCAGCGCGGCTATCTGCTGTTGGTCGTAACTTATTCTGGATATATCAGGGTAAATCCAAGCTCGATATTCCTGGTCTTGATAAACGTAAAATGTGGTTTGATCCAGACATGAGCTTAGGCAATGCCAACTGGCAGGGTGTTGAATATGGTACTTTGCCTTCAACACGCAGCATTGGGCTTAACCTGCAGGTTACTTTCTGACAATTTTTAAACTGATAATTATATGAAAAGAATAAATAAAATTTTTGATACCCGGCTGCAGATTGTTTTGATCTGTTGTTGCAGTGTTATGTTAACAACATGTACAAAGGATTATGATAAGATTAATACAGACAGAAACTCCATTGCAACCGTTGGAGCCTCAGAACTACCATTTCTTTTTGCAAAAGCAGAACAGCAATCTGTGCCAAGTATCTGGACTTACCAGATAGCACAAAACCTTTTTGCTGATCAGTATGCTCAATACTTTGCATGCACAGCCACTTATTTTCCATCTGATAGAAACGTGATAAGAATGGACTGGGTAGGCGCTGCTTTTAACCCGATCTATACGGATATGGTTCCCCAGTTGCAGTCAATATTCAGTGCTGCTGATCCAAATTCTGCTGAATATGCGCTGGCAAATATTATATGGGTACTTGGCTTTCATAAGGTCACTGATTATTGGGGGCCTATTCCCTATTCACAAGCGGGAGTACCGGCTAATTCAGTGCCTTATGATCCGCAGGATAAGATCTATGATGACTTTTTCAAAAGACTTGATTCTTCCGTTACTACTTTAAAAAGCTATACAGGTGAAGCCCCATACGGAAGTTTTGATTTGATCTATGGGGGTGATGTAAGTAAATGGATCAAATTTGCCAATACACTCAGGCTACGGTTGGCAGTGAGAATTTCAAAGGTAGATCCGGCCCGTGCTAAAACGGAGGCTGAAGCAGCCTATGCAGCCGGAGTTATGACTGACAGTCCGGATGATGATGCGTTAATCCAAAAGAGTTTGAAAGGAGATGATAATAACGGACTCTCTATTATGTCAGATTGGAATGAGTTCAGGATGAGTGCTGCCATGGAATCTGTGATGGTTGGTTATCAGGATCCAAGATTACCTGTTTATTGGCTCTCTGACGGTGCCACAGCAGATAATCCTAATGGCAACGGCAAATATGACGGGCTTAGAAATGGGCTTACTTCAACTCAATTAACTCAGTCTATAAATCTCCCAACGGCAAACGCCAAAGCGGGTAAGCGATGGTCATCCCCCGCCTTTGCAGGAAACGCCGATTATTTGGAAACACCCCAGAATGTAATGTGTGCAGCGGAAGCATATTTCCTGCGTGCAGAAGGGGCATTATTAGGATGGAACATGGGCGGTACTGCACAGGAATTATATGACGCTGGTATTACCAATTCAATGAAACAATGGGGAATTACTGATGCTAACGCTATTCAAAACTATATCAACACTATCGATGTACCGATTGCACCGAACGATTATCTCCATTCTCCCCCTGTATCAGATGCTCCCGTTAAATTTGCAGCAGATCTTGCCACACAAAAAAAGCAGATAGCTATACAGAAATGGCTTGCCTTATTTCCTGATGGTTATGAGGCGTGGGCAGACTACAGGAGAGCCCGTACTTTCATATTATATCCGGTGGCTAATTCAGATAACCCTGATATTACCAATACAACTACTCAATGGATAAGAAGAATTCCATTCCTGCTTTCAGAAACACAAAATAATAAGGCAGCAGTTGATGCTGCTATTCCGTTGCTTAACGGCCCTGATAAAGTAACTACCCCGCTTTGGTGGGATAAGAATTAATTTCGTTAACTATTAAACAAAAGATTCCATCGAAGAATTATTGATTCGGTGGAATCTTTTATCTTTATTATAAGTCATCCGATGTTTTTTTATTTAATGAGCGAGGCTATAAAACATCTATGAAACTTCTTAAAGCACCTTATTATTTATCAATCCCTATAATATTTTTTTAGCTAATTCCCATAATATATGAGACGCTTTTTCTATAATGTTTCTTTTCTGATTATAATAATTGTATTTGCAGGTTGCGGAAATGATACGTCACATTTATTTACCAGCCTTGATAAAAACAAAACTGGTGTAAACTTTCAAAATACATTTTTTGATGACGGGCCATTAAATGTGGCTAATTATATCTATTTCTACAATGGAGGCGGCGTTGCAATCGGTGATATTAATAATGATGGTCTGCAGGATATTTTATTTACCGGTAACATGGTAAGAAACCGTCTTTTTTTAAATAAAGGAAATTTTAAGTTTGACGATATAACGGAACGCAGCGGCATTGCCGAAAAACAGGGATGGTGCACAGGAGCAACAATGGTAGATATAAATGGAGATGGTAAATTGGATATTTATGTATGTCGCAGTGCCGACATACGTCCTCAAATGCGAAGGAATTTACTTTTTATAAATAATGGTGATTTAACATTTTCTGAAAAAGCAGAAGAATATGGTCTTGCCGACACAGGTTATTCCACACAGGCCGCATTCTTTGATTATGATAAAGATGGAGACCTTGATTGCTTTATCATCAACCATTCTGTACAAAAATACACAGCAGCTCTTCAGGATAATCTTGAACTTCGCAAACAATACAATCCCGCTTTTGCCGATAAATTATATCGCAATGATAATGGCCATTTTACTGATGTAAGCCAGCAATCGGGCATTATATCTAACGTACTTACGTTTGGTTTGGGTCTTGCTATATCAGATATTAATAATGATGGCTGGCCCGATGTATATGTATCAAATGATTTTAACGAACCTGATTACCTTTTTATCAATAACCGCAATGGCACTTTTACAGAATCCCTTTCAAAATGCATGGATGAAGTTTCACTTTACTCCATGGGCTCAGATGCGGCTGATTATAATAATGATGGCTTAACTGATCTGCTAACATTAGACATGATGCCCGAAGACAATAAGACGCAGAAAATGCATAGCGGTGCGGAAAATTTCGATAAGTTTCAGCATCTCTTCAGTAAAGGGTTTTACTATGAATACAGCCGCAACATGCTGCAAAAAAATAATGGTGACGGCACTTTCAGTGAAGTAGGACAACTCTCGGGTGTTTCAAACACGGACTGGAGTTGGTCTGCACTCTTTGGTGATTATGATAACGATGGTTACAAAGATCTGTTTGTAACAAACGGTTATGTAAAAGATTATACTGAAATGGATTTTTTAAAATATTCTGTTGACCGACTTGTTCGTTCCATGCATGGCGAGAAGGTAGATGCCATCCCTGAGTATATAAAAAAAATGCCAACTAATAAAATACCTAATTATATCCTTCAAAATAATGGTGATGAAACATTTACAAAGAAAACAAAAGAGTGGGGTTTAGACCAGCCGGACGTTTCAGCAGGTGCTGCGTATGCCGATCTTGATAACGATGGCGATCTTGATCTTGTCATAAATAACGCGAACAATTATGCAAGCATTTACAGAAACAATAATGAAGCTCTTTTAAAAAATAATTATTTGCGTATTCATTTACAAGGAAATACAGAAAACGAAAGAGGCATTGGCACAAAAGTTAAATTGTTTTGTAAAGGTGAGCAATATTACCAGGAGCAATCACCTGTGCGTGGCTTTCAGTCCTCAGTAGATCCCGTGCTTAATTTTGGTCTCGGTAAAAACAATGTGATTGATTCGGTGATTGTAATATGGCCAAATGATAACTTTCAAAAACTCACTAATGTAAAACCCAATCAAACACTCGCTGTTAAACTCTCAGACGCAAAAGAGAAATGGGTGTATGATACAACTGCAAATACAAAACGGTCTCTTTTTACGCAAACAATCTTACCCAATGTTCAACACCATGAAAATGTTTTCAATGACTTTACAGTACAAACTTTATTGCCAAATTATTATTCTCGACAGGGCCCGTGTATTGAAGTTGCAGATGTAAACAAAGATGGCCTCGAAGATTTTTTTATGAGTGGTGCAAAGGATCAGCCATCACAAATATTTATTCAAAACAGCAACGGTAAATTCAATAAGAAAACGGAGCCGGCATTGATAAAAGATGCTGTAAGTGAAGATGTAGCCGCAATATTTTTTGACGCCGATAATGATGGCGATCAGGATTTGTATGTTGCAAGCGGTGGGTACGAATTTAATGAGAATGATGCGGCTTTGCAGGACAGACTTTATTTGAATGATGGCAAAGGAAATTTCACCAAAAAAGAAAATGCTTTGCCACAAATGTTAGCCAGCAAAGGTTGTGTGAAAGCAGCAGATATTGATGGCGATGGTGATATGGATTTGTTTGTTGGCGGGAGAGTAGTGCCTGGAAGATATCCAACATCGCCGCATAGTTATATTTTGATAAATGATGGTAAAGGAAATTTTAAAGATGCGACGGCAAATGTTTGTGCGGCATTACAGCAACCAGGCATGATAACAGATGCTTTATGGACTGACCTTAACAATGATAAACAACCAGACCTGATTGTAATAGGGGAGTGGATGTCGATAAAAATTTTTATCAATCAAAAAGGAAAACTTACTGATGCTTCATCAGCATATATTCATTTTGCAAGTACAGGCTGGTGGAACAAATTATATGCAACAGATATGGACGGTGACGGAGATACTGACCTTATCGTTGGCAATTGTGGCTTAAACACGCAATTCCATGTAAATGAAAAAGAACCAATGACTATTTATTATAAAGACTTTGATAATAATGGTTCAATTGATCCTGTTCTTTGTTATTATATAAATGGTGTTTCTTATCCTGCTGCTTCACGTGATGATATCACGGAACAACTTCCGGGCTTGAAGAAAAAATTTCTTGAGTATAAAGATTATGCGAATGCCACCATCAATGATATGTTTACTGCTGATCAGTTAAAAGATGCAGGCATATTAAAAGCTGAAACAATGCAAACTGTTTATCTTGAAAACCAGGGCAGCAAAGGTTTTGCACTGCATACCTTACCATTGGAAGCGCAGTATGCACCCGTTTATGGAATTGTTGCAGCGGATATAAATCATGATGGCAAAAAAGATATTTTGCTTGCCGGCAACAATGAATGGACAAGAATAAAATTTGGCCGCTACAGTGCTAACCATGGTGTATTGCTTTTGGGTGATGGCAAAGGTGGTTTTAATTATGTTCCCCAAAGTGAAAGTGGTTTAAACATTCGTGGCGATGTAAAAAGTCTTCAACTGATTAAAACACGAAAATTACAAAATATTATGGCGGGTATTAATGATGGCAATGCATTAATGCTGAAGATAAATTAACCATCAAACAGAAATTTTATTATGGATCAAAACTAAAAGAAGTTTGATCGTTCGAGTGTTAGAATGGTTGATTGTTCAAGTAGATAAGTTGTTATTATTATGTCTGACTTTCAAACAATCGGACTTTGAAACATTCAAATTCGGTCAAATTATTCATAAAAAATATCATGAAGAAACTATTGACGACAACGATTGCAATGTTTACCATCATAAACATTCATGCCCAAAAAACTTTTACAATTACAAAAGAAAAATTGAAAGACAAGATTATGGGTGGATGGGCTGGTCAAACGATTGGTGTTACGTTTGGCGGTCCCTATGAGTTTAGATTCCAGGGAACATTTATCGGCGATTACCAGCCTTTAAAATGGTATAGTGGTTATTTGAAAAATACTATGCTGAACAATCCCGGTTTATATGATGACCTGTATATGGATTTAACTTTTGTGAATGTATTTGAGCATTATGGTTTGGATGCTCCTGTTGATTCTTTTGCAAATGCATTTGCACATGCAGGTTATATGTTGTGGCATGCAAACCAGGCTGCGCGATATAATCTCTTGCATGGTATAAAAGCACCAATGAGTGGTGATTGGAAAAATAATCCGCATGCTGATTGTATAGATTACCAGATTGAAAGTGATTTTGCAGGCCTGATGAGTCCGGGTATGCCCAATACTGCATCTGCAATCAGTGATAAGATAGGACATATCATGAACTATGGTGACGGTTGGTATGGCGGTGTGTTTGTCGGTGCAATGTATACGCTGGCATTTACTTCAAGTGATATCAAATATATTGTAAATGAAGCATTGAAAACAGTGCCGCAACAAACTGAATTTTATCAATGCATTCATGACGTGATTGATTGGCATAAAAAATATCCGGCAGACTGGAAGCAAACATGGCTTGAAGTCCAAAAGAAATGGGCAAATGATATTGGTTGCCCTGATGGTGTGTTTTCTCCATTTAATATTGATGCAAAAGTAAATGCTGCTTATGTGGTGATTGGTTTATTATATGGGGAAAATGATTTTACAAAAACGCTTGAGATAACTACACGTTGCGGTCAGGATGCAGATTGCAATCCCTCTACTGTGGGTGGTATATTGGGAACTATTTATGGTTATGATAAAATTCCTGCTTACTGGAAGATGGGATTAAAAGAAGCGGAGAGCATAGACTTTAAATATACTACCATGAGCCTTGATGATGTTTATGCAATTAGCTTTAAACATGCATTGCAAAACATAGAAAGAAACAGAGGGAAAATAAATGGTGATAATATCAGCATACAAGTGCAGCAACCTGCTGCCGTAAAATTTGAAAAAAGTTTTACCGGTCTTTATCCTGTTGCAAAGATTCCTGTAAAATGGTCTGATAACAAGGACGAAATTAGTTTTGATTTTGAAGGAACAGGTTTTGTAATAAAAGGTGAGACAGCAGAGTGGGGAAGTGCCTCTACTTTTGTTTTCAATACACAGTTGTATGTAGATGATAAATTGGTAGAATCGGCTGAATTGCCCGCCAGCTATACAACACGCCGTTATGAAATATGTTGGAAATATGATTTGACGAAAAGAAAACATACAGTGAAACTGAAGATACTCAATCCTTCTAAGGAACATTTATTCAACGCAGACGAAGCAATTATTTACTCTGATAAATTATTAAACGGACTGATGGTGAATGAGGAAGCGGCAGCAAAGAAATGATGATTAATAACTTCGGTTTAAATAGATGCTTCCTGCGTGAGCATGACAAGCTCTGGAATGAATTAAAAGCTAAAGAATAAAATTTCAGCCCAATCAATACCTGTAGCTTGACATTCCGATTTATTCTCCTGCCTATCATTCCGATTTATTCTTCTGCTTGCCATTCCGATTTATTTTTTTGCCTGTCGTTCCGAGGCACGAGGAATCTATTCATCAAATTTCCTGAAATAAAATAGTTGTAATTACTTATCGAACTCACGTTTACTATATTCGTGCATAAAATAATTTCCAACCTAAAATTAGCTGCCATATGTTCATCATTGAAAATTACGGTCTTGCCGTTTGGTTTTGCATCATCACTATGTTGTGCTGGGGCTCATGGGCCAATACACAAAAGCTTGCAGAAAAAACATGGCGTTTTGAATTATTTTACTGGGATTATGTGATAGGCATTTTATTGCTCTCTCTTATTTCTGCATTTACGCTCGGAAGTATTGGCGACAAGGGAAGAAGTTTTATAGATGATTTGCAGCAGGCAAGTGCCTCAAACATTGGCAGCGCTTTATTGGGTGGTGTTATTTTTAATGCGGCCAACATTTTGTTTTCTGCAGCTATTGCTATTGCGGGCATGGCTGTAGCATTTCCTCTTGCCATAGGGTTGGCGCTGGTACTTGGAGTTATTGTTAATTATACCGCTTCACAAAAAGGAGATCCTGTTTATTTATTTCTTGGTGTGGCACTGGTTACAATTGCTATTATTATTAATGCCATTGCTTACAGGCGTACAAAGGCGGCCATGCAAAAAGTTTCTGCCAAGGGAATCGTTATATCATTAATTGCAGGTTTATTAATGTCTTTCTTCTATCGCTTTATTGCGGCATCAATGGATCTTGAAAATTTTGAAAATCCTGCTGCAGGAAAGATGACTCCATATACCGCAGTATTCATTTTCTCCGTAGGTATTTTTCTCAGCAATTTTATTTTTAATACAATACTCATGAGGAAACCCATCGAAGGCAGCCCGGTATCTTATGCACAATATTTCAAGGGAGAATTTTCAACGCATCTTGTTGGTGTGTTGGGTGGTATAATCTGGGGCATTGGTAATTCATTTAATCTTATTGCTGCAGGCAAAGCAGGTGCTGCCATATCTTATGGATTGGGACAAGGCGCCACGCTGATAGCTGCGATGTGGGGAGTATTTATCTGGAAAGAATTTAAACTGGCCCCAAAAGGAACTGATGGTTATATCACAGCCATGTTTCTATTTTTTATTGCAGGGCTGGCAATGTTGATATATGCGGGGACTTAATGAAGAAAAGTTATTTATGAGATTTATTATGGAACGAGCATTTGTTTCTTATGGCATCATCTCTTGTGTCACTCACTTTTGCGTTCCGATCTTTGAATGAACACTTCAACCCCGAATTTATTTCAGGTCTCTTGGTATATTTAATAAATAGCATTTAACGCGGTATATACTTTACCAAACAATGCATAATATTATGAAACAGGTAAATTGGTTTGATAGAAAATTTGATTTTTCAGTTACTCAAAATATAATGCCCTCTGTTATTGAAAGACTGGAAGGTTCCCCGATAAGATTAAGAGAAAAAATGAGGCGCATTGATCCTTCTCTTTATACAGTGAAGCCGGAGGGCAAATGGTCCATTTTAGAGCATATTGGGCATCTTGCAGATTTAGAACCATTATGGCAGGGACGTCTTGATGATATACTAAATGAACAAAAAGAATTAAGACCAACTGACCTTGATAATAAAAAAACAACAGAGGCTAATCACAATAGTAAATCGGTAACAGAATTATTAGACGGCTTTGAAGCGTTGAGAGAAATTACATTAGTCAAATTAAGAGATTTAAAAGAGGAAGATGTTTTTAAATCTGCTCTTCACCCCAGGTTAAAAATTTCCATGCACACTATTGATTTATTTATATTCGTTGCTGAACACGATGACCATCATCTTGCTAAGATAACTGAGATGGCCGGTTTTGGATAAGCCGCTATGCCTAAGTATTCCAACACGTTTGCATTATTAAACATGAACAACCCCTTCTTTCTTCTCTCCAAACATTTCATTTTTTATTTGCTGCACTTCATTTAATTCTTTACATGCCTCATCTTCATTTACTTTTTATACCATATTGCGAATTGCAATAGCCAGTAAGAAGAGTATACAGTTTCGCACGGATAAGCATCAGAATGTTACAAAAGCACTGGCATTTGAGGCGATGGAATCAGTGAAAAAATATGATCACTGTACAGTTTCTGAGGAGCAATACAAAAGTATTTTTTCGATTTTATGAAATGAACTTATTCCTGATACAGAACGAAATAACTTTTAGAACTTCGAAAATAAAAATTATGGAAGCGCGTCATCAAATAGAAATAACAATGTACTCCACGCAGTATGGTCACAAAAAAAGTACACAACAAACAGTAAAGTGGTTAGAAACCATAATGCCGGTAATTATGAAAACACAAAAAATGGTTGCACATGAAATCTTTCTCAAAGGAAGCAGCCAGATGATAAAATTTTGCCTGAGTTAATTCTTAAAAGATAGTTATAAATTATTCAATCCGGGTGCATGAGGATGCGGTAAAGCTTTTGCTGCTTAGCACACTTCCCCGAAGCGGGACAAGTAACCATAATCTGTGAATAAGAAATTTGATAACCTTCATACGCTGTCAGTAATTGACTTATCCAAAAAAAGTGAAGAACCTTTAGCAGCACTGTATTTATTTCAGTAATAATGTATTTCAAAGGTTTCAGTGAAACGAAATTTGGGTTGACAATAAAATATTATTCTCATCCTCAATACCCTTTTTTATGGAACCAGCTCTTATTTTTCCATAGCATCTTCGTTGGGTCGCAAAATTCTGCGGCATTTATTTTATACTATTATTTGAGTAATATTTATTCAATAAAGTTCAGAGATAAACTGATTTTTTTGTGGATAACTTTCTTTCATATGCAAAGGCAAAGAAATAAAAAGAGCCTTTATATATTTCTCGGATTCTTCCATCCTTTTTCCAGTCTTTCAATAGTGCCTTTTATTCTTTCGTTTCTTGTATCCTCCCTTTTAGCTGTAACTATCCATTCTACATATTCTTTTTTATTGGTGAAGGAAAGTGTTTGAAAAAAATCTTCTGCTTTTTTATTTTTCTTTAAAACTTTCGTAAAATCATCTGGAAGATTCACGATCTTTTTCTCAGGGTTGATATAATCAAAAATGGGCCGCTCTTTTGGTTTTGCTTCTTTCTTTTTATCAGCTTCTGATTTTAACCTGAATGCAAATGCAGACCATGTATCATCAAAAGAGATAAGGCCGAGCCACTGCAGTTCATTATGTTTTAAAAGCTCATCCCATCCTTTATCACGGGTAAGATCTGTCTGAGTTTTTGAAGTTCCTTTTGGATAATAGATCCAACAAACAACCCCGTCTTTTATCAACTTCAAAACGTTATCCAGTTCCTTTTCCATTTGAGCTTTGTTGGTAACAAACCAATGCACCTGGTTATAATTTTTTGCAGAAGCCGAAATTTTTACACCTGCGGGCAGCGGAGAAAGTGTTTTCTGAAAATCAGGAGGTGCATTAAGTGTAAGCAATGTAAATCCTTCTTTGATCTTTAGTTTTTG
>WNGE01007454.1_pt1 | contig 12260 bp, 12 predicted proteins | sample 5400651 | NCBI WGS metagenome assembly WNGE01 (sample SAMN13153370, study PRJNA577476) | soil metagenome | isolation source: 60 cm soil or saprolite under grassland replicate 2 | place: USA:California | collected 2016-06-15 | reverse complement strand
TCGCTCGAGGCGAGAAGCCTCTCCCTCACCGCCCGCACCTGCTCAACCCTCGAGCCCACTTCAGATCCTGAGCGTAAAGCGGCTGCCGCGGCCTGGCTCGCTCTCGACCTCGATCTCGCCGCCGAGCAACCTCGCGTTCTCCTGGGCGATCGCGAGGCCGAGGCCGGAGCCGCTCGTCGCGCGCGCCGGGTCGGCTTTGTAGAAGCGCTCGAAGAGATGCGGCAGGTGCTCGGCCGGGATCCCAGGACCGCGATCGGCGACCTCGACGAAGGCGCCGGAGCCGTCGCGGCCAACCCGTACCGCAACCCCGTCCTCACCGTGATCGAGCGCGTTCCCGACGAGGTTGGCGACGATCCGCTCGAGGCGTCTCGGGTCGCTTGTGACGCGGGCCTCGCCGGCGTCGAGCCGAACGCGGTCGTCCCAGCCGCGGGCGCGCAGGATCGCGCCGGTCAGCGCAGCGAGGTCGACGCTCTCGGCTTGGACGCTCTCGGCCCCCGCGTCCAGGCGCGAGATCTCCATCAGCTCCTCGACCAGTTTCCGCAGTCGGCCGATGTCCGAGATCAGCAGCTCGGCGGGGCGGCGCGACTCCGGAGGCAGCCGCTCCAGGTGCTCGGAGAGTAGCGACGCCTCGCCGACGAGCCCGGTCAGCGGCGTGCGCAGCTCGTGCGCGACGTCCGCAGTGAACCGCCGCTCGCGGGCCTGCGCGGCCGAGAGGGCCCCGATCTTGGCCTCGAGGGCAGCTGCCATCTCGTTGAACGCCTGCGCCCAGGCGCCGAACTCGTCCTGGCCCTCGACGGGCAGCCTGGTCTCCAGCAGCCCCTCCGCGAGCGAGCCGGCAGCCGCGCTCGCCCGTGCGACCGGGCGCAGTGCTTGTCGCGCGAGCACCGCCCCGGCGAGCGCGGCCAGCAGGACGAGGATCCCTCCGCCGGCGAGCAGGATGTTGCGGAGCACGACGAGCTCGTGCCGGAGCCCCTCCTCCGAGAAGAAGAAGTAGATCTCGGCGCCCCCTTCGGACGGCGAGCCGACGATCAAGTAGTGCGTGCCCGCGACCGTCTCGCGCTGGTAGCCCAGCCGGCCGCCTTTGACGAGCGCGCGCAGCTCGCTTGGGACCTGCTTCAGCCCCACCCGGAAGCCCGAATACGACCGCCCGCCCACGACGACGACCGTCCCGTCGCCGCCAGTGCCGCGGTAGGCGTCAAGCAGCCGCTGTGGATGGCCGGGGAGGTCGGCAGGCGCGATCCGCAGGTTCCGCCGAGCCTGCTTCGCAGACGAGGTGACCGAGTCCCTGAGCAGGTTGTGGCGCACCACGAAGTACGAGCCGGCCGCGAGCGCGACGGCCGACACGCCCACCGCCAGCGCGAACGCGATCGTCAGTCGCCGGCGGAGGGTCATGTTCTAACCGTCGAAGCGGTAGCCGACCCCGCGCACGGTCCGGATCAGCTTCGGCTCCTTCGGGTCGTCCTCGACCTTCGCCCGCAGCCGCTGGACGGCGGCGTCGACGAGCCGGGAGTCGCCGAGGTAGTCGTAGTTCCAGACGAGCTCGAGCAGCAGCTCGCGCGTGAACACCTGCTTCGGCCGCCGGGCGAGCTCGAGCAGGAGCCGGAACTCTGTCGCGGTCAGCTCGAGCTCCTCCCCGTGCCGCCTGGCGGTGAAGCCGCCGGGGTCGATCTCGAGCCCGTCCGCGTTGATCACCGTATCGCCGGGCTCGGGGGCGGAACGCCGCAGAACGGCCTTGATCCGAGCCACGAGCTCCGGCAGCTCGAACGGCTTCGTGACGTAGTCGTCGGCGCCGAGCTCGAGCCCGACCACGACGTCGTGCAGGTCGGCGCGCGCGGTCAGCATCACGACCGGAGCCCGGCTCTCGCTCCGGATCTCGCGCAGGACCTCGAAGCCGTCGAGCGAGGGGAGCATCACGTCGAGCAGGACGAGGTCGAACGAGCCCTGCCGAAACTGGACGAGCCCTTCCCGCCCGTCGCCGCTGGCCGTGACCCTGAAGCCCGCCTGCTCGAGCCCGAGCGTCGCCACTTCGCGAATCGAGCCGTCGTCCTCGACGAGAAGCAAGTGCTCGTTCACGCGTCAAGCGTAGGCAGCAGGCGCGGCTGTGGCTAGACGCGTGCGCCTCAGCCGGCGGCTTCGGCCTTGCGCAGGCCGCGCAGCGCCCACCAGGAAAACGCGAGCGCCAGGCCGGCCGCGGCGCCAAAAGCGGCCGCGACCTCGGTCGGCTCGGCGGCGAGGAACCCGCGGCCCGCCTCGATCACGCGCGTCAACGGGTTGACGACCGCGATGCCGTGGATCCACCCCTGCAGCAGCGAGAGCGGCACGTAGACCGGCGCGAAGAAGAGCACGATGAAGACAGGCATCTGCATGATCGGGCCGGCCTGCATCGTCCGGAGGCGCATCGCCACTCCGCAGGCCCAGAGCAGCGCGGCGACGTTCAGGATCACCCCGAGCGCATAGAGCCCGAACAGGTCGACCCCGCTCCCGCCGACCTGCATGCCCGCCGCGAATGCGACCACCGTCAGGACCAAGACCGTCACGAGCCAACGGATGAGCGCGGCGGCCGCGTAGCCGATCACGATCCCACTCCGGTGCGGCGCCGTCAGCAGCAGCCGCCGGGCGAAACCGCTCTCGAAGTCGCGTGCGATCCCAAAGCCGGTGAAGACGCCTCCGAAGACGGCCGACTGGAGCAGCACGAACACGAACTGGAAGGCGGTGTAGCCCAGCGGGAAGCCGAAGCCCGGCACGTCGCGTACGCGCGAGAGGCCGCCTGCAAACGCCACGAAGAAAAAGAGCGGGAAGACGAGCGAGGGAATCAGCAGGGACGGAGTCGTGAAGACGTTGTGGAGCATCCTCCACGCAACTCCGCGCGCAACCGCGAAAGTGTTCACCCGGCCACCCTCACCTTCAGCGCCCACGAGGAGAGGGCGAGCGAGACCACCGTGACCGCGGCTGCGATCCCGAAGCCGAGCGCAAGCGCCTGCCCGTCCCAGCCCGTGATGATCAGGCTGCGCACGCACTCGAGCAGGTACGAGACCGGGTTCGCGGTCGCGGCGACCCGGAACCAGCCGATCTCCATCAGGTTCCGCGGGATGTTCATCGAGGAGATGAACAGGAACACGAAGAAGGCCGGGAAGAGGCCCTGCACCGCCTCGCCCGACCCCGTCTGGAGCGCCGCGAAGGCCCCCAGCGCCCCGAAGCCGAGTGCGACGAAGACGGCGAACACGAGCAGGACGACGATGCCGAGCGGCCCCGACTCGACGTGGACGCCGACGGCGAGCCCGACCGAGAGGTAGACGAGCGCCTGCACGAGCCCCATCGTCACGACGCCGCCGAGCTGTCCGGCGAGAACCGCGATCCGGCGCATCGGCGTCAGCGAGAGGCGGTTGAGGAACCCGGTCTGGATGTCGCGAGCGAGGTCTGTTCCCGCGTTCATGGTCGCGAACAGCGCGCCCTGGATGAACGGAACCGCGAGCGCGAAGGCGACGAACGAGCTCGTCGGGAAGCCGGGCAGGCGCGTCTCCGCCTTCAGCCCGCCGGAGTTGACTGCGAGCAGCATCATCGGGAAGAGCAGCGGCGCGACGACGTTCGCCGGCTGGCGGACCGTCCGCACAACCGAGCGGCGCGCGAGCACGTAAACCTGGTCTAAGAACTGGTTCAAGGCGTCGCTTGCGATGCCGCCATCAGGACGCGCGGGCTTCGCCCGCGCGTCCGTCTGAAATGACCGGTCGAACCGATTCGCTGCTCTACACCCACGTCTCTATGCCGGCTCCATCGCGAGCCCGCCGCGGGCCTGCTCTTCCTCCTCTTCGCCGGCACCTTCGAGCGAGCGGCCGGTCTTGGCCAGGAAGACGTCGTCCAGCGACGGCTGGTGGAGCTGGAGGTGCTCGACCTTCAGGTTCTCGGCGTCGAGCGCCCGGACGATCCCGGCGAGATCGGTCTCGCTCGAGCGCAGCCGCACGGCGACCCCGCGCTCGGACCGGCACGGATCGCCGAATCCCGCCAGGATCGCCGCCGCGCGCTCCCGCTCGGCCGGATCGGCCGGGATCGCCTCGACTGTCGGACGGCCGACGGTGCCCTTGAGGTCAGCGGGCGTGCCCTCCGCGACGATGTGGCCGTGGTCGATGATCCCGACCCGGTCGGCGAGCACGTCGGCCTCCTCGAGGTACTGCGTCGTCAAGAAGACCGTCACGCCCTCGTCGCGTGCGAGCCGGCCGACCTCGTCCCAGAGCGCCGTCCGGCTCTGGATATCGAGCCCGGTCGTCGGCTCGTCGAGGAAGAGAATCCGCGGCGAGTGCACAAGTGCAAGCGCGAGGTCGAGCCGCCGCTTCATCCCGCCCGAGTAGGAGCGCACCTTCCGGTCGGCAGCCTCGGTGAGCCCCACGCGCATGAGCAGCTCGTCCGCCCGCTTTCGGCGGAGCTCGCGCGGCGTCGCCTGGAGGGACGCCTGCAGGCGCAGATGCTCGCGGCCGGTCAGGAGCGGGTCGAGCGCGGCCTCCTGCAGCGCGGCGCCGATCGCCGCCCGCACCTTCGGGCCCTCGTGGACGATGTCGTAGCCGGCCACGCGCGCGGTCCCGGCGGTCGGCGGCAGCAGCGTGGTCAGCATGTGCACGGTCGTCGACTTGCCGGCCCCGTTCGGCCCCAGGAACCCGTAGATCTCGCCCGGAGCGACCGCGAGGTCGATTCCGTCGACGGCCCGCGGGCCTTTCTTGAAGACCCGGACCAGACCCTCCGCCTCGATCGCGTGTCCGTCCATGCCCAAACCCTAGCCACCTCTTGCTGGACCGCGTCCAGCCCGAGCGCTATCGTCCCTGTCCGTGCGACTGAACAGCCGTCCGCTCGTGATCCTCGCCACAGTCATCGGACTCGCGCTGATCGTCCTGGCGTTCGTCTACTTCGCGGAGCCTGCCAAGTCGCTGCCCTCCTGGCTCCCCGGCCACGAGTCTGGATCGGGTCACCATCACGTGAAGCACGGCATCGCTTCGCTCCTGGTCGGGCTCGCTCTGCTCGTCTTCGCCTGGTTCCAGAGCGGCCCCAGGCGGGCGCGCCCCGCGGCCTGAGTGCTCGTCGCATCGCTCATCTCCTACTGGCAGGCCGTGATTCTCGGCCTCCTCCAGGGCGTGTCGGAGCTGTTTCCGGTCTCCAGCCTGGGTCACAGCGTGATCTTGCCCCGGCTCCTCGGCTGGAACATCCACCAGAACGACAACTACTTCATCACCTTCCTCGTGGCAACGCACCTGGCGACGGCGCTCGTCCTGCTCGGCTTTTTCTGGCGCGACTGGGTGAGGATTGTGAAGGGCCTCGGTCGCAGCCTGCGCGACCGTGGTATCGATCCGGCGGATACGGATGCGAAGCTCGCGTGGCTACTCGTTATCGGAACGATCCCGGCAGGGCTCCTCGGACTGCTGCTGGAACACAAGCTCCGACACGTGTTCGCCTCGCCGCGCTCGGCCGCGTTCTTCCTGATCCTGAACGGGCTTCTGCTCTACGGCGCCGAGCTGCTGCGCCGGCGGGCCCCGCAGGTCGAGGAGGACGACGACGCCCGGATCGCGGGGCAGATGAGCTGGGGCGGCGCCTTCGGCGTCGGAGCGGCGCAGGCGCTCGCACTGATTCCCGGCTTCTCCCGCTCGGGGGCGACGATGGGCGGCGGGTTGCTCGTCGGCCTCACGAACAAGGACGCGGCGCGGTTCGCGTTCTTGCTCGCGACGCCGATCATCGGTGCCGCGGCCTTGCTGAAGTTGCCGGAGCTCTTCGGCTCTCAGGGTGACGGCGTCCGCGGTCAGGCGCTGGTCGGCGCCCTCTGCTCCGCCGTCACCGCCTACCTTGCGGTCCGCTTCCTGATGCGGTTCTTCGAGACGAACACCCTCGTCCCGTTCGCGATCTACTGCGTGCTCGCCGGCGCCGGCGCCTCCCTGTACTTCGCCTTTTAGTACGGCTTCGTGCCGAAAGCGTGCCGAAAGGCGCGCGCGCTCTGGTTTCTCCTTCTGACGCCCGGTATCCCTGACGGGAACCGACGAGAGGAGTCTCCAGATGCGGTTTCCCCCCAGACGTCTGACCCTGCTCGGCCTGCTGATGCTGGCCCTTGCGGGCAGCGTCGCGTTCGCCGCGCAGGGCAACGCCCACCGCCGTGTCACCGGCGTGATCAACGCCTGCGCGCAGAGACAGACCGGCCGCCTGCGCGTGGTCGCACATCGGGCCGCATGCCGCCGCGGCGAGCGGGCGGTCTCCTGGAACGTGCAGGGGCCGGCAGGCCCGCATGGTCCCGTGGGGCCGCCCGGCGCCACGGGCGAGCAGGGTCCGCAGGGCGATACGGGCCCACGAGGCGAGGTCGGCCCGACGGGGCCTGCCGGGCCGCAAGGGCCGCCGGGGCCGCGGCTCGACACGCTCGACGAGTTGAACGGCACCGAATGCCACGCCCCGAAAGGGACGGGCACGCTCTCGATCTCCTACAGCCCGGTCGACGGTGCGGCGTCGATTGCCTGCGTCACCGGGGGCGGCGGCAGGTCGGCGGATATCCGCATCAACGAGTTCATGACCGGCACGACCGGCGCCGCGGCAAACGAGTTCGTCGAGATCTACAACGGCGGGACGCCGGACGCCGACCTCGGCGGCTACAAGCTCGTCTATCGCTCGGCCACGGGGACGAGCGACGTGGGCCTGGCCACGATCCCTTCCGGGACGATCCTCCCCGCTGGGAGCTTCTACCTCTTCGGCGGGCGCGACTACGCCGGCCCCCCACCGGCGGACCAGACCTTCACCGCGGGGCTCGCCTCGACCGGCGGAGGCCTGGCTCTGCGCGGGCCTGTCAGCACGATCGTCGACTCGCTCGGCTACGGCGACGCCGTCAACGCTTTCGTTCGCGGTCAGCCTGCACCCGCACCCCCGGCCGCGCCCAGCCCCGGGAACAGCGACGTGCGCCTGCCTGACGGCCACAACACCGACGACAACTCGGCCGACTTCACCGTCACGACCAGCCCCACACCGAGAGGACCGAACACCTGAACGGGACGCGGGGGCGGTCTCCGGGGCGCCCCCGCAATCCCCCCAAAGAGGCATGCCCCGCCGCCAATGCTCACCGATAGTCCGTGTGCGGGACAACCCCCGCGCGGCGATGCACAAAAAATGCGGCGAAAGGGAAACATGTCTGTACTAGGGACCCACCAGTTGTCCTCGGGCCTCACGCTCGAGCCCCCGCTCAGCCCTCCGGTGGTTCGAAGCTCCGGGGCGATCACGCCCGAGCCGAACGCCGAGCTCGACTTTTCTTCCCCCACGCCGGCGCTCCGCCCGCCTGAGAGCGTCCCGGCTCTGGAGACCGTTCCCGAGAACGACCCGGTGGAGCTCACGGCGCCGGCCCCGAGCGCGTCGGTCGAGGAGCCTCTGATGGCTCCGGAGCCTGCCGAGGAGCCTGGCCCCATCGAGGTCCCGGCGGAGATGCCCGACCTCGAGCCGGTGTTTCCGGTGATGGCGCCCAGGCCGGTCGAGCCGGCCGCAGCCGAGATCTTCCCGGTCGAGTTCAGTCTGGCCGATCCCGTGCGAAAGTCGCCGTCCGGCTCTTTCACGGTGGTCGTCCGCCTGGTGGACGGCAACGGCGTCCAGGTCGGCGAGTTCCGGGACTTCGGGACGGCGATGGAAGGCGCGCAGGAAGTGATCGAGGAGTTCACGAACGCGAACGGCTCGTGGCCCTTCTACGCGGGCCGGTTCATCCGCCCCGACCTGATCGTCTCGGTCGACCTCGTCGCTGCGGTCTAGCTCGTAGGTATCCGGCCGACGTAGATCGTCACGGTTGATCCGGCGGGGACCGACTCGCCGCCCGCGGGCTGCTCGTCGACCACGCTGCCGTCCTGGCTGGCATTCGAGATGAGCTGCGTCAGCTGCTGGACCTTGAAGCCCGCGGCGCGCAGGCGGGTCGTCGCCTGATCAGGGCTCAGCCGGAGAACCGAGGGCACGGATTGCCGCTCGCCGGGGTTCGGTCCCAGCGAGGCGTTGATCGTCACCCGCGTGCTCTGCTTGGCGGTCGTGCCGCCTTCGGGGGACTGGGTGACGACGCTCTCCTGCGGCTCGTCTGAGGTGACGTACGTCACGACCGCCTTGAAGCGAGCCGCGTTCAGCCGTTTCTGGGCCTGCGCCTGGCTCAGTCCGGTCAGGTCGGGCACTGCCCGGCTCGCGGGTGGCGGCGGGGGCGGAGGTGACCCGCCGGCAGGCGGAGCTCCGCTCGAGACGTTCAGACGCACCTTGGAGCCCTGAGGAACGCGCTTCCCTGCGCCCGGCGCCTGCGCGACAACCGTGCCCTTCGGCTGAGTTGAGGGAACGGTGACCGCGCTCGGCACGAGCTTCGCGCCGCGAATCGCCGCGACAGCGTCGGCGCGGCGCTGGCCGACGACGTTCGGCACGCGAACGAGGCCACGCGAGACGCGGATCAGCTCGGTCGAGCCCTTGGCGACGGTAGTGCCCGCGGCCGGGCTTTGCGAGACGACGAGGCCGTTGCCCCTTCGCGAGGTCACAGTCGCCGTCTGCACGTTGAGCCCGCGCTGCCGCAGGAGCGCGACGGCGTCGGCGGCCGTCTTGCCGGCCACATTCGGCACGACCACCTGCTGCGCGGCGGATACCGAGAGCGTCACCGCGGAGCCGCGCGTCACCCGCGTTCCCGCAGAGGGATCCTGGGCGAACACGGTGCCCGCCGGCAGCTTGCTCGCCTTGCTCGCGATGCGCGCCGCGAGGTGCCTCCGGTTCAGCCTGGCGACGGCGGCGTTCTGCCGTTGCCCGACCACGTCCGGCACGACGACCGGACGCGCCTGGGTGTTGTTGTCGTCGCGGGTCAGCAGCCACAGCGCGATGAGACCGCCGACCACGAGCACGAGCAGGAGGAGCAGCCAAGGCCAGATCAGCGGCCGCGGCGGAGGCGGTGGTGGCGGAGCGAGCTCTTCCTCCTCGACGACCGGCGGTTCGCCTTCCTGGACGAGCGTGTCCGCCCGCGAGCTGACGCGCGTGCGCGGCGCTCCGCGGCGAAACCGGGGAACCCTCATCGGCAAGAACCTAGCCCCGCGCCGGAAGCGGCAAACCTGGCGCCGCCGCACTCAGGCGCTCGTCTGAGGCGCCGACTAGGCGGCGCCGACCAGAGAGGCCGGGCGGGCTTCGCCCGCGCGGCCGTCTGACCCAGCGACCGGGATGCAGAAGCTAGGAGCTTTCTACAACTCTGCGTCAGCGTGCTCGACGCGGTCGAGGAAACCGCCCGCGACCGCGAGGTATCGCTCCGGCTCCTCCAGGTACGGCATGTGCGCGCTCTCCTCGAACAGCATCCACTCCGAGCCGACGATGCCGCGGTGGAGCGGCTCGACAAGCGCGGGCGTGCACTCGTCGTGGCGCCCGGAAGTGATGAGCGTGGGCACGCGGATCTTGCCGAGCCGGCCGATCACGTCCCAGGCCTTGAGGGTGCCCGTGACCGTGAACTCATTCGGGCCCCACATCGTCCGGTAGACCTGGTCGCCGCGCTTCTTGCGGGCCCGGGCCAGAATCTCGGGCTCCGGGTCGAGCCTGCAGATGTGCCGGCGGAAGAACTCCTTCTCGGCCTCCTCCTCACTGAGACCCGGCGGAAGAGCGGCGTGAAGCCGTTTCGCCTCCTCCGCCCAGCGGGGTGCGCTCGTCGGCGTCGAGTTCAGGACAACGCTAGCGAGCCCGTCCGGCAGCGTGAACGCGTACTCCAGCGCGAGCATCCCGCCCCAGGACGAGCCGAACAGGTGAATCCGCTCGAGCCCGAGCCCCTCGCGCACGCTCCGCAGCTGCTCGACGAACGTCTCGACCGTCCAGAGCGACGGGTCGTCCGGGCGGTCGGACTCACCGCTCCCGAGCTGGTCGTAGAAGACGACCCTCCGCCCCTGCGCGGCGAGCGCCCCAAGCCCCTCGAGCGCATCGTGTGCGCTCCCGGGACCTCCGTGCAGGCAGAGCAGCGGCAAGCGCCTGGGCGCCTCGCCCTCGCCCTCGCCCTCGCCCTCGCCGAACACGTAGCAGGCGGTCTGCCACTCGCGAAACTGCAGTGAAAGGCGCGTCAGTCGATCGTCCAGGTGTCGCCCGCGTGGAGGAGCTCGGCGAGGTCGCCCTCGCCCTGCTCGGTCCGGGCCTTGTCGAGCTGCTCGTCCATGAGCCGGTCGTAGACCGGGCGTTCGACGGCCCGCAGGACCCCGATCGGGGTCGGGCCGTGCGGGGTGTGCGAGAGGCGCGCCACGGCCGCCGCCAGCGACGGCGTCAGCGCTTGCTCGTCGTGCACCATCAGCGCGTCCTCGCCGACCTCTGAAACGTCAACGATCTCTGCCGAGCCGTCCGGCCGCAGGCGAACGCCGCGCTCGTCGTCGGCGCCGAAGCGGATCGGCTTGCCGTGCTCGAGCCGGATCCGGTTCTCCTTCTGCTCGCGCACGGCGTCGAAAGCGCCGTCGTTGTAGACGTTGCAGTTCTGGTAGATCTCGACGAAGGCCGTCCCCGGGTGCGCGGCGGCCCGACGAAGCACTTCGGTCAGGTGCGCCCGGTCGGTGTCGATCGAGCGCGCGACGAACGTCGCTTCCGCGCCGAGGGCGAGAGCGACCGGGTTGAACGGCCAGTCGAGCGAGCCCATCGGCGTCGTCTTGTTGACCGTCCCGAGCGGCGAGGTCGGTGAGTACTGCCCCTTCGTCAGCCCGTAGATCTGGTTGTTGAAGAGCAGGATCTTCACGTTCACGTTCCGGCGCAGCGCGTGGATCAGGTGGTTGCCGCCGATCGAGAGCGCGTCGCCGTCGCCCGTCACGACCCAGACCGAAAGGTCGGGCCGCGAGAGCGCGAGCCCGGTCGCGATCGCCGGAGCCCGCCCGTGAATCGAGTGGATCCCGTAGGTCTCGACGTAGTACGGGAAGCGCGCCGCGCAGCCGATCCCCGAGATGAACACGATCCGCTCGCGTGGGATCTCGAGTTCCGGCAGGAATCCCTGCATCGCGGCGAGGATCGCGTAGTCGCCGCAGCCCGGGCACCAGCGGACTTCCTGGTCGGTCTTGAAGTCCTTCGCCGTCAGCTTTCCGTTGCCATTTCCGTTTCCTTCGGTCACAGGAGCGCCTCGATCGCGTCGGCGAGGTCGCCCTGGCGGAGCGGCGTGCCGCGGACCTGGTTGAAGCCGACCGCATCGACCAGGAACTCCGCGCGCACGAGCTTCAAGAGCTGGCCGAGGTTGATCTCCGGGACGAGCACGCGGTCGTACGAGCGCAGCACGTCGCCCGTGTTCCGCGGAAACGGGTTCAGATGGGTCAGGTGGGCCTGCGCGACCCTGCCGCCGGCCTTGCGCACTCGCCGCACGGCCGCGGTGATCGGGCCGTAGGTGCCGCCCCAGCCGAGGACGAGGAGATCCGCGCCGTCGGGATCGTCGACCTCGAGCTCGGGGATGTCGGCTGCGATCCCGGCCACCTTCTGCGCACGCAGCCGGACCATGTGGTCGTGGTTGTCCGGGTCGTAGGAGACGTTGCCGGTCTCGTCCTGCTTCTCGAGCCCGCCGATCCGATGCTCGAGACCCGGCGTCCCCGGGATCGCCCAGTCGCGGGCGAGAGTCTCCTGGTCGCGGATGTAGGGCAGGAACTCGCCGCCGCGGTTCGGCCCGGTCGCGAAGTCGACGTCGATCTCCGGCAGGGACCCGGCGTCCGGCAGGAGCCACGGTTCTGAGCCGTTCGCGAGGTAGGCGTCCGAGAGCAGGTAGACCGGCGTCCGGTACTTCAGCGCGATCCGCGCCGCCTCGAGCGCCGCGCCGAAGCAGCCGCCGGGCGTCGAGGCCGCGACGACCGGCACGGGCGACGCGCGCTGGATGTCGAGGATCAGCAGCGGCAGCTCGAGCGTGACCGCGAGCCCGATCGCCTCCGCCTTGAGCACGACTCCGGGCCCGCTCGAGGTGCAGACGCCGAGCGCGCCGCCGAAGCTCGCGCCGAGCGCCGCCCCGACCGCCGCGATCTCGTCCTCGGCCTGGAAGGTGCGGATGCCGAAGCGCTTGTGGCGGGAGAGGTTCTCCAGGATCTCGGAGGCGGGCGTGATCGGATAGGCGCCGAGGAAGAGCGGGAGCCGACTCTTCACGCTCGCGGCGATCAGGCCGAGCGCGAGCGCCTGGTTGCCGGTGATGTTCCGGTAGGTGCCGGGCGGCATCTGCGCCGGCGCGATCTCGTACGAGACGACGAAGTCCTCGGACGTCTCGCCGTACGCCCAGCCGGCCTTGAACGCCTTGATGTTTGCCTCGGCGATCGCTGGCTTGGACTTGAACTTGCGCT
>WNGE01007118.1_pt1 | contig 12260 bp, 12 predicted proteins | sample 5400651 | NCBI WGS metagenome assembly WNGE01 (sample SAMN13153370, study PRJNA577476) | soil metagenome | isolation source: 60 cm soil or saprolite under grassland replicate 2 | place: USA:California | collected 2016-06-15 | reverse complement strand
CATGGAGACCTTGCGCCGGATCATCTTCTGCAACAACTCCAAGATCAGGAACGAGTTGCGCTTGTTATCGGCCAGGGATTTGTTCAGCGCCAGGGGGAAAGGGAGCCGCGTTGTGACGCTTGGCTCCGACTGGAAGCCGACTCGGTAGCGCGGCTCGGTGATCCCCTCTATCTTCGTAGACACCGGCTGCATGGTGAACTGCAACTGCTCCGCGCTGCGCTGCACCGCAATTTCAACCGGCGCCTCCTTGTTCTTCTGCAGCATGCTGATCATCTGCGCGATCGCTCGGATGGGCTGGCCGTTGACGGCGACAATGACGTCGCCCTTCTTCATCCCGGCCTTTTCGGCCGGCATGCCGGGCTCAAGATCGGTAATCACATTAGGTTGGTCCGGCACCCAGCCGAGCGAACCGTACTGCTCAATGCCCATCGCTTCCGGGACGACAGTTCTTTCCAGCGTTTGGCCCGTGCGTAGAACCGTAACTTGGATCGGCTGATTGGGGCTCAGAGCGACTCTCGGATCCACCTGTTCCCAGGTCGGATTCTCGATTCCGTCCAGCCGGATGATGCGGTCGCCTTCCTGAAGCCCGGCTTTCGATGCCACCGAGTTCGGAAGCACCCATCCGATGACGGCCGGCTTGTCGGCGAACACCGGACGCTCGAAGCGCACCATGTAAACCACGGTCAGCAGGCCGATTGCCAGTGCGATATTCATCGCTGGCCCCGCCAGAGCCACGATGAAGCGCTGCCAGCGCGGGTGCGACAGAAACTCGCCGGGATCGCCCGTGTGCTCGTCCATCGGGTTCTCGCCCGACATCTTAACGTAGCCGCCCAGCGGGATCGCGCTGATGCGGTAGTCGGTCTCCCCCCGGCGAAAGCCGAAGAGCCGCTTGCCAAAACCAAGTGAGAAAACTTCGACCCGTACCTTGAAGAACTTGGCCGCCGCATAGTGGCCGAACTCGTGGATCAAAATCATGAAGCCGAGAACCACCGCCACGGCCACAATCGTGCTTAAGTGAGGCATATGTTCCAGATTACTCCCGTTTCAGGATTAAGGAATGGCACGCACGGGCGAGGTGGAGCGGCTGCGCCGGTTCACCATCTCTCCGGCCAAACCACGCGCTTCCCCGTCCCACTGCAGCACCTTCTTAATAGATTCCAACTTCCCGGCTGGCGTTGTGGCCATCACAGCTGCGATGATCTGCGGGATATCCTCGAAACCGATCTGTTCCGCGAGAAACGCCGTGACCGCCACTTCGTCGGCAGCATTCAACGCGATCGTTTTCGCTCCCCCCGCCTCGGCCGCTTCGTAAGCCAAACCCAGACATGGGAATTTACTCATATCCGGGGGGCAGAAATCGAGATGCCGCAGGTCCATGACCGGGAAGCGCAGGTCCGAAGGCACACGCTCGGGATACGTCAAGGCATAGAGGATGGGCAGACGCATGTCGGTCACAGAAAATTGAGCAAGTATGCTGCCATCCACGAACTCCACCATGGAATGGATCGTAGACTGCGGGTGGACAAGGACTTGCACCCGGTTGGGCGGAAGGTGGAACAGACGGCATGCCTCAATGACTTCGAACCCCTTATTCATCAATGTGGCGGAGTCGATGGTGATCCGTTTCCCCATCTTCCAGGTAGGGTGATTTAACGCTTGCTGCACCGTAATTGAGGCAAATTCCGACTTCGGCGTCTTCAGGAACGGACCACCGGAAGCGGTCAGCCAAATGCGCTCGACCTCCTCCATCCGCCCGCCCCGCAGGCACTGGTGGACGGCATTATGCTCACTGTCAATCGGCAGCAGGGGCTTGCCCTGGCGGCGGGCCTCGGCGGTAATCAGTTCGCCCGCCACCACCAGGCACTCCTTATTCGCCAGCCCGACCGATTTCCCCGCCCGCACTGCCTCGTAGGTCGCCTCCAACCCAGAGACGCCCACAATCGCGCTGACCACGAAATCCACGTCGGGATGGGTGGCGACGCGAACCGTGCCTGCCACTCCGTGGACGACTTCGATCTCACCCAGACCGGCATCCCGGAGTTCCCGCCGCAGCGTTTCTGCGTCGCCTTCCTTGGCCACCGAAACCACGTGCGGCTTCCAGCGCACCGCCTGCTGGAAGGCGAGTTCGGTGTTGTTGCCGACCGCCAGGGTGGCGACCTGGAAGCGGTCGGGATAGCTTTCGACCACGCTTAACGTGCTCTGTCCGATGGAGCCGGTCGAACCCAGGATGGCAATGCGTTTCATGCGGGAGTCAAGGCAGTAACTCTATTGTACGGGATGGTGGGCGGCAGTTTCGAACCTCAACCACCGAGGTCACAGAGGACCATGGAGGAACCCCTTGGTTTTCCTCTGTGATCCTCTGTGTCCTCTGTGGTTCAAGGTTTTTTATTACTGCATCAGCTGCCAGGCGCGATAAGCCCACACCACCGGCACCGCGAACAGCATGGCGTCGATGCGGTCGAGCATGCCCCCGTGACCCGGCAGGATCGAACCGGAATCCTTCACGCCCGCTCCGCGCTTGATGAGCGACTCCACCAGATCGCCCAACTGTGCCGCGATGTTCACAACCGCCGAAAGCACGATGACCGGCCCTAGTTGCGGCTGCTCCAGCCCGAAAATGCCGTCACGCCGGCCAATCAGCCCGACGCGAAGCAATGCCGCACTGATTCCCGGCGCATGCTGAAACCACAGCGTCCCGATCAGCACGCTGGCCAGAATCGAGGCGAACGCCCCTTCCCAGGTCTTCTTCGGACTGATCTCCGGCGCCATCGGATGACGGCCCAGAGCTTTGCCCACAAAGTAGGCGAAGATATCTCCCGCCCACACCGCCAGCAGCGTATAGATCACCCAGATTGCGCCGGCGGCTTGTTGCCGGATCTCCACCAGCAGCGCCATCGGAATGGCGATGTACACGAAGGCAAACATCGACGCCGCTGCCGCCGGGTAGCCCGTCGCCAGATCGCGGCGGCGCATGGCAATCGTCAGAAACAAGAACGGCGTCAGCGCGGTCGCCAGCGCGAGACCATAGATCACGGCCGTGGCCACCACCAGCGGCGTGCGATTGGTCGAAGCCAGAATGACGAATCCGAAGAAGAGCGCAACGTAAGCGTAGGTGGGCTGGAGAATCGGCTGAACTCGGTAGTGCGCCGTGAGCTTGAGGAATTCGGCGACTGCCAGCAAAGCCACCGCGCCCGACACTACCGCCAGCAGGTACAGCGGCGCTTTCAGCACCAGGAAAAGGACAACGGGAATTAAGACGACGGCGGTCGCGATGCGCTTGGCCATGAAATGAGTAATCAACGATGAGCGATCAACGCTTCGCCTCAGCGTGGGTGCGGACTTTCGCGTGGTCGTAGCCGTGTCCAGAATCGTGCCCCAGTCCGCCGTAGCGGCGTTCCCGCCGCTGATATTCTTCGATGCCTTCCAGCAACTGGACGCCGCGGAAGTCCGGCCACAGCGTTTGCGTAACGTAGATCTCGGTATAGGCCAACTGCCAAAGCAGGAAGTTACTCAGCCGCATCTCGCCGCTGGTGCGAATGACTAAGTCGGGATCGGGTAAGTGCCGGGTGTAAAGATGGTCGCTGATGGACTGTTCATCGACTTTGAAATGACTTAGCCCGCCATTGCGCGCGGCCGCGTCCGCCAGCGAGCGGAATGCATCGACGATTTCGCTGCGCGCGCTGTAATTCAGCGCCAGGGTCAGAACCATTCCTGTGTTCGCTCGGGTGGCGTCGCGCGCATCTTCCATCTCACGTTGTACCGACTCGGGCAGCTCATGTTTCCGGCCGATATACTCCAGACGAATATTGTTTTCGTTGAGCGTCTTGATCTCGGCTTTCAGATAACGGCACAGCAGGCGCATCAGGAAGTCCACTTCCGAGCGCGGGCGCTTCTTCCAGTTTTCTTCCGAGAAGGCGTAGAGCGTCAGCGCCGGAATGCCGATGCGCGCCGCCGTCTCCACCGTCGAACGCACCGACGCGACCCCGGCACGATGTCCCGCCACGCGCGGCATATGCCGGCGCCGGGCCCAGCGTCCGTTTCCGTCCATGATGATCGCGATGTGCTTGGGAAGACGCGCCGGATCGAGCCGCAGGTAAGCGTCGCTCTCCTTGCGGTCCATCCCAGCCGGAACCGTGTGTCGCAAGCGGACCTCTCTAAGTCGAAGCTAACACACGAATTCCGGTGCGTGCAATGCGCTAGAACCTCATCCACCAAGGACACGAAGTCAAACGAAGGTCCTAAAGTCATCCCGGCTTTACCTTCGTGAACCTTCGTGCCCTTTGTGGTTTGCGCTTTTCTCGTGGTTCACTACCGAGCCTCTTCCGGCACAATCGGCAGAGCCAGCCGCTCCGTATGGCGGAGCACCGTGAGCATGCAGCACGCTCCCACCTGGGCGTCGGTCAGCAGACGATGCAGATCGTCTACACCCGCCACCGGTTTTTCGTCCAGGGCCACGATCACGTCGCCCTCGCGCAACCCCGCACTCCGCGCCGGGCAGCGCTCCTCGACTCCCACCACCACCACGCCGGTTTCCTGGGAAAGGCTGTAGAAGCGAACCACGCGCCGAGGGATAGGCACGGTCTGCGCCGACACTCCGATATAACTCCGCCGGATGCGTCCGTCGCGCAGCAACCGGCTGGCCACGAACTTCGCCGTGCTGATCCCGATCGCGAAACAAATCCCCTGCGCCGGCAGGATCGTTGCCGTGTTGACGCCGACCACCTGTCCCCGCGAGTCCACCAGCGGCCCGCCGGAGTTGCCTGGGTTCAGCGCAGCATCGGTCTGAATTACATCCTCAATCAGCCGCCCCGAATAAGAGCGCAGGGAACGCCCGAGAGCGCTGATCACGCCGGCAGTGACGGTCGACTGGAAACCGTAGGGATTCCCAATCGCAATGGCCATTTGTCCCGGACGCAACTGCTGCGAATCGCCCAGTTCGACGGTCTGCAAGCCGCCCGCATCGATCCGGATCACCGCCAGATCGGTCGCCGGATCGTCGCCAATCGTATGCGCCGGAACGCGCCGCCCATCGGAAAGCGTAATCTCGATGCGGGTCGCATCATGCACCACATGGCTGTTAGTAAGAATCAACCCGTCAGGAGTGAAGACAAAGCCCGACCCGCCCCCACGCCGCTCCCGAGGCTGGCGGGAGCGCCCGCGCGCCACCGCCTGATGCACTTCGACATTGACGACCGAAGGGCTGACCTTCGCAACCGCAGCGATCACCGCCCGGGAATAGGCGTCCAGCAGGGCAGCGTCTCCCGCAGCCGAAGCCCGCCGCTCGCTCGGCTCATGAACAAGCCCGCTAACCGCACTCCGATCGGACGCAGAAATAAAATCCGCAGCAAACCCGTCCAAGTTCATGCTGCATAGATGACAGACACGATGTGTAGGATTCGGCCCGAGACCGTGTGGGGACGGGCTCTGCCCGTCCAGCCGAGCCAAGCTCGGCAGCTTTCCTGGGGAGAGACGGGCGCCCTCGCCCAAAAGCCCTGGTCGCGCCTTTACAATGCTTTCTTGCGCATCCTGATCTCAGCCGGCGAAGCCTCGGGCGAAATGTACGGCGCGCAGCTGATCGAAGCCCTGCGCCGCCGCAACTCGTCTCTGACCTTCTTCGGCGCCGGTGGAAACCGCATGCGCGCTGCCGGCTGCGAGCTGATTGTCGACGCCAAAGACCTGGCCGTCGTCGGCATCACTGAAATCGTCAGCCATCTTCCAAGAATTCTCGAGCTTTATAAGAAGCTCATCCGCGCCGCCGCCGACCGCCACCCAGCTCTCGCCGTCGTCATCGACGCGCCCGCCTTCAACTGGCGCGTCGCGCGGCAGATGCACAAGCGCGGCATCCCTGTCGTCTACTACGTCTGCCCGCAGTTCTGGGCCTGGCGCCAGGGACGCGTGAAGCTGTTACGCAAGTACATCGACAAAGCGCTGGTGATTTTCCCTTTCGAAGAAAAGTTCTACCGCGCTCGCGGCGTTGACGCGACCTTCGTAGGCCACCCCCTCGCTGATCTAGCCGCGCCGGCCATCACCCGCGAAGCCTATGCAGGCGAGCACGCGCTCGACGCCACCCGGCCCTGGATCACGCTCATGCCCGGCAGCCGCCGCAAAGAAGTGCGCATGAATCTGCCGGCTATCCTGGAAGCCGCCGCCCGCCTCGACGCATGCTTCGGTTCGAACTATGAATTCCTGCTCCCGGCAGCCCGCATGCTGGAACCGTGGTTCCTGAAGCAGCTGATCGGCAATCGGTTGGCAGGTCCATCCGGAGAGACGCGGCTCGCCGCGTCTTCGGCCAGCAACATCCATTTGGTCCCTGAAGCGCTCCCCGCGCTCTACCACTCCCGCGCCGCCATCGTCGCCAGCGGCACGGCCACGGTCGAGGCTAGCCTGATGGCGACGCCATTCGTCATGGTGTACCGCGTCTCGCCGCTGACCTACGCTCTCGGCAAGCCGCGCATCAAGGTTCGCCACTACGCCATGGTCAACCTGATTGCCGGCGAAGAAGTCGTTCCCGAGCTCGTGCAGCACAAGTTCACCGCCGACAACATTGTCGCTGAGTTGGACAAGATCATCCCCAACGGCCCTCCCAGAGAGAAAATGCTGCGCGGGCTAGCCGCGGTGCGAGCAAGACTGAAGAAGCCGGATGGCGGCCAACATCCGGCTGATCGCGCCGCCGAGATCATCCTGGAAATGCTGGGGCAACGAACGCTTTGATTTCCTCCGTCACTTGGGAAGAAAGAGATAAGGGCGGCAAGCTTGCCACGACTGCATACTTGGACGTGCCTTCGGCACTAGAGATGTGGCCGACCCCGTGACTCTGGCGCATGGCGCCGCCTAACAACCCTTGTCCCCGCAGCATCTTTTGCGGGAAAATTAACATCTTACAAAGTGTCGTGCTCCCAGGAGAATCTACTTGACGCTCTTCCACTCCCGACCCCTGCGTCGGGCGCTCTATTGGTATCTGGCATTCCTGCTCTCCTTTTTCCGGGCCAACGCAGCCTGGGCAGCCGAGAAGCCTCGCCTGCGCGCCGACGACTACCAGATCGACGCCGAACTCCTGCCCCAAACCCACAAGATCACGGCGCGCGCCACGGTCAAAGTGACCGCCCTCGACGACCTCAGCGTCGCCAGCTTTCAGTTAAACAACGCACTCCGGATCACCAAACTGCTCGATGCCAACAACAAGCCGCTCACACCCGAACGCAATACGCAGGATTCGACCGTGCGCTTCGGGCTCACCCGCGGCCTCGCCAAGAATGCCAGCACCTCGTTCACCTTCGAATACGAAGGCACTCTCGAAACGGCCGACGAGAGTCCGGTGCCGGGCCTCAAGCTCGCCTACATCGGCTCCGACACCAGTTATTTGCTGTACTCGGGCCTGTGGTTCCCGGTCGCCGGCTACGGTACTAACCGCTTCACTTCGACCATCAGCATCACCGTCCCGGCGCACATGATCGTGATCGGCAGCGGCAAAGAACTTGCCACCGCCGCGGCCGCCAGGAAGCCCGCGGTCGCCAACTCCAAGACCTTTACCTTCGCCTGGGACAAGCCCAGTTTCCCGGGCACGATCATCGCGGGCACGTTTCAGGAATTCAAGAGCGACGAAGCCGGCCTCGATCTGCACGTGTTCTTCAAACCCACGCACAAAGACCTGGGCGCCGAGTACGCTTCGACGGCCGTGAAGGAGTTCACCTACTTCGTCACGCAGTACGGCAACGCCCCTTCGACCAAGCTGAAGATCGTGGAACTTCCCGATGACACCGTGCCCTCGGCCTGGGCTCCCGAAATCGCGGCCATCGCGGGCCGTGGGATCTCGGAAAAAATTAACTACCGCCTGCTCGCTAATACCATCGCCCATCAGTGGTGGGGGACCTCGGTCAGTCCGGCCTCAAAAGACGATTGGTGGATCAGCGACGGCTTCTCGCGCTATTCCGAGGCGCGCTACGTCGAAAGCGCCGCTGGACGGGCCGGTCTTGAGGAAATGGTGAAAGACATGTCGGTGGGCGCGCTCGCCTACGACAGCGTGCCGCTTTCCAGCGCCGCCAAGCTCGACTATTTTTCGCCCGAGTTCCAGTCGCTCGTGACCGACAAGGGCGCCATGATCCTGCACATGCTGCGCTGGGTGCTTGGCGAAGACAAGTACCTCAAGACCATGCGCGACTTCTCCGCCAAATTCGCGGACAAACCCGCATCCACCGACGACTTCCGCGCGCTCGTCGAACAGGTGTATGGCGACAAGCTCACCTGGTTCTTCTCGCAGTGGATGGACTCGACCAGCGCCCCCGAGTTCAAGACCAAGTACACCGTGTACCGCTTGGGCAGCAACAAGGGCTTCCGCGTGGTCGGCGCGATCACCCAGGATCTCGACCTGTTCCGCATGCCCGTAGATTTGAAGATCGATACCGACGGGAAAACGGAAGAAAAGCGCATCGAAGTCGTGGGCACGGACTCGCCCTTCACCATCGAGACCTTTGGACGGCCCCGCCGCATCGTCGTCGACCCCGATAACCGCGTGCTCACCAATTCCGCCGACATCAAACTGCGGTCGTCGATCCTGCGTGGGCAGGGTCTGATCCAGCAGGGCGATCTGGCCGGGGCGCTGAGCGAGTTCAATAAAGCTCTCGAAGTGAACAAGAACAGTTCGCTCGGGCACTACCGCATCGCCGAGGTTTTCTTCCTGCAACGCAACTACCAGGCGGCGGCGAATGCCTATCGTGAATCGCTGAACGGCGACGGCGAACCGCGCTGGACCGAGGTCTGGAGCCACCTGCAACTCGGCAAGATCTTCGACGTCACCGGCCAGCGAGAGCGCGCGGTGAACGAGTACCGCCAAGCCGTCCAGACTAACGACAACACCCAGGGCGCACTCGAAGAAGCCCGCAAGTACCTGCAGAAAGCCTACGAGCGCGAGAAGGGAAATTAGCTCTTTGGCTCTTAAGCTCGGGCTCTGGCGGGGCGATGTTCAGATTTTGCGCATCTTGACCCCGTACCGGAGCAGCGCGTACAGTTTTTAATTAGGGTGAGGTGTTTTATGTCGAGTGAAACCAGCAAGTATCTGAAGTTTAGCGCGGTGACCGTGTTGATTTTGCTCTCACTCGGCTATTTGGCATACACCGGTGTGCAGGACAGCAAGAGCTACTACGTCACCATCAAGGAACTCAACCAAATGGGCAGCAGCGCCTACTCCAAGCGTCTGCGCGTGGCTGGCAATGTGGTTCCGGGATCGATCAAGCGCTCGGGTACCCGCGTGGATTTTCTTTTGAAGGAAAATGATTTGACGCTGCCGGTGTCCTACACCGGAACGGAAGCGCCTCCCGACACTTTCAAAGACGACTCCCAGGCCTTGGCCGACGGCAGTTTCGGACGCGATGGCGTCTTCCACGCCAAGGGACTGCAAGCCAAGTGCGCTTCGAAGTACGCGCCCAAGCCTGGGCAACCGGGTGCCGCTCCCACAGCCGAGCCCGCCAAGAGCATGACGCAGAACCAGAGTGCCGGTTCCAGCGGGATGGCAAATTAATCTCGAACCGATTGACTGACACCGCGCCCGTCATCTCCGTCTCCAATCTGATCAAGCAGTTCGGCCGTTTCGCGGCTTTGCGCGGCGTGAGCGGCGACTTTGCCGGCGGTAAGCTCTACGCCATTCTCGGGGATAACGGCGCGGGCAAAACCACGCTGTTGCGCACGCTGGCGGGACTGAATCGGCCCACCAGTGGGCAGGTTGCGATCCTCGGAGCAAGCAACTTTCGCGACGTCTGCCAGCAGGTCGGCTACATGGCACATCCGTCGCTGCTCTATGACGAGATGAGCGGGATGGAGAACCTTGCATACTTTGCGCGGTTGTACGGATTCGCGGACGGTTCCCGCTGCGCGGACGTGATTCGCTCCGTCGGCCTTGATCCCGAGTTGAGCCGGCCGGTGGGCCAATACTCGCAGGGGATGCGGCAGCGGATGTCGCTGGCGCGCGCGTTGTTGCACGATCCGAAGATTCTGCTGTTGGATGAACCCTTCTCTAACGTGGATGTGCATTCCGCAGGCGACATGGTGCGGCTGCTCGGACGCACGCGCGATCAGGGCAAGACGATCTTTGTGGTCACGCACCAGGCGTCGCTGCTGGAAGACACCGCCGACGAGTTCGTCTGGATGCAAGCGGGCAGAATCGTCGGACGCACGCGCGATTTGAAGCCGCCGGAGGTCACCCCATGAGCGCCCCTTCCGGAATCACCCGGGCGACACTGCTCAAAGACCTGCGCCTAGAGTGGCGGTCGAAAGACGCCATCAACTCCATGCTGTTTTTCTCGCTGCTGGTGGTGGTGGTATTCAGCTTTTCGTTCGATCCCAGCGCCGAAGAATCGCGCCAGATCGCCGGAGGCCTGGTTTGGGTGGCATTTCTGTTCGCGGCCGTGGTCGCCTTAAATCAGACGTGGGCGCGCGAGCTGCGCAACCAGGTGCTCGACGCGTATCGGGTCTCGCCCGCGCCCGCGAATTCGCTATTCTTGGCGAAGGCCATCGGCAATTTCATTTTCGTCGGCGTGCTGGAAGCCCTCATGACTCCGCTGTTCATTGCGTTCTACCGGCTGCGGGCGCTCGGTCCGGCATGGCAATTGCTGGCCGTTGCGGCGCTGGGGACATGGGCGTTGGTGGTGAACGGAACTTTCTTTGCGGCGATGTCCATCCGCACCCGCAGCCGCGAAATCATGCTGCCGCTGCTGCTGTTTCCGATCTCGATTCCCGCGATCCTGGCCATGGTGCAGGCTACGACCGCGATCCTGACGGGGGAGACGAGCGCCCGCTTCTGGATTGTGTTGCTTGGGACCTTCGATCTGGTGTTTACTACGAGCTGTTTGCTTCTGTTTGAAACGGTATTGAATGCAGAATGACGAACGCGGAATGACGAGCACGAAATGAAACGAGCCTTCCCCATCCTCGGCATCCTGACTGCGATCCTGCTGAGCTACGCGCTGTACTTGGCGCTGGTGGTGGCGCCCACCGAGCAGACCATGGGCGACGTACAGAGGATTTTCTACTACCACGTGCCCTCGGCCTGGACCGCGTTCATTCTCTTCTTCATCAATTTTGGCGCTTCGATCTACTACCTGATCAAGCACAAGCCCGCGGCCGATATCGTGGCTCTGGTGAGCGCCGAAGTGGGCGTGGTCTTCTGCACAATCGTGCTGGTGACGGGCCCGATCTGGGCGCGTCCGGTCTGGGGCATCTGGTGGACGTGGGACATGCGGCTGACATCGACGCTGGTTCTGTGGCTCATCTATGTGAGCTATCTCTTCCTGCGACGCTTTTCGGCCGGCGGACAAACGCCGACGCTGGCGGCGACGCTGGCCGTTTTCGGTGCGCTCTGCGTACCGTTTGTGTACTTCTCAATTTGGTTCTTCCGCACCCAGCATCCGCAGCCGGTGATGGGCGGTGGCGGATCGATTGATCCGCGCATGATGCATGTGCTGCTGATCAACTGGCTGGCCTTTTCCTGCTTCGCTTTCCTGGTGTGCTGGTCGCGCTACCGGCTGGAGAAGTTGCAGCGCGAGGTGGATGAAGCTCACGCCCTCGAATCGCTGATAGATGCCCCCAGGAGCGCGCGATGAGCGGAAGCGGATACCTGTTTGCGGCTTATGCGGCGGTCTGGATCATTCACATTGTTTATCTCTCGACGATGGTTTCGCGGTATTCGCGGCTCCGGCGGGAGATTGAGGAATTGAAGAAGAAGTAGTCAGGAGCCGGTCGTCAGTAGTCGGTAAACCCTTCGCGACCGCCATTGAAGAACCCGCCCCATCCCGGAGATTTCATCCGCACGGAGATCGTCGAGCCTGCCGGCCTGTCGGTGACAGCGGCGGCGGCGCTCCGGGTCTCCCGGCCCGCGCTTTCCAGTTTGCTCAACGGCAAAGCCGATCTTTCCGGGGACATGGCACTCCGCATGGAAAAAGCCTTTGGAGTGCGAATGGACACGCTCCTGCGCATGCAGGCAGCCTACGACATTGCCCAAACCCGCAAGCGCGAGAAGCAGATCCACGTCCGGCGAGTGGCTCAGACCGCCGACGTTCACGCCTGAAGCCAGGTCGCAGGTCTCAGGTGTCAGGTCTCAGGGAGGCCTCAACTACTTCCGCTTTTCCTGAGACCTGAGACCTGAGACCTTGGACCTGAGACCTTTTTCTTTGCAACCAATTTCCCCTCTGCCCGCTTCTCACTAAAGCGGCGCCAATCCCTGCTTGGCTTGACAGCGTATCTCCCAGATGTAAAAGTATTTGTTTGCTTTA
>WNGE01007115.1_pt1 | contig 12260 bp, 8 predicted proteins | sample 5400651 | NCBI WGS metagenome assembly WNGE01 (sample SAMN13153370, study PRJNA577476) | soil metagenome | isolation source: 60 cm soil or saprolite under grassland replicate 2 | place: USA:California | collected 2016-06-15 | reverse complement strand
CAACCGCTGTAACTCAGTGTCTGATCTAGTGTCTTCTCGCCATAGCTCCAAGGGTATGGCAGTGAGAGGACATCCGCGCTCTTGCATCTGTTCCTCAAGTCTATCGATGTTGTCTGCCAGCTCCCAAAAGCGCTCTGGTGAATTATATCCCAGGCAATCTTGATCATGATCCCAGTAGCAGGAAAGTCTGCCATTGACCCCGCTGATCCGGAGTAGGATGTACCAGTCCCAGAACTTCGCAACCAGTTCAAAGTTCCGGGCTGCTATGAGTTTGCTGTGGAGTTCTTGTAGCATTGTGCATTTCCTTTCTAGAATTGCGTATCACTCAGAATGAGCAAGAGAGGCCACCGAAGTAGTGATAATCTCTTCAGAGAACACCATCCTGCGCTTTCAGCCCGCAACGCCCTTCTTTTGGGAATTATTCATATTGCCTGATGGTGATACTGATTCTGACTGGTTCCATGATGAGGTCAGCAGGCCTGGTATCTGGAATGATTTTCCTGACACTGTGATAGCAGTATCTATGCTCTCCTCCAAAGATGAATACATCTCCAGAATGAAGAATGATATCCTCGTAGGACCCGAATCGCTCAAGTCCTCCGAACTCAAAGATCGCATCCTCCCCAAGACTTATTGAGATGACAGGCTTATTGACCTTCTCTTCATAGTCCTGGTGGCGTCCAATTGATGATCCAAGGGGGTAGTAAGACAGATAGGCTGACTGTGCTTCATAATCAAAGCCGTACTCATCCGCAACGTCTTTGCAAATATCTAGAATGCTTGCAGGAATAGGCGGAAATGGCTCTCCTGTTGTGGGATGCTCCTGGACGTATCTGGCTCCGCAAGGGCGGCCATGGTATCCCCAGGGTCCAAAGGATGTGTTCGTATACATGGCCTTTCTCACATTTCCTCCTGTGAAACAGGTTTCACAGTTGCCTCTACAGTCTCGCCTGCCTATCCCTCTCCGAGGCGCGTAGTTACTGTAGAGAGGTGCTGCACTGAGGAGGCTTCTACAATCTTGTAGGATCTGTTTTTGAAGGTCGATATCAAGTCTTTTGACTACTCTATACATAGTGTTTCCTTTCTGATAATAAGAGCGAAACGGGGATGGTGGTTTTGTTGTGTTTGTGAGGATTGAGCCGGAGACCGGTATTGATCTCGCCAATTCCCCACGTACAAAACTTTACATGCGAACTAGCATCATCAACAACAATAGTATATCATAAAAGAGAGCATTTCCTAACTCAAAGAAGTAGGGTAAACTGACGCTAGACGAGGCCAGGTCCCTCGTCCAGGAGGTCAGCTTATGATGCCTACCGTTGTCAGCGAACAGGCACCATTACCCGCTATTCTTGCGCCCTTGCTGGGCAGCCTTATCATTGCCATAACAAATTCGTTTGGTCAGACGGTGCTGGGGTATCGGCTCGTCTTTGCCGCTGCGACGCTCTTTCTTATCTTAGCAGCCATATTTGTGCTATTTGTGAGAGAGCGACGAGAGATTCAGCCAACGGTAGCCCGCCAACGGAGTGCGCGCCGCCGTGTGAATATTGGCTGGAGCCTTGCTTTCCAGACGCGTTCAGGCAAGGCGCGTGGCTTTCTGCGTTTCTGGCCGTTCTGGGAATGGCTCATGCGCAGGTTAGTGCATGTACACCCGATCCCGCACGCACCACATAATTTAATGGCTATAGCCCTGACTCGCTACTCCGGGCGACCGATAGATCTTCCCGATGGAATACATGTTCAATCCGGTGATCCTATCATCGAACTGCATTTTAATAACCAAGAACTTCTAAGCATGGCGGAGCACCCAAACGCATGGGAATACATGCACATGATAGCCCGGAACCTCCACTCTCTGGCGGTATGGATGCAGCAACCCGATTTCCCTGCTGATGCGGGAAAGATACGCGCCATCTACGGAGTAACATTGTTGAGCCGTGGCGCGCGCCGCCTGGGTTTTACCGTGCGTGGACGGCCAAGAAATCTCCATAGTCGGTTGGAGCGTTTTTTCCTGCTGGGCCTGCTGGTCCTTTATAGCCCCAGAGGGCGGTCACGTCTCCTGCAAGGAACTACGTATGGCACCTATCCGCAGGAGACGTGGATGTCTCCTGCGGAATTGTTCAAACGCTACAGTGATCTACCTGAGCCGCAGGAACAGCCAGGAGGCCACAATCCAGCTTAAGTCTCGACTATATCATTTGATCAACGCTGGAAGAGATCTACTAACTCTTTGACTTTTGTCTCGCTGCTCCACCTGGTCTGCATATGTTGAAAGGCTTTATCTGCCTCACTATAGTACATATCAGAACCAAGTATTGACGCTAACTTTATAGCTTTCTGTATATAGGCACAGCTCCGCTCTAAATCTCCAGCCTTGCTGGTCGCCAACGCCTGCCAACATAAGATTTCGGCATGTCGGGGATTTACTGTGTCAGGGACAAACGTTTTTGCATGCTCGAAGGCTTGCCATGCCTCCCAGGCTTTCCCCAGGTGTAGGTAGGTTAGCCCTTCGTCCGAGTACAACATATACTGGTTGGCATGTGTGTAGAAATAGTTTGGATCATTCTCGGCGTTATCCTGGTAGGTGTCCCGTGCAATGCCTATGTAGCGCAGGGCTTCTTGTTGCTGTCGCAAATTTGCGTACACTTCGGCGAGCCCTGAATAAATACGTGCGCGTAGTAGTGGCGATATGTCCTTGACATGTTCTGTTGCCAGGAGCAGTGTTTGTAACCTTTGTGCAGGCCGATTGCGAAATAAGAAAACGTCCTGTTGCCGTATGAGTGCACCTACCTGGAGGTTAGGATCGTTTGCACGTTGTGCATATAATAATCCTTGTTTACTATCTGCCAGAGACAATGCAAAATTCTCTTGCTCTAATGCAAGGAGGCTTGAAAGCTGATATGCTAGCGACGCAAAGCTTGCAAGCTCTTTTTCGTACTTTGTTGCTTGTTGAACCAGTGTCGTGAGTTGCGAGATGTAATCAGGCAGTATCTTTGTAACTTCTGCTAATCCTCCTTCATAGTAAAGATTCCAACAGGCAGGTATGGCAACCGCATATAGTGATAGCATCTCTTTGACCGATATAGCAGGTGTGTGGGTAGTTCCTCTGTAACTACTTGCTTGTGCTAAACCAAGCATACCTGCTGGTAGTCCTATCAAAAGAGTAAGTGCATGCCTGCGCGTAATATCGTCCCCATGTTGTGTTGGCTTCATCGCGTGCAATCTCCTGATTGAGGCTTCAACTGACGCCATGAGTTCTTCGCAAGTCCATCCCTGCTGTTGTTGAAAGAGAGCCAGGGCTAGAACTCCTGTATCAAACATGTGTGGTATTACTATGTCTTCTAATGGAGAGGTCACTGTCTGACTAATCGGGTGGGGATGTACCTCTAAGAGATGGGCGTAACCGAGTTCCTCTGGCGACATTTTGAACGTATTACAGAGCATTTCGAGGGAGGATAGATGTGGCTGACACTCTCCATGCTCCCAGCGTTGGTAAGTCCGTACACTTACGTCTATCTTTGTGCAAGCCGCTTCAACCGACCAACGCTTTTTTTTCCTGGCTGCCTGTAACTTTTCATTCATGGGTGTGACCTCCACTATATCGATTATACCTATCAATTATCGTCAGGTCAAGGAAAGATAAAGCAATAGAGAACTACAAAGACAAAGTGACACCTAAATGACACCTTTTTGTCGTATAAAATAACTTTACCATTCGTTATTGCGTTTGGCAAGAGATGCAATAGTGACATAGAAATGACCTCATAGTGACTATCCTGTGTCATTATTAAAAAAATGAAAATCAAATATATTCTATATAAGAATTCTTTTTGATATATCAGAAGCTTGACTGGTATTGGATTTATATGGCTGTACACGAGCTATATAAGGGAGGAGTTATGCTTATTGGTTCGGTGGATGTCTCAGGATGTCTTAGTAAGTTTGAGGTGGATAAGATGTTAGAAGATCTTGATGCGTATATTGTTGATTTAGCGCAAAAATATGTGCCTCGTACTCTAATCCCTGCCGAAGTATTGAGTTTAGAAGTGGATGAGATAGCTCAGAATGCTCGTATTAAGCTCTGGCAGGCATTGCGTAAGGAGCACATCGAGCATCCCAGGTCATATGTCAGGACTATTGTCTATAATGAGTCGGTGAATGTTGTACGCAGGTACAGGCGCGTCTTCCCATTACCGCTAAATGAGGATGGAGAACTCTATCATGGAACTATCATGTTGACTTCCGATCAGGGAGCACACGATCCTGCTGATGAGTTTGTGTGGATAGAAGCACTCGTTGGTTGTACAAAAAAAGTTGCAGAAGATGTTATTAGACTTCCCCCACGCCAACAGAAGGCTGTGATCTACGCCTTGAAAGAGCAGATAGCTGATATTCTTCCACTCGTAAATGCATTTTCACAGCATGGGTTAAACATTGACCAGCAGTCCGAGGAGAAAGAGACCATACGGAATCTGCAAGCTTCTCTTTCTATTGCTCGGAAAAAATTACGTGCGATGAGAGATGTAAGTCTGCTTGAGGAGGTAAAATAATATGTTGTTACGTCACTCAAGCTCCTAATGTATTGTTTTACTAAAGCGTAATAAAAGGGCGTTTACTGGTAGTTGTTTACTGGTAAATGCTCTTTTGTGCGTGGCAAAATATCTCCTGTTGTTGAAAATGCGTGCGCTCACATAAATACTTTCTGTTTATCTATTGCCTGCAATACGGACATAAAGTTGTCATTATGTTTCTTTGTGTCATGCCTTAATCAGGAGTAATAATGCAATAACACGCATCAGGGATAGGAATATTGGTGGCGTTATTGGCAAGTTGATTTGACTATGATACACTCAGGAAAATCGGTAAGTTGCTAGTAACCAGGCGAGCAAATCGGTAAATGCAAGAAGGAAAATATGAAGAAGTTTTATGAACTGCTCGAGTCTCTTCGCGAGGCGAGACAAATCAGTAAAAAAGATCTGTCTCGCCGTACTGGTTTGTCCGCAGGTTACATCAGTCTATTAACGCGTGGGGAGCGTGAGGCCCCTTCTGAAAACACTCTTGAACTGCTGGCTAATGCGTTGAACCTGGATGCAGAGATGAGAAGCTATTTCTTTGGTGCTGCGGGTTATTCACCTGACGCCGCTTCGTCTCCATCCAATGGTAGAATCGCACCCATGAATGGAAACAAAAAGCAGCATAATTATACCCAGTGTGATTGGGGCGAAGCACCCGATATACGTGCCTTTTATGGCCGCCAGCAAGAAATCACTACCTTGGAACAATGGATTATAGAGGATGGTTGCCGTTTGGTGATGATCCAGGGGATTGGAGGCGTAGGTAAAACGGCGCTCGCAACTATGCTGGCTGCGCAAATTAGCGATACATTTGAGTATGTTTTCTGGCGCTCGTTGCAAAGTGCTCCTTCCTTGAAGAGTATACTTGAAAAGTGTATCCTCTTTTTCTCGAATCAAGAGGTTACTGATCTTCCTGGAAATGAGGATGAACTGATCCTTTTGTTGATCAAGTCTCTTCGTGACCATTGCTGCTTACTCGTTTTGGACAATTTTGAGTCTGTCTTACAAGGTGGCAAGCGTGCTGGTCTCTATTGTGAGGGGTGTGAGGGCTACGGGAGGCTTCTCCAGCGCATGGGAGAGAGTGAGCATCGAAGTTGTGTTTTGCTTACCGCACGGGAAAAGCCAGGAGAGATTTCCCGTCTGGAAGGTAGAGCGCTCCTTGTACGTTCTATGGAACTACAGGGAATGAAGCCTGCAGAACTGCAGAAGATACTTCAAGAAGAAGGTATCTTTGGCTCAGATGACGCCTGGAGTGAATTTATTGAGCGCTATGCGGGTAATCCCCTGGCTCTAAAACTGGTCTCTGCCTCTATTCGCGAGTTGTTTGGTGGTGATATCTCCTGGTTTCTGTATGAAGGTGATGCTGTCTTTGGCGATCTGCACGACTCGCTCTCTCAACAATTTCACCGTCTTTCCGAGCAAGAACGCAGAGTCATCTACTGTCTGGCAATCGAGCGTGTATCAGTGAGCCTGAATGACCTGCGCACACAGATCGTTCCTGCCATCTCGATGCGTGCTCTCCAGGAAGCATTAGATTCGATGCGCCGTAGATCTATGGTCGAAAGTTCTCAGGGACGCTTCTGGCTCATTCCGGTCATTTTAGAATACATAACCGAAAGGATCATTGAGGATGCGTTTCAGGCTGTGGCTACTGAGAGTGCCGGAATACTTATCAGCCATGCTTTGATGCGAGCACAGGCAAAAGACTATGTGAGAAATAGTCAGGTCCGCCTTATTCTTGATCCTCTGGCCAGGCGCCTCCTTAACACTTTTGACTCTCTGGAGACAGATAGAAAGTTGCGTAACTTGCTTACTGTCCAACAAAATGCAGCCGTCCAGGCACCGAATTATGTAGCAGGCAATGTACTTAATCTGCTCGTTCATCTGAAAACCTGGCAATCTAAACGACCTGTGCTACGCAGATATGACTTTTCACGTCTGCTCGTGTGGGAGGCATATCTTCAGGATGTTGGTATCCGTGAGGTGAATTTCTCTGATGCAGATCTTTCCCACTCGACCTTTACGAATACCTTTGGTGGCATTCTTTCACTTGCCATCAGTCCAGATAGCAAATTGATTGCTGCTGGCACGGCAAATGGGGAAGTCAGGCTCTGGCAGTCTTCTTGCGCAACTCCGTATATAACCTGTAAAGGACATGCCGATTGGGTCGGCTCTGTTGCTTTTAGCCCTGATGGGCGCATACTTGCCAGTGGCAGCGATGATCATACAGTCCGTCTGTGGGAGGTGAGCACTGGGGAGTGTTTGCACGTCCTGGAAGGGCATGATGGTTGGATAAAGTCGGTTGCTTTTAGCTCCGATGGAAAGCTACTCGCTACTGGCTGTGAAGATTGTCAAGTGCGTCTGTGGGATATGAGTAATGGAACATGTCTTGCAACTCTCTCAGGACATACAAGCAAGGTCTATAGCGTTGCTTTTAGTTCCGATGGAAAGCTACTTGCTACTGGGGGAGAAGACTGGACAGTGCGCCTGTGGGATGTGAGCGAGGCAATGTGTCTCCAGATCCTTCAAGGGCATGGAGATTGGGTGCAATCGGTAGCGTTTAGTCCCGATGGGCAGCTCCTCGCCAGTGGCAGTGAAGATCGCACTATATGTGTGTGGAGTATAAGCACGCGAGAACTTATTAGAACTTTGCATGGACATACCGGGCAGGTACAATCGATAGCATTTAGCCCGGATGGAGATCTGCTCGCCAGTGGCGGCGAGGACCATGTAATTCGTGTATGGAATACGACTAGTTGGAATTGCGTAAAAACGCTGCAAGGACTGAGAAGTAGAATCTATGCAGTTGCGTTCAGTCCTGACAGGCAGGTACTGGTCAGCGGAAGTGCTGATCAGACCGTCAATCTATGGGAGACGCAGACCTGGGAGAGTCTGAAGACCTTGCAAGGTTATAGTAATCGCATTTACTCGGTGGCGTTTAGCCCCAATGGACAATACCTGGCGAGTGGAAGTGATGACCAGGCGATACGGTTGTGGGATACACGTACGGAAAAGCACCACAGCACATTACCAGAATATGGGACGTGGAGGTACTCGGTGGCATTTAGTCCTGATGGGCAATACCTGGCGAGCGGAAGCGATGACCAGGCGATACGGTTGTGGGAGGTCCATACTGGAAAACTTCTGAGAACACTGATTGGCCATAGCAACCGGGTCTGGTCCGTCGCGTTTAGTCCCGATGGACGACTACTTGCCAGTGGCGGTAATGATCAAGCCATTCGCCTTTGGGATGTCAAAAGTGGAAAAACGCTCGCAGTCTTACAGGGCCATATGAATTGGGTACGCTCAGTTGCGTTTAGTCCCGATGGACGGCTACTCGCCAGTGGCAGTGAGGATCAGACTATCCGCTTATGGGATATCAATACCAGGAACTGCCTGCTCATTTTGCAGAGCCATCAAGATCGTGTGTATTCGGTGGCCTTCAGCCCTGATAGTGCACACATTGCCAGTGGCAGTAAAGACCAGATCATCCGTCTATGGGAAGCGAAGCATGGCATATGCCTGGCAACCTTGTCTGGCCATCACGATTAGGTCTGGTCCGTTGCCTTTAGTCCGGATGGTCAATTGTTGGCCAGCGGAAGTAAGGATCAGAAGGTACGTATATGGGATATGAAAAGCAAGATCTGCTTGAAAACGTTTGAGGATCATACTGGTCAGGTGCAATCAGTCGCTTTTAGTGTCCTTGATGACACACAAATAGTGGCAAGTGGGAGCCACGACGGAACGATTAAACTCTGGAATGTACAGACCAATGCATGCTTGCAAACGCTCAGAAGCCCCAGACCATACGAAAATATGAATATCATAGGTGTCAAAGGTCTCACGGAAACGCAAAGAGAAATGCTCAAAGCGTTGGGCGCGACTGAAGATCACAAAACTACTATTTTGGGTTAAGGAAAGACCCTCTGTTGCATTCCCAACAAAATTGTCCACTTATAAAAGTAAACCTTATTTTTTGTGAGGTTGGTTTTTAGCACCCTATTAGGAGTTGTTATGGTACCTAAAACGCTTAACATGCTGGCTGATGTTTTTGGAAAGCCAGTTGAAGATTTAGAAGAAGTGAGCCGCGTATATCCATTTGCCATCACATCATTCTTGATTCGTCGTGTCGAGGAAGGGACGTATTCACCAGAGGCTCTCCGCCAGTTCATACCAGATATACGTGAACTTCAGCAAGTAGAGGGTTTTAGCGAAGACCCAACTCATGAGGAAAATTTTCGCCCGAAGAAATCTGTATTGCATGTGTATGATAATCGTACAGTCATTATACTTTCGCACCGGTGCCTGGTGTACTGTCGTTTCTGTTTCCGCAAATTCTTTGTCGGATTTCCCGAGCATGCGATCTCTGATGAACAACTCAATGAAGCATTTGCATATGTTATGGCACATCCAGAAATTGAAGATGTCATTCTCTCTGGTGGTGATCCATTAGCCGTACCCAACAGGAGGCTGATACCATTTCTGCGAAAGTTGACCGCTATCCCTCATATCAAGGTGATTAGAATTGATAGTCGTGCAATTTCTACCCATCCTGAACGCATCGACGATGAACTCATTGATTTTTTGCGTTCGGACAAGCGTTTCTGGTATTATGCCCACATGAATCATCCTGATGATATTGATCATCCTGATGTCTTTGCTGCAATAAATCGACTCGTTTCAATTGGTGTGGTCGTGCGCAATCAATGTGTCATTTTGCGTGCAGTCAATGATAATGTGGAGACAATGACCCGCTTGATGAATCTGTGTTATCAGCATAAGGTCCAGCCTTACAATCTCTATATCTTCGATCGCGTCAGGGGCGGTGCTCACTTTGATGTATCAAACGAGCGTATTGTGGAGATCTGTGCTGCTTTGTCCCAACTACCCGGTCCCGCACAGCCTGTCCTGGTATACACAGACGAGCTGAGTAGAAAGCATAGAGCTGTATACGATGATCCAGACGACCTCCAGACATTTCTGGCCCGGCGAGATACTTTCCTGGCCCGCAATATAAAGGACAGTACTTCCGAACCTGTGCTATCAGGCGTATAGGATAGTATATTCAAAATAAAAGGCTCCTCTCCCCAATAGACCAGGGAGAGGAGACTCATCAAGAAGCCTATTGAATGTTTCCTTCTCTTCCCTCTTTACCCTTCCCCGATTTTATGCCTGCCTGCTTCTCATTGCGCGCGCTCCCTACGTTTACCTATGCTGATCGGTTGGGGAGGTGTAGAACGATTATTGCGCTCATCCTCCGCCGGTGATGTTTCTTTTGAGTTTGGAGCATACTTCTTTTCACGTACTACGAAAAGAGCAGCTAAGCCCGCGAGAAGAGCAATGCCGACACAGGCGTAGAGGGCGTATTGAAGACCAGCAGTGATGGCAACTTTGCTGGTAGTCTCTCCGCCTTGCAGGAGTACAGCCGTACGGGCGGATGAGATCGTAACGACGATCGCCAGCACGAGTCCAGAGCCGACCTGCTGGGTAGTATTAAACAGGCCTGAGGCTAAGCCCTGTTCGTTATCACTGACACCCGCAGTTGCAGCAATCACCATGGTTGCGAAAGTTGGTCCCATACCGATAGAAACAACCAGGATACCAGGCAAGAGTGTGCCAGGATAGTTTCCGTTGGCAACGATCCCGGTAAGTAGCAGTAAACCAGCAGCCAGCCCTGCTATCCCTCCTACCAGGAAGGGTTTGACTCCAACGCGTGCGACCAGCCGTGAGACTACATTGGAAACGATCAGAATCACGGCAGCCATTGGCAAGAAGGCCAGTCCGGTGGTCAGTGCCGAGTAGTCAAGCACTCTTTGCATGTAGAGCGTGAGAATGAAAATCAGCGCGCCGAATGATCCAGGAGCCAGCAAGCTCACGAGATTAGCCCCTGTAACGGTGCGTTGGCGAAAGATGCTGAGCCGGATAAGCGGAGATGCTGAACGCGCCTCGATCACTACGAAGGCAACCAGCAAAACAACAGCCAGAGCGAGCAGCCCAAGCGTTTGCCGCGAGAGCCAACCGACATTGTTGCCTTGAGAGAGAGCGTAGACCAGCGCAATGAGTCCGCCCGTAACGGTGAGCGCCCCCAGCACATCGACGCGCCGCTGCTCAACCTGAGCGCGGCTCTCGCGCAGTACAATCGGTGTAGCGAGTACTGTGGCAATTCCAATTGGCACGTTTACGAACATAACCCAACGCCAACCAGGTCCAGCAGTGAGGAGTCCGCCTAGAATAGCACCGGCGGCAAAACCCAGCGAGGCCAGAGCTCCAACAAGGCCAAATGCTTTGTTGCGCGCAGGACCTTCAGCAAAGGTGGTCGTAATGAGCGAGAGCGTCGCAGGAGCAACAAACGCAGCTCCAAGTCCCTGCACCGCACGAGCAGCAACCAGCCAGGCGCCTGATGGTGCGAGACCACCCGCTAATGAGGCCAGCGAGAAGAGGGCGAGTCCCAGAATAAAGAGCAGGCGCCGCCCATAGAGATCAGCCAGACGGCCACCGAGCAGGAGGAAACCGCCCAACGTGAGCGAGTAGGCACTTACTACCCACTGCAGATTTTGCGTCGAAAAGCCGAGATCTTTCTGCATAGAAGGCAGAGCGACATTCACAATCGAGAAATCAAGTACAACCATAAACTGTGCAATACATATAAGAGCGAGCGCAAGTCCCTGACGGCGAGACTCTTTTATGGTAGAAGTCATTGTATCCCCTATTTTTTTACTGAAGCGATGAGCCTTTTCTTCTCTATACGTTGTAACAGTAAAATCGCTACATTTATTCGTTTCAGTTTCTTTGTTGGCGCTGTACTGTGACATAATAAGGATTGGACAACACAGTACTGCAAAGGAGAGAAGTATGAAGGAGAGCCTTGAGAAGATTGCTCAGTCGCATATGATTGACTTACCATCTGGTCGCTTTCATTATATAAGCTGGGGATCTGAGCAGACTGAACTTCCTGGCGTAGTGTTGCTGCACGGCATTACGAGTTCCGCCCAGAGCTGGGTGCGTGTTGGACCAGTGCTGGCAGACCGCTACCGGGTCTACGCTCTCGACATGCGTGGGCATGGCGACAGCATCAAACCATCAGCAGGAACCTATAGCCTGCGCCATACTGCTGATGACGCGGCTGCATTTATAGAAACCCTGGGTCTGGAACATCCCGTGCTGATTGGACATTCCTGGGGAGGTGCGACAGCGATCGTGTTGGCAAGTGAGGCCTGGTCGCAGGAGCGTGTGCCCCGGCTTTCTCGTCTGATCCTTGAGGACCCTGCTCATCAAATGGGTCGTGGTAATCCCGAAGAACGAGCTGCCGACTATACCAGAGATATTGGTCGTCCCGCCCAGGAATTACGGGTCGAAATTGCAGCCGACAATCCTGGCTGGAACGAGGCCGATATTGAGGGTAAGATCGACGCGCTGCACAAAGTGACCCGAGAGGCGGTGGTAAGCGTCTTCTCAGAGGTAAGTCAGGCAGGTGACCTGCTTCCACTTCTTGCCAGAATTGCAACGCCAACCCTCTTGATCCGGGCTGATCCGGCCCTCAGGACGACGCTGGATGAAGCTGCCTGGGAACGAGCAAAGCAATATTTGCCCGCGCACAGTCGTGCTGTCCAGATCGATGGGGCCACGCACAATATTCACCGCAGCAAATTTGATGCCTTCATGCAGGTGGTCAACGATTTCTTGAAC
>WNGE01020166.1_pt1 | contig 12261 bp, 14 predicted proteins | sample 5400651 | NCBI WGS metagenome assembly WNGE01 (sample SAMN13153370, study PRJNA577476) | soil metagenome | isolation source: 60 cm soil or saprolite under grassland replicate 2 | place: USA:California | collected 2016-06-15 | reverse complement strand
TGGGCGCCGATCTGGCGCTCGCCACCCTGTTCTCGACGCCCACCCCGAAGTTCGATGCCGAGCGCGGTCGAGCGCTCTCGGAACGCACGCTCGACCTCGCACGTCAGCTGGGCGATCGCGTGGCCGAGTCCAAGACCCTGTGGAACCTGATGATCCTCAACGTGTACGGCGGTGGAGACCTCCACGAGGCCGTAGACGCCGGGGAGCGATCGCTCGCCATCGCGCGTGAGCTGAACGCGCGCGAGCAGATGGCGTTCACGCTGAACGATCTGTGGCGTCCCTACGTCGCGATCGGTGGCTTGGGTGCTTCACGCGCAAGCCTGGAGGAGGCGCGGGGGCTCTGGCGCGAGCTCCGCAACCTCCCGATGTTGAGCGAAAACCTCGCGAGCTCGGCGGCGGTCGCCCGCCTCGCCGGAAACGACCAGCACGCGCTCGCCCTCGCCGAGGAGGCCCACGCGATCGCCCAGGACATCGGCAACCTGTGGGGCCAGGCGTACAGCCTGATGAACATCTACGGCATCTGCGTGGATCGCGGCGAGCTCGGGAGGGCCATGGCGATGATGCGGGAATGCATCGCGATCGCCGAGCCCGCCGGGTTCATCCCTCCGCAGGCGACCACCCGCGCCGAGCTCGCGTACGTCCACGCGTACCTCGGCGATCTCGAGGGGGCCCACGAGCTCGTGCGGGTCGCCCTCGACGTGGCGAGGGAGAGGATGCAGATCGCAGTCCCATGGGTGATGGGCGCGAAGTCGGAGCTCCACCTTCTTGGCGGCGAGCTCGACCAGGCCGAAGCCGCCGTCGGGGGGAGCCAGGTCGAGCTACTCCCGGATCCGGCACCTGGCAACGGACGCCCTCTTGCTCAAGGGAATGTCACTCGCCTCGGCAGGGATGGGCGACGAGGCCCAACGCGTGCTCGGCGAGGCCCGGTCGGAGGCGGAGACGCGCGGGCACCGGCGAGTTCTGTGGGAGATCGTTCGGGAGCTGAGCGAGATCCTTGACGTCCAGGGGAACGTGGAGGCGGCGAGAGAGCTCCGGGCCGAAGCCCGGCGCCTCGTCGACCAGATAGCTGCGAGCGTGGAAGAGGAAGAACTCAGATCGAGTTTCCTGGATCGGCCCGACGTGAAGGTGCTGTTCTCCGGGTATTAACCATGGAGCGTAGGCTCGGCCAACCGAAGGCTGCACGCTTACGAGGATGGGGGCTCGGCGAAAGGAGGATGCCATGGCGATGGCCACAGATCCCGTCTGCGGGATGCGCGTCGATACAGACGACGCGGCGTCGACGGCCGAGTACGAGAGGAAGATGTACTACTTCTGTTCTCAGGCCTGCCACGATGCGTTCGTGGCCGATCCGATCTCGTACATCGCTTGACCCTCCGTCGGGCATGGAGCGCGACCGGCTAAGCGAGGACGAACTCGCCGAGCGGGCGGGCACGAGCGTCGAACGCGTTCGAGAGCTGGCGGACCTCGGCATCCTTGAGCCTGAACGTGGGACGTTTCCCCGTCGCGACGTCATGCGAGCGCGGGTCGTCCTGGAATTGGAAGCAAAGGGAATAGACGCGGACGGGCTCGCCGAGGCGTTGGCGTCCGGACATCTGTCCCTCGGCTACGTTGAGAGCGCAGTGCGCCGCTTCCCTCGCCTGGATCAGACGTTCGCGCAGCTCAGCGAAGAAATGGGGATCCCCTTCGAGACCTTGCAGAGGTTCTATGTGGCCATCGGTCTGCCGCGCCCGCATTCCGACGAGCAGGTGCGAGAGGAAGATCACCCAATGATCAAGGCCATTCCCGTCCTCTTTGGAGCTGGCGTTGGCGAGGGCGACGTGCTGCGTGCAGTGCGCATTTGGGGGGACAGCGCGCGGCGCGTAGCTCAGTTCCAGACCCATTACTTCCACAACACGATCGAACAGCCGTTCCGACGCCGCGGCCTCCGCGACAACGAGGCGTTCGAAGCCGCCCTCCGCGAGGTCGGAGTCCGGATGGGCCACTCGGGCGAGCAGATGCTGGGCTGGTTGTTTCGACGTCACGCCGAGACCTTCTTTGCCGAGCACCAGTTCGATCACATTGAGACGGCGCTCGAAGAGGCGGGCATACGCGATCCGGGCGATGCAGTCCGAGCGTCCCTCGAGATCGTCGAGGACGTCCGCCCGCATGGTCTCCCACCGGCCCACATCGGCGTGAACGCGGGACCGATGATCTACGACGAGGGCGATTACTTCGGTCGCACGGTGAACATCGCTGCCCGGATCGCGTCGCAAGCCGGGGCCGGGCAAGTATTCGTCGGAGATGACCTCGTCCGCAGCGTCTCGCCGAAGGGTTTCCAGGTGATCGAGGTGGGGGAGTTCGAGCTGAAGGGCATCGCCCGACCCGTGAAGCTTTTCGAAGCCGTGCCGGATCATGCCGAGTAACGCCTTCTGCCCCTGACGAGGTGCTAGGTCATATGGGACTCGCTTCGCGCCTACTACGCATCCAGAAAGGTGAGGGTCGTGTTGCCGGACTCGTGGTCGCCCTGGCGTTCGTGGCGATGATGTCGTTCGCGGTCGGTGAGAGCGGGATCAACGCTCTGTTCTTCGATCGGGTCGGGGTACAGGCGCTCCCGATCATGTACCTGCTCCAGGGGGGTGCCTCGTTCGTCGTCATGCTCGCCCTCACCGGAACGCTGGGCAGGCTCGGCCCTCGTCGGGCGTACCTTTCTACGCCCCTCGCTCTCGGCGCAGTTCTCCTTGCCGAACGTGCGTTGATCCTCACGAACGTCCGGTGGATCTACTTCGTGCTTTGGGTCACCGCGGTGCTCGGGACGCTCCTGCTGGGGATATCGCTGTGGGGGGTCGCGGGCGCGGTCGTCGACACTCGGCAGGCGAAGCGATTGTTCCCGATCTTCGCGGCGGGCGGCATCCTCGGTTCGGTCATCGGGGGCGTCCTGACGAGGCCCTTGGCCCGGATGATCGGCGCCGAGAACCTGCTCCTGGTGTGGGCGGGCGGTTTGGGGGCGGCCTTCCTCCTCTCGCGCCTCGTTCTGGGGCCCAGGATGGCGTCGCCGGTGCGGCGCGTCGCGCGGAGGCGTCCGTCGGCGCTGCGCGACATGTTCGGAGCGTTTGTCTTCGTCCGCAGATCGCGGCTGCTCGTGTGGATGACGGTTGCGGCCGTCTTCTTCTCGATCCTGTTCTACTTGCTGTACCTGCCCTACGCGCGAGCCGCGAGCGAACGATTCCCGAAGGCAGACGAACTCGCCGGCTTCTTTGGGTTGTTCTGGGCCGGCGTCACCCTGGCGGCGTTCCTCGTCTCGATGCTCGTAACGAACCGCCTCTTTGCGTGGCTCGGTGTGGCCGCGATGGTGATCGTCCTACCCGTCCTGTACACGGCCGCCTTCGGCGTTCTGCTCCTCGCGTGGGCTTCGTGACGCTCGTGGCGCTCCGCTTCGCGCTCGGCACTTGGCTTCAGGGGGTGGCATCGCCGGGCTGGGAGACGCTGACGAACGTCGTTCCCGAGTCGAGACGGGACCAGACGCGCGCATTCCTGAACGGTGGCCCGACGCAGGTCGGAACGGTCATCGCCGGCCTCGTCGCAATCATCGGGCAGAATGCACTGACCCTTCGCCAGTTCGCAGCGATCGGGCTCGCCGCCGCCGCCTTGACGGTCCTCGCGACGATCGGTATGCGCCGTTCCTATGCAGGCGCGCTCGCGGAAGCCCTCCGCGCCGGGCGACCACAGGTATTCGAGCGCCCCTTGACACGGCAGGCGCCCATCGCGCTGATGATGGATGCGGATTCGGCACGCGTCCTTTCCGAATCGATGCGGTCCTCGGACGTTCGCGAACGGCGGGTCGCGTTCCAGATCCTTGCCGACCTGCCGACTGAGCGCCGGCCACCGACGGTCGTGGACGGTGTCCACGACGATGACCCGATCGTTCGGCTGGCCGCCATCCGGGCCCTCGACGACTCCACGCCGGCCGGGCGCGATGCCGTTGTCTCGATGATCGAGGACTTCGACTCCACAGTCGCCGCGGCAGCCGCAGCACGGGCACTGGGCTTCATCGACGACGACCGTCCGGCGTCCCGGCTTCGGGAGCTGCTCGCGCATCCGGACGAGAGCGTTCGGCGCGCCACCATCGAACAACTTTCCCTCGCCCCAGCTACTTGGGCAGATCGGCTGGCCCTCGAGCTCTTGTCAGACCCCGCCCCCGAAGTCCGTGCGGCAGCGCTTGAGCGGCTTGCCGAGGCGGCGCCCGACCGCACGCTGGCACCGGCGCTCGCTGGTCTCGCGGACCCCGACCCAGGCGTTCGGATCGCCGCGGGACGGGCACTCGGCTCCGCAGGAGCGGATCGCCTGGAACATATCTTGAAGGCGCTCGAGGACTCGCGCACGGCGGAGGCCGCGGTCGAGGCTGTTCGCAGGACCGAGGTGAACGGCAAGGGTGATCGGGTGCGAGACTTCGTCCGGTCAGCGGCCGGGCGAGCCACCCGCGATCGCGCGCGCGCGATGATGATCCTGGCGGAGGACGACGCATCGGGACTCGTCCGCGACGCGATCCTGGACCGCGGGCGTCGCATCGCCCGGTCTGGGCTGTGGGCCGCCACCATGCTGGGAACCAGGCGAGAAGCGATGGAGACCGCGATCGAGAACCTCGATGGCGGCTCGGCGCAGCTAGCCACCGCGCTCGAGACGCTCGAGACGGCAAGCGATCCGGCGCTCCTCCGTCCGCTCCTAGCACTTTGGGAACCGGTGGGTCCGCCGCCGAGCGCGAGCCGCGAGTGGTTGTCCATCGCGCTGGCGGACGAGGATCCGTTCATCAGGCAGTGTGCGGATGTCATCCGTGCCAGGCGAGAAGGAGGTTCCATGCCGGGTTCCGTCACGGCACTCTCGGTAGTCGATCGCGTCCTGTTCCTCCGCAAGGTGCCCCTGTTCGCCGATCTGTCGCCAGCGGACCTCGAGCGTGTCGCGCAACTGGTCGAGGAGCGCGGCTACGCCGATGGCGAGGTCATCGCTGCCGAGGGTGAAGTCGGCGAGGAGCTCCATATCGTCATCGAGGGCACGATTCGTGTGGTTCAGGGCGGAGAGGGATCCGAGCGCGAGATTGCGAGGCGTAGCTCGGGGGAGGTCGTCGGGGAGATGTCGCTCATCGCGCAGGCTCCGAGGATTGCGTCGCTCATCGCCGATGGTCCCGTCCGGACGATCCGGCTCGGCCGTCACGAGTTCGAAAGCATGCTTCGCGAGCGATCTGGTGTCGCACTCGCCGTCATGCGCGTTCTCGTCCAGCGACTCGCCGAAGGGCGCCGCCCGGAAGCAGCGGGGTCGTAGACGCGACTCGACAACGCGGAAATGCGTTGGCGGAAGCGCCAGCCAGGGCGACGAGGATCGGTGCCGCTCAGCTGCTCGCCACAGCGGCCTGGCGGACCAGCCAAGGACTCGAGCGCTCGGACTGCGTCGGCCGTGAACGGAGCGATCCGCGGGCCCCGCGCACCCGTCGTCACGGCGTAGGTCGCGAACGCGTCGCCAATCAGGAGAACGTTACGCGTCGGGAGGTGGAGGACTGCGCTACCCGGCGTATGGCCGGGGGTGAGGATCACGCGTGGGCTCCCGGGCACGTCCAGGGTCGCACCGTCACCGAAGGTGGAGACCTCGCCAAGGTGCCGTGTGCGGAGCCCACCGCGCAGGAGGGTGAACCAGAGGAACCCCATGAGCGGAGCGATCTTCGTCGGGCCATAGCCCTTCGCGGGGTTCGGTACCTCGCCACGAGCCAGGGCTGCGTCCGCCTCGTGGATCGAGACGGGGACCTGCCGATCGACGCGGAGGCGCTCGGCAAAGCCAATGTGGTCGCTGTGCCCGTGGGTGAGGACAAGCGCGCGAACGTCCGCGATTGTTCGACCCATCGATGCGAGCTCGCGTGGGAGGGCGCCGTAGAGCCCGGAGACCCCGGCGTCGACGACGGTGACCTGCCCTGCCTCTTCGACGAGGTAGGCATTGATGATGCTCTTGTCCCCGATGCGGTGAATACCTGGAGCCATTTCCATGCGCGACCCCCATCGATGGACGCCATCGGGACGAGCAACAGCGCGTGGCGGGCGGACCGGTCCAGTTGCGCCGCCCCATTCTCCCGGCGGCGGGCGTTACCCACTCCCACGAGCGGCCTCGCCGCTACCCTAGGCCGCCGGCTCCGCCGAGAGCAAGCAGGCCGTGCCCACGGTCTGCCATCCACTCCAGCCATTTCCAGTTTGTGGAAGAGAAGAGGTGTGGGATCGGTTGTCAGAGGGAACGAGATACCCAAGCAATGAGTCCAGGGCCATGACACCGGGGGGCAGGGTGAGAACAAACGAGGAAGAGCTGTACGAAGGGCTGGGCATCATTGACGTTGGGCCAGGGATGAAGGAAGGCCGTAGCTACGCCGTGTCGTTCACGCTGTTCGTGGATGCAGTGAGCCCGCATGAGGCTTTCGAGCGGGCCATGCAGTTCCGCAACATCATCGGGACGGGTGACCCTGCTGAGGTCCGGAGTCTCCCTTTCAATTGGCACCTTCATGACGTTGAGGATCGCTGAAACCCGCACTCCCGAACTGCATCGTTCAATCCGCCCGCCTCTCATTGGGAGCAGCTGTAAGGGTGCAAGGCAATACCCACCACTCATGTCGCCTTCTAGTGTTGAGTCCACGCTGATCATGGTGTTGAATCGTCGATGGTGTTGACGGGCCGCGGCTAGGAGCTTGCTTAATGGGTACGCCATCAGAAGAGCTGTTCGGGGCCGGGCTGTGGAGTGAGCAGGCCGCAAAGGCCGCGCGCCGACGCCGCGGATTCGTTGTTCAGCGTCGTCACGAAGATCGGACTCAATGGGTGACCATTCGGTCCTTTGCCAGCAAGTCCGAGGCGCAGACGGCTCTCGATGCCCTCATTGAGGATGGCAAGGACGCCGCGGCGTACCGCATCCGGAAGGAGGGTTAGCCGGTACAACTCGCTGGCGTGTTGTGTGAATGGCTGTTCGCTCGCCTCAATACGTGAATGACCAGAGGGTCGCTGGGGCGGAGTTCTCCGAGGTCTTCGGGCCCTCTTTGCGCACCGAGCTCGACTAAGCCCTGGAAGTAGACCTAGCTGGACGATGTGTGAACCGCCTTCCGCTCCTTCAGGCCCTCCAGAATCAAACGGCCGCGTAGGAACTCACGTCCATCGGCCCCGAGATGACAGGGGCACTTGCCGGCGGTCCGTCGAGCGGTCTTCTGAGCGGTCACTCAAGCGGTCAAGTCCCCTCGCCAGGTGCCAACGGCGGGGGGCCATCCGCCTATCCTGGTCTGAGCCCACGCCGGAAGAGAGCATCGTGATCCGCCGGAACCTGGAGAGAGGAGCCTGCGGGAATCGGCTCAGGACCGTGCGATCTCTCGAGGAGGAGAACTCTGGGCGTGTCTGGACTGGTCGTGAGACACGACGAGAGCACCGTAGGCCATGACCACATGGGTTTGGGACGGTTCTCGCGGCATCATGGTTGGGTCCCCCGCTTCGAATCGTCGGGATCGCGTCGAATCGTGTGGAGGACCATGCAGTCGGACCGACTGGATTCTTCTCCCTCGTTCCTTGGCCGGAAGGTCGTTTCGCCCTTATCCGTCAGCCGATCGACGGGCCAGAGGCTCCAGAAGCGGATGCCTTTGTTGGTCAAGGCAAACTGCCTCGGGTGATCATCCGAGGTTTCGCGGACCCCCTTACCGACATCGCTGTCGCGAGGATCACTCAGATGATCGCTTGGAACTCGAGGGCGACTCGTCTGCGTGGGAGGTCCCGCCATCGCTGGTCCCTCTGGACGGTCGTCCTCGTCGGTGCGACTTCCCGCTCGTCCTCCGGCCGGGTGGAGGAGACGTCGCGGTGCACCGCCTCGATGTCGTTCCCCCCCCATTTGGGTGACGGTGACGACTACCGGCTGACCCCCCTCGGGGACGGCAGGACGGTCCTCCTGTCGCACACGCGATACGGAGAGAAGCTGCTCGTCGTCGATGTGGTCGATGACGCCGTCACCGCCCGTACGGCTCTGGGTGGGGTGAGCCCACCGCGGTGGAGTTCTTGCCGAGGAGAAATGAGGTCTGGATCGGTCAGCACGACCAGCTTCTCCGGTTTGACCCCGCTCGGCTGACGGTCACGGACGCAGTCCGGCTGCGCAACGACAGATCCGGTAGTTTCATCAATGCTCTTCGTTGCGACGCCTCGGAGAGCCGGTGTGCGGTGTCTTATGCGATTCGCTCACGCGAGCCACGCGACTCTTGGGCTGCGCCGAGCGGGGGTCGGATCCTCCTCTTCGATGTGGATTCGTTCCGGGTAGTTGGCTCCGTCGAAGCTCCAGGCTGGGTGGACGATCCCAACCCCTTCTTCTCCTTTTCTTCTGACGACCCAGCAATCCCGCCGGTCTTCATTCGGGCCTTGGAGGTTGCCGCGTACCACTCCAGAAGACACCGGTCATATCATCGGCGCACTACGCAACCGGAGTCACGAACACCGTCAGCGCACACGCGTTCAGGTCTGCGGAGGTATTCGTATCTCCCGCTGAGGAAACACGTCCGAACACATTCACTCTGTGGTGTCCGGGGGCGACGTTGTCAAACGTCCACATCACCGTCCCACTCGTGCGGGTACTTACGGTGCCAGAAAACCGCCACCCCTCGAACGGCACCTCAGTTTCGGGTCGTCCATCCAACCCCATACTGATGTGACCCTCCTGGCGTATGTTCAACCTTGCCCACTCGGACGTGAAGTAGACCACGACGTGCGACTCCGCTGCGAGGTCGAAGAATTGTTCCATGGCGGTTTGGCCGTTGCGGCCCGCGGCCAGACAGGTGTTAGGGTCGGTTTGGGTGTAAACGTCGCTCGGCGACCCGCCGTGGCTCGAGGTGGTCTGGCCGAAGCCGAGCCCCGGAAACATCACTGCGAGCACCGCGACGATCGCGGCCACCACGGCGACAGCCGTTGAGGCCCTGGATGCTGACAGCCTTCTCATCGGTCTCCTCCGCTCCTGCGAATAGGGGCCGGCCTCCGAGGGTGCGGCGCATGTACCACTTGGGTTCCATCGGAGAGCCCGCCCGGGGCGCATTAACATTCTGCCCGCGGGCAACAGGATTCCCGATCCACCGGGGGGCGATCGCGGCCTAGGGTGACCGCGATCAGCAGTCATATGCCCACCTCTCTGATCGGACGACACATCTCTCGATGCACCGCAAGCAAGGCTTCCGTCGTTTGCCCGCCGCACTCCACAAAGCGCCTCGCCGCTCGCTTCCTCCGCGCGGGCGGCTACGTCTACTTGAATCCCCTCCTCAAGGCACCCCAAGGACCAATAGGTCTTCAGATGGATACGTGGGAACCACGAAACGTTTAGGTCCTGCCCCGAAGACCAACGCTGTGGCCGAACCGGTGAGCCCTTGAGCGGCGTGCAAGAAGTATCCCGGTGGTCAGAAGAGGCAATCCGGCTACTTCCAAACGGTGGCACGTTCAGTTGCCTGTTCGGGATTCCGGATCTCGGCAGGGGCGTAGGCTGGGACTCTGCTCAAGGCCGTAGGAGGCTTCGGCGTCGATGTTGGGCTCGGGCAGCCCAAAGTTCCCTCACCCACCTAAACGAAACGCGGCCGCCGCGTATCCATCTCCCGAGGTGGACGAGCCCTCGAGTCTTGTTTCAGCGCGCCCCCCTGAGGTGGCGGACAAGCGCTCGTTCGAGTCGTTCTACGAGGCGGAGTCTCGAACGCTGTTTCGACGGCTGTGGCTCGTGACCGGGAACCGGGCCGAGGCCGAGGAGATCATGCAGGACGCGTTCCTGAAGCTATGGGAGCACTGGGATCGCACCCAGGACTTGGACGATCCAACCGCGTACCTGTACCGGACGGCGATGAACGTCTTCCGGCGTCGATACCAGCGAGCGATGATGGCCGCCAAGCGAGCGCTGGGTGCTGGGCCCGCGGTCGACGAGTTCGCCATCGCTGACGACCGCCACGTCGTCCGAAAGGCCCTCGCGCAGCTCTCACCGCGGCAGCGGGCCGCGCTCGTGCTTACGGAGATGCTGGGCTTCAGCACTCAACAGACGGCGCGCGCGCTCGGCATTCGCGCGGCGACCGTCCGAGCCCTGGCGTTCCAGGGCCGGGCGGCGCTCAAGAAGACCATGGAGAGCATCGATGAATGAGCTCGCCGAGATCCTCGAGCGCGAGTCCAGCACCGTCGATCTGCCGCCCGGCGCTTTCGAGCGGTTGCTCCGTCGCCGGGACCACAAGCAGCGCCGCCGGAGGATCGCATCCGCTGCCATAGCACTCATCCTCGCGACCGCCGCCATCGGAGCCGCGATCCGCGCCTTCAGCGGCGCCGAGCGCCAGCTCCCGGCGGGAACGGTAAAGGACATCAACCCCGGAACGGCGGGCTCGGACATCGGGCCGATCGCCACGGTCGACGGCACCATGTACTTCTCCGCCAACGACGGCAGGCACGGGCAGGAGCTCTGGAAGAGCGATGGGACCGACGCGGGAACCGTCTTGGTGAAGGAGATCAACCCGGGAACGGCGGGCTCGGGCATCGGGGTCATCGCCAACCTCGGGGGAACCGCCTACTTCGGTGCAGATGACGCCACACACGGCAACGAGCTGTGGAGAAGCGATGGGACCGAGGCGGGCACAGTCATGGTCAAAGACATCAACCCGGGAACGGCTGGCTCGGGCATCGGACCGCTGGCTACGCTCGGGAGGATCTTGTACTTCGTCGCTGACGACGGCACGCATGGGCAGGAGCTTTGGAGAAGCGATGGGACCGCGGCCGGCACCGTGATGGTGAAGGACATCGATCCCGGAGCGGGAGACTCGGGCATCGCGCATCCCGTCGCCCTTGGGAACACCTTGTACTTTCCTGCCGACGACGGCACGCACGGGGACGAGCTCTGGCGAAGCGACGGAACCGCGGCGGGAACCGTCCTGGTGAAGGACATCAACCCAGGAGCGGCCGGCTCGGGCACAGGGTTCCTCAAGGATGTGGGAGGGACCTTGTTCCTCGATGCCGATGACGGTACGCACGGGGACGAGCTGTGGCGAAGCGATGGGACCGCGGCGGGAACCGTCCTGGTAAAGGACATCAATCCCGGGCCCGGATCTTCCTCTCCCGGGCTCGTCGACTCCGGAGCGCTGTACTTCGGTGCCGATGACGGCACGCACGGTGGCGAGCTGTGGAAAAGCGATGGGACCGAGGCGGGCACCGTCATGGTGAAGGACATCGTGCCGGGGCCGGGCGGCTCGAACCCTTCGTTCCTTCGCGATGTCGGGGGCACCGTGTTCTTCGATGCCGACGATGCCAAGCACGGAAACGAGTTGTGGAAGAGCGATGGCACGAAGGCGGGGACCGTCCTCGTCAAGGACATCCGGCCGGGCAAGGGCTCGTCCAGGCCCGCCTGGCATCTCGTGATTGGACGGATCTTCTACTTCCGAGCGTACGACGGCGCGCACGGGATCGAGCCGTGGAGGAGCGACGGGACCAAAGCAGGAACCGTCCTCGTTGCGGATATCTACCCCGGCACCAGGGGTTCGTTTCCCAAGTTCTTCGCGGATCTTCGGGGAACCGCCTTCTTCAGCGCCAGGCGCCCTTCGACCGGCGGGGAGCTCTGGAGGGCTCCATGATGGGCCCGCCCACGAGCCCCTGTTCGATCGCTCGGGCGGGCGGGTCACGGCTCGGTGCCAGGATGGCCACCGGTCAGCCGCTGCCACTGCTGGGCGAGGACGACGCCGAAAAGCAGGAGGAAGGAAGACTTGTCCAGTTCCGCGAAGACTGGTGTGGCTAACTGGTTATCCGGGCCCGCGGCCGCGGTTCCGGCCGGACGGGCTGGCTGCCATCTTCGTCGCAAACGCGCTGGTTAGCGCGCGATCCGTAGCGGAGGCGGACGGGAATCGAACCCGCCTGCCTGCTTCGCTGGCCAAACCGATTCGAGGTCTCCCTTGGAGCGCCTGAGCACCTGCGCTGACGCCTCAGCGGGCAATGCCCGGGCGAAGAGCGCAGACGCGAATCAACTGGTTCTGGCAGCCGGCCCGAGCGCTTTAGCCGTGACGGCCCGGTGTACGCCGCGGGGCCAATGCGGGGCCACTGGCCCGCGCGAACCTTGAACATGCCCCTGACCTGAGTAGGCCCAGCGGTACAGAATCCGAACCGGGACGTGCTGATCGAGGGGCCGAGGATCGAGCTGAAGCGACGAGGTGATCGCTGACGAGAGGAGCGCTTGCACAAGGAGCGCTTGCACAGGTTCGTGCCCCCGGCCCGAACCGGACGAAAGGGACGAAAGGCGTCG
>WNGE01016100.1_pt1 | contig 12261 bp, 10 predicted proteins | sample 5400651 | NCBI WGS metagenome assembly WNGE01 (sample SAMN13153370, study PRJNA577476) | soil metagenome | isolation source: 60 cm soil or saprolite under grassland replicate 2 | place: USA:California | collected 2016-06-15 | reverse complement strand
AGGGGATTGTCCGGGCCAAGCACGGCGAGCTTCCAGTAGAGCGTCTGACCACCCGGCGTCCGGCGCGAGCCGTCGGTCGGGTAGCTCACCTCCACACCCCGCTCACGCATGGCCCGGACGTTGGCAACCAGGTCGTCGCTCTGCACGATCACGTAGCGAAACCCGCCGCCGCGGGCCAGAAAGTCCGCCAGACCGCCATGGGGGCTGGCGGCGAGGTATGCCTCACGATCACTCGTGCTCGCGAGCTCGAGGTAGTCGTCCTCGAGAAAGGCGATGGCGTTGTGCGTGCCCTTGGTGCTGGTCGCGCCCCCGGGACGAATATCGAATCCGATTCGTGTGTAGGCCTCGATGCCGTGCTCGAGGCTGGGCGGGCAGATCATCACGTGGTCGATGCGGGTCAGCATCGCCACTCCCGGCTCACTTGCGCAAGCCGTACCCGATGAACACGGCCAGCCGATGGATGCGCTGGGCGAGCCAGGCGAGCGGGCCCTGCTGAACGTAATAGGTCAGCATCAGCGAGTTGCGCTCCCCGTCCGAGTCGGCGGTCTGGGGCACGCTGTGCCAGCTCTTGTGCCGGATGACCGGGAAGGCATAGCCCGCGGCCGGCACGAAGCCCAGCCGCTTGGTGCGCAGCGCCGCCTCTCCGTTCCGGCCTTCGTGAAAGACGGTCCCCATGTGCGACTGCGACTGGTCGCGCGGCAGGTAGAACTGCACGGTGATCGCCTTGCGCAGCCCGTCGCCGTGTATGCCGATGCGATAACCGCCGAGGTCACGCAGGAGCATGGGCACGGGATAGAACGACAGCTTGTCGATGCTGCACCCGAAGCGCTGCTCGAGGGCGGCCCGGAACTTGGACTTGAAGGCCTCCTGCAGCTCCCGCGACCGGAGCACGCGCGACTGCCGGCGCCAGTAGGCGCGCTGCCCCCCAGGCAGCCACATGATGTGCTCGGGCAGGAGGTAGAACTTGCGGCGCGCGCTCGTGCCATCGGGCTGCACCGCTTCCCGATGGGTCAACTCGCGGTACCGGGGTGTCTGGGGCAGATGATCGAGCAGCCGCTGGTACTCGTCCGGAGGGAACACGTGCTCGAGGTACAGATGCTCGAAGGGCACCGTCTCGACAGGGGTCGCCCCGATCCGGCCCACCAGATCGGTGGACGACCCCGTCGCCGACGTCCCTGTGATCTGAGACCCACGACTCATGGTACGCAGCTCCTTGAGATCTGCCCTTCTCGGGAGGGATCCAAGCCCATCGCATGATACCAAACAAGATCCGACGTGGCCAAGAACGCCTCGGGTTTGATTTCTCGCGTCGATTGCTTCATAGTTGGCCGAGATCGACGCGTGTTCTCGGGCCCCGGCTCCCCACGCGCAACTCGACGAAGGGAGGTGAGCACCGTGGCCAAAGGCATGGGCATGAAGAAGGAGAAAAAGAAGCCGAAGAAGAAAAAGTAGCGCGGGATGACCCCTTCGCTTCTTCTCAGCTGCGACGCGGTCAGCAAGTCCTACGGGACCCGGGCTCTCTTCGAAGAGCTCTCGTTCGGGCTCTTCGAAGGGGACCAGGTCGGCCTCGTAGGACCGAACGGCTCGGGCAAGTCCACCCTCCTCAAGATCCTCGCCGGCCTCACCTCCCCTGACCACGGCACGCGTTCCGTCCGGGGTGGCATACGGATCGGCTATGTCCCGCAGGACCCGGTCCTCGAGCCCGGCCTCACCGTGGAAGCGATCGTCGCGTCCGGCTTGACCGGCGTGGACGAAGCCGATCGGCCCGGCCGCATCGCGCTTACCCTCGGCCGAGGCGGGTTCGCCGACGGGTACGCAGCCGTGGACACGCTGTCCGGCGGCTGGAGGAAGCGCCTGGCCATCGCACGCGCCCTCGCCGTCGAGCCCGATGTGCTCCTCATGGACGAGCCGACCAATCACCTCGACGTCGAAGGCATTCTCTGGCTCGAACAGCTGCTCGCGGAGCGGGCGCGCGCCGTCCTTCTCGTGAGCCACGACCGCTACTTCCTGGAGCACGTGGCCACCCGCATGATCGAGCTGAACCGCGCCTATCCCGACGGGCTCTTCCAGACCGACGGGCCCTACAGCGACTTCCTCGCGCGGCGGGACGATTTCCTCCGCGGCCAGGCCGCCTATGAGGAATCGCTCGCCAATACCGTCCGGCGGGAGATCGAATGGCTGCGACGGGGCGCCAAGGCGCGCTCTACCAAGGCCAAGGGGCGGATCAAGGAGGCGGGCCGGCTCATCGTCGAGCTCGACGACGCGCGCGCCCGCGCCGTGGCCGCGCCCGCCGGCATCGATTTCACCTCGTCCCCGCGGCGGACACGCCGCCTCCTCGTCACGCGGGGATTGACGAAAACGCTGGGCGGGCGCCCCCTCATCCGCGATCTCGATCTCACCATCACGCCCGGCATGCGCATCGGCCTCATGGGTCCGAACGGCAGCGGCAAGACCACGCTCCTCAACCTCCTCGCGGGCACCCTGACCCCGGACGCGGGCGAGGTCGAAACCGCCGCCGCCCTCCGTCTCGTGCGCTTCGAGCAGCACCGGGGTGGCCTCGACCCCGAGCAGTCGCTGCGCCGCGCCCTCGCGCCCGAGGGTGACACCGTCACCTTCCAGGGCCGGAGCGTTCACGTGGCGTCGTGGGCCAAGCGTTTCCTTTTTCGGTCAGAGCAGCTCGACGTGCCGGTCGGCCGCCTGTCCGGCGGCGAGCAGGCGCGCATCCTCATCGCGCGCCTGATGGGCGAGGCCGCCGACCTCCTCGTCCTCGACGAGCCGACCAATGACCTGGACATACCAACCCTCGAAGTCCTCGAGGAGAGCCTCGCGGAGTTCGAGGGCGGCCTCGTGCTCGTGACGCACGACCGCTTCATGCTCGATCGCGTCTCCACGATCATCCTCGCCCTCGACGGCCAAGGACGCGCCGAGATCTACGCCGACTACGCGCAGTGGGAAGCGGCCCGGGCGGCGCGGGCGCCCGCCCCCCGCGCCGCCGCCCATCCCTCGCCCTCGCGCGAGCGCGCGCGGGCGAGGAGACTCGGCTATCTCGAGCAGCGCGAGTGGGACGGGATGGAGCAGGCCATCCAGGAGGCGGAAAGCGCGGCGGAGGTCTGTCGCCTCGCCGCGGAAGATCCTGGCGTCGCCTCCGACCCGGCGGAGCTCCAGAAGCGGTACACGGCGCTGGAGGCCGCGCGCACCGAGGTAGCCCGGCTCTACGAGCGCTGGGCCGAGCTCGAGACCAGGCGGGCCTGAGGCGGGATCAGCGGGCCGCGATCGATTCGATCGATCCGACCTCGTCGTCGGTGAGTTGGAAGCTCGAGCTGGCCAGGTCCTCCCTCATGTGCTTGACGTCGGTGGTGCCGGTGAGAGGGAGCATGCCGACCTGCTGCGCGAAGCGGAACACGAGCTGGGCGATGCTCTTGCCGTGCCGCCGCGCCATGGTCGCCATCTCCGTACCGCCCAGGAGCTGCGCATTGGCGGTCAGGAGGGAAAACCCCTGGTACACCATGCCGCGCTCCGCACAAAAGGCGCGCACGTCGCGGTCCCAGTAGCTCACGGCGAAGCAGCGGTTCTGCACGAAGCGCGGCGGGATGACGGCCGCCTGCGCGAGCATGCGGAGCTGGTCCAGGCTCACATTGCTCACCCCGATGGCCCGCGCCTTCCCCGCCGCCGACAGAGCTTCCATCTCCTTCCATACGGCAAAGTCGGCCTCGCTCAAGCCCCGCCCCACCGACGGCCCGTGGAGCACGTACGAATCGACATAGTCCGTGCGAAGGTGCTCCAGCGAGGAGGCGAACGATTGCCGCACCTGGGTGGGATAGTCGGCCTGGGGAGCATACGGGAGACGGTGGTCCTGTCCGCCCGCATAGGTGAACTTGGTCTGCAGGAAAAGATCTCCGCGCGTGACCCGACCAACTCGATACAGCTCGGCGAGGGCATCGCCCACGCCCTGCTCGAAGTAGTGCCGGCGCTGATTGGCCGTGTCGATGCCGCGGAAGCCCGCCTCTACGGCCAGGCGGGTCAGCGACGCCGTGCGCTCGTCCTTCCATGCCGTGCCGTAGAGAAACGATGGGTGGGTCATGTCTCCTCCGTGAGATGGATGCTGCCGGACGCGAGCATAGACTACAATGATCCTCGATAGAGAACGCCCCGCGGTATACCATGCGTCACCACACGTGATAACGGAGGATACGAGTGCCCCCCAGGAAGACAACTAAGAAGCGCCCCCCACGCGCCACCAAGGTGTCCACGCCGCGCGCCCGGAAGAAGGCCCCGGACGAGGCGGCCCCGCCTCCCCTGGAGGCCACGGTCGAAACGTTGGCGGAGGCTCCGCTCCCCGCGGATCTGACCACTGTCCACGTGGAGCCGGTTTTTGCGGACCGGGTGTCACCGGCTCCACCGGAGCGGCCGTTCCCCTCCGCCCATCGCGCGATCTTCTTCGACGTCGAGAACACGAGCCGCGCCGCCCACATCGCCCGCGTGATCGAGCACCTGGCCGTCGACCGGGGCGGCCGGCGAACCGACTTCGTCGCCGTGGGCAACTGGCGCGTGATCGGCCACGACACCGCGCGACTGCTCGCCCGGCACGGTGCCCACCTCGTGCACAGCGCGCCCTCGGTGGGGGTGCGCGACTGGAGCGACCTCCGCATCGCGGTGGCCGCCGGAGTGTGGCTGGCCTCCGCGCGCCCCGGCGACGTGATCGAGATCGTATCGGACGACCGCGCCTTTGACGCCGTCGGCGACGTCTCGGCCAGCCTCGGCATCGCGTTCCGCCGCCTCTCCTTCCGTGCCCTGACCGGAGATGGTGCTCGTCCGGCCGACGTCATGGAGAGCGCGCCGGTCCAGCCGGCAAGCGGCGGACGGCATCATTCTCGCCGGCGAGGCCGGAGCGGATGGCGAGACCGTCAGGCGGCTCCCCGATCAGAGGCGGTGGCGAGCCCTCCCCCGGCGGCGAGCTCGTCACCATCGTCCAGGATCTCGTCAGGAACGCCTCCGGGCGCGTGGTGACCATCGACACGCTCGCCAATGCCCTCAAGTCGCGCGGCTTCAGCCGTCCCCCCGGTTCGCCGCGTCTCATCACACGCCTGCGTCGCATCAAGGAGCTGACGGTGAGCCGCTCGGGAGCGATCACCCTGACCCCCAGCGACGCCGCCCCGAGCGCCGAAGAACCCGCGGGGGCGGAGCCCGGAACCGATCACGTTCGGCACGTCGCGCAGCTCGCCGGGTGGCCCATCGACCCGGGCGAGGACCTGAGCGTGGGGCCCGGCAACGTGGCTCCGCCAGAAGGCGGCGCCGCGGCGACCCCAGGATCAGGATCCGCCGGCGTCACTGCCCAGCGTGGCCGGCGCTCCCGCCGGGGCGGCCGGCGTCATCGCCGGCGCGGCGCCGGCGCGCCCGCACCCGCGTCATAGGACTCCGCCCCCCGGACGGGAAGCGGCGCTAGCCTGCCGCGGAGAGCTTGTAGAGCCGCGCGCAGTTGTCCCAGAGGATCTTGGCCTTCGTCTTGTCGCTGACGCCCTCGAGCTGGATGAACTCCTCGATGGCCACCGGGAAGAGCCCGTCCGAGTGCGGATAGTCGGTGGAGACCACGATATTGTCATCGCCGATCGCCTCCACCACCTGGCGGAGAGGCTTCTCGTCGGCGTCGGTGGCGATGAAGCACTGGCGGAAGAAGTACTGGCTCGGCAGCTCGGAAATCTGCACCTCGGACCCCGGCCCGAACTTCTCCCACGCTTCGTCGAGCCGCCAGAGATACCAGGGAAGCCACCCGCACGTTCCCTCGAGGAACGCGCAGCGCAGCCGCGGGTGTCGCTCGAGCACCCCGCCCGCCGCCATGCTCCCGAACGCCATCATCAGCTCGATGGGATTCCGCCCTGAGACGCCGATGACTCTGCCGTTCGGTGTGTCCAGGTACCGGCGCGCGATGTCGTCCCTGAGGGATGACTGACCGGTCGGATGAAAGCCCACGGGCACGCCAACCTCCTCGATGGTGTCCCACAGCGGCTCGAAGGCGGGGTCGTGAACGTGCCGGCCATGAATCGGGTTCGGATTGCCGATGACGGCGATGGCCCCGAGCTCGCGCACCGCGCGCTTTGCCTCGGCCACGGCGGAGGGCACGTCGTGAAAGGCGAGCTGGGCGGCGAACTTGAGCCGGCCCGGGTCGACGGCGCAGAAATCGCGCGTCCAGTTATTGTGGGCGCGCGCGAGGGCGGCCGCCACCGGGGGATCGAGGTCGTCGTGCATCAACACCTGACGGCCGCGCGTGCCGTAGATCACGGCCACGTCGATGCCTTCGATGTCCATGGCCTGCAGATGCGTGGCCGCGTCGTAGCCGCGCGCATGCGCCACCGCGTAGTGAGGATGGCGGGCAAAGGCCCGCTCCTGGAGGCTCTTGCCCACGACGGCCGTGCGCGGCCGCTTCGACATCTCCGCGATCTCGACCTCGCCGATCTTGATGATGGGCTGGTTCGGTGCGCCCTCCGTCGTCCGGGTGAAGCGCGGGGCGAACTTCCTGAACGGCTCCTCGAGGTACTGTTCCCAGAGGCCATCCGGCTCCATGGTGTGCAGGTCGCTGTCGAGGACTCGGAATCCGTGTTTCATCGCGGCCTCCTCAGAAAGATGGAGTCTCTCCTCTAGCTCTGCCCGGTCAGCAGGCCCCGCAGGCGGAACGTCACGAGCAGACGCAGCAGCCCGAGGAAAACGACATAGACGGCGAGGCGCCATACCGCCGTGACAAGATCGGGCGGCCGCCAGCCGAAGACGAGTATGCCGAAGGCCACGGACAGGAGGGCGGCGGCCACGAGGAGTTCCCGGCCCCGGGAGATCTTGATGGAGAGGCCCCAGCCCAGCTCGAGGACGCCGGTGACCACGGCCCAGGCCGCGATGAGCAGGAGAATCCAGCCGCGCGGCTGCTTGTCCAGATTTCCGATCAAGACAAACGCCGCGATCGCCGTGACCACCTCCACCACGCCTTCGAGCGCCACGAGGCCGCGCGGCAGCGGGCGCATCATCGATCGGGCGGCCGCGGTGATGCACAGGAGACCGTCGAGAAGGACGAAGCCCGCGAAAAACTGCACGATGAGGATGGTCGAGGCACGGGGAACAAGGGCGGCGAGCACGATCATGAAGAGGCCGGTCAGCCCGAACAGGAGGGCGAGCAGGGCCCGGAGCCCCAGCACCAGCCGGCCGGGGAGGACTTCGGTCGCCACTACGCGATACCCCAAGGACGCATCCCGGGGATTCTGCGCGCCCACTGGATCCCGGGTCAAGGGCTCTTGCGCGCTTCTTGGGCGCTTCATGGGGGCGGCGAGATGTGCAAGAATCCCCGAGACTACGGCTCGTGGAGCGAGAGGTGCAGGCCAGGGCGACCGTCACGCCGGTCGCCGCGAGGGTTTCGCATGGCAAAGACGGTACGCGCGGCCGTGCTTCTGAAGCCGAGGACGCTCGAGCACAGAGAGTTTCCGCGTCCGGCTATCGGGTCCGAGGACGCGCTGCTTCGCATCGAGGCGTGCGGCATCTGCGGCAGCGACTACGAGCAGTACGAAGGCGCCGCCCCCCAGCATGAGGACTACACGCAGTATCCCGTCATTCCCGGCCACGAGCCGCTGGGCATCATCGAGGAGATCGGCGCGCAGGCCCAGGCGCGCTGGGGCGTGGCGGAAGGCGACCGCGTCGCCGTGCGCTCAGGCTATGGCTGCGGTCGCTGCGCCGCATGCGGCCGCTTCGAGCCGCGAGCCTGCCGCACCCGGGGCGGCACCTATGGCTACACCGACGTCTCGAGGCCCCCGCAGCTCTGGGGTGGCTACGCCGAGCACATGTATCTCTCTCCCCACTCGGTGGTCAGGAAGATGGACGCGCGGATCGCCGCGGGGGTGGCCGTGATGTTCAATCCCCTCGCCGCCGGTCTCTCCTGGGCGGGCACCATCCCCGCCACTGGCCCGGGCGACCGGGTGGTCATCCTCGGCGCCGGCCAGCGCGGGCTCTGCTGCGTCATCGCCGCCCGCGCCGCCGGCGCGCGGCAGATCGTGATCACCGGCCTCAGCCGCGACGCGCACAAGCTCGCCCTCGCCCGTGAGCTGGGCGCCGACGTCACCATCGACGTGGAGCAGGAAGACGTAGTCGCGCGCGCCCGCGAGGCGACGGGCGGCGGGGCGGAAGTGGTGGTCGATACCACGCCCTATGCGCCGCAGTCCCTCAACCACGCCGTGGCCATCGCCCTGCGCAAGGGCCGGATCGTGGTGGCCGGCCTCAAGGGACAGAAGCTGGCGCACGAGCTGCCCGTCGACGACATCATCTACAAGGAGCTGACCATTCGCGGCGTGCTCAGCATGTCCGTCGACGACACCTTCCGGGCCATCGAGCTCATCGAGTCAGGCGGCTATCCGTTCGCGAAGATGCACACCCACTCGTTTCCCATCGACCAGGCGGAAGACGCGATCCATGCGCTGGCCGGCGAGATTCCCGGCATGAACCCATTGCACATCGCCATCGTGCCCGGGGCGCCCCGCGTGCCCCTGCCCGCGTGACGGCGGCGTCTCTGCCGTCACCGCCCGAGATCCCGCTCCAGCGCCTCGATGCTGTCGGCGGCGATGCCCACCAGCTCGTCGACCTCGGCGGACGTGATGCAGAGCGGGGGCGCGAAGCGCACCACGCTGCCGCGCGCGTAGACGATGGCCCCGCGATCCCAGGCCTTCCGGTCCAGCTCCGCCACGTGCTTGGCCTCGAGCGAGCGCCCGGAGCCACCGGGCTCCACCAACTCGACAGCGGCGAGAAGCCCACGTCCCCGGACTTCCCCGACGATTTCGCGCTTCTTGAGGGCTTCGCGAAGTCCCTGGACGAGACGCGCTCCCATCGCCTCGGCGTTCTCCACCAGGCGGTCCTGCTCCATGATGCGGATATTGGCGAGAGCGGCCGCGCACGCCACGGGATGCGCGGCATAGGTATTGGGGTGGACGTTCTCCTGCTTGGAGTCTGACGCGAAAGCATCGGCGAGATGCCGCCGCGCGATGGTCGCGGACAGCGGGATATAGCCCGAGGTGATGCCTTTGGCCACGGACATGAGGTCGGGCACCACGTGCTCGTGCTCCATGGCGAACCACCGTCCGGTGCGCCCGAAGCCCGTGATCACCTCGTCGGCGATCATGAGCACCCCCAGCTCGTCGCAAACGGCCCGCACCGCCCGCAGCCATCCGAGCGGAGGAATGATGATGCCGCCGGAGGAGAGGATGGGCTCGAGGATAACGGCGGAGACCGTGTCGGGGCCTTCCAACTCGATGGCCGCCCTGAGCTCGGCCGCGCGGCGCCGCACCAGCTCCTCGTCGGTGCCGGCGCCCCGGTCGCGATAGGGATGGGGCGGGGCCACCTTCGCGAACCCGGGGACCTGGAGGGGCGCGTACGCCTTGACCATGTCGGGCAGGCCGCAGACCGCAAACGTCCCCGCGGTGGCGCCGTGATAGCCGCCCACGAGCGAGATGACTTTGTGCTTGGCCGACTTCCCCATGGCCAGCCAGTAGTGCCGCGCGATCTGCATGGCCCGCTCGTTCGCCTCGGAGCCGCTCACCGCGAACATGGAATACGTGAGGTCGCCGGGAGCGAGGGTGGCGACCTTCGCGGCCAGCTCCGCGGCCGGCCGGTTGGCGAATTGGCGCGTGGTCGGGTAGTAGGCGAGCCGCACCGTCTGCTCGGCGATGGCCTCGGCGATCTCACGCCGGCCGTGGCCGACATTCACCACGGCGAGACCGGCAAACCCGTCGAGTAGCTTCTTGCCGTTCTGGGTCCACACCCAGACACCCTCAGCGCGGTCGATGACGAGCTCCTCGTCGGTCAGCCACGGATGATCCTGCGTCTTGTGCGTCCAGAGGTGCTCGATGGTGCGTCCCTCGATCATGCTGGGGCCTCCTCGGCAGAGGGTCGGCTGCGGTGAAGAGCTTCCGTGGCCACACGGTCGACCGTGCCCGTGGCCTGATCGACGACCACACCGTACCATTCCCGCGCGCGCTCGCACGACACATAGCCCAGGACCACGTCGCGCGCCACGAGCGCGGGGTCCCGTAGGAGGGGATCGCCATATCCGCCGCTCCCCGACACCCGCATGCTCACGAGGTCGCCGTGGGCGAGCGGGTGAATGGCCTTCGAGTGAAGCACCTGGGCGCCCTCGGTATCGGGGTTCAGGATGGTCGCCCCCAGGGCCCCGGGGAGGCCGCCGAGCAAGCCGGGGGGCGTGAACTTGTGACGGTCGGTCAGGTTCGACAGCGATCCACTGGCCCCCAGGAACCGGATGTCCTTGCGGAGGCCGCAGCTACCGCGAAACGTGCCCGCCCCCGACGAGTCGCGAATGAGCTCGAGCCGCTCGATCACGATGGGGTAATTGCTCTCGTTCACCTCCACGGGGATGTTCTCGAGGTTGAACGAGCCGCACACCGCCTCCGCCCCGTCCCTGGTGGGCCGGGCGCCCATGCCGCCCACCGCGATGTCGTAGTAAACGAAACGCTTGCCCCGTTGCGCATCGTGCCCTTCGAAGATGGGATTGGCCCAGTGCGAGGAGGCGGCGATCACGCGATCCGGCACAGCCTGGGCGAGGGCGGCGAGGATGACGTCGACGATCCGCTGCTGCATGACGGCGCGCCCGCCCGCCGCGGCGGGGGGGCGCGGGTTGAAGAGCGAGCCTAGAGGGGCGCTGGCCTTGATGGGCCGCATGGTGCCTGCGTTCTGCGGAATGGTCTGCTGCACGAGAGCCGACTTCACCGCGTGCCAGGTATAGGACAGCGTGTAGTTGAAGGCGCTGTTCATGCCCGAGCGCGTCTGCAGGCTCGAGCCCGCGAAGTCCACGGTGATCTCGTCACCCTCCACGATGACGGTCACGAAGACGCGGAGGGGATCGGTGCCACGCCCGCAGTCGTCATAGAAGTCTTCCGCCGCGTAGCGTCCCGGGGGCACCTCGCTGATGGCGGCCCGCATCTCGCGCTCGGAGTGGGCGAGGATCTCGTCCCAGGACGCGAGCACGGTCTCCGCGCCGTAGCGATCGAAGAGCTCGAGGAGCCGTCGCTCACCCACGCGGGCGGCGTTGCGCATCGCCTTGAGGTCGCCCTCGACGATGTCGGGCACGCGGACATTGCCGGTGATGAGCCGCATCACTTCCCGGTTCATCGTTCCCCCGCGCCAGAGCTTGGTGGGGAGGACGCGGATGCCCTCCTGGTAAAACTCCGTCATTCCCTCCACGGCCTGGGAGCCGGCGGCGGCGCCCCCCACGTCCACTTGATGGGCGCAATCCACGACGAAGCCGACGAGACGTTTGCCGTGGAAGACGGGGGCGGTGATGAAGAAGTCGGGGAGATGCCCCGAGCCCATGTAGAGATCGTTGAGGATGATCGCGTCGCCCGGCTCCATCGACTCCACCGGATACTCCCGCATGACGTGGCACACGATCGAAGGCATGGCTCCGAGATGGCCCGGGCTGAAGTCGCCCTGGGCGATCATCTCGCCGCGCGCGTTGAAGAGCGCGGCGGAGAAGTCGCGGCCCTCGCGCACCGCCTGGGAATACGCGGTCTGGCGCAGGGCCGCGCCCGCCTCGTCGGCAATAGACTCGAGGGCCGCCCACACCACGCCCCGGGTGATGGGATTCACGCGTGAGCCGATCATGGCCATCGCCTATCCTTCCTTGTCCACGTCGATGATCAGGTTCCCGTGACTGTCGACGGCGGCACGGTCCCCCGGCAGCAGAATGACCGTTGTCTCCCGCTCCTCGACTACGGCCGGACCGGTGACCATGGCGTGGACGCCGAGCAGATAGCGGTCGTAGACGGGGCAGTCGACGAAGCCGCCGCGCTCCGGAAAATAAACCGGCCGCGCGCCCTTGCGGGAGCTGCCGTCCTCGGGCGATGGCACCGCTTTCAGCGACACGGCAGGAACGCCACAGCTCATCTCGAGCTTCCAGCTGGTCGCCTCGAGCGACGTCCCCGGCGCTTCCGCATACCCGTAGCGCCCCGCGTAGAGGTCGGCGTGGGCACGCTCGATACTCGCGAGGGATTCCGGCCCGAGCCGGCCGGGGGGAATCTCGACGCTCAGCTCGTGCCCCTGCCCGGCGTAGCGTACCTCGGCAAGCCGCCGCATGCGCCACTGTCCGCCCAGTCCGGTGGCGAGGATCTGGGCCGCGCCCTCCGCCTCCATGGCCGCGAAGAGCGTATTGATCCTGTTCCATGGGGCGGCGGCGAGCGCGGCCACGAATGTGCGGGCGAGGTCGAAGCGCGCGTCGGCGGTGAGTAG
>WNGE01017396.1_pt1 | contig 12263 bp, 10 predicted proteins | sample 5400651 | NCBI WGS metagenome assembly WNGE01 (sample SAMN13153370, study PRJNA577476) | soil metagenome | isolation source: 60 cm soil or saprolite under grassland replicate 2 | place: USA:California | collected 2016-06-15 | reverse complement strand
CGGGCCGTCCTGACGAGGCTCTCCCCTTGCTCCATGCCGCTGCCGCTCAGCGGCCCGAGGACAGGTGGGTGCACTTCTTCCTCGGCAACGCGAACCTCGCTCTCGGCGACTACGACGAGGCTGAGCGGATGTATCGGAAGCCGCTGGAGCTCTTTCCGGACCACAGCTCCGCCCACGCCGGGGTGATCTGGTCGCAGTTGGCGGCCGGAAAGGACGAGGCAGCGCGATCCCGCCTACGGCAGTTCCAGGCGAGCGAGCTCGACGGGGATCGGTACTTCGTCAAGGTCGCCGACTGCGAGTACTTTCTGGGCGAGGACGAGAGCGCTCTGGTCCACGCGCGCCGAGGTGTTGCGGCAGAGCCTGAGGAGCGCTACTGGCCTCGCGGCTTTCTCGCGAGCACCATTCTCGGTGCCGTCCTGTGGCCCGCGGACCGCGCGGAGGCGGAGGAGCACCTCGAGCGCAGCGAGCGGGTCGATCGCCGACGCCTCGAGGGCGGGGACGAGGGCTACATGCCGCACATCGATCTCGCCGCAGTCAAGGCGATTCGTGGCGAGGCCCGAACCGCCTGCGGCTCGCTTCGTGTCGCGATGGCCGCGGGTTGGCGCTACGGCTCGCTCGCGGCGCGCGACAGGGTGTTCGAGGACCTACGGGACGACCGCGAGTTCGTGGCCCTCGTTGTCGCCTGATCTTTGTCACGAAACAGCTGCCGGCTCGCGCAGCGCCGCTCAGGCTCGCGCGAGCGCCTGAGCCTCGTCTGGGCTGATCGTCTGCCCCTCGGCCCAGATGGATTCGAACCGCTCTCCGAGTTGTTGCTTGAGACGAGCGATGCCCTCGTCGAGTTCGACCCGGTCGTCGGGGTCCGGGATCGCGTCGGTGTCCTCGAAGATGCGCATTGTCGTTGGCAAAGATCCATTCGCTCGACATCCGGAAGCGGCGCTCGGCCTCGTCACGGTCGCCGCTGTGCAGGGCGACGTGAACGAGATTGTGGTCTTCACCGGCGACATTCGTGTTGTTGCCGAGGCTCTCATTCAGTTCCCGGCTCTCGAGGTAGAGCGCGCGCGCCTCGTCGAGCTGACCCTCCATCCGCGCCGCTGCGGCGCGCATGTGAAGCGGCATTCGGATCGCCTCCCGGTCGAGCCCTTCGGCGGCGGTGTAGCCGCGCTCGGCGTACCGGCGAACCTCCGCGAAGTCGCCTCGGCGCAGAGCTATGCGTGACAGATCCGAGAGCGCGTCGACAAGCTCGCGCCGCGCCCCCTCGCGCTCCACGAGCTCGAGGCGCTCGAGAAAAGCCCGCTCGGCAACCGCCGTGTCGCCCTGGCGGAAGGCGATCGTCCCGAGTCCCTTCAGCGCCTGTGGCCGATCTGCGCCGTCGATCGTCACCGCTCGTTCCAGCAACTCGCGCCCCTCTTTCATGTGCCCGCGCTGCCACCAGAACGGCCACAGCGTCGCTGCCAGCTCGAGCGCGGTCTGCGGATCCGTCGCGAACAGCTTCTCCACCAAATCGTGTAACGCATCGTGTTGAGCCTCGAGACGGCTGAGCCACGCCTCCGTCTCGGGGCCGGTGCGAGCGAGATGCGGGCGCGCCTCGCGCACTACGGCTAGGAGGCTGCCCTCGCTGCCGGTTGCTGAGGCTCCTGCCGAGTCAGTCACGGCGACGACTCTAGTGCACCTGGAAACGCGACCTGGTCTTCAAACAGGTTTGGTTCGACCACCGTGGAAGTCGTCCGGGTCGAAAAGAGAACTCTTGCAGCGATTCCGCGGTACGAGTGCCCCCAGTCGCACATAATCCGAACCACGCGGTCGTGCCTGGCGATCGGCTGAAACTCTCGGCGCAGTACGCCAGGAAAGGTGGCTCGTCGCGACAATGAACCCCTGGGCGTTTGTACCTGGAAACGACCAGGTCGGTTCGATTCCAGTTCGCTCCACTGAACCTGGCAGTGCACAAAACGTCAGATCTTCAGATGTCAGAGATCGGCTAGATCTCCGAGCCGTGTGCACACGCAGTTCCTTGAATCAGCAGCCGTAGTAGCGCTTTCGCGTGCTCAACGTCGGGCTTCAGCTTGCGCTCGAAACTGGGCGCCAAGCTCTGACGAAGGGTGTCTAGTTTCGATGGGCGAACGCGCGGGCGATCGCAGCCGTCCGCGTATGCACCCCGAGCTTCTCATAGGCGTTTTCGAGATGCTTGCGGACGGTGTGCGGCGATACGAACAGAAGCGAGGCGATCTCCTGGTTCGTCTTGCCGCGCGCCACCCAGTGCAGAATCTCCGCTTCCCGTTCGGTCAGCGAGGCGCCGTTTGTCAGGGTGGCCGCCTGGCGAAGTTCGGAACGCTCTCGAATCGCGACCAGGAAGGGCCGCAGCAGCTCGAGCAGACTGCTGTCCCGCTCGCCGAAATCGCCCTGGGCGCCCCGCCGACTGAAATAGAAGACGCGGGAGATTCCTGCGGGCGCCGAGAGCCAAAGCCGCATTTGGTGTTCGATCCGGAAGGGTCGCAGAACGGAGTCGTAGTAGTCCAGTCGATGTAGTTCCCGAAGCGAGACGAAGTCCGAGATCTTGAGCGCGCGCGTCTCTGACCTCCGCACCAAGATGCTCAGCGGGTAGGACCGGCAGTACTCCATGCGCGCCTCAGCGACCTCGGGCGGTACCGAAACGACAGGGAACTCCACCGCCCTGATCGGTCGATATCGTGCTTGATTGTCCCATTCGTAGTAGCCGATGAACTCGGCAGGGACCACCTGGGCAAGCAGATCGACGCTCGGCTGCGGGAACGGCTCAGAGCCGTGCACGGATGATGCAGCGTGCACCAACTCGAGGGCATTGCGCAGGTCGCGATGACTCAGGCGAGCCACCACTCGAAGATACGACGAACGTCGTATTGCTGCAAGCCGGCGCGTGTTGGAGATTGCTCGCTCAAACCACGAGCTCGGTCTAGCGGCCTGACCGAGGAGAGGAGGGCAGCGAGATGCGGCCCAAGATCGTGCTGGCGCTCGCGACCGCAGCCGTCGCGGTCGGCGCCGGTGTCGCGATTGCCGCTCACGTGACGGAGATTGATCCAGCGACTGTGCCGACAGGATTCTTCGTCGCGCACAACTACGTGGCGGACGTTCCGGTCTCCGCGCTTGCGCGGGCAGCAGAACCGAACGGCGCGGATGTGTTCGTCCAACACCTGAGGTTTCCGCCGAACCAGGCGTTTCCGTGGCATAGCCACCCGGGACCGGTGTTCGGCATGGTCGTGAGCGGTTCGCTGACGTACGAAGACACCGCACACAACACGTGCCGCGACCGAACGTACACCGCCGGTCAGGGATTTCTGGATCCCGGCTTCGGCCACGTTCACCGTGCGATCGCCGGACCATCAGGGGCAGAGGCCTATTTCTTCTTCATCCTGCCGCCCGGGTCGGAGACCCACATCATCTCGGCACCGGCGCCGGAGGAGTGCTTGTAGAAGAACGTAGGACGACTGGGTCGATGGGAGCCGCGTGCGCGGCTCCCATCGCTAGCCGTTGATCAAGTTCGGCGAGCCGACCTGATCAGATGCGAGCCAGGCAGGTGCTCCTGTCACAGCGGACGGGTCGCACTACCGTGTTCACCGCTTCCGCCAGGCCGTTGACTTAAGCGTTATTCGGGCGGTGTGGCCCGCCTTTGGTTCCCCACCGCCGCGAGCCCGCAGGCTTCGGTCGACCTATGGCAGCCGGAGCGCCGGCGCCTCAAACGCGCGGTTTGCGCACCGACAAGTTCCGCCCACTGAACTTGGTTCAAAGCGAACCGTCCGCCTGGTTCTAGAGTTGGGCGAGATGTGAGTCGCTTCTTCACGCCGGAGTTCTTCGTCGATCCGTACCCGACGTATGAGGAGTTACGGGATGAGCCGGTGCGCTGGGAGGAGGAGCTCCGAGGGTGGGTGTTGACGGGCTACGCGGAGGTGGCGTCTGCGTTGGCGGATCCGCGGGTCTCGCGTGGTGGCGGTCCGCAGGAGGGTGATCTACTCAAGCGACTGCTCACGCGGATGATCCTGTTCACCGATCCACCCGACCATACGCGGCTGCGCGCGCTCGCGAACCGGGCGTTCACCCCGAGGCGTGTGGAGGCCCTGCGGCCACGGATCACCGAGATCGTCGAAGAGCAGCTGGCCGAGGTCGATGAGGGCGAATGGGACTTGATCGAAGGGCTCGCGTACCCCCTGCCGGTGGTCGTCATCGCCGAGATCTTGAGCCTGCCGCCTGCCGATCGTCCGTCGTTCAAGCGCTGGTCTGACGATGTGATCGCCGTCGCCGCCGGCGTTGGGGACGATCCCGAGCGCCGCGAGCGTGGGCTTCGCAGCGCACAGGAACTGGCCGAGTACTTCGCCGCGCTCGTGGCCGAATTGAAGGCGCATCCGAACGACACGCTTCTGAGCGGCCTTGTCGACGCCGAGGAGGAGGGCACTCGACTGACCGGGGAGGAGCTCTTGGCCAATGCCATCCTCCTGCTCATGAACGGGCACGAGACAACGACCTTCGCGATCGGCAACGGCATGCTCGCGCTGCTCGAGCACGGCGAGCAGCTCGCTCGTCTCCGCGGCGGGCCCCGGCTCACTTCGTCCGCCGTCGAGGAAATTCTTCGCTACGACGGATCGGTCCAGATGCGCGGCGTCTCAGCCAGCGCCGACATCGAGTTCGGGGCACACCGGATTCGAGCGGGTGAGACCCTCTGGCTCGCCATCGGTGCCACGGGCCGAGATCCGCGAGAATTCCCCGAGCCAAGTCGCTTCGACGTCGGCCGCTCGCCGAACCGCCATCTCCAGTTCGGGATCGGCCCTCACTTCTGCATCGGCGCCGCGCTCGCGCGCGCAGAGATTCAGTTGGCGCTCGCCGGGCTCCTCGGGCGCTTTCGCCGAGTCGAGTTGGCTACCGAGCACATCGAATGGCACCAGATCGCCGTGTTCCGCGGACCGAAGGCGGTGCCGCTCGCGCTTGGCCGTTAGGGAACCGACCGCGTCGGCTGGCACACTCTTCGACAGATGACGCGCAGAAGGGATCGCACGGAGCCGGGACAGGCCGTCAGTCAGGCAAGCGCGTCTCGGCTGCGAATCTTGTCGCCTTCTCGATAGAGCGCGACAGAGACCGATTAGAGCAAGATCGAGCCGGGGAGGGCGGCCGCACCCGCGCAGCCGCCCTCGATGCAGGTGAACGCTTAGACGCAGCGGATCATCGACTGGTCGACGCTCGCAGTCACTTCGCCCTTCGCGTTGACGGTCAGGTGAATGACGTCGGTCTCGAGGAAGTTCGCCGCGCTCCCTTCCCCGATGATCTTGAAGTTGTTCACGAACGTGTCCGAGATGCCGCCGTTCGCCCTGATCGTCGTCGTCCCAAGCGTCTCACCTGTGGCGTGATAGGTCGCACCGCTCGTCAGTCCCACGCCCGTGATCCCTTGGGGGTTGAAGTGGAATCCGATTTCGACGTTGCCGCTCGACGTTTCGGTGAAGCTGAACTCGGCGAGGAGCGTGCCGCTCAGCTGGATCGCTTCGCCGCATCCTTCCTCCGGGGAGAGGACGAAGTCGAACGGAACTCTCTCGGTGACGGCCGTCGCCGAAGCCGACGTGACGGCAAGCAGGCCGGACGCAACGACGGCAAGCAAGATGATTAGACGCCGCAGCATGATCTCTCCTTCCTCGTTATGTGGTGCGAGTCTCTAGCGTGCGGCCGAGAGAATCAAGCCCGGCTCCGGTGTCGGGTTCTCAACAGAAGGCGACGGAAGCCGGGGTCGGGAGGCGCTCGGCCTACCGTTCGCCCGGCAGGTGCTGCGCGACTACGCGACGCTGCCACTGCTGAAGACGAGCTCCGAGAGTGACGAGGCGCCCAGCAGAGATCCGAGTTAGACGATGAGCGCCATGCCTTCGATCGTTAGCTCCACGTCGACGCGGTTCGCGTAATACTCGGTTCGGCCCACTTTCCTGTGCATTGCACGAACCGGCTGATCTTCGAGAGGAAGCCGGTACGTCGGCTGTACCTCGCCCCGGCTGTGCACGGCTATCTCTTCGACAAATACGGCAAGGGTCGCCTTCGCCTTCGCAGAGTCCTGCTCCTCGTCGGCGCGGCCAAGCTCCTCTCGATGACGACCTACCTCGGCGTGAGGAAATCCGGCCGGCGCCTCGTCGACCTCCATTGCGAGCGATTGCGCCGGTGCTTGAAGTTGTTCCGCCTCGACCGCGAGCTGACTCAGCCGTTCTTCGCAAAGCTCTGGCGAGAGCGACCCCTGCTCGAACGCGCGGAAGTAGCGCTCGCGCCGCTGCGCGAGATGCCCGAGGAAGGCGCGAGTCCCGTTCGAGCTCGTCGCGGAGGTCGTCCGTCGAGTTTCCGCGCTCTGCCTCCGCCTTCGCCCACGCCTCGAGCACGTCGGCCTGAGCGAAGAGCATCAGCAGTTGCGCGATGACCGCGTTCTCGAGTGCCCGCCGCGGGTCCGAGATCGCGCCTTGGAGCGCCGGGCGGTCGACCGTCGCCCCCGTCGCCTGATCTTCGTGTGTGCGCGCGACCTTCCAGGGCTGCGCCTTCGCGTAGGCCTCGAGCCGCTCGCGCTACGCGCCGAGGCTCCACGGCTGGTGCGCCTCGTCAAATGCGCTCGCTGCGGCAAGCGCTACATCGGTGCGGCCGCCAACGGCAACGGCGGCCACTACAGCTACTACGTCTGCTTCTCCCGCCAACGCTACGGCCGCAAAGCCTGCGACGCCGACAGCCTCCCCGCCAACGAACTCGAACAGGCAATCCTCGAACAGCTCCACACGCTGCTCGCTCGCGAAGACGAAGTCCGGCAAGTCATCACCGAAGCGTTCGTTGAGCTCGACGCGCAACGCCCCAAACGTGAGGCGGAAGTCGCCCGCCTCGACGCCGAACTACGCAAGGTCAACCACACGCTCGACCGCTACTTCCGCGCTTTCGAAGAACAGACGATGCCCGAACAAGCCTGCGCACCACGCATCACCGAACTCACGCGGAGACTCTCCGAGCTGGAGGCACGGCGCGCGGAACTCGCCGCCGACAAGACGATGGCCCCGAGGCGCTCTCCGACCACGACCTCCGCGCCCTGCAAGCGCACGTTCACGAAGTGATCGAGAACGGTGACAAGCCCGCGCGCAAGGCGCTGCTCCAAGCACTGCTCGAAGAGATCCGGGTGGTCAGCCGGGCGGAGATCTACCCGTTCTTCGCTTTGCCCATGGTTCGACCACCATACGGGTCAGTGCCCCCGGCAAGAATCGAACTTGCGCACGCGGTTTAGGAAACCGCTGGTCGGCAGTTTCCGACGTGTACCCGTCTCTGCCGCTCGCGGTCAGGAGCCTACCCAGGCGGTGGGTGCGGTCCGAAGTGCCGACGGTTCAAGTTCGTCATGTCAGACCGTCTCCGCCGCTGTTCATCCGTGACCGCCCGCCGGGCAAGCACCAGCTGCGCCTCCCGGATGCGCCACTGGCTCCTTGTGTCGTTCCGACGAGGCCAAAAACGGTCCCGGATCCAGTCCAAGCGGGGGAGCACACTGCCAAGTCTAACTCGGCCGGTGAGCCGGCATAGGGCGCCGATACCGGCACTCAGAAAAACCAGCGGAGGTTGCCTTGATACCCCCGGACGGCGATGCCCCCGCCAGGAGTCGAACCTGGGCACCCCGCTTAGGAGGCGGGTGCTCTATCCGCTGAGCTACGAGGGCGCAAGGCCTTTACTGGTCACAAGCTGAGTGCAGCTCTACCGCTGCTGTACAGCGGCGTAGCCTCGACACATGCGTCGCGAAAACCTGACGGATTAGCGACGGAGGGCTACCCTGCGGGAAGTGGCGCATCTCTCCGACGCGCAGATCGGTCGAGCGGTCGGGGCGGCGCCAAGTACTCTGCGTGACTGGTTCGCACGTCGGAGCTCTCCGACGGGGAAGCGAGCCGAGCGCGTCGCCGACCTGGCTGAGATCGTCGATCGACTGGCTCGCGTGATCGAAGCCGAGTACATCCCAGTCTGGCTGTCAAGGCCGATTGAGGCACTCGATGACCAGAAGCCGCTCGAGTTGATTGCTCGGGGCAGAGTGCGCCAGGTCGCGCGCGTCGTCTCTGAGCTCGAGTCGCCCGGCGCTGTCTGAGGTCTAGCCCGCTGGCGCTCGACGTCGTCGCGGTTGACCCCGCCGGCACGTGGCTGCGTCAGATCCCACATGGTGCTGACCCGCGCTTTCGGCCGCGGCCGCCGGGCGACAGCCGCTGGCAACACGGCGACGTGGTCGACGCCCTCTACCTCGCGGATGACGAGAACACACTCCTGGGCTGAGTGGTACCGCCACCTGGCGGAGCGCGGAATTCCACCGATGCAGCAGCTCCCGCGAGACGTGTGGCGCCACCGAGTGCCAACCATGGAGGTGGCAGATCTCCGCGATGTGACGCGACTCGGACGCGTAGGGCTCGCCCCGCCGACACCAGGTCGTGTCGGATGGCCAGCGTGTTAGAACGTCGGCGAGACCCTCTGGAAGGAGGGGTGGACGGGGCTCCTTGAGCCGAGTGCAGCAGGGAGGGATGGGCTCGTGCTCTGCCTCTTCGTTGAACACCCGACCATCCTTCCCGCTTACCCGCTTGCGCCGCCCAGGGTCGTAACTGAGTCTCTTGTGCCGCCTACGGGGATGCGCACCTGAGTCATGCCATCAAGCCGCACATGGGGTCGCGTACGGCTGCCCTACTCGGCGGAAGGCCCCGCCGGAGAAACCACCCAGGCACGATCCACCCGCCGAACGATGCCGCAAGGCAGCGAAGGGGGCAAGCGCCGAGTGACCCGCCTCGGCAGCCGCTGGGTCCTAGGAGCGGACGTTCACGAAGGCGTACCGGCTCGAGCTCGGGCTGGCCGTCCGCGAGCCCTGGAAGAACGCGCGCAGGCGCCAGCGTCCGGGCGCAGGCGGCGTCCAGGAGAAGCGGGCCACCCCGTCGACGCCCGTCTGAAGGTTGACAATGCGCGAGAAGACCCAGCCGCCGAGCAGGAGGAAGCGATTGATGCGGAGCTGCACCCTCCCTGCGGCGGGCGGGCTCACGCCTATCTCCACGCTCGCCGCCTGACCGGGCCGGAGCGTCGCCGAGTCGCTTCCGCCGACGAGCGCTTGCGTCTGCGTGATCTCGCGAATCAGCAGCGAGAGGCGGTACCTGCCGCGTCTCCCTGGCTCCGCTCGCACGACCACGAAGTACTGGCCCGGCGCGAGCCCGTGGCGGATATAGGTGGTGCCCGAGTCGAGCAGGCGGCCGTTCTCCGAGAGCAGCCTGAGTTCGAACTCGGAGCCGGTGCGCAGGTGCAGCGAGACGTCGCTTTGACGCAGGACGTCGAAATGGAAGACGTCGATCACGTGGATCCGCGTCGCGTCGAGCGAGCCGCTCTGCGTCTGCTCGTTCGCGAACGGGCGTCCCGGCCCGACGTCGTTCGGCGTGGCTACGGCCGCCTGGAGCCGGTAGTGGATCGTCGCGGAGCGGGTTCCCCGCGCCTGGGCGAAGATGCTGTAACGCCCGCCGCGCCGCGCGCCAGGTGTGTAGGTGGCGTAGCCGCCGCATTCGCGATGGAGGACGGGCGCGGCGCTCGCGAAGTTGTGCGTACCGGGGGCGTAGAGGCTGTAGTCCACGCAGCGATTGCGGCGCCCGAAGAGGTTGATCTTGTAGGTCGTTCCGGCTCGCAACACGGTCGACCATGCCTTGTCTGGGTGATCGATCGGGTCGAGGGTTCCCTCGATGCCCTTCGCGGGCAGCGGCGTTCCGGGAGGGCTCGATATCGGCGGCAGGGCGACCCTCAGCCCGAAGGTGCCGTCGACCGAGGCCGCCAGTCGTCCGAAGAGGATGAGGTAGTTCGCGCCCTCGCGGCCGTCGAAGGAGAGCTCCGCGCGGCCGTCCTGGTCGGTCACGTCGCAGGTCACCTCGGTCAGCCGCGACCGCTGCACCAGGAAGACGGCGAGCACGCCGTCGAGGTCGCCGTCGGCGCGCAGGCGGAGCGTGATCCGCCGCCCCGGCGCGTCGTTGATCCCGTACCAGACCGTCGAGTGGGTGCGGCCGCACGACGGGCGGGGATCGCTCGCCTCGTCGGTGGCTCCGACGGTCGTGCCTCGCACCGCGGCGGGAGGCCTGACGGGAGTCGCGTTCGCCCGGTTGTCGTTCGGCGGCGGCTGCTCGGCGGCAGCGGCCGATCCCGTCAGAAGGACGACCGCGACGACCGTCCCGGCCACTCGAAGCACAAGGCGACGCTACACCTTTGCTACCACTGCTACAAGACCCCGCAACGCGGGCGCCTTAGCCGAGGCGGTGCCCCGAGGTTGGACTCACTTCTCGACGGTGACGAGCGTTCCGATCGGTGTGTAGGGCCAGACCTTCGCGGCGGCGGCGAGGGGGAGCTCGACGCAGCCGAGGCTCTGCGGGGTTCCGAACGAGGCTCGGTTGAAGGCGTGGATCGCGTCGCCGCCGTTGAAGTAGCTGATGTAACGGATGCCCGGGTCGTGGTAGTGCGAGCCGTCAGGGTTCGTCCCGCTCATCGTGCCGACCGGGATGTGCTCGAAGACGGGAAACGTGCCGAGCTGGGTCGGGGCGGCGGGCACGCCAGTATTGCCGGGGGAGTTGAGGACCGTGTGGCCGTTGTGCCACAGGTTTAGCGACTGGGGAATGCCGCTGTGCACGTAGACGTAGCTGTAGCCGCTCTGGCGACGCCTGCCGGCGATCGCGTCGGCGAGGAGCGCACGCCAGACCCTGGCTCCCGGGATGGCGTCGACGTCGAGCCCGTTGCTGTCCTCGAACATCATCACCGCCCCGCGCGTGATCTGGTTCGGGCTGCCTTCGCTCCAGAGCGCGCGCAGCTCAGGCGGGGTATCCGGATAGCGCCAGCTGAAGCGGCCCTTTGGGGGCTCGACGGCAGCCTGCAGCTCGGCCCGCGGCGTGCGCGCAACCTGGGCGCCGGACGGCGTCCAGTCGAGCGGCAGGTAGCCGGACTGCGCGAGCAACTGCTGCAGGCGCAGGAGCGAGCCGGGCGGCACCGTCCACTCGATCCCTCGCGTCGTGCGCAGGCGGCGCCCCGACGAGTCGGTCACGTCCACTGTCGGCCGGAGCTCGAGCCGCAGGTTGGAGGCGAAGCGGGCACCGAAGCCGGAGGGCAGGAAGACGAGCGTGTGGCTGTCGGTCTGACGCCAGCGGCCGGGCGTGATCGGTGAGAGCTTCGGCCGATCCGCGCCGAGCACGTCGGCGACCGGCTTCGAGAAGGTGAGCGTGATCGGGGCGTCCGGAGCAAGCCGCGCGCCCGGCGCCGGCCTGCTGACGACAACCGGCAGCCTTGTCGGCGGGAACCAGCTCACCGCGACCGGCATGCCCAGGCGCTCCCACGGGCGCGCCGCCGCAGCGACCTCGATGGTGCCGGCAGTGGCCCGGTGCCCGAGCGACAGCGAGCGTCGTGGCCGGCGGCCCAGTCCCCGCCGCAGCAGGTGTCCGCCGCTTCCGTACGCGACTGCGCTCACCGGCCGGTCGAAGCTCACCCGCACCACCGACCCCCGGCGAATCGTGAGCCAGCGCGCGCTCACGCCCGCTATCGGAGCGCGCAGGGTCCGCCGCTCGCGGCGCTCGCTTCCAAGCGCCCAGCCGAACCAGCGCGAGCGGCGCACAAGAGCGACGACCGAGACCTGCTCGCCTGGCGTCAGGCGCGCCCGTGGAAACAGGCGTCCATCGTGGATGCTCAGGGGAATCCTCCGCCCGTCGGGCCCGAACGCCCGCACCTGCTCGAGCGTCCCTCCGAACGGCTGTACCTCGACGTGCGCGAGCGCGGTCGGGTCGTCCGCCAGCGTGATTCCCGACCATGCGACGACGGCCGCGACCAACCCGAGCAGGGCGAGGACGACGGCCGCGAGGAAGGTCCAGAGGGCACGCCGACGCCTGCGCCGGGCCGAACGCCGTTCGGGCACGCGCGTGAGTGGCGAGGGTGGCGAGACGGTCGCCACGCCAAGAGGATACGGATCTGTGTGCTCTGCGCTCACCAGGCGGGTCCGATCAGCGGAGAACGGGTGGAATGCTGTCTTGCGCGCCCAGCGCGACCGCGCCACGGCAACGTGCGAAGCCTCATCAGCTGTGGGTTTGCGGTTGGAGCGACGCGCCAGAAGGCGCTACCGGGTCAGGCCGCTCGGCTGCTCGCCGACAGTCGGCTAGCGCTTACAAGCAGGCTCTGACAGGTGCGCCTGCTAGCTGCCGATCCGGGCGCGCGTGTCGCAGAGTGCGGGAAACGCGACAAATCGCCGCGTGGTCTGCCAAGAACGGGCCGAAAGAGGGGTCGGG
>WNGE01016326.1_pt1 | contig 12266 bp, 10 predicted proteins | sample 5400651 | NCBI WGS metagenome assembly WNGE01 (sample SAMN13153370, study PRJNA577476) | soil metagenome | isolation source: 60 cm soil or saprolite under grassland replicate 2 | place: USA:California | collected 2016-06-15 | reverse complement strand
GCGACTTCCGGGGTTCATGCCGGGCAGTTATCTGGCGGTTGGTATCGCTGTATCTGCCACAGATCGGCCCGAAGTGTTATGAAGCAGTTACGTGAGGCGTATCGACCTGATCGTCCCGTTCCAGGCCGGATGAACGGGACGATCAGGGTGATCCGGGGCTAACATGCCGCGCCCGGGCCTGCAGTCGTCCGCATAGCGGTTCGGATAGACCGGGCCCGTGGCAGCGAAACCGGCCCCTGGCGCGGAGTACTTCACCGCCCCGCGGCATCCGAACCAGCGCCGGTATGAGGCGCTGCGCGCCTACTTCACCGGGGGGCTGAGTGTCGCCGAGGCCGGCGCGCGGGCCGGCTATACCCGCTCGAGCATGGCCAGCCTGCTGCGCGACTTCCGCGCCGGGAAGCTGGAGCTATTCGCCTCACCGGGCAAGCCCGGCCCGAAGAGCGCCCCGGCCAAGGACCGCGCCCGGGCGCGGGTACTCGAGCTGCGCCGGGCGGGCCTGTCGGTGCACGAGATCAGCGCCCGGCTGCGCGCCGAGGGCACCCCGCTCAACCGCACCGGGGTCGGGCAGATCCTCGCCGAGGAGGGATTCGGCCGGCTGCTGCGCGGCCCCGCGCCCGAGGCCAGCGCCAGCCCGGCGACCGCCGGGCGGGACACCCGGCTGCCCCGCGCCGCGGTCATCGACTTCACCGCCGTCCCGGCCCGCGCCGAGACCCGGCTGGCCGGGCTGCTGCTCGTGCTGCCCGACCTGGTCGCCCTGGACCTGCCCGCCCTGATCCGGGCGGCCGGCTACCCGGGCACCTCGGTCATCCCGGCCACCTCGTGGCTGCTGTCCCTGCTCGCGCTGAAGCTGACCGGCACCCGCCGGGTTTCCCACGTCGATGACCTGATCACCGACCCGGCCAGTGCCTTGTTCGCCGGGCTGGCCGTGCTGCCGAAGAAATCCGCGCTCACCGATTACTCCTACCGGCTCGGCCACGACCACCAGCAGAAGTTCCTGGCCGCCCTGGACAAGAAGATGATCAGCGCCGGGCTGGCCACCGCCAGCGAGGCGATCTTCGACCTGGACTTCCACGCCGTCATGCACTGGGGCCAGGATCCGGTACTGGAAAAGCACTACGTCCCCAAGCGGTCCCAGCGGGCCCGCTCGGTACTGACGTTCTTCGCCCAGGACACCGGCACGCACAACCTGGTCTACGCCAACGCCGACATCTCCAAGGCCACCCAGAACCGGGAGCCCATCGCGTTCTGCGACCACTGGAAGCAGGCATCCGGGTCCGACCCGAAGATGCTGATCATGGACCAGAAGGTCACCACCCAGGCCGTCCTGGGCGAACTGGACGCCCGCGGCGTCAAGTTCGCCACCCTGCGGATGCGATCGGCCTCCCTGATGAGGTACATCAATGGCCTGACCAGCACGGACTACAAGACCGTGACGCTGGACCGGCCCGGACCCTACAACCGGCCCCGCGTCCACGAGGATCCTGCCGTCACGCTGACCAGCTACCCCGGCACCGTCCGCCAGCTCATCGTCACCGGCCTGGGCCGCGACGCCCCCACCGTCATCATCACCAACGACAATCAGATCAAGACCAGGGCACTGATCAGCCAGTACGCCCGCCGGATGACCATCGAGCAGCGCCTGGCCGAGATCATCGGCGCGTTCTGCGCCGATGCCCTGTCCTCCACCGTCAACCTCAACGTCGACCTCGACGTCGTCTTGTGCGTCCTGGCCCAGGCCCTGCTCGCCGCGTTCCGGAACCGGCTCGGACCCGGATATGCCACCGCCACCCCCGACACCATCCAGCGGCGCTTCCTGGAAACCTCCGGAACCATCACCAGCGATAGCGACACCATCACCGTCACCCTCAACCGCCGCGCCCACTCACCCGTCCTGCGCCAGTCCGATCTCCGCGCCGACACCACCGTCCCCTGGTGGCAGAACCACCGCCTCCGCTTCCAGCTCAGCTAGACAGAGGCACGATTCGCTGCATGGAAATCCGCGCTAACGGCCCCGCTGGAACATCCCTCAGCGGGTCACCTTCACGAGGCGCCGTCAGGGGTTCACTCACGTTCGCCCATCACCCCGAGACAGCTGGGATGCCGCCCCGGAGCGGGGAAGCACCCTGCTTCCCCGCGGTGTGCTCCTCACCTACGGCCCCCGAATGGAACAAGAGCCACTTCAGCTTTGACCCGGGCTTCGTCCCGCAGTCACCCGTGACGCACGCCGAGGCGGAGGCAGCCCGTCGCGCACTGGGCCGGGTACTGCGCCGTCGGCATCAGCCGAACCGCCAGCGGCGCTTCCCTGTTTGACCTCATGCACCCGCAGGTCGTAACTAGCCGTAGAGACCCTCGACTACGCACCTGTGCGGCACGATCGGGCCCGGTGTGACATGGGGAGCGAAGGGGCCGCCGCGGCCGGCGCGTGGCCGGCTCCGGCCTCGCCGTGAAACGTTCTGGCCACTTGGCGGACTAAGGATGAAGCGATGGCCGTGCCGGCCAACCCCGTGAATTGGGAGAGAGGCGGAGGAGCTTTACCTAGTGCACGGGCAGGCGGGCGAGGACCCGGCCGAGCCGCCGCGGTCCGGGCCGTTTCCGTACCCGCCGGTGTCGCACGAGCCGCGCATCCAGCAGCTCTCCGATTGACTTTGCGAAGGCCGGGCACTCGGCCGTTATGGAGCGGGACAGTGACTGACAGACGACGCATCCTATGGACCTTTGTGGTCACCTCGGCGGCCTTGTTCATGGGGTCACTCGACAACCTCGTGGTGACCACCGCACTGCCGTCGATCCGTGCCCACCTGCATGCCTCGCTCGCCGGCCTGCAGTGGACCGTCAACGCCTACACCCTCACGTTCGCCGTGCTGCTCCTCACCGGCGCCACCCTCGGCGAGCGGTTCGGCCGGCGCCGGGTGTTCGTGGCCGGTCTCGGCCTGTTCACGGCCGGGTCCGCTGCCGCCGCCCTCGCCCCGGGGATCGGCTGGCTGATCGCGGCCCGCGCGTTCCAGGGGGTCGGCGCCGCAATCCTCATCCCGCTGACGCTGACCCTCCTGTCGGCGGCCGTGCCGCCCGCCCGGCGCGGTCTCGCCCTCGGCGCCTGGGGAGCAGTGGGCGGTCTCGCCATCGCGATCGGGCCACTCGTCGGTGGCGCCGTGGTCGAGAGCGCCTCCTGGCAGTGGATCTTCTGGCTGAACGTGCCGATCGGGATCGTGCTGCTGCCGCTCGCCCGGATGAAACTCACCGAAAGCTACGGCCCGGCGACCCGCCTGGACCTGCCCGGCCTTGTCCTGGCGAGCGTGGGGCTGCTCGGGATCGTGCTCGGCGTGGTGCGCGGGAACGACCACGGCTGGACCAGCCTGACCGTGCTGCCGCCCATCGTCATCGGCGTGCTGCTGGTGGCCGGCTTCGCCGCCTGGGAGTTGCGGGCTCCCGAGCCGATGCTCTCGCTGCAGCTGTTCCGCAGCCGCGGCTTCACCATGGCCAACGTCGCCTCGCTGCTCATGTTCTTCGGGTTGTTCGGCTCCGTCTTCCTGCTAGCGCAGTTCCTGCAGACCGTCCAGCACTACTCCCCGCTGCAGGCCGGGTTGCGCACCCTGCCCTGGACCGCCATGCCGGTCCTCGTCGCCCCCATCGCCGGCTCGCTGTCCGACCGCGTCGGCGGGCGCCCGCTGCTTACCGCCGGGCTGGCGCTGCAGGCGGTCGGTCTGGGCTGGCTGGCGGCGGTCATCAGCCCCACGGTCGCCTACGCCACGCTGGTGCCCGCGTTCATCGTGTCGGGGGTCGGGATGTCGCTGTTCTTCGCGCCGGTCGCCAACGCCGTGCTGGGATCGGTGCGCCGCGATCAGGAGGGCATCGCCTCCGGCGCGAACAACGCGATCCGCGAACTCGGCGGCGTGTTCGGGATCGCCGTGCTCGGCGCGGTGTTCTCGGCACGTGGCGGCTACACGAGCGGCGCCGCCTTTGTCTCCGGCCTGTCGGCGGCGGTGTGGGTCGGCGGGGCCGCGGTGGCAGCCGCGGCGGCCGCCGCCCTGCTGCTGCCGCGGCGACGCACCGCGCCCGGCGCGGCAACCCCCGTCGCGGCCGCCCCCGCGCCGGCCGCCGCCGAGCCTACTGTCGGGCCGGCCGCCGAACTGGACCTCGTAGGCTGATCCGCTATCCGCCCGGGCAATCCAACCACCTTTGCTGTCGCTGTTGGCGGCCAGCCATCTCAGGTGGCCGCTCCGGGCGCGCCCATCTGCCACAGCGCGGGCTCATCCCACGCGCCGACGATGGCCGCGTCCGGATTCTGGCGGCGCAGGCGGGCAAAACGTTCTGCCAGCAACCGCAGCCGCACCGTCATCGGGACCTGCGCCAGCAGCGAGGGCAGTTGGTGCCCGTCCGCGGCTGCCAGCGCAGACACCGGTATCCCTTCCGGCTGCGCGGCGGAGCCGAGCGCGGCGGTGAGCCGGTCGGGATCCGCCCCGGTTCCAGCGGAAGGCCACGGCGCGCCGACCCTGCTTACCTGCGCGGAGTCGCGTCGGCCGTGCGCCACGCTCATCGGCGAGTGGTTGCGCTTGCGGGCACGCGTCCGGACGTAGTGACGTAGTGACGCTGTTGTGCGGCTCGTACTATGCGCCGTTCATAGACATGGGCCACCGCCGGTATCCGGGAGCCAGCGGCCGAGCAGGGCGCCTCTTAAACCCCGGGGGACGGCAGTTATCCGTGACGCACGCCGAGGCGGAGGGGGGAGCGAAGGGGCCGCCGCGGCCGGCGCGTGGCCGGCTCCGGCCTCGCCGTGAAACGTTCTGGCCACTTGGCGGACTAAGGATGAAGCGATGGCCGTGCCGGCCAACCCCGTGAATTGGGAGAGAACCATGACGCACGCTGCACGCGATCGCCGGAGGGATCGGGTCGTGCCCGGGCTGGGGGCGGGAACGCCCCCGCCACTGGGTGGACATGCCTGATCGCCGTCGTCTGAACCAGGAGGGAACGTCATGACGGCCGAGCACTACGACGTCATTATCATCGGCACCGGCGCTGGCGGCGGCACGCTCGCGCATAAGCTGGCGCCGTCCGGCAAGCGGATCCTGCTGCTAGAGCGCGGCGGCTACCTGCCGCGTGAGCCCGAGAACTGGGACAGCCGCGAGATCTTCCAGAAGGACCGTTACCTGTCCGACGAGCTCTGGTACGACAAGGACGGCGAGGCATTCAAGGCCCACCAGCAGTACTTCGTCGGCGGCAACACGAAGTTCTACGGCGCGATCCTTTTCCGCCTGCGCGAGCGGGACTTCGGCGAGGTTCAGCACTACGGTGGCCTCTCGCCGGCGTGGCCGATCTCGTATCAAGATCTCGAGCCGTATTACTCAGAGGCGGAAAGGCTCTACCTCGTGCACGGGCAGGCGGGCGAGGACCCGGCCGAGCCGCCGCGGTCTGGGCCGTTCCCGTACCCGGCGGTGTCGCACGAGCCGCGCATCCAGCAGCTCTCCGACGACTTCGAGAAGACCGGGCACCGGCCGTTCCACCTGCCGGTCGGCGTCGACCTGAACGAGTCCGACCCCGAGGCGGGACGCTGTGTGCGCTGCGACCGGTTCGACGGCTTCCCCTGCCTCACGGACGGAAAGGCCGACGCGCACGTGCGATGCGTGCGGCCGGCGCTGAAGTACGACAACGTGACGCTGGTGACGCAGGCGAAGGCGGAGCGGATCGTGACCGACGGCAGCGGCCGCAGCGTCACCGAGGTGGTCGTGGACCGCGACGGCGCGCGCGAGATCTACAGCGGCGACATCGTGGTCGTCTCGTGCGGCGCGATCAACTCCGCCGCGCTCCTGCTGAAGTCGGCCAGTGACCAGCATCCGAACGGGCTGGCGAACACCTCGGACGTGGTAGGCCGGCATTACATGGCCCACATCAACTCCGGCGTCATCGCGATCTCGCAGACGCCGAACCTGACAAAATTCCAGAAGACGCTTGGGATCAACGACTACTACTGGGGTGCGGACGACTCCGGGTTGCCGCTCGGGCACATTCAGATGCTCGCCAAGTCCGACCGGCATATCCTCCGGGCCGGTGCTCCGTGGTTCGCTCCGGGGCTCGCACTCGAGTATGTCGCACGGCACGCGATTGATTTCTGGATCACGACCGAGGATCTGCCCGACCCGTCGAACCGGGTGACGGTGGATCGCCTGGGCCGCATCCACCTAGCCAAGACCTACCACAACCTCGAGCCCCATAAGCGCCTGCTGGCCAAGCTCAAGCAGCTGATGGGCCCGCTGGGATGCCACGACGCCGCCATCCCGGCCTGGTCGATCCTCGACAAGCGCATCCCGCTGGCGGGAGTCGCCCACCAGTCCGGCACCGTGCGCTTCGGTGATGACCCGAAGACGTCGGCCCTGGATGTCAATTGCCGCGCCCACGACATCGACAACCTCTACGTCGTGGACACGAGCTTCTTCCCGTCCAGCAGCGCCGTGAACCCGGCGCTGACCGCTATGGCGAACGCACTGCGGGTCGGCGACCACTTGCTGGAGCGACTCGGCGCCCACGTCAAGACCGCGAGCAAACCGGCACCCGGCGGAAAACTCCAGGAGGTGGACTCGTGAGAACCGCTGAAAAGCTGGCCAGCAGCATCGGCAAAGGGCTGGTGGCCGGCCTCGCCGGGACCGCGGCAATGACGGTCTCGAGCACGCTCGAGGCGCGGCTGCGGCACCGCAAGCCAAGCTCCGCGCCGGCCCGCGCGACGGCCAAGGCGCTGGGGATCACGTCCTTCGCCGATGACATCGCCCGCGCGCGTTTCAACGACCTTTCGCACTGGGGCTACGGCACCGGCTGGGGAATGGTGCGCGGGCTGCTCGATGCCGTCGGCCTCCCGCCGCGCGCCGCGACGGTCGCCCACGGCGCCGCCATATGGGGCAGCGCTCAGGTGACCCTGCCCGCGCTGGACATCGCCCCGCCCGCCATCTTCTGGGCGCCGCAGGAGATCGCGATCGACGCCTTCCACCACACCGTATACGCCGTCGCCACGGGCATCGCCTATCAGCTGCTGAGCAACGGGCGCGGCGCGCACAACGGCAGCAGCAGTGCGAGCTGACGTGACGGTCGCCTCGATCCCGCAACGGCTATACGCGGCCACAGCGCGTGCAATCGCGGCGCCGCCGGCCCGCGGGCCAGCGACCGGCGGACAAGCGATCGGCGCTCTCCTCGGCCGGGCCGCGGGCGGCGCGGTGTTCATCGTGTTCGGCGTGGGGAAGTTCACCAATCACGCGTCCGAGCTCGCGTCGTTCAATACATACCACCTGCCCGCACCCGACCCCTTCGTTTACCTGATCGGCGTGATCGAGCTCGTTGGAGGACTGCTCCCGCCGCAGCCGCGGAGATGCCGTCCCACACCAGGTGCAAAGGGGGAGGTTCCGTGTGTTCAGAGAACATAAATGAAGGCGCAGAATCGCCCGATCGCCCCGCGAGTATGTGGCCACAAAGTCTCGCAGAGCCCGGCGCAGTCCGAACCCGGCGCCAGTTTCGCAAAGGGAAAGCATAGCTACCCGCCCGCCTCCGAAGGCAGCGTCCAATAAGTCCCTTGGCGGGCGGCGGACCGGCAACTAGTCGAGCTCGCGGGCAATGATCACGTCGACAGCACGTTTGAGGAGACGCAACATGACTAGGCAGGAGGACGAGGTTGTAGACGTCGTCGTCATCGGATCGGGGCCGTCCGGCGGTGTCGTGACCCACACGCTGGCGGCGCGGGGCTTCAGGATCGTATGCCTGGAGCAGGGTGATTGGGTCAGCCCGACCGACTACCCGGCTAACTATCCCGAGTGGGAGCTGCTGATCCAGAAGCAGTGGGCCCACGATCCGAACGAGCGCCGGCTGCCCGCTGATTACCCGCTCGAGGTCTCCGGCTCGGACATGCGGCCGGTCATGTTCAATGCGGTGGGCGGGTCGAGCATCTACTACGGTGCCGAGTGGCCTAGGCTTCTTCCGTCGGACTTCCGGGTCCGCACCCTCGACGGGGTTGGCGACGACTGGCCCATAACCTATGCCGACCTGGCGCCCTACAACGACCGGATTGACGCGTTCATCGGGGTCTCCGGACTCGGTGGCGATCCTGCCTACCCCGAGGGCCTGGACTACCCGCTCCCGCCGCACCCGCTCGGCAAGGCGGGGCGCAAAGCCGCCGCGGGCATGAACGCCCTCGGCTGGCACTGGTGGCCCGGGACCAACGCCATCCCCAGCCAGAAGTTCAGGGAACTATCCCAGTGCGGCCGCTGGGGGACGTGCGAGTGGGGCTGTCCGGAAAGCTCGAAGGCGTCCTCCGACATCGCATTCTGGCCGCACGCCCTGCGGTCGGGAGCCACCCTGGTCACCGGTGCCCGTGTACGCACGATCGAAACCGGGCGCGACGGCAGAGTCACCGGCGCCCTCTGGATCGACCGTGCCGGGGCCGAGCACCGGCAACGGGCTCATGCCGTCGCCGTCTGCGCCAACGGCATCGGGACACCACGGCTGCTGCTGCTGTCGGCATCGGCGGAGCATCCGGACGGTCTGGCGAACTCCTCGGGTCTTGTCGGCAAGAACCTGATGCTGCACCCGAACTGCTCGGTGACCGGCTTTTACGGCGAGGACCTCGAGAGCTGGCGGGGTCCGGCCGGGCAGCTGATCCATTCCATGGAGTTCTACGAGACGCGCGCCGAGCATGACTTCGTGCGCGGTGCGAAACTGCACGCGCTGCCTACCCCGGGCCCGCTGAATGCGGTGGAGGTCCACCGTGCACTGCCATACGACCAGCTGTGGGGCACAGCCATTCACGACGTCGCGCGATCCCACGCCCGCGGCATCCTGTGGGCAGCCAACACCGAGGACCTGCCTGACGAGGCCAACACAGTCACGCTGGACCCGGACCTGACCGACGATGACGGGATGCCGGCCCCGAAGATCCGCTACCGCATCAGCGACAACACCCGTAAGATCCTGCGCTTCGCCGTGCAGCGGATGGAGGAGATACATGCAGCCTCCGGCGCAGCCGAGACCTTCCCGGTCGAGCTGTGGGTCGACCAGCCCGGTCATCTGCTGGGCACGGCCCGGATGGGCAACGATCCCGCCACGTCGGTCGTCGACTCCTACGGCCGGGCACATGACGTGCCGAACCTATTCCTGGCCGACGGCAGCATCTTCGTCACCGGCGGCTCAGCCAACCCGACGTGCACCATCTCCGCGCTCGCGCTGCGGGTCGCGGAGCACATCGCGGCCACCGCGGATGGCCAGGAGGTGAACGCATGACCGCCAGCATTCCCGCCGGACCGCCGCCGCGGTTGTCGGTTCCCCCGAAGTTCGTGGCTCCCCGTCAGCTGACCGACGCCGAGCTGGGCACGCTGCGTGCCATCGCCGATGTGCTCATCCCAGCCGCGGGCGACAACCCTGCTGCGACCTCGGAACCAGACTTCGACCAGTGGCTGGCGCGCGCCGCCGACGCCCGCGCCGACGCTTTCGACGGCATCACCGCCGTCCTGGCACAACTCGACCGCACTGCGCCGGCCACGATCGACCACACATTGCGGGCGCTGCACGCCGACCAGCCCAGCCAGTTCCAGGCGCTGTCGGCCGTCGTCGCAGGCGCCTGGCTGCTCGTCCCGGCGGTGCGCGCCAGGATCGGATATCCCGGCCAGCGGCGTGATCCCGCGCGCCTGGAAGAAGCAGCCGACCAGATCTCCGACGGCATCCTCGACCCCGTCCTCGCCCGCGGCCCCCTCTACACGCCAGACGCCACCAGCTAGGACTGACACCGTCATGCGCTGGACCAAGGTGCTTAACGTCGTGGAATGCCACGCCGGCGCTGAAGTCGCCAAGGTCATGACCGGCGCAGTCGTTGCGGCCTTAGCGCTCGTGATCGCCCCGGGCCGGGAGCATCCTCGGCTGACACTCCTTCACCTGTCACTGGTAGACGAACTGGCACGCGAATCGCCGGTCTCCAAAGACGGGCACCCGGAAAAGATCAGCAGGAAGGCCGCGCAGCGGCGGCTCATGTTCGCGGCCAGATGCCGGTCGAGCGACCAGTCGCCGGCCCCGAACCGGATCAGGATGATCATCGCGGCTAGCAGCATCGGCGCCAGGGTCAGGCTCACGAGCTCCCAGCGCGCCAGCCCAGAGACAACAATCGCCCCGAGCATGTCAGCGGCAAGCGCCAGCGCGGTCAGCCGGGTCAGCAGGCCGACCGCTAGCAGCAGGCCGCCGCAGGCCTCAATCACCCCAACGGCATACACAAGCGTGCCCGGCGCGGGGACAGGGTAGTGGCGGAATGAGGCCAGTTCGGTGGCATGATTGACGAACTTGCTCACGTCAAAGATCAGGAACACGATCGCCGCCGCGAAGCGAACGCCAACAGGCCACTGCGAACGCCCGCCCGCACTCACCCGGCCAATGGCAGCCGTCAGCAATGGCCTGCGTTGTCCCGTCACCTTCCGGTCGGCGCCAGCCTCAGGAAGACGTGGCCGCGATCGGTCGTGGTTGGCCGGGGAGGGTGTGATCTGGTTCATCGCCTGCCTCTATGCCGGACCTGCCCGGCCGGGTTCACACGTGATCGCGGTGGCTTTCAGCCCTATTGGCGGGAAACCAACCGCGATCCTGGAACTCGGCGGCGGTCATCCGGTACCGGCTAGGTTGCGGGACGCTCCTGCTTGTCGGCGAGATAGAACTCTCGCCGGATGACCCCCGCCCGCCTGGTCGCCTCCATGAACTCGCTCGTCTGGAACCATTGCCCGGCCCGGGCGAGATCCTCGACGTGGATGTGGACGAACGCGGCGTTCGGGTCATCGACGTCGCGGTAGATCGGTCCATCGGCCATGCCATAGCCGCGGCGCTGCCCGGCCTGCGACCGGTGGCTTCGAAGCCACGTCTCGAAGTCTTCGGCTTCGACACGGGCCATCATCTCCGGCATGAATGCCTCCTTGCTGTCCTGCGCTGTCCTGCGCCTACCCAGTCAGTCACGGCAAGCGCTCGCACGTTACAGGCACGCCCGGTCCGAGCAGGCCGGCCGCTAGAACGGTCGCGGCGCATGGCGTGACGCTGACTTGTCCAGCAGCCAATCTTTCTGGGCCATAGGTGCCTGGAGTCGCGTTCGCCGCCAGCCGGATCAGCCGCGGGCCTGCGGCGATGACACCGTGAGGGCCGCTGGTCGCCGCGGCCGGGTCGAGTGGCGCCGTGCTGAGGCCGCCGCGCATGGCCTGCGCCACGATGATGACCACCGCCAGGGCGGCCACGAAGGCCGCCTCGATGACCATGAACACCCCAACCACCCGCGCCGAGACCTGCACCTGCCTGTAGGTCGCGACAGCCACCAAGGCCACCACGACCAGCCCGCCGGCCATCGCGGTGGTGAAGCTGGGCGGCGCCCCAACACCGGCCAGCAGGGCGTTGCAGAACAGCCCGAACATGATCGGCTGCAGCACGCAGGCCAGCGTGTACTGCGTGGCCTGAACCCAGCCGAGCCACGCGCCTACCGGCGGCGCTACCGCCTCCCACAGCCAGGTGAAGGCGCCACCAGCCGACGGGTGGCGCTTGTTCATGACCGCGAAGCTGACCGCCGTAGGGATCGCCGCCACCATGACCAGCCCGAATACCACCGGGACGATGGGGCCGGTGGTCTGCTCGATGAACCCGGCAGCTGCCGTTCGACCAAGACCTGATCAGCGTTTACGACGCGGGCATACCCCTACATCATCAGCTTGAGTGGCCGGGGACAAGGTTCACATTTGTTCACCCTTCCGGATTTCCCCTCACCTGTTGCCAGCGGATGGATCACCGGCACTTGGGCTTCCTCCCGGAACTTCACACCCACAGCGCAGACAACCTGTGACGCATGCCGGGAGCGGGGACGGGCGCTGAGCACTCACCCGGAACTAACCATCACTCATGCGACCCTCCATTCGGTCAGTTCACTCGAAACGTGCGACCTCGTGTCGCACGTCCAGTTCTGGGCCGCATGCCGCAACGCTCGTCCCTGCGTAGTGACGTGGCGGATTCGGCAGGTGTACCCGGGCGGCCGCGTTCCGCCCCCTGACCACCTGAGCGGCACACGGGTACTACGATGTGGTGAGGCTAGGGGAAACTGCGCGTGCACATGGCCCGCCAGTAGGCCAACCTGGGTAACAGCCCACCAGAGGTGAAGCGGCGACCGCCGCACGCCGTGCCACCACGCCCGCGCGTCGCCCAGCCCGGTCGAAGGCTTCGGCCCAAGCGACAACGAGCAGTCAGCCAAGATCGTTCTCACCGCTAACGGCTGTCCCGTTGTTCCCCGGCCC
>WNGE01007108.1_pt1 | contig 12266 bp, 12 predicted proteins | sample 5400651 | NCBI WGS metagenome assembly WNGE01 (sample SAMN13153370, study PRJNA577476) | soil metagenome | isolation source: 60 cm soil or saprolite under grassland replicate 2 | place: USA:California | collected 2016-06-15 | reverse complement strand
CAGCAGAACGAGCGACACCGTCATCGCCGTGATCAGGACCCAACCGGGAACGTCGCCGGTCTCGTCCCCGACACTGACCAGCAGCCGGGCCACGAGACGGTGGACCGTGAACATCGTGAACATCGATCCTGCCTCCTGTCGTTGTCGCCCCCTCGGCCATTCGGACACACGTGCTCAACGAGCGATCTGGACCAACGTGAAGTAGCCCGGGTACAGCGCGAACAGCACCACCACGGGTAAAAGGAGAAAAACAACCGGCATCAGCATATACACCTCGCGCCTGCCTCCCGCCTCGATCAGCTCGCGTTTGCGCTGCTCGCGTACGTCGGTCGCCTGTGCCCGCAACACGTCCGCCAGCGGGGTGCCGCGCTCGACCGCCACGACCAGGCCGTCCACGAACCGGATCACCTGTGGGACGGACACCCGGGCCGCGAGCCGCTCCAGCGCGGTGATGAAGGGCGCCCCGGCACGGAGGTCGGCGAGGACCAGATCGAGCTCGTGGCTGAGCTCGCCGCGAGCCCGGGCCACCACCCGCTCGATCGCGGCCCTGGGCGCCTCACCGGCGGTCACCGCCAGGCAGATCAGGTCCGCCAGCGTCGGCAGCTCGTCGAGCATGCGCGCCTGGCGCCGCTCCACCCGCCGTGTCAGCCGCCAGTCGCGGCCGAGGATCCCGCCGAGCAGGCCCAGCGCGCCGCCCGCCATCGCCGCGAAGGCCGGCACACCGCCGGTCATCGCCGGCAGGACGAGCCCCACCACGGTGGCGACCGCGAAACCGGCGAGGCCCCAGAGCGTCTGCTCGGCACGGAAGCGCGGAACGTTCTCGGCGAACCCAGCCTCGCGCAGGCGGCGTGCCACCCCTGCCGTACCGCCGAGGCAACGTTCGACGAGCCGCCCGCCCTCTTCGAGGATCGGTCGGAGCAGGCGCTCGAGGACCGGGAAGGGCACGAGCGGGGCCTCCTCAGCTTCCAGCAGCCGGGTCCGGCGAGGTTCGAGCCCCCGCAGGTACGGGTCGAGGCGGGCGAGCAGCCGCGGCCGACGCCGCCGCGGCACGGCCGAGGCGAGCAGCACCAGTCCGACGACCAGCGTCAGGCTGGTGAGCAGCGCGGCGGCGAGGCTCATCTGCCGGCCCTCATCGGAGAACACGCTCCTCGGTCGGCAGGCGACCGATCCGCAGCATCAGGCGGTAGCCGACGGTCGCGAGCACCGCGCCGGCCGCGATCACCACGGCGCCGCCTGGGCGCTGGTACGCGGCCACGGCCTCGGGCTTGGTCGACAGCAGCAGGAGCACGAGCCACGGCGTGCCGAAGGCCATCCGGGCCGAGACGATCACCCAGCTCTGGCGGGCCTCCAGCTCTTTGCGCACGCGGTGCTCGTCGCGCAGGAAGGCCGAGAGGGTGCGCAGGGTCCGGCCCAGCTCGCTGCCGCCGACCTCCCGAGCGACCCGCAGGGCCTCCACCACCCGGTCGGCCGCGGGATCGGCGAGCTCCTCCTTCAACCGGTCGAGCGCTTCACCAAAGCGTCCCGTGGTGCGGTACGCCGCCGTGAAGTGGGCGAACGGCTCGCGCAGCGCTTCAGGGCCACGCTCGGCCAGGACCGACACCGCCTCGGGCAGGGACAGGCCTGCCCGCACCGCGGAGACGAGATGGTCGATCGCATCCGGCCAGACCTCGCGACGCTCGCGCGAGCGCCGGCGATGGCGAGCCCTGAGGACCACGACCGGGAGGTACCCGGCGAGGAACGCGAAGGCGATGGCGAGCCATGTGGACCGCGTCATGGCAAGCAGTGACAGGCCCGCGACGATCGCCAGCCCGGCACAGAAAGCGAGCAGCTCACCGAGGGACGCGCCACCGATGCCCGCCCGGATCATCCAGTCGCGGACGAGCTTCGCGGACTGCCGGCCGGGTTCCGGCCGCTCCCTCCCGGTCGCACCCAGCACCAGCAGAACCACGCCTGCGACCAGCAGAGCGGGGATCGCGACGATGGTGGTATCGCTCATGGAGCCGTCCTGGTCATGCGCACAGCACCTCCGCCAGCTCGACGCCGGCGGCGAGGAAGCGCTCCTCGTGCGGCGGATAGTGCCCGGTCCACAGCAGCTCGTCGCCGATCTGCCGGAACACCTGACGCGCCTCGATCTCGGCACCGTCGGTCCGTCCTGGCACGGCGAGCACCTCTTCGACCCGCCGCCGGCCGCGGCGGTCACAGCGGAGAAAGACGATCAGGTCGACGGCGGCCGCCACGGCGGGCACGATGAAACGGTGCGAGATGTTCTCGCCCGCCAGCAGCGGGAGGGTGGTCAGCTTGGCGAGCGCTTCGTGGGCCGAGCTCGCATGCAGCGAGGTCATGCCCGCAAGGCCGCTGTTCAGCGCGATCAGCAGATCGAGGCACTCCTCCTGACGGACCTCGCCGACGATCAGGCGGTTCGGGCGCATGCGGAGCGCTTCCTTGATGAGCCGTCGCTGGCGAATCTCGCCCTGCCCCTCCAGGTTGGGCTGCCTGGTCTGCATCGCCACGACGTCCGGCAGATCGATCTGGAGCTCGAACACCTCCTCGCACGTCACCACCCGCTCCCGCGGAGGAATGGCGGCGGCCAGACAGCTCAGCAGGGTGGTCTTGCCGGACTGAGTTGCGCCCGGCAGACCACGCGCATGGGCAACGCTCCCACCAGCGCCTTCGCCCCGCAGGCTCACCCTCAGCGGCGGGTTTGTCGTGGTCGACGGCCAGCAGCGCCGCCTCCACGACCGCGTGGGCGCGCTGGGGTTCGCGGATCTGCACGGCTACCTCCAAGCGCGCTGCCAGCAGCAGGCCAGCCTGCCAAGGATGGCCAGCGAGCTTGCCACCACCACCCGTGCCGTCCGCCGCCTGCTCGACCAGGCGGGCATCCGCCGGCCACCCCAGCCCCAGCTCACCGCCCTGCACCGCCGCCGCGCCACCGACCAGCGGCTCACCCTGCGCGCGGCGCAGCTCGGTTTCCCCACCCTCACCGCCTACCTCGCCGACCGCCTCGCCACCAGGGCGTGGCCGCTGGCCACCGTGGCCGCCGAGCTCGGCACCTCCTATTGGACCCTGCGGCGGCGGCTGGACCACCACCAGCTCCGCCGCGCCGGCCAGACCACCCAGCAGCGCGCTATCGGCGAGCGGGGCCGCCAGGCGCAGGCCCGCGCGTGCAAGGCGCGACGCGCCGCGCGGCTGGCCGAGCTGGGCTTTGCCAGCCTGGCCGCCTACCTGCACGCCCGGCACGTGCAGCAAGGCTGGTCGATCCGGCGGATGCGCGCCGAGCTGCGGGTGGACCGGGCGTGGCTGGCCGACCAGATGGCCCGGCTGGGCCCTCGGAGCTGAGCAGCCAGCGTCGCAGCGGCGAGCCCGGGAAGCGGCGGGGACCCTCTCCCGGAAGACCTCGATATCGAGGAGGCGCTGATGCGCCACCTCGATCTGCCGGACCGGGGCGCCCGACCGGCGCGTGCCCTCGTGGTAGGCGCCGAAGCCGCGAGGGCCGATGCCGAAGCACCAAGCGCCCGAGCAACCGCAGGTGACGGTGAGCGATCCCTCCTTCAACAAGATGTCGAGATCGCCTCATGCACGGGAACCTGGCCGCCGGGAGCCCGGGACGCTCGACATCCGAGGAGTCGAAGGTCGGTGCAAACACGAACTTCTCCCGCGTGGCGCGAGATCCAGGCCCTCAACGCCGAAGCCGCCCTGCAGGACCACGCTCCGACCCACCGACTGGTGCTGCACCGCATCGGATCCGCTGCTGGCTCGACACTACCGGCTCGGCCGGCCTGACTCATCCGCGCTGCTGAGCACCTCTTGACGTGCCTCTTTTGCCGTCCGTGCGCACGCGGTCGTGCAGCCACGGCACGCAACGCCACCAGTGAGACGGCCGGCGATGCGCGGGCGGCAACTCCGTGACGCGATCAACCAGCACCTCCGAGGCCTGCGTGTGGCGCAGGTCGGGACAGATCAGGACGCCGCCGCCCTCAATCAGGACCGTGGAGCGCGGATGGTCCCTGGCCAGGTCGCGAGCAGCCTGCAGTCGCTGTCGCTCACGGAAGCACCGCAAGATCTCCACGACCACCCAGCCCGCCACGGTCACAAACAAGCCCACGCCGCCCGCCACGCCGAGGACACCAGAGATGGTCGCGATCGCTGTAGGCAGCACCCTCGACTCCCCGCTGACAGCCACCTGCGCACGCCAAGCGAGTCCACCGCGCGGGGGAGCTGGAGGTGACGTGGTCACACCCCGCGTATAGAGTCGACATGGCGGGCACAGGGGTCTGGAACTCCTTGCTGGTTCTGACGACCTCCACCCGGAGCGGCCAACTCACAGTGGGTGGAGGTCGGGGTGCATTGGTGCCGTAACTCAACTGGCCGACACCTCTGCGAGCATTGTCCACACCTCATCGTCCTTGGATCCATGATCAACCCGGCGTGCCCGGACCCCTCCGACGCGACCGCAGCCGACTTCACCGCCGAGCGCTACCTGCACGACCAGACGCAGGCGCCGCGCGGTGTTCTGGCTCACCGGTGCCCGCGTCAACCCCGGCCCGAGCCCGATCGAGGTGGCCGAGCGCGAGCTCATCTCGCGGGCCAAGACGCCGGTGGCGGGCTGCCGCTCGATCGCGGTGATCAGCCGCAAGGGCGGCATCGGCAAGACCACCACCACGCTGATGCTCGGCCACACGCTTGCGAGCCTGCGCGGCGACCGGGTCGTCGCGCTTGACGGCAACCCCGACGCCGGCTCGCTCGGCTACCAAGTGCGAAACCCCTGCTAGATCAGGCGTTCCTGGCCATGCAGGGACGTCCACAAAGCCTGGCTTGTTGCTTGACAACCTCTCTGGGCCATCCCACCATTGAGTCCCCCCAAAGCACTCCTGTTGATCCTTAAGCAGGAGTGTGCTCAATGGCCGTCGCCAGCAACGAAGCCCTCGTCCCCATCATCGTTGCGCTGATCGCGGGGCTGTCCAATATCATCGCCGCCCGGATCGCCAGGTCGGGTGGCCCGGACCCGAAGCGACCGAAGCGCAACAGGCCGCGGCGGCGAAGCGGGCCAGGTCGTCGATCGGTTCGCCGCCGCAGGAAGACTTCGCGCCAGGCCAGGGCGCCGCCGTCATGCTCGTCTGACTCGATGAGGACGGCCGAGCCGATGGCGTCGATGCAGTCCCACCAGCGGATGGTGCCACGCAGCCTGCGGGGACCACCGCGTTTGGCGTGCCTGCGGCCGTCGGGCCGCCAATGCGCCGCTCCTTCCGCGAGAAGCACCCGTTTTGAGTGAGGTTGTCGTCCTGTCCCAGACGGGATCCTGACGGCGCTGCTTTGGAACCGCATTCAGCGACAGGTTCGCTGCGATGGCACGGACAAGATCACGGCTGCGACCTCCAAGATCCAGCCGTGACCCGCGGGCGGTGGCCTGGCGGCGAAGGTCCCGCTGCCGCCGAAGCATCGCCGAGGTCATCGGTAGAGCGCAGCCTCACCTCGCCGCCGCGGTGCTGTAGGAGTTCTACTGGTGGAGGCGAGCGCCACCGTACCGCCTACCGATCCCGTGGAGTCGTTCAAGCTTGAGTCCACCGCCCGCCGGCCAGCCGATCGCCGCGGGCGATCCGTGGTCTGATCGGTGGCCTCCACAGTCGGCCAGCAGCAGGTCGCGGCGCCGGGCACGCCCCATACGAACCCGCAGCTCAGCGCTCACGTCCGAATTTCCGTACCCTACGGGCTGGCCGCGCCGGACGCCCGCAACCCGGAGATCATGATCGCCGGCTTCCTGGCCCTCGGCGCCTGCACCTTCGCGTTCGCCTCCGCGCTCCAAGAGGCCCTTGGTGGCCGCGACCGCGCCGGGCTGGGGCCGGTGCTGATGCGCGCCGCAGGGATCGGCACGGTCACCGCGGGCCTGCTGCGCCGGGACCGGATGCTGCTGCACCCTCCCGGCGGCGTGACCGGCCAGTCGTGGCACAACCACGGTCACGACCTGGCCAGCGGGGTGCTGTATGCGTCGCTGCTGGTCGCGCCGCTGCTGGTGGCCCGGCGCTTCCGGGGCGATCCGGAGTGGGAGGCCCTGCGGCGGCCGGCGGTCGCCACCACGATCGGCTCGGCCATGCTGCTCGGCCTGTTCTGGTCCGACACGATGGCGCAGTGGGGTGGCGTCATCCAGCGGGTGATCGCGACCGTCCCGCTGGGCATGATGGCCGCGCTGGCGGTCAAGCTGCTTAACCGAGACTCGCAAGCCGTTGGCCCTGCCACGGGACGAGCGGCCCGGTGACGCTGCCGGTCAGCTCTGCAGCTCGGCGAGCAGCTTCTCGCGTGGCCGTGTGGCCCTGTGGCCGCTGCCTTCCGTCAACGCCGACAGGCCGTCGCGCCCTTGACGCCGCCAGCCAGGGCGGGACCTGCGGCCCGCGATCGTAAGTTCCGAAGATGCTACCCTCGGGCGGTTCTAATGTCTTGCGCCTACCGAGGCTTCATCGCCATGGATGACGGTCCCGCCTCTGAGGAACTGCGTGCTGTCTTGGCCACGTACGGCGAGCCGGGCATACGCGCTGGAGAGATGCTGGTTACCGCCCATCGGCTTCTCCGAGTGCCGGACCTGCCGCGTCGCTCTGAAGCGGTCGCTTGGGCGTGCCGCGAGGCGTTGGCATCCGTGCTCAACCTCGCCGGAAAAAACCAAGGCATTCAGGCCGCCGCCCGAGAGGTCTTACAGGCCTGGCAGCTTGCACAGGCCGGCACGGAAGACGACGCGTCGATGGTCCTCGCGGAGAAGATGAATACCTTGCGTGCCGAGGTGGATCATCCTGGGGGCTACCACGCACGTCGGCTGCTGGACGTGATCCGTGGACACACCGGTAGGGAGCCCCTCTCCCAGCAGGAGGTCGCTGCTCGCCAATGGGCCAAGCTCGTCGGGGAAACGGCGGGTGGGCTGCACGCCAACTTGGACGACAAAGGGGCATCGCGACTGTATGCGCGCACACGTGAGGCGATCGACAGCCTGTTCTCTCCCCTAATCGGCCGGTTGGGCGACATCGACCGGGTTCTGGCAGTCTCCTCCCCCGGAGCGCCCGAACGGGCGCGACTCCGGGCCTGGTCAAGCGATCCGCGCGCGCTGGAGTATTTCTTCACCAAGGCAGATGGCAAGCAATGGCTGGACCTCCTGGATGGAACGGCGCTGCTCGACCCAGGTGAGCGGGGCTGGTTGGCGCTACCGTTTTTGGACCGGCTCGCGGCGAAGACGCCCGATGTAGTCGCCGATTGGCTGCAACGGCAGACCAACAGGGCCGTTAACGCGCCGCCTAGTGTGGTCCTGCTTTATCTGCTGTTGGCTCGAACGCTCGGAGTGTCCGCAGTCAGGTTTGTGCGTCGGTTGAGCCGCCGGGTGGATCAGCCAGCGATTCGGCGGGAGCTGACGTGGTGGCTGAGCGCACTGCGAGTTGAGCAGCGGGGCGATGATGGCGTTCTCGCGGTCGCTGATGCCGTCATCGAGGCCGCTGGTGTGGGTTCCAGTGAACTGTACGAGGTGCGACGGGCCCTCGATGTGGTCGTCGACGCCGCCGGGTTGGGCAGCGCGGAGCGAGTGCTGCGGATGCTGTCGGGCAAGGTGGCGCGCGCCATGGCAGCCAGCCCGCACGCCCTGGCGTGGCTGCCAGCCTTGACCGACCTCGTTGAAACCGACAACGGCGAAGACGGGAGCATGCTGGGGGTCTACGAGCGAGAGGGTGCGCTTGTAGTCGCCTTGGTGCGGGCGCTCGCCGCCGCCACCTCAGTCGGCGTTGCCCTCGACCGGTGCGAGCAGGCGATTGGCGCGCTGCCGGTGAAGGTTCGGATGCGGGTGTTGGCCGCTCATCTCCAGCACCGCGTCACTGCTCGCGGACAGCGTGCAGCGGACCTTCTGGTCGAGGCGGTGACGACTACTGAGCCAACCCCGGAGCTTGCGGGTTTAGCCGAGGAGCTTACCGCGGCGGCCGATCCCGCGTTGGAGCAGCGGCTTATCGGAGCGCTCGGGGAGCCGCCGACCCTGGAGGAGTTGGCCAGCGCTCCGTCGGACCGGCTCCCCTCATCCTGGCGACGGCCGTATTGGTGGCTGGCCGCGCTCCCTGCCACGGTTACGGACGGTTGGCGCACCTCCGCGGCAGTCCTGACCGCCAAGTACGGCCCGCCGCCGTCACTTCACCAACCTAAGCTCGAGGGGTGGGTCCGGGTCGCCGATCGTAGCCCGTATAGCCAAGAGGAACTTCACGAGCTGACGCCTCTCGAGGCGGCCATCAAAATCGGCACCTGGCAGTCGACGGAGACCGGCCCATCAGCGCCGACGACGTTCGGCCTTACCGACGTGCTGCGCCAGGTCGTCCAAGCACGCCCGGCACGATGGCAGGATGGACCCATCGAGATCATCAGCGCGTTGCGGCATCCGGTCTATATTGCCGCCTACCTTTACGCTCTCGTACAACTGGAAGGACCGCTGGAGCCCGATGCCGCTCCTAGGCTGGCCACGGCCGCCGCCTTCGCGGCCCACGCGCCGTGGCCACCGCCACACCTACCACAGGTTGCACACGATCTGGTCCCCCCGGCTGGCACCGAATGGCGCGGCGCTCGGTCCTCAGCTGTGCTCCTAATTCGTCGTCTATGGTGGGAAGCCCACGATCTTGGCGACGCCCAACCGGCCGCATGGACGCTGGTCACGGAGGCCGTTCGCGACCGCGACGACGATCCACACACCAGCGAGCGTGAGGCGATGGACGGCGCGCTGAACCGGCCAAGCATGCAGGCACTGGACGCCTGCTTCGGCTACGCCATTCAGCAGGTACGCGTTGGGCAGCCGATCCCAACCCCCTTCCTCGATCTGCTCGATGAGACCCTTGGGCTCGACGGCCCGAACGGGCTGCACGCCCGCGCCGTCATCGCCCGACGATTGGAATGGCTCTACACCGCTGCTCCGGACTGGTTCGCCAGCCGACAAGAACGGCTCATCGACACTGCGGCGCCAGATAACCTCGGTCAGCAGACTTGGGATCTCCACCTTGCCTGGGGACCACCAAGCCTGCGCCTCCTCGAAGCCTTCCCCGATCGCTACCTTGACGCACTCGCACGCGAGCGACAGGCGGCATTGCCACGGATTCTGACCGGCATGCTCTCGGGTGTTGCCCAGTGGGCGGATGTGGCCCAGACGATCCGCCGACTCGCCGACATCGGGCCGCAGTGGGTCTCCCAAGGGGCCGAAAACCTCGGACAGTCACTCCAAGTCCAACACGACCGGCAAGACCTTCCAGTCAACGCCTGGCGCTACTGGGAGGCCGCTCTGGCTGCCACCCTCCCATCCGCGGCCTACCCTGGCTTTGGGTCGTATGCACAGATCGCTCTGCTCGACCAGGACGCATGGCTCACCATGACTGAGCAAACCCTGCAGCGCACCGAAGGGAGCATGGATTGGGCCGATGGCGTAGCCAGGCGAGCTGCGAAGTCACCGGCTGACGCTCGCGCGCTGTACATCATCACGGGGTTGCTTCGCCAGCCCCTCGATCCATGGGACACCGTTGTGCTCGTCGAGGCTGGTCACGACCTACTGGTCAACTCGACTGAATCACTTCAAGACCACCCGGCACGGGTCAGTCTTCGAAACGTGTTGGTCGACCGCGGCGACTATGGGGCGCGCGATGTCCCCTGATTTGAGGTTGCTACACCAGACGATGATCCCACTCAAGTCCGTCACTTGTTGCCACCCGATCCCCTGACGGTTCACTGGAATCTGCTTCGCGCCGTCGAACAACTTGTTCGCCGAAGGCCAACCCTACCCCCCAATCACCGTCACGCAGATGACATGATCGGCGCTGACAGACACCATTGCCCATGCGCGTGGCCTTCCCGCCGCTGCCGATGGAACCATCGCCGCAGGTCACTTCAGGTGATGGGATCTCCCGGAGCGGGGTGGCACCCGGCACGCCAGGCGCATGGGCAACACCACCAGCAGCACCTTCACCCTCCGAGCTCGCCATCAAGGGCGGCTTCACGGTCGTCGACCGCCAGCAGCGCCGCCTCCACGACTGCGCACACACCCTGGGGTTCGCCGACCTGGACGGCTACCTCGTGGCGCGCTGCCAGCAGCAGGCCAGCCTCGCGCAGCTGGCCGGCCAGCTTGGCACCACCACCCCGGTCGTCCGTCGCCTGCTCGACCATGCCGGCCTTGCGCCATCGCCGCAGCCGGCGCTGTCCGCCGCGGGCCGCCGTCGCGGCACCGAGCAGCGGCTCGCCAGGCGAGCGGCGCAGCTCGGCTTCTCCGACCTGCGCGCCTACCTCACCGACCGCCTCGTCGGGCAGGCGTGGCCGCTGGCCCAGGTCACCAGCGAGCTCGGCACCCACCACAAGACCCTGCGGCGGCTGCTGGACCACCACCAGCTCCACCGCGCCCGCCAGGCCGCGCCGACCCGCGCGGCTGGAGCCCGGGGCCGGCGGCAGGCGCAGGCGCGGGCGTGGCAGGCCAAACGCCAGGCACGCCTGGCCGAGCTCGGCTTTCAGGAGCTGGCTGGCTATCTCGAGGCGCGCGTGGTCGAGGAGGGCTGGTCGGTGCGGCGGGTGCGCGCCGAGCTGGGGGTGGGTGGGGTCTGGCTGGTCGAGCAGCTGGCCAAGCTGGGACTGCGCAGCTGACCAACCAACATCAGCGCAGTGGCGTTGGAAGCCCCTGCGAGCCAGGGTCGCCGGGATGGTGGCTGGTTGCCGGCGGCCATCGAGGCGAAGGCAGCGCTCCCGCGTGGAACGAGCAGCAGCGGTGCACGAATCTTGCCGTCGGCGACGACGTCACCTTCGGACAAGATCCCGACAACGTCGTGACCGGAGCTGACAGCCTGAGCAGCGCCAGTCAGCAACTGGCGCTGCGGGCTGTCACGCCGACGGGCGGTCGCCGCGTGCAACCTTGGGCGCCTGCACGGCGCTGGACCATACCGACCCGGCCGGACAGGTTGTTCCCCGCGGCGGAGCAGTCCGTGATCGGCCCATTGCCGAACATTGCCACGATAGGCCCGTGCGCACGAAACCGGCGACCATTCTAAGGGCGCGCACATCACGGAGTTCGAGCCCGCCTTGCCGGCCCTGAATAATTGACTAATTGAATAAGGGGAGACCATGTCGTCGCAACCGCCCAACCACGGCTGGGGACCACCGCCCCACCAGCCGCCACCGCCTCCGGGCGGCGGACCGCCAATCCAGCCGTGGGCGGCGCCACCGCCACCCCCGCCGCCCGGCCGACCCCGACCCTGGTAGCGGCAGCGGTGGCTCATCGTCGCGGGTTGCCTGCTGGGCCTAGTCGAGGTCGTGGGGGTCGCCGTCTCGCTGGCCAGCCCGACCACGCCCAACACGACCCTGCCGACGACGGCCGCGGTCGTGGCTGCGTCGACCAGTGCGGTGACGGTTCCGCCGACCACGACCCTGCCGCCGACTATCCTCCCGCCGACGACGGCGCGGCCGGCCACCACCCACCCGCCGACCACCGCGGCTCCCGCGACCCGTCCGCCGGCCACCAAGCCGCCCACCACCAAGCCGCCCACCACCAAGGCGCCGGCCAGCAACTGCGATCCCGCCTACCCGGACGCCTGCCTGCACGACGGGATCGGGGACTACGACTGCGCGGGCGGGTCCGGCAACGGCCCCAACTATGTGGCGGGGCCGATCCGGGTGCTGGCCCCCCGACCCGTTCGGCCTGGACAGCGACCACGACGGGACCGGCTGCCAGCGCTGACCCGGCGCACCGCGAGGGCACGACCAGCCGGCCTGGTGCGACCGCAGCCGGCTGGGGTTCGGGAGCGGAATCCCCAAAATTGCTTGCGGCGTGGTCTCTGTGCCAGTGCCGCAACCCCCCTTGGGGCCGCTGCGACCAGCGCCGACGCCACGACCGCGCAGCGCCCCCGCCGGGGTCGGCTGCGGCCCGGCGGACCTCGCGGTCCGCTTGCAGACCGGCCGTGCTGACGGTCGCCGCGCTGGGCAGTGCGGACGGCGGCTGGCCCGCCCCGGCGGCCGGTGCGGGGCTCGCCCTGCCGCGTGCCCGCGTGGCCCCCCGCGCCGACGCCACGGGCCCAGAGGCGAGATGATCACTGACCACCCGCAGCCGCACGACCAAGCAGGGTGCTGACCGATGCCGCCGCCTCGTCCTCGTCGCCGATGTGGTCGCCGCCTGTTCGACGTGGGCAAGCGCCCGGGCGGCGGGCCGCTGCGGCCGGCTGGCTGCTGCGGGCGGGGTTGGGGTCGCCCAGCCCGTCGGCCTGACCGTGCCCTCTGCGCTGCGGGACCATGCGTGATTCGCC
>WNGE01007107.1_pt1 | contig 12267 bp, 11 predicted proteins | sample 5400651 | NCBI WGS metagenome assembly WNGE01 (sample SAMN13153370, study PRJNA577476) | soil metagenome | isolation source: 60 cm soil or saprolite under grassland replicate 2 | place: USA:California | collected 2016-06-15 | reverse complement strand
GGCACGGCCGGCGAGGGCGTTTCGCCGATCCGCTTGACATCCGGGGAATAATTCGATATTATTGGAAATATGGAAACAAAGACCGTACTCGCCGCCCTGGGCGCACTCTCGCAGGAGCACCGCCTCGCGATCTTCCGCCTGCTCGTCGAGCATGGCCCCAAGGGACTTCCGGCCGGGGCGATCGCCGACCGGCTCAAGCTCCCGCCGGCAACGCTGTCGTTCCACCTGAAGGAGCTCGCGCATGCGGGTCTTGTCGCCTCGCGCCAGGACGGTCGCTTCATCTGGTATCGGCCCCAGTTCGGCGCGATGAACGGGCTCGTCGCGTATCTGACCGACAACTGCTGCCAGGCGAGCACGAGCTGCGAGTCCGCATGCGTGCCTGCGCGTGCGCCGCGGCCGGTCGCCGTTTCCATTCCCAGTCCACGCAAAAGGAGATCCGCATGAAGCGCTTTCACGTCCACGTCGGGGTGCGCAATCTCGACGACAGCATCCGTTTCTACACGGGTTTGTTCGGCGCCGAGCCGACGGTGCGCAAGGTTGATTACGCGAAATGGATGATCGAGGATCCGCGGATCAATTTCGCGATCTCGCAGCGCGAAGGCCGTGTCGGCGTCAATCATCTGGGGTTCGAGGCCGATTCCGACGACGAGCTCGCCGCGATCCGCACTCGATTCTCGGCTGCGGGGGCGAGGGTGGCCGACGAGACCGGCGTGAATTGCTGCTATGCGAAGTCCGACAAGCACTGGGTGGCCGATCCGCAGGGGATTGCCTGGGAAGGCTACAGGACGTTGGGCGAGGTTGCCTATTTCGACGGCGATGCTGCGGCTTCCGCGTCGTGTGGCGCCGGGACGCAAGCAGCCGCGGCGAGCTGCTGCGGCACTACGGCGGCCGCCGAAGCGACGACAGCGTCACGCCCCTGTTGCTCGTGATAGGCTCTCAGCGATGATGCGCGCGTCGCGACCGTTCAACGTGCTGTTCCTTTGCACCGGCAACTCGGCGCGCGGCATCCTCGCGGAGGTCCTGTTGAACCGCCTTGGAAATGGGCGCTTCAAGGGCTACAGCGCGGGAAGCACGCCCACCGGACGCGTCAATCCCTTCGCGCTCGAATTCCTGCGCGCCCAGGGGTTGCCCATCGACGGCCTGCGCAGCAAGAGCTGGGACGAGTTCGCGCAGCCGGACGCGCCGGCGATGGATTTCGTGATCACGGTGTGCGATGACGCGGCAGCCGAGGTCTGCCCGGTGTGGCCAGGGCAACCGGTGACCGCACATTGGGGCGTGCCCGATCCCGCAGCGGTCGAAGGGAGCGACGAGGCGAAGCGCGCCGCGTTTCGCAAGGCGTTTCAGACGCTGCGCTATCGCGTGGGCCTGCTCACGTCGCTGCCGGTCGTCAAGCTCGAGCGCTCCGCGCTGATCCGCGAAGTGCAGGCCATTGGCGACGCGGCGGTGGTGTAGCGACCACGGCGTTTGCCCAGATCGCGCGCGTTCGAACGGACTAGCCTCGGCGGCGATCTGCCAGGAGGCGATCGGCGTCCAGGAGCGCGAAGCCCTTGCATCCTGCGCCGCGGCTTGGCAGATTGCGGGTGATGTTCCTCCGTACCCTGCGACACATGACGCCCGCGGTGCTCGTCCTGGCGTTCGCCGCGTTAGTCGTTCCTTCCGCCGGCACCGCCGCGGACGATGCGCCGCTCGTCGCGGCGGCATCCGACCTGCAGTTCGCGTTGAGCCAGATCGCCGCGGCGTTCGAGCACCAAACGGGCAAAGCGGTGCGGATCGTCTACGGGTCGTCGGGCAATTTCCGCCGCCAGATCGCGGACGGCGGACCGTTCGAGATGTTCCTGTCCGCCGACGAGGCGTACGTGACGGCGCTCGCCAGCGAAGGCTATACGCTCGACGAGGGCGTGCAGTATGCGGTCGGGCGACTCGCGCTCGTCGTGCCCGAGGGATCAATGCTCAAGCTCGATCCAACGTTGCGCGACCTCGGCGCGGCGGTCGCCGACGGTCGCGTGCGCAAGTTCGCCATCGCCAACCCCGAGCACGCACCGTACGGCCGCGCTGCACGGGAGGCGCTGTCCACGGCGGGCGTCTGGGAATCGGTAAGCAGCCATTTGGTTTTCGGCGAAAACATCGCGCAGGCAGCGCAATTCGCGACGTCGGGTTCGGCGCAGGGGGGCATTGTCGCGCTTTCGCTTGCGCTCGCCCCGGGCGCGCTCGGGGCGGCACGGTACGTCGCGATTCCGGAAAGCATGCACAAGCCACTAGTGCAGCGGATGGTGCTGACAAAGCGTGCGCGGGAGACCGCGCGCGAGTTCTATCGCTACTTGCAACAACCCGCTGCGCGTGCAGTATTCAGACGCTACGGATTTGCACTTCCTGGGGAATGACGATGGATGCGACTGCGCTTCTCCTCTCGTTGAAGCTTGCCGCGCTGACGGTCGCGATCCTTGCGCCGGTCGGCATCATGGTTGCGCGCCTCCTCGCTGCGCACCAATTTCCGGGCAAACCCTTCGTCGAGGCGGCCTTTGCACTTCCGCTCGTATTGCCGCCGACGGTGCTTGGCTACTACCTGCTCGTGGCGATGGGTGGCCGCTCTCCGCTCGGCCAATGGTATGAAGCCGCCTTCGGCCATCCGCTGGTGTTCACCTTCGACGGCTTGCTCGTTGCGTCGCTCATCTTCAACCTGCCGTTCGCGATCCAGCCGTTGCAACGCGCATTCGAGGCGATTCCCGACGACCTGCGGCACGCCGCGCAATGCTGCGGCCTGACGAGCGCGCAAAGCCTGTGGCGGATCGAGCTGCCGCTCGCGTGGACGGGTCTCCTCACCGCGGTCGTGTTGACCTTCGCGCACACGCTGGGCGAGTTCGGCGTCGTGCTGATGGTCGGTGGCAGCATCCCCGGCGAGACGAAGACGATTGCGCTCGCGATCTATGACCGCGTGCAGGGACTCGACATGACCGGCGCCGGCCTGATGTCGGCGGTGCTGCTGCTGCTGTCGATTGTCGCAATCGGCATCACGTTCCTTTTGTCGTCGCGGCGGCAGGCGAGTCATGGACCGGCCCGCTGACGACTTGCGCGTGGAGCTCATGCAGGAGCGGCCGATCCCGCTCGCGGTGACGCTCGACTGCGCGCGCGGCGAAGTGCTCGCGTTGGTCGGACCGTCGGGGAGCGGCAAGTCGACCGTCCTGCGCACGATTGCCGGCACTTACACGCCGGCGCGCGGCCGCATCGATGTAAGTGGCGAAGCGTGGCTCGACACGGCCACGGGGATCCGACGGAAAACGCGCGAGCGCTCGGTGGGATTCGTGTTCCAGAACTACGCGCTGTTTCCGCATCTTTCCGCGATCGACAACGTGATCCAGGCGATGGGGCATGTGCCGGCGACCCAACGGCGCTCCCGCGCCAGCGGTCTTCTCGAGCGCACGAATCTGGCTGGCCTCGAGGCGCGGCGCCCGGCGCAATTGTCCGGCGGCCAGCAACAGCGGGTTGCCGTGGCGCGCGCACTCGCCCGCGATCCGAAGGTGCTGCTGCTCGACGAGCCGTTCTCGGCGGTCGACCAGCTGACGCGCGAAAAGCTCTACGAGGAGCTTGCCACGCTGCGCGCCGATCTCAACATTCCGGTGATCCTCGTCACGCATGCGCTGCACGAAGCGTCGATGCTCGCCGACCGGATGTCGATCCTCCACCACGGCACCACGCTGCAGACCGACACGGCGCAGGCGGTGATGAACCGGCCGTCGACTCCGCTCGTCGCGCGGCTCGTCGGCATCAAGAACATCTTCGAGGCCGAAGTCGTCGACCACGACGCGAAGAGCAACCTCACCCACATCCGCTGGTTCGGCATGACCTTCGAGGCGCGCCTCGCACCGCAATTCGCCGTCGGTGCACGCGTCGCCTGGTGCGTTCCATCGTCGCACATCGTCCTGCACCGGCGCGAGCGGCCGTCGCGCGGCGAGCACGAAAATCCGGTCCCCGGCACGATCAATCGCTGCATCGCGCTGGGCGACATGACCGCGCTGTCGCTTTCCGTCGCCGCGGGCCAGCGCGCCGACATCTACTTTTCGGTGCCGACGCACACGGCACGCCGCAACGGGCTTGCGGTCGGCGCTGCTGCCAGCGTCTCCCTGCTCGCCGATGGCATCCATCTGATGCCGGTCACCGTGGACGGATCGCTACCTGTTGCTTAAGGGCAGCCACAGTGCCGCCGCGTGACCGGTGCGAGCGTCGCCCCCTTGGCGTGCATGTGTCGCGCTGGGCTAAACGGTCCCCCCGCTCAAACGTCGACCGGAATGTCCCCGCTGTCCCTCTGGGCGACGGCCGAAGGCGTCGGCGAGAACCAGAGCTGATACATCGCGACCGCCCACATGAAGGCGAAGCACATGCCCATCGTCGCGCCGGAGAGGATCACCACCGCGGCGAACGGATGATAGAGCTTCGTGAAATACCATGAGCTCACGTCGAGCGCGATGGCGACGAAGGGCAGGGCGATGACGGCGCACTTGAGCCACACGGGCCGCATGTAGGCATGGCTGTAGATCAGGCCAACGACAAAGAAGACGAAGGTGAGTCCGAACAGGTGAATGTGTGACACGCGGACCAGCGTGAACACGTCGGTGCCGGTGTCCCGCTCAGCGACCTTTTTCAGGTTGTCGTAGCCGTTGAGATTCTTGAGATGGGGGTTGCTGCCGTCGTGGCACGCCATGCAGCGCTTTTCCAGCATCGGCCTGATCTCCGCTTCGTATTTGGCCCGATTGGCGCCGCTTTCCACCCAACCGACAAGGACGTTTACGTCGTCGGGCGGCAGCATCGTCGACATCGGTCCCCGCAACGCGGCTTCGAGGCGCGAAGCCTGTCCGCTGCCGGAATAGGCGACGACGAGATCCTGGTAGGTCAGTACCATCGGGTTGCCGCCGGCGCGCCCGGCGTAGGTGTGGTAGAGGTTGATCAATGCGAACAGGTAACCCATTCCCAGAATCAGCAGCGTCGCGGTATAGAGGACGCGCTGGCTGTAGGGCAGCTCGGAATAATGGCGATAAAGTCGATGCAGCGGCTGAGCATCACTCATGGTGGGTTCCATTGGTTCGCGGGTCGATCACACCGCCGTGGCAAGCACGCAACGGAGCATCACTTGCTCTTGAGCGAGGCGTAATACGCGGCGAGGTTGTCGATGTCCTCGTCGCTGAGTCCCTTGGCGAGCGAGCCCATCATCGCGTTGTCGCGCTTGCCGGCCTTGAACTCCTTCATCGCCTTCTCGAATTTTTCATGATTCATTCCTGCCAGCGCCGGCGTCGCGCCGTTGCCTTCGCCCGCTGAGCCGTGGCAACCGGCGCAGCTGCCGGCCTTCGCCTTGCCCGTCTGGGCGTTTCCGGCGGCCCACGCGTTACCGACAACCGCGAGCAGCGCACAGCTCAGCACCAAAAGCAGCATCCGTTTCATGATCCGGCTCCCTTCCCGAGTTTCGATGGATGGCCCGCGTGGCACGATGCTGCGCGGGCTTGTCCCCGTCCGGTCACTTGGACGGCAAGATCACGTACACGACCGCTCGCGGCTTCTGCCGCGCGTAGTGAGCGGCAAGGTTCTCGACGTCGGCTTCGGTCAGCACGTCGGACATGGCGGCCATCTCCGGGCTCTTGCGCGCGCCCGTCCGGTACGCCTGCAACACCTTCTGCAGATAATCGACGCGCTGTCCAGCGAGCGCCGGCACGCGCGGGTCGCTGCTATTGCCGTCGACCCCGTGACAGCGGTCGCACCGCTGCACCCACTCGGCGGTGGCGAGTGGCTTGCGGATCTTTGCCGGTTGCGGCTGCTGCGTCGCGTACCAGGCGGCCATGTTCCTGATGGCCGCGTCGTCGAGTTGCGCGACCAGACCCTTCATCGGTTCGTCGTGGCGCGATCCTTCCTTGTAATCCCGCAGCGACGCGGCAAAATACTGGGCATCCTGACCAGCGAGGCTCGGGATTGCCGGGTTTTCGCTGACCCCCTGCTCGCCGTGGCAGCCTCCGCACGCGGCGGCGCCGGCCTTGCCTGCCGCCTGGTCGCCCGGAGCCGGATTTTCTGTCCGCACCGGTTTCTGCAGCCCGTAGTAAAGCGCCATGTTGTCCATGTCCGCATCGGTAGCGCGCGCGAGCGCCGACGCCATCACGTCGTTCTTGCGTTGGCCGCTCTTATAGGCCTTCATTGCGGCACCGAGATATTTTGGATCCAGTCCGGCAAGGCTCGGCATACCGGGGATCTTGCCGACGCCGCCCTCGCCGTGACACCCCGCGCATGTCGCGGTGGCCGCCTTGCCTGCCTGGACCGGATCGGATCGGGTAGCCGTGGCCTTCGCGGCATCGGACGCTGCCGGCGGCGCTGGATCGACACTGCCGTAATAGGCCGCGACTTTATAGAACGCGTCGTCGCTCAGGTCGCGGACCGCATTGCGCATCGAATCGTCGCCGCGGGCACCGGACCGATACGCTCGCAACTCGATGTTGAGGTACGCCGCGCGCTGAGCCGCGAGGTGCGGCACGCCCTTGGTCACGCTGATGCCGCCCGCGCCGTGACAGCCGATGCACGCGGATTCCGCCACGCGCTTGCCCTCCGCGACGTCCGCGGCATTGGCGTAGACGGCGCGCAGATCGCTACCTGCTGCAACCGAAACGCGCGCGGGTTGTGCATTCGCGCCCGATGAATGACTCGCACTCACTATGCCGGCGACTAGCGTGAATACCACCTGAAGAAGAACGCTCGCGTATCGTCTCATCGGGGCAGCCTTCAGTGTTGCTGGAGCATGCGCAGGGCGCGCCGACGAGATCCGGTGATCGCGCGCTCTCATTGCCGCGCGTATTCGAACCGTGCCTGAATCGTGTCCGGCGCGCCGGGCCGTCGGATGGTCAGTGTCATCTCGAAAGGACCCGCTCCGCCCATCGCGAAATAATTCCCGTAAGACGACGAGTCTGCGACGGTAACGGGCTCGAGCAACTTCTCGGGTCCTGCACCCGTCGCAGTCGAGACGCGCCCCCGCACGGTGGCATCGGAGATTCGTTTCCCGCTATTGACGTCGAACAGCACAATGGTCACGTAATACTGATCGGGACCGACCGGTGGAGCGCCGTATACTTTCTCCGGATACTGGTTGCGATTGCGCCGGATCACTTCTGCCGAGATCGCCCCGAAGTAGACGGTCGTGCCGTCGACCACACGGTAGTCCTGACCGCTCGCGCTCGCGGCCGGAGCTCCCTTCGCGGCAACGACGGTGGGGTTCATCATGTAGACGATCGCGCTGCGGAGCTCGGCATCGGTAAGATCTGTCTGACCGCCACGCGCGGGCATGCCGCCGTGCCCCTTGATCGCGGAACGGACCACGATGTCGAGCCCTTGCTTGAGTCGCGGTATCCACGCGGCGCGATCACCGATTTTCGGCGCGCCGCCTTCGCCGGTCTGGTGACACTTCGCGCATCGTTCGCGGACGATCTGCTCGCCGCCGCGATCGACGGGCCGGCTCGTCCTGCTGATGGGCTCGGTCCAGTGGCCTCCGGACTGGTTCACCATGTAGGTGACCGCGCGCTCGATTTCACCGTCCGTGAGATTCGGATTGCCGCCGTGCGGCGGCATTTGCCGGATGCCGTCGAGCGCGCTTCGCGTGAGGCTCGTCAGACCTTGCGACGAACGTTTCGCCCACGCCTTGCTGTCGCCGATTTTCGGGGCACCTTTGGCGCCGGTGCCGTGGCACGCGATGCACAACGTGTCCACAACTTCCTTGCCGCTGCGTTCCTTGCCTTGCGCGCCGGACGTTTCCGTGGAAATGCACGCGACGAATGCAAGAGCGGCGGCAATTGCTATACGCCTGCATCGGTTAGTGGTAACCGAGCGTTTCGCAACATGGAATTCGGCACGCATGCTTCTCTTGCTTCTTCTTCCTCAGATGGCGCCGTCTGTTTCTCGCTCGTCGTCGGTTCACTCATGGGACGCCTTTTCGCTTCGCATGATTTTGACCTGCGTCAAATTGCCGCACCCGGATACCGTGGCATTGCCGTCGCGAGCGTGGAATGCATCGCACTCCGCTTTCGGTCGGCCGGCTCAACGCTCGCAATGCCGCGCGCCGTTTCTTCACGAGCCGAGGCGACCGTCCGAATGGCGCGAAGTGCCCGCGCGCTTTTGACGCAGGTCAATAAATGCAATCGGACAATGGTCTTTTCGTTCCGATTCAATGACGTATTTTTGCAACAGCGACGAAATGTCGCACCTGATTTCATTGACCTGCATATTCGGCGGACGTTACAAATGACGCTGAGGCCGCACGCACACTTCCGCCATTGGCGACCCCGATGCCGGAGACGAACAAGAAAGATGTGGCAACGCCGTATGAAGCGGTGAGTTTCGGCGGCAACGAGAAGAGTCAAATTCGCGCGGTCTTCTTTCCGCGCACGATGACCGGCGGCCCCTGGCCGCGGATCTACGAAAGCGACGCGGGAGCCTGTCCCCGTCGCAGCTCGTATCGAGACGAAAGGGGTTCACATGCGAATCAAGTCCATCCTCGCCGCGTCCGGGGTCTTCGCGATCTTCGCGGCGTTCCTGGTGCCGCCCGCTTTCGCGCAGCAGGCGTCCGGGCCCGTCGCGCCCGTCTGCGCGAACTGCCACGAGAAACAGTGGAAATCGATCGACCTCTCGCAGCACGGCGCGAAGAACGACGCAAGCGGCAGCATGTGTCAGGCGTGTCACGGTGACGCCAGCGAACATCTCAAGGATCCGATGAAGGCCAAGCCGGCCCATGTCTTCGGCCCGGGCCACACGGCGGGCGAGCGCACCGCGGTCTGCCTCGCCTGCCACTCGGGCAACCGCAACCTCGCGTTCTGGACGTCTGGCAAGCACCAGCTGAACGAAGTGACGTGCGCCAACTGCCACAGCATTCACGGGGAAAAGCTCTTCCCGAGCTACAGCGGATTGAACCCCGCGCAGAAAGCGGTCTCGATCAACAAGTTCACGACGACGTTCCTGCCGAACCAGGCGGAGATCTGCTGGCAATGCCACCAGCCGATCCGCGCGGCGAACTTCAAGCCTTCGCATCACCCGATCATCGAAGGGAAGGTCAAGTGCTCCGACTGCCACAATCCGCACGGCGCGATCACGCCGGCGATGCTGAAGCAGCCGACGATCAACGATCAGTGCTACTCGTGCCACGCCGACAAGCGCGGCCCGTACGTGAACAACCACCCGCCGGTCGAGGAGAACTGCGCGACCTGCCACAACCCGCATGGCTCGGTTCACGCCAGGCTGCTTAACGAGTCGGCGCCGAATCTGTGCCAGGACTGCCACGACGGTTCGCGGCACCCCGGCACGGTGTACGGCGCGTCGGGCGCCTTCAACTGCCAGGCTGGCGACACGGCGAGGACCACGGTGAGCGGCACTTCATTCCCGAACTGCCCGCCGAGCCAGATCGGGCAGCCCAATCCGGGCGTGAACAACCGCCTCGTGTCGCGCGCGTGCTTGAACTGCCACAGCAACATTCACGGCAGCAACGCGCCGGCCAACCGCGGCAAGTTCTTCTTGCGATAAGGTCGGGAGACAATCATGAGGAAAACGCTTCTTTCCACCCTCGTCGCCAGCCTGTTCGCGGCCACGCCGGCCTTCGCGCAAAGCGACGACGATCCGATGCGCGTCCAGGGCACGGCGACTGTCGAAGGCTTCTACAACAAGGAGAGCGCGACCGACAAGGCGAAGCTCAACGAGTATCAGGACCTCGGCAACGGCGCGCTGTCGAACGTCGGCGTGCAGGGGCGCAACAGCCGGACGTGGTTCCAGGGCTACGGTGAGAATTTCGGCCGCAGCGATCAGTTCATGTTCCTGCGCGGCGGCATCTACGACGTTTTCAAGGCGGGAGCGTACCTGAACGACATCCCGCACAACTTCTCGACGAACGCGTTCTCGCCGTTCGTCGGCATCGGCGGTAACGTGTTGACGGCGACGTTCCCGCTGGCAGCGCTGCCCAACCCGCAGCCGCCGAACACGTGGACTCAGTTCACGCTGGGTTATGACCGGCGCGACGTTGGCGGGTACGCCGAGTGGCAGAAGAACAGCCCGTGGTACTTCCGCGTCGACGGCAACCAGGTGACCTTCAGCGGCACCAAGGTCGGTTCCGGGTCCAACGGCACGAGCCCCGGCAACGGTTTTACGGACTTGGCTATCCCGACCAACACCCAGACCAGCAACTGGGGCGTCGAAGGAGGCTACCAGACGGGCAAGGCCACGCTGTCGCTGCGCTGGGACTACAGCAAGTTTGACAACGGCAGCAGCACGCTGCAGTGGACGAACCCGTTCTTCGGCGGCAACAACCTCGACACGACGTACCTCGCGCCGGACAACACGTTCAACAAGTTCACCGTCTCCGGCAACTACCGCGACCTGCCGTGGCAGTCGGTGATCTCGGCGCGCTACACGTGGGCGAAGACGACGAGCGACGTCACGCTGCCGGGGGCGGCGCTCAACGCTTCCGGCACCGCGGTGCCGGTGGGGTATTACCCGACGCTGCCCGACACGGGCACGTTCAACGGCGAGAACATCAACCAGTCGTTCGCTCTGGCGTGGACGGCGCATCCGGTCGCGACGCTCGACACGCGCGTGTACTACTACTGGACGAAACTGGAGAACAACTCGACCGAGGTCACCTTCGGCAATGCGCCGATCACGCCGCTCGTCAGTGGGCTCGGTTGTGGGAATCTGGTAGTGGCCGGCGTGCCGACGACGATCGTGGGCAACTGCGACACCGAACTCTTTAACTATACCAAGAACAACGTCGGCTTCGACGTCTGGTGGAGATTCGCGCGCGGCAACCGGCTCGGGGGCGGCTGGGACTACCTCAACATCGACCAGACGCGCGTCGACTACGACAAGTCGCACTACAACAAGCTGTGGGCCGAGTACAAGAACACGATGTTCGATACGCTGTCCGGCCGCTTGAAGTACCAGTACATCAAGCGCGACGCGACGCTGAACTTCAGCAACGACCCGCTTCCCAACGGCGGCGCGAACAATCCGAACTTCCTGCTGCCGTTCACCTCGGCGTTCGACATGCAGAGCAGCACCACCAACCTGGTCAAGCTCTATCTTGATTGGACGCCGTTGGCCAACGCCGGTGTGTCGTTCGAAGGCAACTGGGCCAAAGTTGACTTCGACGACGTGACCTACGGCCGCACCAGCAACGACAAGCAGGGTTACTTCCTGAGCGGCTACTGGAACCCGTCCGACAGGCTGAAGCTGACCGCGTTCGGCGACTGGGAGGAAACGAAGTATCCGTCGAACCACCGTTACATCGGCACGGTCTCGGGCGGACCGCCGCCGGCGACGAATCCGCCCCCGGGCTATTGCGGCTTCCTGCCGGGGACGACCACGGTGAACGCGAACTGCTACAGCCCCTTCGCCCCGGCGAGCCCAAACAACTCGTACAACTGGAACTCGCAGACCAAGGACACGACGTGGATGATCGGGGTCGGCGCCAACTGGCAGGCGACGGAGGCGTTAAGTCTGGGCGGGTCGTACCTGTACGTTTCCAACGAGGGCAACGCCACTTTCGGAGTCCAGGACAACGCCGCCACTTCGCCTGTACCGCTCAACATCAGCAACTTCGATAACGCCAAGCAGCAGTACTTCAACCTTAAGGGCGCCTGGAACTACAACAAGAACTGGTCGATCGTCGGCGGCTACTCGTACATGAAGTACAGCCACGACGACATCGCGACCAACGGCTACCAGTACGTGCTGCCGTACGTGAGGGTGGTCGCCGGCGGTGCGATCGTGCCGTCCATCCCGAGCAACACATCGCTGAGCTATCTCAACGGCTACGACGCGTTCACGGACGGGCACGCCAACATCTTCTGGGTGGGCGTGACGTACAGGTTCGATGCACCGCCGCTGCCTGTCGCGCAGATGCGTGTCACCGAGGCGCCCAAGCCGGTTGTGGCAGCGCCGCCGCCACCGCCTCCGCCACCGCCGCCACCGCCGCCGCAAGTCCAGAAGATCACGCTGGACACGAAGGCGCTGTTCGACTTCGACAAGGCGGTGCTCAAGCCCGAAGGAAAGGCTGCGATCGATAGCGCAGTGGTCGCGAAGATCGCGCAGATTCAGAAAGTCGACGTCGTGCTGGTGACCGGGCACACGGATCCGATCGGCAGCGATCAGTACAACCAGAATCTGTCGGTGCGCCGCGCCGACGCGGTGCGTGACTACCTGGTCAGCAAGGGCGTTCCCAAAGACAAGATCGAAACGATCGGGATGGGCAAGAAGCAGCCGATCCCG
>WNGE01010066.1_pt1 | contig 12270 bp, 12 predicted proteins | sample 5400651 | NCBI WGS metagenome assembly WNGE01 (sample SAMN13153370, study PRJNA577476) | soil metagenome | isolation source: 60 cm soil or saprolite under grassland replicate 2 | place: USA:California | collected 2016-06-15 | reverse complement strand
CGACGCTCGACCCCACGACGCGCCGTCTCCACCTCGCCGGCGGTGAGATCGCGCTCCTGAGCGACACCGTCGGGTTCGTACGCCGGCTGCCGCACGAGCTGATCGAGGCGTTCAAGTCGACGCTCGAGGAGGTCGCGCAGGTGGACATGCTCCTCCACGTCGTCGACGGCAGCGCCGCGGACGCCGAGGAGCAGATCGTCGCGGTGCGGAGCGTGTTGCGGGAGATCGGCGCAGCTGACCGCCCCGAGCAGCTCGTCGTGAACAAGGTCGACGTCGCCGATCCCGCTGTCGTGGACGACCTACTCGCGGCGCACGACGGCGCAGTGGCCGCGTCGGCGGTGACGGGTGAGGGGGTCGAGAAGCTCGAGGCGGTCGTCTCCGGTCGGCTGCGGGCACTCAATCCCGTCGTCGAGCTCGCCGTCCCGTTCGAGCGGGGCGATGTCATCGCCGCGCTGCACCGCGACGGCGACGTGTTGGTCGAGGTGCACGGCGAACGCGAGACCCGTGTCCGAGCTCGGATTCCGAATGCAGATGTCAACCGCTTCCGGGAGTTCGTCGTGCACGCCGGAGATTCCGCGGGTTCCGCGAACGGACCCCGATAGCCTGCCTTTATGGCAGTGACGGGGTTCGTACCACCGCCGTACCCGCACGACCGGCTGGGCGAGCTCCGGGCGACCGCCGAGGCCGTTCCCGGCGGCATCGTGGACTGCTCGGTGGGAACCCCGGTGGATCCAATGCCCGAGGTCGTGCTGCGCGCGCTCGCCGAGGCCGGCGCGGCGGCGACCGGCTATCCGCCCGCCATCGGGGCACCGGCGTACCGGGAGGCCGCGGCGGCGTGGCTGCGCCGCCGGTTCGGCGTGCAGGTGACCCCTGACGCGGTGATTGCGTGCGTGGGCACCAAGGAGCTCGTCGCGTCCCTGCCGCGGGTCCTCGCGCTGCGCGATCCATCGCGTGACACCGTCCTGTACCCCGATATCGCGTACCCGACCTACGAGATGGGCGCGCGGCTCGCGGGGCTACGGGGTGTGCCGGTTCCCCTCGACGAGCACTGGCTCCTCGACCTGTCGCGTGTCGATGAGCACGACGCGGCGCGATCGTCGCCAGCGACGAGTGCTACGCCGAGTTCACGTACGACACCTCCGGAACGCCGGCTCCTCCGGCGACCGTGCTGGCGGGCGGCCCCGACCGGGCGCTCGCGGTCCACTCCCTGTCGAAGCGGTCGAACATGGCGGGGCTGCGGGCCGGGTTCGTCGCCGGCGATCCCGCCCTCGTGAGCTACCTCGGCGAGGTTCGCAAGCACGCCGGGATCATGACTCCCGCGCCCGTGCAGGCAGCAGCGACCGCCGCGCTCGGGGACGACGCGCACGTCGACGAGCAGCGAGCACGCTACGCCCGCCGTCGGGCCGACGCGCTCGAAGTCCTCCGGCCCTGGGGCCTCGTCCACGACGGCGGGCCTTCGACCTTCTACCTGTGGCTGCGGGGGGCGGAGGCGGGCGAGGACGGATGGTCGATCGCCCGCCGCCTCGCCGGGCGCGGGCTCCTCGCCGCACCGGGCGACCTCTACGGCCCGGGCGGCGGTGCCCACGTGCGGCTCTCCCTGACCCAGCCTGACGAGCGACTCGCCCTCGCGTTCGACCGCCTGGCGGCGAAGGAGCGGGTATGAGCGACCTCGCCGAGCAGGTCACGCGCCTCTGGGACGGCCGGGACGACCTCGACGCCGTGATGCCTCGCGCCGAGGCGCGCACCGTCGTGCACGAGGCGATCGACCTTCTCGATCGGGGCGAGGCGCGCGTGGCCGAGGTCGTCGACGGCCAGGTCGTCGTCCACGAGTGGTTGAAGCAGGCGATCCTGCTGCTGTTCCGGCTCGAGGATCTCGGCGTCATGGAGGTCGGCCCGTTCGAGTACCACGACAAGCTCCCGCTCAAGCACGACTACGCGTCGGCGCGGGTGCGGGTGGTCCCCGGCGGGTCGGCCCGGTGGGGGTCGTACCTCGCGCCGGGCGTGATCCTGATGCCGTCGTACGTCAACATCGGCGCGCGCGTCGGAGCCGAGACGATGGTCGATACGTGGGCGACCGTCGGATCGTGCGCGCAGATCGGCGAGCGCGTCCACCTGTCGGGTGGCGTCGGCATCGGCGGGGTGCTCGAGCCGCCGCAGGCCGCGCCCGTGATCGTCGGTGACGACACGACGGTCGGAAGCCGCTGCATGATCACCCAGGGTGCGCGCATCGGCGAGGGAAGTGTTCTCGGTGAGGGCGTGATCTTGAATCCGGCGATTCCGGTGATCGACGCCGAAACGGGTGACGAAGTCGGACGGGGGATCGTCCCGCCCTGGTGCATCGTCGTGCAAGCGACCAGGAAGCGGGACTTCCCGGGTGGCGAGTTCGGCCTCCCGTGCGCGCTCATCCTCCGACGGCTGGACGGCACGAGGGCGAGCTCGCCGACCAGGTGGAGCGGCGCCTCGCCGAGCGCGCACCCGGCCTCGCGCTCGCTCGCGTCGAGAACAACGTGATCGTCCGCACCGACCTCGGACGCGACCGGCGCGTCCTGCTCGGCGGCCACCTCGACACCGTGCCCGCGAACGCCAACGAGGCGCCCCGCCTCGACGGCGAGGTGCTCCACGGTCTCGGCGCCGCCGATATGAAGGGCGGCCTCGCGGTGCTGCTCCGCCTGGCCGAGGAGATCGCCGCCGGCCGGGACCCCCGCGTCGACTGCACACTGTTCTTCTACGAGGGCGAGGAGATCGCCGACGAGTTCAACGGCCTGCGGCGCGTGTTTGCGGACCGACCCGACTTGCTGGCGGGCGACTTCGCCGTGCTGCTCGAGCCCACGGGCGGGCGCATCGAGGCCGGCTGCCAGGGCACGCTGCACCTGCGGGCGCACTTCGAGGGCGAGCGCGCCCATTCGGCGCGGCCGTGGAAGGGGAGCAACGCCATCCACGCCGCGGCGGAGGTCCTGCGGCGGCTGGCGGCGCACCACGCGGACACGGTGACGGTCGACGGGCTCGCGTATCGCGAGTCGCTCCAGGTCGTCCGCATCGAGGGCGGCATCGCCAACAACGTCGTGCCCGACTCCTGCACGCTCGTGGTCAACCGGCGGTTCGCGCCGAGCTACTCGGTCGACGAGGCGCGGGCGCAGGTGGAGAAGCTGCTGGCGGGCGCGGACCGCATTGAGGTGCTGAACGTCTCACCGGCGGCGCCCCCCAATCTCGGCGACCCGCTCGTCGCCGAGTTCGTCGCGACGCTCGACCTCGAAGTGGAGCCCAAGCTGGGCTGGACCGACGTCGCCCGGTTCGCCGCCCGTGGCGTGCCGGCGGTGAACTTCGGGCCCGGCGATCCGGATGTTGCCCACACCGCGGACGAACGGGTCACCCGCCAGTCCGTCGAGCACTGCTACGACGCGCTGCGCCGGTTCCTCGGTGTCTCATAGCAGTGCCAGAGGCCTCTGGAGCTCGGACGCCGTTTGTCGAGACCGACGCTCGGGAAGGATCCGTGTCACTGTCATGACGCCTCAGAGGGCCGGTCATGAGTTTCACGAATCGCGAGTGGTGGGCGCTCATTCACGGCATGGTGCTCGGCGCGCTCTTCCTGCTCGCGTTCGCCGGTGGGCTTGCGGGGCTGTACAGCCTCCGGCCCGAGCTCGTCACCTCGGCGGGCGTCGTGGAGCGAATGCGACGCTTGAAGATCGGCGTCGTGGCGATGGCGGTGATCGCATGGCTCACCGTGATCACCGGCACCTGGATCGTCTACCCCTGGTACCGGGAGGAGACGCCTGGCAGCGCGAAGTCTCGGCTTCTCGCCCGCTCGAGCACGGCGGACTGGCACAACTTCGCGATGGAGTGGAAGGAGCACATCGCCTGGATCAGCCCGATCCTGGCCACGACCGTCGCGTTCATCGTCCTGTACTACGGGACCAACCTGATCCGTCACGACCGCGTGCGAAGGACCGCGATCCTCCTGTTCGTCTTGGCCTTCGTGTTCGCTGGCATCGCCGGAGCCCTGGGCGCCTTCATCACGAAGGTCGCTCCCGTCAGATAGGAACCTGCGAGATGGCGACCACCACGCACGAGCAACCACGCGCCGGCGAGCGCACAGGTGACATCGAGTACCCCGATCGACCCGAGGGTCCGATCTCGGCCGCGATCATCGCTGCGGGCGTCGGTGCGCTCGCGCTCGGCATCCTGACCACGCTGGCAGAGGCGAGCACGAGCGTGGCCGATGCTCTGGAGTGGAGTGAGCGCGTGGGCCCTCTCTCGGGCAAGACGATTCTCGCCGTCGTCGTCTGGCTCGCGGCGTGGGGGGTGTTGTACGCGGTCTATCGCAATCGACGACTCGAAACGCGCACCGCGCTGATCATCGCACTCGTGCTGATCGCGCTCGGGGTCCTCGGAACCTTTCCGAAGTTCTTCCAGTTGTTCGCCGCTGAGTAGCGAGCTGCCGTCGCGGGCTGAGCGACGCGGTCAGACCTTGCGCAGCACGGTCACGACCTTGCCGTAGATCATGACGTCGTCGGGGTCGAAGACGAGCTCGTCCATGTCCTCGTTCGAGGGTTTGAGGACAACCTTGCCGCGGCGGCGGGCGAACGTCTTCACGGTCGCCTCCTCGCCGGGAATGCCGGCCACGACGATCTCGCCCGGGTCGGCCGTGCTCTGCTGGCGAACGACGACGTGGTCGCCGTCGAAGATGCCGGCGTCGATCATCGAGTCGCCGTGGACCCGGACCATGAACAGCTGTCCGCGGCCCGTGAAGTCCTCAGGGAGCGGAAGGATCTCCTCCACGTTCTCGGCCGCGAGGACCCCGGTGCCGGCGGCGACGTCGCCCACGAGCGGGATGTTGCGCACCGGCCGGCGATCGACCGCGGCGCCCGACCCCGGCTCGAAGCGGACCTCGAGGGCCCGGGGCTTGGTCGGGTCGCGCACGAGGTAGCCCTTGTCCTGCAGGGCGGCGAGATGGGCATGGACGGTCGAGCTCGACGAGAGGCCGACCGCCTCGCCGATCTCCCGCACGCTCGGCGGGTAGCCGCGGCGGCGGACCTCGGCGTCGATGAACTCGAGCACCTGGCGCTGCCGGGCGGTCAGGTCGGTCATCCTGCGTGCCTCCTTGTGGACATCGCACTCGGGCGCCGCTTGAGGCGTCCTCAGGCACGGTAACACGATCAGGCGTTCGGGGGCAAACATCTGTTCGTTTTTCCCCTTGACGGGAACACCCGTTCGTGGTTGGATCCGAACAAGCGTTCGGCCCACCAAGTTGGATCTCCCCGGGTGGGCCGAGCCACGCCGGGGGGCACACACCCGCTCCCCGGCGCAGTTCGCAGGCGTGGGTGGCAGACGTAGTTGTCATACCCCCGTGGTTCGCTACGGGGGAGCGGCGGAGCGAGCAGCACGAAGAGGACGAGCAGCACAGCAGGAGAGCGAGGAGAGGGAGAGACACATGGCCGCCGTCGTGATCACACCGAGGATCGAGCTGGAACCCGCCGTGACGCCCACGGAGCGGCGGGTCGCCCCCCGCCCCGTCGCCCGGCGCGGGTCTCGCCCCTCGACCGTCACCTACTGGCGCCGGCGCCTGGTCGCCGGCGCGGTCGGGCTGGCGGTGCTGGTCGCGGCGGGGAAGGCGGGTGCAGCGCTCGGGGACTCACCCCTCGCGGTCCCCGAGCGCCGCCCGGCCGTCACCCGGTACCTCGTGCAGCCCGGCGACTCGTTGTGGTCGGTCGCCGAGCGCCTCGAGCCCGGCCGAGACCCGCGCCCCGTTGTCGACGCGCTGGCGACCGCCCGCGGCGACGGGCCGCTCGTCCCCGGCGAGGTCGTCGTCTGGTCGCACTGACACCCGGCCGGGAGCGGGGTCGTGGTCGACGACGGGACTCGCAGGTACCGTGGCGCCGTGCGCTGCCCCTACTGCCAGGCGGTCGATGACAAGGTGGTCGACTCGCGCCCGGCCGACGAGGGGGCGGCGATCCGGCGGCGGCGGGAATGCGTCGTCTGTGCACGCCGCTTCACGACGTACGAGCGGCTCGAGGAGCTGCCGCTGATCGTGGTGAAGCGCGCCGGAGTCAAGGAGCCCTTCGAGCGGTCGAAGCTCGAGGCCGGCATCGAGCGGGCGGTCACGAACCGCCCGATCGCCGACGGCGCAGTGGCCTCGCTCGCGACCGAGATCGAGGAGGAGCTGCGCTCGGAGGGCGCGGAGGTCACGAGCGAGCGGGTCGGGCTGGCCGTGCTCGAGCGGCTCCGAGTCCTCGACCCGGTGTCGTACCTGCGGTACGCGTCGGTCTACAAGGGCTTCGAGGACGTGACCGACTTCGAGCGCGAGGTCGCCGTCCTCCAGAAGACGACCGAGCCGAAGCGGCACCCGGCCCGGTCGCGCTGAGCCACCCGGCCGCGGGGCTGCTGTGGTCCGTGTTGGGCAATGTGGTCCATGTGGCGCGCTTGTGAGCAGATTCACCAGTGGGAACCTTCGCGAACGGCCCGTGACCTGCAACGTCGTAGGCTCGGCCGAGGCCGGGAAGCGTTGACACCGACGTAATTACGGTGGTGTAATGACCCTCCGCATGTCGTGGTCGCCAATACCACGACCACAACATCTTGTGGTTTGCCGGTTGCCCCGCACGGGGCTGACGGGCAGACTCGGGGGAAGACGAAGGGGGAAGCACGCATGGCGATGGCGCCGGAGCAGGTGGGGATCGGGATCCGCCGGAAGTTCACCGAGCCGGGCATCCACCCGTACGACACGGTCGACTGGGAGCGCCGTGACGCCCGCATCCCCAACCACAAGGACGGCACCGACGCCTTCTTCCAGCCCGGCGTCGAGTTCCCCGTCACCTGGTCGCAGAACGCGACCAACATCGTCGCCCAGAAGTACTTCCGCGGCACGATGGGAACGCCCGAGCGTGAATCGTCGCTGAAGCAGGTCGTCGACCGGATCGCCGACACGATCACCGAGTGGGGCATCCGCGACGGGTACTTCGTCAACGATGTCGAGGCCGACTTGTTTCGCGACGAGCTCAAGTACCTCCTCGTTCACCAGCACGCCGCGTTCAACTCGCCGGTGTGGTTCAACATCGGCGTACGGGGTGTACCGCAGCAGGCGAGCGCGTGTTTCATCCTCGCCGTCGACGACACGATGAACGCGATCCTCGATTGGTACCGGGAAGAGGGGATCATCTTCAAGGGCGGCTCGGGCTCGGGGATCAACCTGTCCGGCCTGCGATCGTCGAGCGAGGCGCTGCAGGGCGGCGGCACTGCGAGCGGACCGGTGAGCTTCATGCGGGGCGCCGATGCGTCGGCCGGAACGATCAAGTCGGGCGGCAAGACCCGTCGCGCCGCCAAGATGGTCATCCTCAACGCCGACCACCCCGACATCGAAGAGTTCATCTGGTGCAAGGCCGTCGAGGAGCGTAAGGCGCGCGCCCTCCGCGACGCCGGCTTCGACATGGATCTCGACGGCAAGGACAGCCACTCGATCCAGTACCAGAACGCGAACAACTCCGTGCGAGCGACGGACGAGTTCATGGAGGCCGTGGTCGCGGACCGGGACTGGGAGCTCAAGAAGGTCATCGGCGGCGAGACCGCCAAGACGATGAAGGCCCGCGAGCTCATGCGCCAGATCTCGGAGGCGACGTGGGAGTGCGCCGACCCCGGGATGCAGTTCGACACGACGATCAACCGGTGGCACACCGCGCCGAACACGGGACGGATCAACGCGAGCAACCCTTGCAGCGAGTACATGCACCTCGACAACTCGGCGTGCAACCTGGCGAGCATCAACCTCCTGAAGTACCTCGACGACGAGGACGAGTTCGACGTCGACGCGTTCGAGCACACGGTCGAGGTGGTCTTCACCGCCCAGGAGATCCTCATCGGGAACGCCGACTACCCGACCGAGAAGATCGCCGAGACGAGCCGCGCCTTCCGCCAGCTCGGGCTCGGGTACGCCAACCTGGGGGCGCTCCTGATGGCGAGGGGCCTTCCGTACGACTCGCCCGAGGGTCGCGCCTGGGCGGCGTCCGTTACCGCGCTGATGACGGGGCACGCCTATGCGACCAGCGCCCGGACGGCGGCGCGGATGGGACCGTTCGCGGGCTACGCCGACAACGCCGATGCGATGTTGAACGTGCTCCAGATGCACCAGGAGGAGGCGGCGAAGATCGACGAGTCGCTCGTCCCGCCCGACCTCCTCGACGCAGCCCGCCGGTCCTGGGACGACGCGGTCGAGGTCGCCAGCGTGCACGGCGTGCGCAACTCGCAGGCGTCGGTGCTTGCCCCGACGGGGACGATCGGCCTCATGATGGACTGCGACACCACCGGGATCGAGCCCGACCTCGCGCTCACCAAGGCGAAGAAGCTCGTCGGCGGCGGCACGATGCTCATCGTCAACCAGACGGTCCCGCGTGCGCTGCGCCGGCTCGGCTACGCCGACGACCAGGTGGACCAGATCGTCGCCTACGTCAACGAGCGCAAGTCGCTCGTCGGGGCGCCGGGCTTCAACCCCGAGCACCTCCCGGTCTTCGCGTGCTCGATGGGCGACAACACGATCCACTACATGGGCCACGTCACGATGATGGGCGCGGTCCAGCCGTTCATCAGCGGCGCCATCTCGAAGACCGTGAACACGCCCGAGGACGTGAGCGTCGAGGACATCGAGCAGCTGCACATCGACGCCTGGCGCCTCGGGCTCAAGGCCGTCGCGATCTATCGCGACAACTGCAAGGTGGCGCAGCCGATGGCGACGCAGAAGATGGCGAGCGACAACGTGTTGGCACAGCAGGCCGAGCAGGTCGTCGAGCACGTCATCACGGTCGAGAAGCCGATCCGGCGCAAGCTGCCGAAGAAGCGCAACTCGAAGACGTTCTCGTTCCGGGTCGCCGACTGTCACGGCTACGTCACCGTGGGAGAGTTCGGGGACGGCCAGCCCGGCGAGCTCTTCCTGAAGGTCGCCAAGCAGGGTTCGACCCTGGCCGGGATCATGGACGGGTTCGCCATCGCCGTGTCGCTCGGCCTGCAGTTCGGCGTGCCCCTGCGCACGTTCGTCGAGAAGTTCACGAACGTTCGCTTCGAGCCTGCAGGCATGACCGACGACCGCGAGCTCCGGTTTGCGACCAGCTTGCTCGACTACATCTTCCGTCGCATGGCGGTCGAGTACCTCCCCGAGGACGAGCGCCGCGAGATCGGCGTCCTGAAGGTCGACGAGCGCATGCAGCCGACGCTGCCGGGCGTCGAGGAGGCGAGCACGGTGACACAGCCGGGCCTCGACACGCTCGCCGCCGCGGACGACGCGCCGGCGGCCGAGCAGCCATCTGAGGCGGTGAGCACGATGTCGTCGACGATCGAGGGCGAGACCGTCCTCTGCCACGTGTGCGGCGACATCATGCAGCGAGCAGGCACCTGTTACGCCTGCCCGAGCTGCGGCACCACGAGCGGCTGTTCGTAGCGGCGCCGCGTCGGGCACCCGTTAGGGTCGTGCGATGCTCGACGACGACGAAGTAGAGCGGGCGCTGGTGATCGTGGCGCACCCCGACGACGTCGACTTCGGCGCCGCCGGGACGGTGTCGACGTGGACCGGCGCCGGCATCGACGTCACCTACTGCATCGTCACCGACGGCGACGCCGGCGGCTTCGACCCGAGCGTGCCGCGTGCCGAGATCCCGGGGATCCGCCGCGCGGAGCAGCGGGCGGCCGCCAAGGAAGTGGGTGTCGCCGACATCACGTTCCTCGGCTACCCCGACGGCCGGCTCACGGCGACGCTCGAGCTGCGGCGTGACCTGGCGCGGGTGATCCGCGAGGTGCGCCCCCAACGCGTGTTGTGCCCGTCGCCGGAGCGAAACTGGCAGCGCATCTTCGCCAGCCACCCGGATCATCTCGCGGCGGGCGAGGCGTCGCTCGCCGCCGTCTACCCCGACGCCCGCAACCCGTTCGCGCACCCGGAGCTGCTCGACGAGGGCTTCGAGGCGTGGACGGTGGCGGAGGTCTGGATGATGGCGTCGCCGGTGCGGAACCGGTGGGTCGACATCACCGACGCGCTCCCGCGCAAGCTCGACGCGCTTCGCAGCCACATCAGCCAGCACACCGACGCCGACGGCGAGCTCGAGGAGCGCATGCGCGGCTGGGGCGCGATGGTCGCGCAGGAGGCCGGCCTCCCCGAAGGACGGCTCGCCGAAGGCTTCTTCGCGATCGACAGCGCCGGCTGAGCGCGGACGCCAGCCGGTCAGCCCGGAGCTCAGACGATCACGCTGCGGATGACCTCACCGGCCTTCATGGCCGTGAAGGCGTCGTTCACCTCGTCCAGCTTGATGTGGCGCGACACCATCGACCCGAGGTCGAGCCGGCCGTGCTCGACCAGGCTGATGAAGCGGGGAAAGTCCCGCCGGACCTGCGCCGACCCGTACACGCACCCGAGGAGCCGCTTCTCCTCGTAGAACATGGCGAAGCCCGGCAGGGTCACCATCGAGTCCATGCGCGGCATCCCGACGACTACCGCCGTGCCGCCGCGGCGAGCCGACGAGAACGCCTGCGTGATCGTCTCGGGAAGGCCGATCACCTCGAAGGCGTAGTCGGCGCCGCGACCGCCCGTGAGCGTCTGGACCCGCGCGACCGGGTCGCCCTTGGCCGGGTCGACGGTGTCCGTGGCGCCGAGCTTCTTGGCCGCCTCGCGTTTCATCTCGACGGGATCGACCGCGATGATCTTCGCCGCGCCGGCAATCCTCGCCCCCTGGATCACGGCCTGGCCGACACCGCCGCAGCCGATCACCGCCACGCTCGATCCGGGCTCGATCTCCGCCGTGTTGAGCGCGGCTCCGACGCCGGTGGTGACGCCGCAGCCGATGAGCGCCAGCTGGTCGTCGGGCAGGTCGGTCTCGACCTTGACCGCCTGCGACTCGGCGATCGTCATCGTGTCCGAGAACGTCCCGAGGCCCGTGAAGCCGGGGACGGGTGTGCCGTCGGCGCGCTTCGCGCGGGGCACCATCATGACGGCGCCGGTCTCCTCGCAGAGGTTCGAGCGGCCGTGGACGCAGTACCAGCAGGCGCCACACGCCGGGACGAACGTGGCGACGACCCGGTCGCCCTTCTTCACCCGGGTGACCTCGGCCCCGACCCACTCGACCGTGCCCGCGCCCTCGTGGCCGAGGATCGTGGGCGGCGGGAGCGGCAGCGTGCCGTTCGTGGCCGACAGGTCGGAGTGGCAGACGCCGCTCGCACCGATCTCGACCACCACGTCGCCGGGGCCGGGATCGAGGGGCGTCATCTCCTCGACGATCAGGGGCTGATCCTGCTCGACGTACACCGCTGCTCTCATGACGTCCCCCCTCCTCGGCTGCCCACACGCAACCTACACGCGGAGCTCGCGTGCCTCCTCGTCCCGCAGACGGTTGAACGACCCGGTCGAAGCTGCCGCCGTCGCCGTGGTACCGGGCGTACTTGTGCCGGCCGTCGATCAGGCGCTGCCGGTGGGGGAGCGTGAGGTCGGCGGGAAGCCAGCCTCGCTAGCGCTCCTGGTCGGAGACGACGAGCAGGATGCTCGGGCGGCCGGCCATCGGACGGCGAGCGTAGGCCGGTAGCGTCATTGCTCGTGCCCCGCCGGCTGCTGCTCGTCCGCCACGGAGAGTCGACGTGGAACGCGCAGTCGCGCTGGCAGGGCCAGGCCGACCCGCCCCTGTCGCCGTTCGGCGAGCGGCAAGCGGGGGAAGCCGCGGAGAGGCTGACCGAGGTCGCGTCGATCTCCGCCGTGTGGACCTCGGACCTCGTCCGTGCCCGCCGCACGGCCGAGCTCATTGCGGCGCGCGTCGGCGTCGACAACGTCCGGACCGAGGCGCGCCTGCGGGAGCGCGACGTCGGGTCATGGAGCGGCCTCACGCGCGCGGAGATCGAGGAGCGCTGGCCGGGCTATCTCGCGGCGCGGCGCTCGCCGCCCGACTTCGAGGGCGACGACGCGCTCCTCGCGCGCGCACGGGCGGGGCTGGCGGCGGTGGTGGAGGCGAGCGGGTCGGGCGAGGTCCTCGTCGTCACCCACGGCGGTGTGGTGCGCACCATCGAGCGCTCGTTGGGCACCGACCCCGACGGGCTGCCGAATCTCGGCGGCCGCTGGCTGCTCGCCGAGACGCCGACGGACGTGTCGCTCGGCGAACGCGTCGTGCTCCTCGAGCCCGACGAGGTGACGGTCCCGCGGGAGCCGTCGGAGCAGGATCCCCTCAGCCGGGGGGCTGCACCACCGGGACGCCCGACGGATCGAACGTCACCGGCATGAGGTGGAGGCGCCGGCTGTTCGGGTAGCCGACGTTCGGGTCG